>Ga0268298_10005933_pt1 | contig 11257 bp, 9 predicted proteins | sample WWTPWeurt_MetaG_FD_194462 | JGI IMG/M metagenome (GOLD analysis project Ga0268298, IMG submission 194462) | Activated sludge microbial communities from WWTP in Nijmegen, Gelderland, Netherland - WWTP Weurt | ecosystem: Engineered > WWTP > Aerobic digester > Activated sludge | place: Netherlands... | reverse complement strand
GGTTGCCCACAGTCCGCCCACAGGACTCCAGCCTCATCCACTGGTCCCCAGCGCAACCGACAACAACAGTCTTCATGAGGACAGAACCGGGCAGGAACCGGAATGTGCCAAAACCGTTCAACATCGCCTCGTACGCGCTGCTCACGCACATGGTCGCGCACCAGTGCGATCTCGCGCCCGGCGAGTTCATCTGGACCGGCGGCGACTGCCACCTGTACCAGAACCACCTCGAGCAGGCGCGCGAGCAGCTGTCGCGCGCCCCGCACCCGCTGCCGCGCCTGGCGATCGTTCGCAAACCCGACTCCCTTTACGAATACCGGTACGAGGATTTCGAGGTCGTCGGCTACCAGAGCCACCCGCACATCAAGGCGCCGGTGGCGGTCTGAACTGGCCGGTCTTCGGCCGCTTTTTCGCGCCGCCGCGCGGGGCACCGATCCTTCAAGCTCGTGCAGTGCCCGGTAAGCGTCCGGGCTCCCCCACTGCCCGAGGACCGGACCCATGCGCGTCGCCGTCATCTCCCCGTACTACAAGGAGCCGGAAGCCTGGCTCGCCCGGTGCATCCAGAGCGTGCGCGACCAGAGCGTCGAGGCGACGCACTTCGTCGTGGCCGACGGCTTTCCCCAGGACTGGGTCGACGACGTCGGCGTGCGCCACATCAAGCTCGACCGTCCGCACGGCGACTACGGCAACACGCCGCGCACCATCGGGGCGATGCTCGCGGTCAGCGAAGGCTTCGACGCCGTCGCGTTCCTCGACGGCGACAACTGGTACGCGCCCGACCACATCGAGAGCTGCGTCGAGACCGCCGCGCGCGGCGACGTCGACTACATCTACTCGAAGCGCCTGTGGGCGCGTGCCGACGGCTCGGTGATGGACGTGCAAGTGCAGGAGGACGAGGACGGCTCGCACGTCGACACCAACTGCCACTTCCTGATGCGCGGCGCCTTCCACACGATCCCGCGCTGGGGCCTGATGCCCAAGCCGATGGCGATCTGGTCCGACCGCTTCTACCTCGGCTCGCTGCGCAGCGAGGGGCTCACCGAAGCCGCGACCGGACGCGCCACGGTCTACTACCTGTGCACCTGGGCGAACATCTACCACGCGATCGGCGAGACGCCGCCGGCGTTCGCCAAGGACGGCCTGCCGGTGAACGACCTGCAGAACTGGTACGGCGGCCTGAACACGCGCGACCGCGAGATCGTGTTCCGCCTGACCGGATTCATGCTGCCCGGCCACGCGTGAGACCGGTGTCGCCGGCACCGGAAAATCCCTGGATCGCCGACGCCTGCCGCGAGCACGGCGTCGCGCGCAACCGGCTCGACGCCCGGCTGCAGGAGCAGTACGGGCAGTTCGCCGAGGACCTCGTCCTCGAGAGCCTGCTGCGATCGCACTTCGAGCGGCGCGACCGCCCGCTCGCGTCGATCCGCTACCTCGAGATCGGCGCGAACCACCCGATCCAGACGAGCAACACGTTCCTCTTCCACCGCAAGTGGGGCGGCAGCGGCGTGCTGGTCGAGGCGAACCCGGCGCTGATCGAGACGCTGCGCCAGGTGCGCTCGCGCGACCGCGTCGTGCACCGCGCGGTCGTCCCGGCGGGGTTTCCGTCGCAGGTCGAGCTCTCGATCGCGCGCCACGCCGAGCTGTCGTCGGTCGACGGCGCGCACCTCGCGAGCATCGGGCGCTTCGGCGACGTCGTCGCCGTCGCGACGGTGCCGACGGCGACGCTCGACGAGCTGCTCGCAGCGGACTTCCGCACCGGGCTCGACCTGCTCTCGATCGACATCGAAGGCCTGGACCTGCAGGTGCTGCGCGACGCGACGCTGCCGGTGCGGCCGGCGTTCGTCGTCGCCGAGCCCTCGCGCTGGCACCGCGCCGACGCCGAGCTCGCGCTCGCCGACGCGATGCGCGCTCACGGCTACGACGAGCTCGCGCGCACCGAGCACAACCTGATCTACGCGGATCGCACCGCGGCGGGGGCGCCGGCCCGCGGAGTGCCGCGCGCCGCGCCGGGGCGGCGTGCGAGCCGGCCGGTGCCGCTGTTCGACGAGCTGATCGCACGACGCTGCGGCACGCGCGCGGAGCTCTTCGCCGCGATCGAGCGGGCCAGCGCAATCGCGGGGTTCGCGCGGGCCCGCGAGGACGCCGAGCGCGCGCTCGACACGCCGGGCGCGACGCTCCTCGACGCCTACGACCGCGTCGCGCGCAGCCTGGGCCTCGCGGCGGACGCGACCGAGGCGCTGCTGGCCCTCGAGGTGCAGACCGACCTGGCGCAGGCGATCCCGGTCGCCGACAAGGTCGCGCGGCTCGACGCGGAGTCGGTGCTGCTCGCCGACGGCGGCTACCCGCCGGACCTCGCCGCGCTGTTCGTCGCGCGCACCGGCATCGCGCGCGACCTGCCGATCGTGACCGCGCAGGACGGCGCCGGGGACCCCGCGTCGTCGAGCGACGCGGGCACCGCCGTCGCCATCGGCACCGCCGCCGCGGACGCCGCCGCCGCCGGCGTGCGATCCACCCTTCCGGCGCGCGCCGGTACTCCGACGCCGGCCGAATCGCGGCTGCGCGCCGAGGGCTTCGAGCACCTGTCGCGCTGCCTGCGCACGGTGCGGCTCGTCACGCGGGCGGCCGATCTGCCGCCGTGGCTCGCGCGGCTCCAGTTCGAGCTCGCGCTGCCGGCGCTCGTCGCGTTCGCCAGCGCGGTGCGCGCTCACGCGAAGTCGCGCGCGATTCCGCGCGTGCTCTTCGCCGCGCGGGCCTGCCTGCCGCTGAAGCAGGTGTTCGACGCGACGGCCGCGGCCTGCGGCCCGGACGGCCCGACGAGCGTCTACTGGCACACGTCGCGCATCACGCGCAGCGCCGGCCAGTCGACGTACCTCGACTACTGCCGCCGCGTGTTCGCGCCGGGCGCGCTCGTGGTCGAGCTGTCGGGCAGCGGCGCGTCGATGGCGCGCCTGGCGGCGGACCTCGGGCCGAACGCCGTCGTCCCGCCGATGTTGCTGTGCCAGCGCGCCGGCGACGAAGAGCACCGCCGAACGCGGCGGGCCGCGTACGGCGCCGCGCACGAAGGAGACGCCCCTCCGCCGGCCATCGCGCCGGCGCCCGGCATCCTGGGCGAGGAGTCGCTGGAACTGCTCAACCTCGTGCCGCAGGGGATGGTGGTGCGCGTCGAGCGCGTCGGCGACGGATTCGCGCCGGTGCGCGACACGCTGGAGTTCGACCTGCCCCGCAAGGCGCTGCTGGAGGCGCTGCACGCGGTGCGCACCAAGGCGGCACGGCACCTGGGCGACGAGTTCGAACCCGTCGTTCACGACGAGGTGCTCGCCGGCCTGCCTCGTCTGCTCCACACGCTGGGCGAGCTCGCCACCGAGCTCGCGCCCGAGCTCGAGCGCCTTCGCGGCGAGTTCGGGTCCGGCTACCGCTCGTTCGAGTGGGTCACGCGGCACCGCCTCGCCGCGCGCGCTCGCTGAACGGCGCGCGGGCTCTCGTCCGAGCGTCTCGCTCAGGTCGCGCGACGCCGGCCCGCCGGATCCCCGGGCGCGCGGCGTCGGCTATGATCGGCGCCGGACCCTCCTTGGCCGCGTTCGCATGCCCGCTCCCCGCGTCACCCTCGTCGTCGCCCGCGCCCGCAACGGCGTGATCGGTCGCGACAACTCGCTGCCCTGGCGTCTGCCCGAGGACCTGAAGCACTTCAAGGCAACGACGACCGGCCACGCGATCGTGATGGGCCGGCGCACGTTCGAATCGATCGGCCGCGCGCTTCCCGGGCGACGAACGATCGTGGTCACGCACAACGACGCCTGGCACCACGAGGGCTGCGAACGCGCCGGATCGCTCGAGCACGCGATCGCGCTCGCCGGCTCGCCGGGCGCCGACCCGTCGATCGCCACCGACGAGGTCTTCGTCGTCGGCGGCGCGCCGCTCTTCGCGCAGGCGCTGCCGATCGCCGATCGCATCGTGCTCACCGAGATCGACCTCGAAGTCGACGGCGACGTGTCGTTCCCGGCCCTCGACCCGACGCGCTGGCGAGTGGCGTCGCGGCGCGACGCGGTGTCCTCCAACGGGCTCGCGTTCGCGATCGTCGACTATCACCGGATCGGCAACGAGCGAACGGCCGCGTGAGGCACGTCGACACCCCGCAGGAGCAGGCCGAATGCAGATGACAGCGCCCCGTCCGTTCGCCGGCCGGTCGTGATCGAGGACAAGTCGGGCGCGGGCGGCAACATCGCCGCCGAGGTGTATAGGCCGTGTCGCTCGCGGTGCCGACGATCCACATCGACGCCACGCCGAACACCGACCTCGTCTACCCGGCCCGGCTCGGGCTCGTGGGCCCGGTGGGCGCGATCCGGGACGCGACCGGCGGATCGGCCGCGGGTCGTCGGCGCGCGGATCGACCCGGCGCAGTACGCGGCGCAGTTCTGACGGCGGGGACCGCCCGAACCTGCTATAAACCGACTCGGCCGAGCGCGGCGCGCCCGGCCACCTTTCGAAGAACGAGGAGAAAGCACATGAAACGAATCCTGGCGGCCGCGGCCGCCCTGGCCATCGGGCTGGCGTGCGCGAGCGCGCAGGCCGTCACCCTGCGCTGGGCCGCGCAGAACGACATCCTGACCTTCGACCCGCACTCGCAGAACCACTCCACGTCGAACACGATGTCGATGCACGTCTACGAGGGCCTGACGCGCTACGACAAGAACTACAAGGTCGAGCCCGCGCTCGCCACGAGCTGGCAGCAGCTCGCGCCGACGCAGTGGCGCTTCAACCTGCGCAAGAACGTCAAGTTCCACGACGGCGCGCCGTTCACCGCCGACGACGTCGTGTTCTCGTTCGAGCGCATCAAGCAGCCCCAGGGCACGATGCAGATCTACGTCGTCGGCATCAAGGAGGTCAGGAAGGTCGACGACTTCACCGTCGACCTGATCCTCGAGGCACCGGTGCCGATCCTGCTGCGCAACATCATCGACTTCCGCATCATGAACCGCGCGTGGTCGGTGAAGAACAAGTCGCAGAACATCCAGGACTACGCCAAGCGCGAGGAGACTTACGCGTCCCGAAACGCGAACGGCACGGGCCCGTACATCCTCAAGGAGTGGTCGCCCGACCAGCGCATCGTCTTCACCGCGAACTCCGGCTGGTGGGACAAGCGGGAAGGCAACGTCACCGACATCGTCTACACCCCGATCAAGGCCGACGCCACGCGCGTGGCGGCGCTGCTCTCGGGCGACGTCGACCTCGTGACCGACCTTCCGACGCAGGACGTCGCGCGGCTGCGCCAGAACGCCGCGCTCAAGGTCGTCGACGGCCCCGAGGTGCGCACGATCTTCATCGGCCTGGACCAGTTCAACAACGAACTGCAGTACTCGGCCGTCAAGGGCAAGAACCCGTTCAAGGACGTGCGCGTGCGCAAGGCGCTGAACATGGCCGTCGACCGCGCCGCGATCCAGCGCACGATCATGCGCGGGCTCTCGATCCCCGCGGGCATCATGGTCGCCCCCGGCGTCAACGGCCACACCGTCGACGGCGACAAGCCCACCGCGTTCGACGCCGACGGCGCGAAGAAGCTTCTCGCCGAGGCCGGCTACCCCGACGGCTTCGAGTTCACGCTCGACTGCCCGAACAACCGCTACGTGAACGACGAGGAGATCTGCCAGGCGCTGGTGAGCATGTGGGCCCGCGCCGGCCTGAAGGTGAAGCTGAACGCGATGCCGTTCGCGACCTTCATCCCGAAGATCCTCAAGCACGACACGAGCGCGTACATGCTCGGCTGGGGCGTGGCCACCTACGACGCGCTGTACTCGCTGCAGTCGCTGGTGCGCACCAAGACCACGGGGGCCGACGGCAACTTCAACCTCGGGCGCATCAGCAACGCGAAGGTCGACGCGATCGTCGACGCCGCCAAGACCGAGACCGACGTCGCCAAGCGCGACGCGATGCTGCGCGAGGGCCTGAAGATCACCGCCGAAGAAGCGCTGTACGTGCCGATCCACCACCAGATGCGGCCGTGGGCGATGAAGAAGAACGTCACCACGGTGCACCGCTCGGACGACCGGCCCGAGGGACGCTACGCACGCATCGACTGACCTGCCCGGCGGTGCGCGGCCCGCGAACGCGGCCTCGCACCGTCTCGGCGTCGAACCCGCGATGATCCACCAGCGCGAACTGACGATCCGTACCGCCGGCCGCGGCACCTTCGAGATCACCGCGGAGGTCGCCGAGGTGGTGCGCCAAAGCGGCGTGTCCACGGGACTGTGCCACGTGTTCCTGCGGCACACGAGCGCGTCGCTGGTGCTCACCGAGAATGCGGATCCCACGGTTCGCGAAGACCTCGAGACCGCGATGGCCCGCTTCGCCCCCGACGGCGACGCCGCGAACTTCCACGACACCGAGGGCCCCGACGACATGCCCGCGCACCTGCGCAGCGCGCTGACGTCGAACTCGCTGACCATCCCGTGCGCGGGCGCCCGCCTGCTGCTCGGGACCTGGCAGGGGGTCTTCGTGTGGGAGCACCGGCTGGCGCCGCACGCGAGGTCGGTGGTGGTCACGGTGCAGGGCGACGCCTGACGAGGCGCGCGCCGCGGGCCACGCGCCGAGCCGGGGCGCTCCGGTAGAATCCGCGCTGCCGCCCCCGTAGCTCAGTGGATAGAGCATCCCCCTCCTAAGGGGAGGGTCGCACGTTCGATTCGTGCCGGGGGCGCCAGCTTGCGCGGTGGCTCACGGTATCGCTCGCTGAATCTCGGGAACCCGCGGACACCATCGGGGTTCGCGTCGGGCGCCCGGCGGCGGCGCGATCGAGCGCTGCCTCCCGGATCTGACCGATGCGGCAGGTGCGGAATTCCGGGACAGCGCCTGCGTCGGTGCTAACGTCCGACCATGCCGCCCTCCCCGCCAGCCGCCACCCGCCGCGTTCGCGGACCCGCGCTGCTCGCGCTCGCCACGGTCGCGGTCGCGGTCGCGGCCGCGGGGCTCGCGCTCTGGGTCGTGTATCTGCGCTCGCCGGCCGAGCCGCCGCCCGAGCCGGTCGCTGTCGCCCCGGCGCCCGTCGCACCGGCGGCGCCTCCCGCGCCCGTGGTGAAGCACCCGATCGAAGCGGTACCGGTCGAGCCGACCCCTTCGACGGAACCGCTGCCGCCGCGCGAACGCAGCGACGCGGCGCTGCTCGCGGCGGCCAAGGCGCTGGCCGGTGCCGGCCCGCTCGCCCGCTTCTTCTTCACCGACGAGCTGGTGCGCCGTTTCGTGATCACCGTCGACAACCTGCCGCGCGAAACGCTGCCGATGCAACTGCGCGTCGTGAGGGCGACGCCGGGCGCCTTCGCGACGACGGGCACGGGAAGCGAGCGCGCGATCGCGCCGGACAACGCACTGCGCTACGCGCCCTTCGTCGCGTTCGTCGACGGCGTCGACGCGCGCAGGCTGGTGGCGGCCTACCTGCGCTTCTACCCGCTGCTCCAGGAGGAGTTCCGCTCGATCGGCTTTCCCGACCGGCAGTTCAACGACCGCGTAGTCGAGGCGATCGACGACCTGCTCGCGGCGCCCGAGCGCGACGGGCCCATCGCACTGGTGCAGCCCAAGGTCACGTACCGCTACGCCGACCCCGAACTGCAGGCGCTGTCGGCCGGCCGCAGGATCATGCTGCGCATCGGCACGGAGAACGCGCACAGGATCAAGGCGAAGCTGAGCGAGATCCGCGGATTGCTGGCAGCCACCGCCACGCCGGGACGCTGACGGACCGTGCCCGCGCGCGCCGCCCGCGTCACTCGGCGCACCCCTCACCGCCCCCTGAACACCGGCGCCCGCTTCTCCATGAACGCACGCCGCCCCTCCCGGAAGTCCTCGCTCGCGAAGGCGCGCGCGGTCGCGTCTTCGATGCGCCGAGCGTCGATCTGCGGGCCGGCGCGCTGGATCTCGTCGATGGCCAACTTGACCGAAGCCATCGTCAGCGGCGCGTTGGCCGCGATCAGCGCGCACTCGGCGCGGATCGCGTCCTCGATCGTGCCGCGGGCGACGATGCGGCACACGAACCCCATGCGCAGCGCGTCGGCCGCCTCGAAACGGCGCGCGGTCAGGAAGATCTCGCGCGCGTTCGGGCCGCCCACCGTGTCGACGAGCTTCTTGATGCCCGGCCAGCGGTACCCGATGCCGAGCCGTGCCGCGGGGATGCCGAAACGCAGCGTTTCGTCGCCGATGCGCAGGTCGCAGTTGAGCGCGATCGCGACGCCGCCGCCCAGGCACCAGCCGCGCAGCATCGCGATCGTCGGCTTCGAGCAGCCGGCCAGGCGCACCATCCCGGCGCCGCCGATCGACGCGTAGCGCTCGTTGGCCTCGACCGAGTCTCGCACCTGGTCGAACTGCGAGATGTCGGCGCCGGACACGAATGCGTGCTCGCCGGCGCCGCGCAGCACCACCACCCGCACCTGCGGGTCGCGCTCGAGCGCGTCGACCGCGCCGGGCAGCGCCTGCCACATCGACACCGACATCGCGTTGTGGCGGCCGGGATTGTCGAACTCGATCCAGCCGATCGGGCCGTCGACGCGGATGTGGACTCGACCGGGGGCGTTGGACATGGGCACGGGCTCCGAGGCAAGGGGGTCCGTGAACCATAGGCGCTCGGACCGCGCGTGGCAATCCGTCAGACGCCTGCGGGAGGCGCTACGTCGGAGACCCGGTCGCGCCGTAGGCCTCGAGCGCCTCGTGCAGGCGCTGCGCGCGCGTCTTCAGCGACTGAGCGGCCTGCGCCGACTGCTCCACCAGCGACGCGTTCTGCTGCGTCGTCCGATCGAGGTGCCCGACGGCATCCTGGATCTGCGCGAGCCCGCCGTTCTGCTCGCCGACCGAGCGCGAGATCTCGCCGATCAGTTCGGCCACCTGCTTCACCTCGCGGACGATCTCGCTCATCGTGTCGCCCGCGCGCGTGGCGTCGCGCACGCCGTCCTCGACGATGCCCTGCGAGCGCGTGGTGAGATCGCGGATCTCGTGGGCCGCGCCGGCCGCCCGCGTCGCGAGGTTGCGCACCTCGGCCGCCACGACAGCGAAGCCACGGCCCTGCTCGCCGGCGCGCGCCGCTTCGACGGCCGCGTTCAGCGCCAGCAGGTTCGTCTGGAACGCGATGCCGTCGATGAGCCCCGAGATCTCCGCGATCTTGCGGCTCGATGCCTCGATCTCGTGCATGCGTCCGATCGCCTGCGCAACCGCCTCGCTGCCGCGATCCGCGACGCCCGACGCGACGCCTGCGAGCTCGGTCGCCCGGCGCGCGCTCTCGGCGTTGCTCCTGAGCGCGCCGCTCATCTGCTCGACCGCCGCGGCGGTGTTCTGGAGGCTGTCGGCCGACATCTCGGTCCGGCGCGCGAGGTCCATGTTGCCCGACGCCATCTCGGCGCTCGCGCGCTCGACCCCGTCCACCTGGCGCGACACGTCGTCGACCAGCACCCGCAGATTCAGGCCCGACTGCGCGATCGCGCGCGCGAGCATGCCGATCTCGTCGACCCGGTCGGTGCAGACCGGCTCGGCGCACTGCCCGCTCGCGACGCGTCGCGCCTGCTCGAGAACCCGTACGAGCGGCGCGGCGATCCGGGATTCGAGCAGCACGCACGACAGCGCCGCGCCGGCCAGCACGAGCGCGGCCAGCACCGGCACGCTCGCGCCGCCCGGCAGCGCCAGTCCGGCCAGCGGAAGCGCCGCCGCGACGAGCAGGCCGGCCCGGATGCGCCACCGAAGCGGCAGGAACCTGCCGGCCGAAAGCCACGCGAGCGCTCCGGTGCGCACGACGATCCCGCGGAAGAAGCGGAGCCCGCGCGCGCGTCCGTCGCGGAATCGCGCGTGGAGCGCCTCGGCCTGCGCCACCTCGGCGCGCGTCGGCCGGGTTCGCACCGACATGTAGCCGGCAAGCCGGCCGGCGCGAACGATCGGCGTCGCGTTGGCCCGCACCCAATAGTGGTCGCCGTCCTTGCGACGATTCTTGACCAGCGCCGTCCACGCGTCGCCCGAACCGATCGTGCGCCAGAGGTCGCCGAAGGCCTCTTGCGGCATGTCCGGGTGGCGCACGAGATTGTGGGGCTGTCCTTGCAGCTCTTCGAGCGGGAACCCGCTCACGTCGATGAAGGATCCGCTCGCGTAGGTGATCCGGCCCTGAGGGTCGGTGATCGACATCAGCGTCAGGTGGTCGCCAATCTCGATTTCGTGCTGCGTGACGGGCAGGTTTTTCCGCATGGACGATCGTCCTCGGGCGCGACTTGGGCGTGCCGCGCCCGGATGCTCTTTGTTGGAAGCCCCGCAGAAGTCTGCGCGCGCCGCCGCCGGCGCGAACCCCGCATATGGGCCGAAAACCCCCTGCGATTCCGGGCGACGGAGCCCTGCTCGTCTAACGCCCGGCAGGCACGCGCGGGCGCGCCCGCAGCCATCGCAGCACGACCTCGTAGAGCTCGCCGGCGTCGAACGGCTTGACGACGATGTCGTCCAGCCCGGCGTCGGCGCAAGCCGCGCGGCTGTCGGACAAGGCATTGGCGGTGAGCGCGACGATCGGGACGCGATCCCCGCCGGGCAGGCCGCGCATCCGGCGGGCGGCTTCCAGCCCGCCCATGCGCGGCATCTGCAAGTCCATCAGCACGAGCGCCGGCGCACGCGATGCGAAGCGCTCGAGAGCCTCCACGCCGTCGTGCGCGACCTCGCTGACGAGTCCCGCCGACGCCAGCAACTCGACCGCGACCACCTCGTTCACCGGGTCGTCCTCGACGACCAGCACGCGCGCGCCGTGGTACTCGCGGCGCAGTGCGTCCTCGGCGCTCGCGCGGACGGCTCCGTGCGCGGCAGCGGTGTCCGCCGCGAGACCCGCGCCCCCTGCGACGGGCCGCGCGCCCGCCGGAACGCTCGTCGAGAGCCGCGCGGTGAACCAGAACGTACTGCCCTCGCCGAGGCGACTCTCGACGCCCGCGTCGCCCCCCATCAGCATCGCCAGGCGCCGCGTGATCGCGAGCCCGAGCCCGGTGCCGCCGTGCTCGCGCGTCGTGGAGTTGTCGCCCTGCTCGAACGGCTGGAACAGGCGCGGCAGGACGCCGGGGGCGATGCCGGGTCCGGCGTCGCGGACCTCGAAGCGAAGGCACGCCCGCTCGCCGCGCGCGTCCTCGACCCGGGCCGCCAGGACCACGTCTCCCGACGCGGCGAACTTGACCGCGTTGCCCGCGTAGTTCAGCCAGGCCTGCCGCAGCCGCGTCGCATCGCCCCTCAGTCCGGCCGGCATCGGCCCGCACTCGACGACGACGCGCAGCCCCTT
>Ga0268298_10005932_pt1 | contig 11257 bp, 8 predicted proteins | sample WWTPWeurt_MetaG_FD_194462 | JGI IMG/M metagenome (GOLD analysis project Ga0268298, IMG submission 194462) | Activated sludge microbial communities from WWTP in Nijmegen, Gelderland, Netherland - WWTP Weurt | ecosystem: Engineered > WWTP > Aerobic digester > Activated sludge | place: Netherlands... | reverse complement strand
TTCTCCTGTTGATAGAGCTCGGAAGCGCATTGCCGCCGGGCTGTCGAAATTGAAAAATGGAAGACTTCATGGTTTCCTTCGCAAAGACATCAAAGAGGTGCCCTTTCAGCAACAAGATCTTGCTGTGGTAATGAACCCTGAGAGCCTGAGTTGAATTATTGGGAAGGAAAGTTGTCCTTGAACGAAAAGAAAAAGAAGAGACTTACTGGTATCAACATAAGGTTTACTGATTCAAGTTGATGACGAGCATATTGCTTAAATCTTTGAGGGCGTAAGGTCTCATTGGACGTCCTCCCTCATGGCCCGAGTGCCACCGTCCCGGCAAACGGGCGGGAACTGTTCCAAAGCTAGTTGTAACGCTATACTTGAGAGGGTCTTAACAAGATTGAGTGGATTCTAAGTGATGTCGCCGGGCTTGCCATTGCCACCCTTTACGCAACCGCCGCCGCCAGGGTTGTTTCAGGTGAGAATGGGCAGTGAACTGGCGCACAGTCCCGCAACTAAGATATTTCCTCTGGCTCGCGCCAAGGGGGTTAGTACTCTTCTCTCTCTTGCAACTCGTTTATACGGTTCCAAGTGCTACTTGTTAGACTGCAAGACCGTACTCGGTAACCTGACAGTCTGTCATTTTCAAAAGTGATGTCTAGAATAAATGGTTCTATTTTCCTTCTAAGGATCGAATATCATAAAAACATGTCGAGTCAAGGATATTAAAGCAAGTTGAAAACCATTTTCCATCAGCTGCTCTTTCTGGCTGTAGTTCTTACCCCATCAGAAGCAATAGCTTCTGATGTGCAAGCCTCTCGGAAACCATTATGTACATCGCCCGTTCCCTCTCAATTCTCAGATCCACATCTAGAAGAGTCAGAAGCATCAGGTTGGGCCGCAGAGGTACAACTTGCAATTAATCGGCCCTTTCGTGAGACTCATCCAATTGAAAGGGCTGTGCATTGTCATCTTTTAGTAAATGCAGATGGCTCTATTAGGACAGCCAGAATTGTGAAATCCTCGGGCGATCCTAAGGTCGATCAGCGTGCTTTAGATTTTCTCAAAGGGCAAGTACCCCTACCTAAGCCAAGAAACAGCCTGGCTCGACAAACTGGTCTTCGTATTTGGTTCAAACCTGAGTTTGGGAAAGTTGATGTGCTTTCTGAAGCCTGGCTAAAACGCGAACACCCAGGCAAATAGCAAATGATTTTGGACGGTGCCTTGCTCACATACAGGTACTCAGTTTCCGTAAACCCCCTTTTAGCTTCTACTATTTACAACACATTCAAAAAGAACAAACACTAAACTTACAGTCCAGCCGTTGCAGCAAGAGAAATAGACTGCTACCTAACCGGGAAAAGCAACCATTTTCCCGGTTATTTTTGGGGCACTACACCATATATTATAGTATTTTATCAGAAACGTTTAAACAGCAGAACTTGTGCCAGTTTTGGGAAGTACCAGCATTGAAGACTCCGGTATGATTCGCAAACACAAATCATGCAACTTTAGGGATGGTATCAACAGTTCCAAACGTGCCCATCAAAAAATCTACTGAGCACTGAATGAAACAGAAGGAGAAAGCCAGAGTCGGGGGGCAAACCCGACTCTGCAGTGGTGCATGCGCAAGCTCATTTTTTCATGCCGAGGAGCTTGCCACCTTTCAAAAGTTCAGAGCAAACTCAAGGCGTAACCACCGAAGGCGGCAAGCCGAGAGCTTCCTCCACGAACTTGATCAGTTCCTCTTTCGTCTTGACGCCGTAGTCGGCATCGATAAGACGCAGGCGAGGTCCGACAATGTAGTAAATGGGAAAGACCACCGCCACGTCGGTTTGAAACTCCGATTCGTCGGTAGTCACCCGGTAGAAGCGAATGTCCACCTTCTTTTCCCGGAAGTATGCGGCCGCTTCTTCCACCACCTGGTGTTGTTTGACGCAGGCAGCGTCGCACATGAGCGGGTCATATTCTTCCAGGAAGACCGGCACCGTCGACTTGCCGACAGTACCAATCATGGTGGCATAGGTGACTTGGGTAACGAGGGGCGGCGGCGGCGGGGGTTGCGGCACCTCCACATCCACGTTACCTCCCTTGACGCCGGTCAGGGGCGCACAGGCAGTCAGTGCCAGCCCCAGACAGGATAAAACCAGAAGCAGCGCCAGACGGGATCTGTTGAACAATCCCCCTAATGCTGAGCCTGGCAAACTTTTGAGACCTTTCATAGGCCCTCCGTTGTTATATTGAAACCAGGCACGGGTGGGGAACGGCTCACAACTACCAGGCGTTTTCAGCCTGGCACCGCGAACCGTCCCCCACCACAAATGCTTACTTAGCGACCGCCCGTGAGGCGATCGTAGATGCCGCGCATGGTGGCCCAGGCCGTCTGCACAGCCTTGATCACCGGTCCGAGCACGACCATGGCGATCTTGGTCAGGAAGGCGAAGCGCTCACCCACGAACTTCCAGGTGGCCACGTAGGTGTTCCAGACCGCATCGAAGACCTTGTCCACCACAGGAGCCAGCCAGGACGTGAAGACCAGGTTGACCGGCGCGCGCAGGGTCAGATACACCGCCGGAGCGACGATGCCGCCGATGATGTAGGCAGCCGTCAAACCCACGACCACTGCCGCCACCCAGCTCGCCGAAGCGTCCAGGACCAGGCGACCGACCAGGAACAGCGTCGTGATGCCGGCAGCGAACGAGAACGACTCGGCGCTGTAGCGGGACAGGAGACGGTTCATGAGGATGACCAGGTTGAGACCAACCACGGCCGTGATGGCAGTGCTCAGCCAGAAGGACGCCGGCATGTAGGGCGCCGCCAGAGGCAGAAGCGACCGCACCGCCAGCACCACCAGCGCCACCGTTCCCAGGTGACCGAAGAGCGACGAGAAGCCCGTCTTGTCGTCGAAGGCAGCGCGCTGCAGCTTGGAAATCTGCTCGCCCAGCTTCTTGAAACCGACGCTGACGTTCTTGTGCACCGTCTCCAGAGCACCGCCGCAGGCAGGAGCAGCCCAGCTCGTCAGGGCACGCACCAGCAGATAGGCGAAGGGATAGACCAGAAGGCCCGTAGCAAGCACGCCGCCCACCACCGCAGTGAAGAGCCAGGCACCGCTCAGCCCGTAGGCCGCAGGCAGGAAGCTGTAAGCCGCATAGCCAGCCGCCAGCGAGGTGAGAATGCCGATCATGGCATTGCCGCCGCTGCGGTTGAGAATGTCGCGGCTGCCTTCGGCGTAGCAGTAGAGACCCACCAGCACCGACAGCACCAGACCAGCCAGGGGAGGCAGGTTGACCAGCCCCACGTTGGCATAGAGGACGCAGCCGACGGCAGCGGAGATGACGATGTTCATGACGTGGTGGTAGAAACGACGGAACTCGAGATTGTCCTCGCGGGCATAGACCGAGTCCAGAAGCTCACCCCAGGCCTTGAGCAGCCGCTCCACCAGCCCACCCTGCAGAACGGCGATGAAAGCCGGCAGGATGTAGGTGACGCCGGCCAGGAAGGTGAAGGCGCAAGCGCCCAGCACCACAGGCAGGGAGGCACCAGCCAGGAGCGAAGTGTGCGTCAGACCGTAGGCAGCCAGGCCGCTGTAGACCATGGCCGTAGCCGGAGCATCACCCTCGTCGAGGAGGTAGACCAGGCTGGAGATGGAGAAGTAGAAGGCGGTGAAAGCCACCACGCCGGCCACGATTTCCTCCAGATGGAGGGCAGCCAGCATGGGAACAGGCACCAGTCCGGCCAGGGCCTGGAAGGTGACGTAGCCGGCCAGAGCCGAGAGCAGAGCAGCGCCCAGGAAGAGCAACACCTGCAGAAGGCGGATGCCCCACTTCTTGCCGTTCTTGCCCTCCACCAGCTCCCACAGGTAGTTGGAGCCGGGAGCCTGGCGCATGGCGTTCACAACGATGGCTGTGAGCGGCTTGAAGACTTCCTTGGCGAACAGCTTCACCTTCTTCAGAATCCATTCGCCCAGATTCCAGATATGGCGAACCAGACCCCAGTAGATAGCCGGCCAGAGGTGCGTCATGGTCAGGATGAAGACCACGGCGCTGGAGACGAACCAGGCGGAAGGACTCCAGCCCAGCTGTCCGGAGAAATAGTCGGCAGCGGAAATGGAGGTGACACAGGCCACCCCGAAACCGGCCAGACCGACGAAAATCGCACGCACGAACCCACCGGAGTAGGCGCGACGACAGATCCACTTGCCACTCTCACGCACAGCCATGTAGAGGACAGTGGGAATGAACAGCACGAGGTTGAGGAGGGTTTGAGCCACTCCAGTCTTTTGGTTGGACATTTGGTGCATTCTCCTTACGGGAAGCAATCCTCCTCGTTGCGAGGAGGGGTTAGAAATCCGCCCGAGCGTCTTGGGCCGCAGCAAAGCCAGCCCCACCCAAACTATCCGCCACCATCTCTACGTCATCTACCAGAACGCGAGACGTTTTCAGCACCAGGGTGGAAACCACTGGAGTAAGCTGGAAATGGCAGTGCAGGGGGGATAATTGCAGCGGTTGCTCGGAAATCGGATCTCGAAATTTGTGGAAGTAGATGTCAGCAGCCTAGATAAAGCGACGAGCCCTACAAAAGCTTCTATAAATTACTTCTGAGTCATTCACGCATTCGGAAACGAGTTCTAAGCCTTAATAACAGAAAGGTAATGCTCCCAAGAACTTGCGCCACAATAGCGCGGCTCGCGAGAGCAAAAAAACCTGCCTTCGAAAGGCAGGTTTCAAGCACTTGAAACGGATAAACCGCGCCGCATTCATAAGCGGCTTTTAAGTAAAAATTGAAGCAAGCTTCACTTAGATGTTCTTGCGACGAACCCCATCGGCAGGGTCTTGGGTTACTGACGGCTTGCTCGGCTTCCAGGTAGAAAGCTCACAAACACCGTTCTTGCAGTTTCTCGTTGCTTCGGTCTGGCGGTCGCGCTCAATGGCACGTTCTCCAGACTGACTTGAGGATTTCGACTGCCCGAGAGCAAAGTATCCAAGGGACTCCGAACTCATTGTTTTCTACCTTAGCTAGCCTCGACTCGATCGAGGACGGGATTCCAGTGTCTTATATTCCCCACCACCAAGTGGGGTAAACGGTCTTTTGCATGTTACCAGGAGCAGATAGCATACGCATAGAATATTCAACTTTTATCAGACTTTCCACCAATGCATATTCCACGAGATTCAGCCCTGGCTCCCAATTTCCCATTGCAAAGAGCGGATTGCTGATAAAATTCTAGAGATGCAATCCGAGTAATGACAAGTGCTTAAGCCGCTTTCGGGCAGAAGCACGAGACACTTGCCATCCCTTCAGTTCCAGAAACCATCCCAGATAACCATGAAGAGTTGCCCCCACTGCACGGCCATGTTGAAAGTCACCGGTATCGGGGGCAAAGACCGCCTTGCCTGCGAGCTTTGTGAATTCGTACACTGGGACAATCCCAAACCGGTCACGGCCACCCTGGTCACCATGGACTCGGAGCTGGTGCTGGTCAAACGCAAATTTGAGCCTTTCGTAGACGATTGGTGCCTGCCCGGCGGCTTTATCGAAGCCAGTGAAGATCCGGAAGAATCGGCAGCCCGAGAAGTATTCGAAGAAACCGGTTTGGAAGTGCGCATTGAGAAACTTCTGGGTGCCAGTGCACCCGGTCACGGTATCAACGTCATTATCCTTTTCTACCAGGGCACTCCCGTGGGCGGCAGACTGGAAGCGGGCGACGACGCCAGTGCAGTCGGCACCTTCAAACCTGACAGTATGCCTAAGAATATCGCTTTTCCCCTGCACCGAAAAATGATCAGTCAGTTCTTCCAGTCCGTCAAAAGCGAAGCCTGAAACTAACAGTGAAAAATCGGCGGCTCTTGCTTGGAAGCTGGTCAGCTTCCAGCCGGCAGCATTTCCCGCAGAGCCTTTTCAAGCTCATCGGCAGCATCCATGCTCTGCCCCACTAGAAAGTCACCCTGTTTGGAGGCAATCACAAAGCCTTCCGGCAAAAGCGGCATGGGCTCTTTTACCTCGGTAAGATTCTCCCGGGAAACTTCTCTGGTGAAGAAGAAAGTTTTGACCTGAATGCCTTTGTCAGTGAGCTTGATGGCACTGGGCATCAAAAGTACCACATAGGCTCTATACACCAGCACTAGTGAAGCTGCCGCTGCAAAAACAGCCAGCAAAAGAATGTCGGAATTACCGGAATCCCCACCCTTCAAGATGGCTACAGTGAAGAGCCAGACCACCACCACAAAAATCAATGAAATCAAGACCTGAGCCACCTGCAGCACCGTGGCCAGACCATCTTGCTTGAAGGTGCGGCCCGAAGAAAGACGGGCGCTGCCCAGATAGGCAGGCAGTGAGCGGCGTAAGAGAGCCACCAACTCATCAACACTCTTGAGCCAGATGGGAAAAGTCAGCTCACCGCCATCAAATTCCACCACAAAGCGCACGAATTTAAGACTGGAGCGCCTGGTCAGACCTGTGATTTGATCGAGGCGGCAGCTTGTTTTACGCAACATGCTATGGGCCGTGAGCAGGGAACCGCAGAGAGTCACCTGATAGGTTATGAAGCCATAGGCCGGCAGGATGCAAGCAGCCACCAGGGCGACGGCCAGGAAGAGAAACTTGACCACGGCGGAAAATTGAGCGAACCCGCCGAAAAAGAACAACAATAGCGGCGTGATCACCATGGCCATGAGGGCCGTTGCTTCAGCCATGATACGGGCAAGAACCATGGTCTTGAGACGGTAGGTTCTTTCAACCTGCTCCTTTTCACTTCCTCCTTCCAGCCTGGCAATATCAGGGGACGGAACATTCATGCCGAGCATCTTGTCGGTGAGCCGACTCAAAAAAGCAGCGAGCTTGCGCCCGGCACTTTTCTCACCGGCGCCCTCTGGCGCCACTACTAAGGGACTGCCATGGGGTCCGTCCGGTGTCTTTTCAAGGGGCACTGCAGGCTCTACGGTCTCAGGAGTAGCAGCAGTCTCAGAATTAGCGGCGGTCTCCACGGTCTCAGGCGCCGACAAAACTTGATCGGCCGGGGAAGCCTGCACCGGGGCCATGTTCTGAGGGCTTGAGTTTTTGGCTCTGGCCCGCTTTTTCTTCTTTTTGGCTCTCGATGATTTGCTGTCGCTCATAAAGCCATTTTGCCAGAAAAGCCACGGCTTTCAAGCAATTGCTCACAACCCAACTGACAACCGCCTGCCAAGAAGCGCGAACTGAGCGAACTTTCCCCCTTTAAAATAATCGGACTTTTAGTCAAGAGGCGGATCTTACTTGCATCTTTGACCCGTGTCCTAATAGGCTTAGCAAGTTCTTTCAGCCAACAAAACTTTTGGATTTTCTTACACCTAACATCTTCCCTTTCACCACTCATCCCCATTCCGACAGGAAGGCAGGCTAGCTATGACAAAGAAAGCTACCGCAGGTAAACAGCCCCTCCGAATAGAGCGAGATTCCATGGGAGAGATGTCCGTGCCGTCACACGCCCTCTGGGGTGCCAGCACCGAACGCGCCGCTCTCAATTTCCCCATCGGCAATATCAAATTCAGCCGCCCCTTTATCTTGAGCCTGGCCCTGATAAAAATGGCGGCAGCCAGAGCCAACAAGAGTCTCAAAGACCTCGACGCCCAGACCGCCGATGCCATCATCGCCGCCTGCGCCGGGGTAGCTGCCGGAGATTATGACGAACATTTCGTCGTCAGCATCTTCCAGACCGGCTCCGGTACATCCACCAACATGAACGCCAACGAAGTGATTGCCAACCTGGCCAGGCAAGCACTGGGCAAAGACCAATCGGACCGCGCCGGCGTCCACCCCAATGACCATGTGAACATGGGGCAATCATCCAACGACGTCATCCCCACAGCCATCCATGTGGCTCTGGTGCTGGAACTGAGCACTCGCCTTTTGCCCTCCCTGAAGAAGCTCTCCCGGGAACTGTCCGGCAAGGCCCGCTCTTTCAAGAAGACGCTCAAGACCGGCCGCACTCACTTGCAGGATGCAACGCCGGTCACTTTCGGTCAGGAATTCTCCGGCTACAAAGCGCAGGTCGATGCCTCTATCGCCAGACTGGAAGCGACTGTGCGCCAGCTCTCCAACGTGGCGCTGGGCGGCACCGCCGTGGGCACCGGCATCAATACCCGTGAGGGCTTCGCCGCCCTTACTCTCAAGCATCTCTCCAAGGATGTCTCGAAGGCAGCCGGTATGCCTCTCACCTTCAAGGAAGCGAAGAATCACTTCGCCGCCCAGGGTAGTATCGACGCCCTCGTAGACGCTGCCGGCGCCCTGCAAACCCTGGCCACGGCCCTCAACAAAATCGCCAACGATGTGCGCTGGATGGCCAGCGGACCACGGGCCGGTTTGAACGAAGTTTTGCTTCCCGCCATTCAACCAGGCAGTTCAATCATGCCCGGCAAGGTCAATCCGGTCATCTGCGAAGCCGTCATGCAAGTGGGCTACCGGGTGCTGGGTAACTGCCAGACCGTGGTTTTCGCCCATCAGTCTTCCAACTTCGAGCTGAACGTTGCACTGCCGATAGTGGCACACAGCTTGCTCGAATCCGTGGGACTTCTGGCAGACGCCGCTTCCGTTTTCGTCGACAAATGCCTGTCGGGCATGAAAACCACAAACAGCGGTCCCCAGATGGTGGAAAGAGGGCTGGCCCTTTGCACGGCTCTCGCTCCTGTCATCGGTTACGACCAGGCCGCGCAGATTGCCAAAGAGGCCGACAAGACCGGCGAGACAATTCTGGCCGTGGCCCAGCGCCTGACCAAACTTTCGGAAGCCGAGCTGAAGCGTATTCTCGACCCGGAAGTGATGACCAGACCTGGACTTTCCGGCGCCAAAATGTCGAGTTAGTCAGACGCCTGACCGGTTCACCAGTTGAAATCTCGTGGCGAGCCGTTCTGGAATGCATCCTTCACACCTCAGTCATCCGCGGTGGAACTGTTCCACTGCGGACTACTAACACTTTTGCGGCTAACGCAAGAACAGGTAATACCTATGCCAACCAACGATTCAAAAACCATCCTCCAGCATCAAGCCGTCGTGGCCAAAGGCTGGCAGTCTTCTCCCATTCCCGTCTTCGTCATGTTCGGCGCCGATTGGTGCAGCTATTGCGTCAAGCAAAAGCCCATCGTGGAAGAGCTCAAAAGCGAGTACGGCGACCGGGTGCGCTTCGAGATTCTCGACGCGGACAAGGAAACCGAGCTGAAGAAAGCCTTCGGCGTGCGCGGCATTCCCGCCATGTTCGTACTCGGCAAGAACCTGCCCACTCTCGAATACGCCAAGGGCTTCCAGACCAAAGCAGTGCTCAAGCGCAAGATCGAAAAGGTGCTTGCGGCCTCGGTCTGAGCCGACCCTGACCACAGGGATTTATTTTATCTACGGACTGAATCAACAATAAAGGGAGTAAATCCCAAATGCAACACCCCCCCAAGGTTCCAGGAACCGCCTCCCAAGCTCGTCGAAAGACGAAGCCCATCCGCCCGCAGGTGAAAAAGGCAAGCGCCCGTCACAAGCAACTCGGCACCACTATCGCCCGTCAACACGCCGGCGCGCGTCGCATTCTCAGCCGAGAAGACCCGCCTTTCGGCGTGGCCTTTCTCGGCTCGGCCCGCACCAAGCCCGGGCAAGTCTATTACGATAAGAACATCGAAGCTGCTGCTGCCGTTGCCGCGCTGGGTTATCCCATCGTGCACGGCGGCGGCCCCGGGCAAATGGAAGCCTCCGCCCGTGGTGCCAGGCGAGTCAAGAACGCTCTCTCCATCGCCCTCGGTCTCAGGCTCACGAGGGTGGAGCAGGTCAGCGCCGAGCACGATATCAGCATCTGGTTCGACGACTTCTCGCCCCGTATCGACACCTTCCGTCACCTCGGGCGCGTGGCCATGGTCTTCTTTCCGGGCGGCATCGGCAGCCTGCATGAATCCATGTCGGTGATCGACAACATCATGCAGAAAAAGGCACCGCCCAGGACCATCATCTTTTTCGAACCGGAACCGGAGAAGCCCTACTGGACCGGGTTCTTCGCCTGGCTGAAAGACACCGTCATGGCTCGCGGCATGCTCAAGGAGGAGGAAATTTCCTTCGTTCAAATCGCCCACTCCACCGAGGAGTTGGTCAAGATCATCAAAACGTCAGCGGGCGCCAAGTAAGCGCTCGGAGGACACCCTTCAAGGAAGAAGAATGAAGCGATTCACTCTTCTGGTGGACGAAAGAGAAAGTTCCACCATGAATTACGGAGTCAGCCTGCATCAGGCTGAAAGCCAGGAGGAATGCCGCCAGGCCTTCGACCTGGTCAGAGAGGAGACGATTGAGGCATTCTCGTTGTGCTTCGGGCACTACAAGACCAAGCGTTTCCGCAACGCCAGAATCGTCGAGAATCTCGGCACCGCCGACGAACGCGTGGTAAGCCGTTATCACAACGACTGGCTCCAACTCTAAGCCAACCAACCGAACAGGCGTCGTGAACTGAAGTTCACGGCGCCTCGTTCTTTCAAAAAAAGCACAGCTTACCTGAGTATTTACTGCAGGCAGTTCAGAAACCGAGGAAAGTTCAGCTACTTTATCGTTGCCGGAATCATACTATACATTACAGTGTTACGGAAGAACCCCAAAGGGGAGAGGATGAGGGTCACCCTGGCGCACCGGGAAAGATGCCAGAAGTGGAGACAGCCGAAGTTACTGCCAATGGAAAAGGTAGAGAGGAAAGTAGATTGATTGCGCAAAGAAGCGGATAAAGCAGGAGAGTTACTGAGCACGATGGCTATCTTGAAAGCGCAGAAAGACAGACCTGTGGAGTGCGTTGACAAGGGTGGTTGCTAGGCCGATTTACTTGGGGGGGGGGCTGGGTCAGCGCCAGCTTTCACCTGAATAGTTGAGCTTTGCAGCAAATCGACAAACAACGGGAATTGTTGATTTGACGGAAGCAGGCGCTATTTTTGTTCGAATCGTAAGATGACGCCAATTGTCTTGCTGGTTGCAAAGCTGGAATGCAAGAACTCTTTCGCCGATGGTCAGGTAGTCACTATCTTCATTTGTTTCAACAGCAACCCTTCCAAACACTTACCCGGTAAGTAACTACAAGCAAGCAATCAGCTCGGCTTTGCCGTTCTGGTTTTTGCTGCCTATTAACAGGTGCTGATGGATAGACATTAACCAATCCATAAACCATAAACCTTGAAAAAGGAAACCATATGAAACCAAAAATACGATGGCTAAGCTTAGCCGTCACCCCTTTCGCGTTAGCCTTCCTGGCTTACGCTCAACTAGCGCATGCCGCCCCATATGTCGGCGA
>Ga0268298_10005931_pt1 | contig 11258 bp, 8 predicted proteins | sample WWTPWeurt_MetaG_FD_194462 | JGI IMG/M metagenome (GOLD analysis project Ga0268298, IMG submission 194462) | Activated sludge microbial communities from WWTP in Nijmegen, Gelderland, Netherland - WWTP Weurt | ecosystem: Engineered > WWTP > Aerobic digester > Activated sludge | place: Netherlands... | reverse complement strand
GAATGCCCGCTACGTCGGCAGCCAGATGGGCGTGACCAACGTCGAGGTCGGCGCACCGACCACCACGCGCCTGTTCCAGGCCTGGCTGCAGCAAAGCCTGTTCGACGACCGGCTGGCGCTGCTGGCGGGCCTGTATCCGATCGACTCCGAATTCTTCACCGTCGATGCGGCCGGCGTCTTCTTCGCCCCGCAGTACGGCACGCCGTCGGACCTGGCACTGACGCGGGGCCCGTCGATCTTCAACAACTCCGCCTTCGGCCTGCGCGCCAAGTGGAACATTGCCAGGACGGCGTATGCGATGGGTGCCGTGCTCGACGGCATCCCCAACGATCCGGCGCGGCCGAAGAGCACCGCGATCCGCTTCGCCAAGGGCGACGGCAGCTTCAGCATCGGCGAACTCGGCTGGCTGCCCGAGGCGGGCAATGAAAAGTTCCAAGGACACGCCAAGGCAGCCATCGGGCTTTGGGGCTACAGCAGCAAGGTCAACGACCAGCGCGATACCGATGCCGGCGGCAACCCTCTGCTGCGCTTCCAGCGCGGGGGCTACATGCTCGGCGAGCGCACGCTGCTACGCCTGGGCGGAGACCAGGCTCGCTACCTCTCCGGCTTCGCCCGATACACCTGGGGCGACGGCGACTCGACGGCGGTGAAGAACAGCCTGAACCTGGGCCTGCACCTCAAGGGCCCTTTGGCCTCGCGTCCCGACGACATCGTCGGCCTGGCCTGGACCCGCGCCGGCATGTCGCGGAAATGGCGTGACGTGCAGGCCGTGCCGGCCGACACGAAGTCCAGTGAAGAGGCGCTGGAGATCACCTGGCGTTTTGCCGTCACGCCCTACCTGGCGATACAGCCGAACTTCCAGTACGTCCGCAATCCGGGCGGCGGCAGTGCACCGAATGCGAAGCTGATCGGTGTGCGCCTCGATGCGGTGCTGTAAATGAAAGTCGGCGCTGGTCCTACGGCGATTCCGGAGCTGCTGCTATAGTGCCGCCCATGCGCCTGCTCCTGACACTCCTGCTGACCCTGCTGATTCCGTTCAACGCCGCGTTCGCGGCGACCAGTGGCATTTGCGACGCGCTGGAAGGTAAAGGGCAGCATGGCTCGCATCCTGGACATCATTCCCACGAGCACGGCGACGATGCATCCAACGAGCTTGCTGCAGCGACCGGCGGCGTTTCCGAGCCCACGGGGCACTCCGAAGACCACCATCACTTCCACGCCCATGCGCTGTTCGCCGTGATGCTTTCAACGCCGCCCGGCCTCACTCCTCCCCCCACCAGCACCGCGCCAGCACGACCGCTGGCGCGCGACTTCGTTTCCGTCCTCCCCGCTCGCCTCGAACGCCCACCGCGAACCGTGTCCCGCTCCTGAGCGACGGGACGTCCGCCTTTCCTGACCGGTTCGCCCGGCACGGCTCCATCGAGCCGGCCTGGCTCGTCCCGTCGAAATCCCATCCGTTCGCACGAGGATTTCGATGTCATATCACCGCATTTCATGTTGGTCGCGCCCGGCCGCCCTGGTCCTGGCGTTATGGCTCGGCGCCAGCCCGGCGATTGCCGACAATGGGCTGACCGAGGCCGAAGCGTTGCGCCTCGGCCTGGCGCGTCCCGAATTTTCGGCGCTGATGCAGGCCCGCGTCGGCGAGGCCGAAGCGGATGCTCTGGTGGCCGACACCTGGCCCAATCCCACGCTGGAACTGGCGCGCGACAAGACTGGCGCGACGCGCGAAACCACCTGGCAACTGGCGCAGTCGCTCGACCTCTCGGGGCGTCGCGGCCTGCGCCGCGACGCCGCGCGCCACCGCCTGGACGCCACCGAAGCCGAAAACCTGGCGCGACGCGGCGAGCGTGCCGCCGAGTTGCGCAGGGCTTTCCACGACGTGCTGCGACGACAGGAAGCCCTGCGCGCCATCGGCGCCTGGGCGGCCCGCTTCGCGACGGTGGGCAAGGTAGTGGGCAAGCTCGCGCAAGCCGGCGAGGTAGCCGGCTACGATCGGCGTCGCCTGGAACGCGAACAGCGCGGCGCCGAGGCCCGGCTTGCCGAAACGCGCGCCGACCTGGCACGCAGCCGCGCCCGGCTAGCGGCGCTGCTCGGCCGCGAAGTCGATGCGCCGCTGATCGGCCGCCTCACCCCCGAGACACCGCCGGCCCTGCCGCTGCTGCAAGCGCGCCTTGCGGCGCGGCCGGAGTTCGCCGCCCTGGCGGCGCGCGCCGAAGCGGCGACGGCGGACAACGCTGCGGCCGGACGGAACCTGCCCGACCTGACCGTCGGCATCGGCGGCAAGCGCGTCGATGACGGCCCGCTACGCCAGAATGGCAATCTGCTGATTCTGTCCTTCTCACTGCCGCTGTTCGACCGCCAGCAGGCCGGCGACCGCCGCAGCGCGGCGCAGGCCATGGCCGCGCGCGCCGAACTGGGCCTGGCGCGGCAGCGCGCTGAAGGCGAACTGGCCGGCCTGCATCGCCAAACCACGGAACTGATCGTCGCCGCCCAACGCTATCGCGGCGAGGCCGCCGCGTCCTCGGCCGATCTCCTGCGCATCGCCGAAACCGCCTACCGGGCCGGCGAGGCGACCATCCTCGAACTGCTCGATGCCTACCGGGGCGCGCTCGAAGCCGAAACCACGGCGCTCGATCTCGAATGGAAGGCGCGCGAGGCGCGCATCGACCTCGACCAATTGACAGGAAACCATCCGCAATGAAAACCCTCACGCTTGCCACCCTGGCCACCGCTGTGCTGCTCGCCGGCTGCGGCGAAAAGGTTTCTGCACCCAAAGGTGATGACCACGGCACTCCCGCGACGTCCGCCGCCGACCACCGCGACGAGGCCGTTGAAAAGCTCACCCACTTCAGTGACCAGACCGAATTGTTCGTCGAGTTCCCCGCCCTGGTCGTCGGGCAACCGGCGAACTTCGTCGCCTATCTTACCCAACTCGCCGACTTCAAGCCGCTTGCCCAGGGCAAGCTCACGGTCGTGCTTGCCGGCGGCAACGCAGCGGAGGAACGCTTCATCGTCGACATGCCATCCATGCCCGGCATCTTCAAGCCGGGAGTGACGCCCAAGTCAGCCGGCGAACGCGAGCTGAGCCTGATCGTCGACTCCGCACTCGGCACGATCACGCACGAACTCGGCCCTGTCACGGTGTTTGTCGATGCCCAAGCGGCCCAGGCTGGTCATGGCGATCATGGGCATGACGACAATGGCATTTCCTTCAGCAAGGAACAGCAATGGAAAATAGGCTTCGCCACGGTGGAGGCGGTCATGGGTATTGCCCGCCCTTCAGTCGCCGCGACCGCCACAATCAAGGCGCATCCCGACGGTGAAGCCCGGCTGGCGGCACCCGCCGCCGGACTGCTGCGTCCCGCCGGCAACTTCCCGCACGTCGGCCAAGCGGTACGCAAGGGGCAGGTGCTGGCCTGGCTTGCGCCCAAACTCGGTGGCGAATCGGACCAGGCCACGCTGGACGCCGGCGCCGGCAAGGCAAAGATCGCGCTTGAACAGGCGCGGCGCGAGCGCGAACGCATGGAGACGCTGTTCAAGGACGAGGCCGTCGCTGAAAAGCGCCTGCTCGACGCCCGCGCCAGCGAGCGCATGGCGGAGACCGAGGTCCATTCGGCCCTTGCGCGTCAGGGCCAGCTCAGCGGTACGGGTGGGACAGGCGGCATCGCGATTCGCGCACCCATGAGCGGCACCGTCGCCGATGTTGCCGTCGCGCCGGGCGCCTTCGTCAACGAGGGCACTCCGCTGTTCCATGTCGCCAATACCGCGCGCCTCTGGCTGGAGGCGCGCGTGCCGGAAAGCGAGGTCGGTCGCCTGGGCAAGCCCGGCGGCGCCGCGTTCTCGGTCGATGGCTTTGCCCAGCCCTTCGTCATCGAAGCGGGCAAGAACGGCAAGCTGGTCGCCGTCGGCGGCGTGGTCGATGCCACGACGCGCACGGTGCCGGCGATCTTCGAATTCGCCAATCCGGAGGGCAATCTGCGCCTCGGCATGAGCGCGCGGGCGCAACTGTATGCCGGCGCCGGACAGCAGGCGGTACTGGTTCCCGCCAGCGCCGTGCAGGACGAAAGCGGCACGCAGGTGGTCTATGTGCAGACCGGCGGCGAAAGCTTCGAACGCCGCATCGTGCGCACCGGCGCGCGCGACGGCGCGCGTATCGCCATCCTCGACGGCATCGAAGCGGGTCAGCGCGTGGTCAGCCAGGGCGCCTACCTGATCCGGCTGTCGACCTCCAGGACCGGTCCCTCCGGTCATGGTCACTGAGAGGCAAGCCGATCATGATCGGAACCATCATCCAGTGGTCGCTGCGCAACCGGCTGGTCGTCGTGGCAGCCAGCCTGCTCCTGCTTGTCTGGGGCGGCATCGAAACCACGCGCACGCCGGTCGACGTCTTTCCCGACCTCACCGCCCCCACCGTCACCGTTGTCACCGAAGCCACGGGCATGGCGCCGACCGACATGGAAGCGCTGGTCACCTTCCCCATCGAGACGGCATTGAACGGCGCGCCCGGCGTGCGCCGCGTGCGTTCGGCGACCAAGATCGGGCTATCGACGATCATCGTCGAATTCGCCTGGGGCACCGACGGCTACCTGGCGCGCCAGATCGTCGCCGAAAAACTGCAGCTGGCGAGAGCCGCGCTGCCACCCGGCATCGAGGCACCGGTGATGGCGCCGGCCGCGTCGATCATGGGCGAAATCATGTTCATCGCGCTGGCTTGGGATGACGCTTCAAGAGTCGGCGCTGGCGGGACGGTGATGCTTAAGAATGCCGCCGACTACGTGCTAAGAAAGCGCCTGCTGGCCGTGCCCGGCGTCGCCGAGGTGCTGCCCATCGGCGGCGACCTGCAGCAGTTCCAGGTAACGCTGAAGCCGGAACGGCTGGCGGCCCACGGCCTGACCATTGATGAAGTCGTCAAGGCCGTGGCGGGCGCCAACAAGAACGCGGCGGCGGGCTTTTACGCCGAGAACGGCCAGGAGTACCTGATCCAGGGCATCGGCCGCGTGCGCACGGTCGAGGATGTCGCCGAGGCGGTGGTCGCGGTAAAACACGGCCAGCCGATACTGGTCCGCCATCTTGCCGAGGTGGCGCTGGGCACCGCCGTCGCGCGCGGCATCGGCTCGACCAATGGCAAACCTGCAGTCGTGCTCGGCATCCAGCGTCAGCCCTCGGCCAACACGCTGGAACTGACGCGCGCGCTCGACCGCACTCTGGCCGACATCCAGAAGTCACTGCCGGCGGGAATGAAGATCGAGAACCGGTTGTTCCGCCAGGCCGATTTCATCGAGACCTCGATCGCCAACCTGATGGCCGCGTTGCGCGACGGCGCGATACTCGTCATCGCCATTGTCTATGTCTTCCTCATCTCGGCGCGCTCGACGGCGATCACCCTGATCGCTCTGCCGCTCTCGCTGCTTGCCGCCGTGCTCTCGCTGAAGGCCTTCGGCGCGACAATCAACACCATGACGCTGGGTGGCATGGCCATCGCGCTCGGCGCGCTGGTCGATGACGCGATCATCGTGGTCGAAAACATCGTGCGCCGCCTGCGCGAGAACCGCGCAAGGCCGGAAGGGCAGCACGAATCGACGACGCACGTCGTCTATTTGGCGACGCGTGAAATCCAGGGCTCGATCGTCTTCGCCACGCTGATCATAATGCTGGTGTTCGTGCCGCTGTTCTTCCTCTCCGGCATCGAGGGCCGGCTGATGGTGCCGCTCGGACTGGCCTACGTCATTTCGCTGTTCGCCTCGCTGCTGGTGTCGATCACCGTTACGCCGGTGCTGGCCTCGCTGTTCCTCGGCAATGCGCGCGAAGTGACGCAGCCGCGCGAGCCGCGTTTCGTGGTCTGGCTGCATGCGCGTTACCGGCGCATCCTCGATGCCACGCTGACACGCTGGCAGGCGATCTCGGCCGCCAGCGGCGCGCTGCTGGTCGCCGCGCTGATCGGCCTCGGCATGGCCGGGCAATCCTTCCTGCCCGACTTCAACGAAGGCACGCTGACGGTGGGCGTCGAAACCCTTCCCGGCACCGCGCTCGCCGAATCGGCCAAGCTCGGCCAGATGGTCGAGGAAGTGCTGCTGACGCATCCCGAGGTCGTCGCCACCGCGCGGCGCACCGGCCGCTCGCCGCTCGACCCGCACGCGCTCGACGTGCATCAGTCGGAAATCGAGGTCAGCCTGAAGATGGCAAAAGGGAACAATGCGCGCGGCAAGGATGAGTTCCTCGCCGCGCTGCGCGCCGACTTCGCCAGGCTGGCCGGCGTGCAGGTCGTCGTCGGCCAGCCGATCTCGCACCGCATCGACCACATGCTCTCGGGCACGCGCGCCAACATCGCGGTGAAGATCTTCGGCGCCGACCTCGCCGAACTGCGCAAGCTCGCCGCGCAAGCGCAGGGCGTGATGCAGCAGGTGGCGGGCGCGGTCGATGTGCAGCCCGAGCAGCAGACCGACATTCCCTTCCTCACCGTCAAATACCGGCGCGATGCGCTGGCGCGCCACGGCCTGTCGGCGGCGGAACTGTCGGAAAACATCGAGGCGGCCTTCAACGGTCTGGTCGTCTCGAAGGTCACGCAGGGTCAAGCCAGTTTTGATCTCGTCGTGCGTTACGACCCGGCGGTGCGCGACAACCTCGACGCCATCCGCGCCACCCTGGTTACCACGCCGACCGGCGCGCGCCTGCCGCTGTCCGCGCTGGCCGACATCGAGAACGATCGCGGCCCCTACTTCATCAACCGCGAGAACGTGCAGCGCAAGATCGTGGTCATGGCCAATGTCGCCGGGCGCGACCTGAAGAGCGTGGTCGGGGAAATGCAGACCAAGGTGGCAAAGGAAGTGAAACTGCCGGCCGGCTACCACATCGAGTTCGGCGGCCAATTCGAGTCGGCGGCGGAAGCCGGGCGCGTCCTGCTGCTGCTCGGCGGCGCCGTCGTTGTCGGCATCTTCCTCCTGCTGTTTGTCGCCTTTCACACGGCGCGCGACGCCTTCCTCGTCATGCTCAACCTGCCGTTGTCCATCATCGGCGGCGTGGTCGGCGTGTATTTGGCCGGCGGTGTGGTGACCATCGCCTCGATAATCGGCTTCATCACCCTGTTCGGCATCGCCACGCGCAACGGCGTGATGATGATTTCGCACATCCACCACCTGATTGAGCGCGAAGAAATCGTCGACTTGCGCGAGGCAGTCCGGCGCGGTGCCGAGGAACGGCTGATCCCGATCCTTATGACCGCGCTCGCCGCCGGTCTGGCCTTGGTGCCGTTGGCGCTGTCCGCCGGACAACCCGGCTCGGAGATACAGGCGCCGATGGCCATCGTCATCCTGTGCGGACTGATCAGCTCGACCGTGCTCAATATGCTGGTCGTGCCGGCCCTGTACCTGCGGTTTGGCGCCGAACGGCGCGCACTCGAGGCCGGCGACGTGACGCGTCGCCGCTCATCCGATCTTTAAGGAGGAATCGATATGTCTATGCTGAAACCCCTTCTCGGCATCACTGGCATCGCACTCGCGCTGGGCGGCTGCGCCAGCCACATCCATCCACTGAAGCCCGGCACGGCGGCGACGCTGCGCGCTGGCCAGTTCCACCACGGGCCACCGAGTCGCCTGGTGCTGGAAAGCGGTGAACGGCGTTACGTCGCCGAAGGCTTCGAGGTGCGGCGCCACATGGACTGGAACGAGTTGCGCAAGGCCTACCAGGGCAGTAATCCGAAACACTGGGACCGCATCGTTGCCGGCCATGACAAGGAACACGAGAGCTATTCCGCGGAAGCCAGGGCCACAGCCGCGGACGGACGAAGCCTCGCGTGCCGGCTGGGCTGGCTGTCGAATGAGGCGCCGAAAGGTGCTTGCGTGGATGAAGCCGGCAACGAGCACGAGCTGACTTTCGAATAGCCCGGAGCGCAAATCCTTTGAAACTGTATTGGAGAAAACCATCATGAAGCGCCACCTCATCCCTGCTTTGCTCGCCGCCTTGCTTGCCGGCTGCGCCGCCACGGCCGATCTGCCTGCGCGCCAAACCTTCGACGCGACGCGCGATGAAGGCCTCGCCATCGTCTCGCTATCCCTATCCGGTAAGGATCTTGGCCGGGTTACACATTTCGAATACCGGCTCAGGGAACTCGTCCCGAGCGACAAGGACGGCGTGGTCAAAAGGATTCATTTCGGCAGCCCGACGCAGCATGCGCGATGGGTAGGGCGCGGCGACGATGCGCGCCCCATCGCCAGCCGTGCCGTCGTCAAGGGAGCGGGCCTTGGCGAGCCGCTGGACATCAGCGATCACGGCAAACCCGCCGGACGTTTGGCGACGCTGGTCCTACCTGCCGGAGACTACGAGTTCCACGCCTGGAATCTCGTCGAAGGCGGCCCCTACGGCGACACGGAATACGGCCCGAAAAGGGAATTCAGCTACCGCTTCAGCGTGAAGCCCGGCGCGGCGGTATACCTCGGCAGGCTGCATTTGCAGTTGAGTGACAGGGATCGCCAGGCGCTGACGGTAGAGGACCGCCGCGACAGCGACCTGGCCGGGTTCAGGAGCAAGTATCCCGCGCTCGCACAGGTGGCCGTTGCCGTTGCCGTCGGCCAGATACGCTGAGCGTCATCAACTCTGCGTCACCATCGCACCAAGTTCGAGGAACGGACACATCTTGGAAACACCGGAATCAACTCACCACAAGGAGAAGTCATGTACCGCAAACTGATTTCAAAAGCCGCATTGACCATTGCCCTTGGATTGCCGAGCGCGATTCTTGCGGCCGACAAGCACGGCCACGACCATGCCCACAAACCCCTTCATGGCGGAATCATCGCCGAAGCAGGCGATATCGATGCCGAGCTCGTCGCCCGGGCCGACAGCCTGACCGTTCATGTCCTTGAACACGGCAAGCCACTGGCAACCGCCGGCGCCAAGGCGATCGCAACGATCCATTCCGGCAATGACAAGTTTCCCGTGGTGCTGGAACCGGCCGGCGAGAATAGGCTGGCGGCGAAAGGCAGCTTCAAGACCGGCGTCGGCGTGCGCGTCGCCTTGGGCCTCACTCTGCCGAGCAAGCCCGAGGCCAGATTCAATTTCCGCCTGAAGTAGACAATCGACTCAACGATCGACATGGCGAACTGGCTGCAACGGCTTGAACTGCGATTTCCGCCACTGGCGCTGACGCTTTTGTTCGCTGCCTTGATGGTAGTCCTTGAATGGATTTCCCCGGCGCTGGCCGGGCTCCACGGTCGCGTTGCTGGAGCCGCGTTACTGTTGATCGGTGGTTTGATCTGCTTGACCGGGGTCCGCCAGTTTCGAGCGCATGCAACCACGGTCAACCCCTTGGCGCCGGGTCGGTCGTCCGTTCTGGTCACCAACGGCATTTACCGTCGTACGCGCAATCCGATGTATCTCGGTTTTGCCGTGATGCTGATCGGACTCGCAACGACCCTCGGCAACCTTTTCGCGCTGGGCATGGTGCCGGTGTTCATTGGCTATCTCACGCGATTTCAGATCATCCCGGAGGAACGGGCTTTGGTAGAGAAATTTGGCGCGCCCTATCGCGCCTATCTGGAGCAGGTACCGCGCTGGTTGTGAGCAGTCAAATAGGCAAGCACATGGTCCTCCGAAATCGAGAACGCTACGGTGGCCCACCAAGAACGCCGTAGCGCCGACGCCGACCTTCGCCCCTACTTGAAGGCGATGATGGCCTGATCCACCGCGAGGCTCTCGCCCGGATTGGCCAGCAGCTTCTCTACCGTGCAGTCGCGCTCGGCCTTGAGCACGTTCTCCATTTTCATGGCTTCGATCTTGGCCAGGATTTCACCGGCCTTGACCTCCTGCCCGACCGTGACGGCAAGCTGCGTCAGCAAACCGGGCATGGGCGAGAGCAGGAACTTCGACATGTCGGGCGCCGCCTTGACCGGCATGCGCGCCTTCAGCGCCGCCGTGCGCGCCGACATCACCTGCATGTCGGCCTGCACGCCCCAGTGGAACAGTCGATAGACCAGACCGCGCCGCTCGATCTGCATGCAGATCGGCTGCCCGTTCAGGGTCGCCACGTACAGGGGGTCGCCGAACTGCCAGGTGGATCGCAGCTCGTAGCGCTCGCCGGCACATTCGACGTCCCAGCCGCCCGCCGCCCTGAGCACCCGCGCCCGGTACTCGTCGCTGCCCATCAGCACCACGAAATCGTCGCCGGGCACGAACTCGTGCCCCGGCATCTGGCCCGAGATGGTCGCATTGCGCGCCAGGTACTGGCGGTGGATGGCCGCCGCCACGGCGACCAGCATCGCCGGATCGTCGTGCGGCACGTCGGCGGCGTTGAAGCCCTTGGGATACTGCTCGGCGATCAGACCGGTATTGAAATCGCCCGAAAGGAAGCGCGGGTTCTGCATCAGCGCCGCCTGGAAGGCGATGTTGGACGCCACACCGCGGATCACGAACTGGTTCAGCGCATCGCGCATGCGGGCGATGGCCTGGTCGCGCGTTGCGGCATGGACGATCAGCTTGGCGATCATCGAGTCGTAGAACATCGAGATCTCGCCGCCTTCATACACTCCCGTATCCACGCGCACGCCATGCACTTCGGGCGGCGGGATGTATTTCACCAGGCGGCCGGTCGACGGCAGGAAACCGCGGAAGGGATCCTCGGCATTGATGCGGCACTCCATGGCCCAGCCGTCGAGCCTGACCTGTTCCTGCGTGAAGGGCAGCTTCTCGCCGGCGGCAACGCGGATCATCAGCTCCACCAGGTCCAGCCCGGTGATCAGTTCCGTCACCGGGTGTTCGACCTGCAGGCGCGTGTTCATTTCCAGGAAGTAGAAGCTCTTGTCCTTGCCGACAACGAACTCGACGGTGCCCGCGCTCTCGTACTTCACCGCCTTGGCCAGGGCCACGGCCTGCTCGCCCATGGCCTTGCGCGTCGCCGGATCGATGAAGGACGAGGGCGCCTCCTCGATCACCTTCTGGTGGCGGCGCTGCAGCGAACATTCGCGCTCATGCAGATAGACGGTGTTGCCGTGCGCGTCGCCGATCAGCTGGATCTCGATGTGGCGCGGCTCCTCGACGAACTTCTCGACGAAGATGCGGTCGTCGCCGAAGGCATTCTTCGCTTCGGTCTTGCAGGCGGCAAAGCCTTCGGCCGCCTCCTTGTCGTTGAAGGCGACGCGCAAGCCCTTGCCGCCGCCGCCGGCGGACGCCTTGATCATCACCGGGTAACCGATGCCCCTGGCGATTTCCACCGCCTGCTCGGGCGTGGCGATGGCCTCGTTGTGGCCGGGGATGGTATTGACCTTGGC
>Ga0268298_10005930_pt1 | contig 11261 bp, 9 predicted proteins | sample WWTPWeurt_MetaG_FD_194462 | JGI IMG/M metagenome (GOLD analysis project Ga0268298, IMG submission 194462) | Activated sludge microbial communities from WWTP in Nijmegen, Gelderland, Netherland - WWTP Weurt | ecosystem: Engineered > WWTP > Aerobic digester > Activated sludge | place: Netherlands... | reverse complement strand
CAAACTTTACACTCACCAGGCGCTTGCGGTTTCTTCTGCTCTTGCAGGCAAGAATACTCTGGTCGTGACTCCCACCGCATCCGGCAAATCGCTCACTTATATGCTTCCGATTTTTCAGAAGAAGCTTTCATCCCCTCAAAGCCGCGCATTGCTGTTGTTTCCAACAAAGGCTCTCAGTCAGGATCAGCAAGCGTCCATCAATGAGTTCAATACCCATTGCGATACAAACTTTAAAATCTTTACTTTTGACGGAGATACTTCCCCGGAAGCGCGAAGACGAATCATGGAGGCCGGTGATTTCGTTGTAACCAATCCTGACATGTTGCACGCGGGCATTCTACCGCATCACACACTGTGGATCAAACTATTCGAGAATCTGGATTTCATTGTAATTGATGAGCTCCACATCTACCGCGGAATTTTTGGAAGTCATGTGGCCAACCTTCTTCGCCGATTGCTTCGCATCTGCGCGTTTTACGGGAAGCATCCACAGATTCTTTGCGCGTCTGCCACCATTGGAAATCCAAAAGAACATGCTGAGCGCCTAACGGGTCTACCATTTGAATTGATCGATCAGAACGGAGCTCCTCGTGGAGATCGTCATGTATTGTTCTACAATCCCCCTGTTGTAAATCAGCAGCTGGGAATCAGAGCGTCTGCTCTCAAGGAAACAGCAGCCCTTGGATCCTACCTGCTCAAGAATCGAATTCGGGTGATCTTCTTTTGCAGAAGCAGGCTCAGAGTGGAGCTCCTCTATACTTATCTTGTAGAAAGGTGTCCTGAACTAAAAGACAAGATTCGATCCTACAGAGGTGGCTATCTTCCGGATGAACGCCGTCGTATCGAAAGAGAATTGCGCGAAGGATCCGTTCTCGCCGTGGTCAGCACGAATGCTCTCGAGCTGGGTGTGGATATCGGCATGCTGGACGTTGCCGTTTGCATGGGATATCCTGGTTCCGTCAGTTCATTGCTTCAGCAGTTTGGCCGCGCCGGCAGAAGGAATCAAGAGTCTCTTTCTATTCTGGTGGCCACTTCAGATGGAACGGATCAGTACTTGATCCAGCATCCAGATCAGTTTTTCGAGAAGAATCCTGAGCAGGCAATGACCAACCCTGACAATCTGCTGATTGTTGCAGATCACATCAAATGCGCAACGTTCGAGCTTCCTTTCAAGAAGGAAGAATCATTTGGATCGTATCCTGCAACTCTAGAAATCCTGGAACACCTGGCAGAAAATCGTGTGATTCATGGATCCGGTGAGTCGTTTCACTGGATGAGCGACGTATATCCCGCTAATACGATCAGCCTCAGGTCTGGCCCGCGCGAGAATTTTGCGATCATAGATTGTACGGAAAAAGGACGAGAAGAAGTCATAGGCGAAGTGGATTATTTTTCAGCACCTACTATGATTCATCAACACGCGATTTACATTCACCAGGGCGTTCAGTACTACGTAGATGATTTATTGTGGGAAGAACGTCAGGCGCGCGTGCGCAGAATCGAAGTGGATTACTACACGGACGCGCACGAAAAGGTGGATATAGAAGTGCTCGAGGACCAGGCCAGGCGAGTCCACAACTGGTTTGAACTTTCTCGAGGCGAATTTTCCATTCGCACAAAGGCGGTGATGTTTAAGAAGATCAAGCTTGAGACTCATGAAAATCTTGGCTGGGGAGATATCCACACACCAGAAACTGAAATGCACACTCAGGGTGCCTGGATTCTGATTCCCGAGGATCATCCAGTGAGAGCCGGGCTGGCGGAGAGCGAGCTGGGTGCCATGCTTGCGGGAGTTTCCTATTCTATTGGAGTGGTCTCGCCTTTGTTTGTGCTTTGCGATCCACGCGATATGCGATTTCGTTCTGAGGTTCGTTCTACTGTCTTTCACAAGCCTGCGATTTTCTTTTACGATTCATTTCCAGGTGGAATGGAGTTGAGTCATCGTGTGCTCGAAAACCTGGCAGGCATTGCACTGTCTGCGCACGAGCTCGTGAGTAGATGCGGATGCGCGAACGGCTGTCCATCGTGCATTGGTTTGCCGGACGACGAATCTCCTGTGAAGGCCAATGTGCTCAAGTTTCTCACGGCGCTTTGTGATGCGTGAGTTCTATATAAATTGAAGAAAGCGCGGTTCCAAATCCGCCATGGTCTGGCCGTTTCTTCCTTCTCTATGTTCAAGAATGGAAAGTGAACTGGCCAGAAAGGAAAGAAACTCGAGAAGCATCTTCTTGTTCAGTACAAGCGGAGAACTATTTTCTCCGTAGCCTACGATGTACGATTCGGGAGTTCTTCGCAATCCAAAGCTTTGCAGATTCCATTCCAGATCGTCTGATTCAGGTTCTCCTTTCTTCGCCGCGGCCTCTGCATCCAGAACGAGTGTAGCCACTTCTTCGAATTCAGGCAGCCACATAGTGTGTGCTACTGAAATCAAGGGCAGCAATCGAGTCCTATCCGCATGAATGACCAGCGGACTGGCGTCTCCTGCGTCTTTGCCGCTGTAGGACGAAAAGTTCACTTTGAAGATTTCTCTTTGTGCCAGTGCCTGCAAATGCTCAAACGGATTTGATTGTTGTTTGATGACTTTGAACTTCTCTTCTGCCTTGCGCAGGGATTCCAGTTCATGATCGCTCAAATCATCCCACGCATCGCTCATGTCATTTGGCTCCCGGGCCTGCCGCCAGATACAGTAGTTGCACAGGGCTCGTGAGGATGTCCAGAAGAACGGTCCCAGGATAACCAAATTGCCTCAGTCCAAAAACAACGTAACTGCGCTCTCTCCACGGAAGAGACATTTTGGAATATGGACCCACTTCGATGTGCACTGACTCTACTACATAATCCAGGGCTTCTTTTTTCCATGTGGTGACGGATGCGGAAAAGGTGAAGATATTGGATTCGTCTAAACTAACAATGGTAATGCGATCGGCCGGCTTTGTGCTTTCTGCTCCCGCTTGCTTCAGTATTTCCAGGGGCTTGCCCCGGTCCCCCACATTGTGCAAGACTAGCTCGCGAAACAAATCTTGATCCGTACAGCAAACGTCTACGAATACCAGATACGCATCCGAGCCTTCGGTTTTAGCTGTGTAGGTGTCCGTGATGTGTAGATCCTTGACTCCCGGTGGAGTCGTGATCTTCAAAAGTCTTTCTTTGCCTTCCAGAATGTCTGCGAAATAGATATCCGTGGAGCCGTCGGTCCTGGAGACAGCGTGGCCAGGGATGGTCTTTTTCCCGCTTTTGAACTCGTGACGGGGATTCGCGTAGTCCACCGTTTCGTCATGGTAGTGACTTGTGATGCATTGTCCGGTTGAGACTGCCAGTAGAACAGGAAAAAGGTATTTCTTTCGATTCATCTTTCCTCTATAAGACGACAGGAAGTTGCGCATGTATGTTTCGGAACCTAATGGATTTAGGAGATGCGATGGGAGGAACTTCGCCATCGAGTTCAAAAGTGATCGGGTCGATGGGCTGGAGTAGAATTTCCTTTGTCTCAAACTGAGAAACGCCTTCCATCCCTTCCACGTGTCCCGTGTAGACTTTTCTACTGTCCAGAATCATGCGAAGCTTGCTTGTGCGACGGATGATTACGATTTCAAAAGCTCCATCATCCAGATTTCCAAACGGGGCCCATTTCATTCCTCCGCCATTGAATTTTCCATTGCACGCGAAGAAGTTGATGATGCGTTCTTCAAAATCGTGATGTCTTCCGTCTGTGTCTGTGAAAGTGATTTTTACCCGGGCCGGAGTATACTTGACGAGAGTGCTCAGTGTGTGGTAGAAAAATGCAGCCGTTCCTGCCTGAAATCTGGATGCTTTCAAATTCTTCAATACCTGACCTGCGATTCCGGCAGATGCGATATTCATGAAATAGCGAGTGTAGCCCATGGGTTCGATCGACGCTTCTCCGCAATCCACCAGACGAAACTGATTTCGCATGAGAGCTGCGGCGTAATCAGGGCTCATCGCACGGAGAGTTTTGTAGAAGTCTCCTCCGGTGCCCAGGTTGATCACGCCGAGTGGAATGTCTTTGCTCAAGCTTCGGCCTTTTTCAAAGTATCCATTCATGGCCTCGTGGATGGTTCCGTCACCGCCCGCGACCAGGATTTGTCTGTATTCGCGTTCTTTTAACGCGCGACGAACCATCTCCGTTGCATCCCCGGGGCCTCGAGTGAATTTCAGATCATAGGTGCCCAGCATTTCGCGCAATCTGACCTGGATTCTGTCGAAGTTCTGGAGAGCCTGACCTTTCGCGCTGGTTGGATTGAGAATCATCAACCGACGTGGTCCGGGTCTACCACGCAGCCATTTTTTGACAGATTCAAACATGCGATTGGGCCTTTTCTGCTTCTAAAATTTTCAAATAGATCAAATCGATATCCGGTGGGTCCACACCGGAAATACGCGAGGCGGTATTTAGATCGTGAGGTCTAAATCGTTTTAGTTTTTCGCGCGCTTCTTTCTTGATTCCAGGGACTGTATCAAAATCGAAATTCGCGGGAATTGGATGGTTGGATATTCTTTCGCGTCTGTCTACTTTTTCGAGTTCGCGTTTCACATATCCAGCATACTTGATTTCCAATTCTAGAACACTTCGCTCGTCGCGCGTAAGTTCAGTGAGCTCTGGGATAATTACTGTTAGATCTTCAATGCTGACTTCTGGCCTGCGCAAAAGTGAATCGAGTGTTTTACCAAATCCTGACTTTGGCATTTCCATGTTCTTTTTGGCAAACAGATCCGCGACTTCCTGTGTGGCGCGAATTCCCCGAGTCGAAATCAGATCGCGCATCTTTTTGATTCTTTGTCCACGATCGAGCATAGCTCTGTACGAATCTTCTCCCAGCAGTCCCAGCTCAAACCCATATTTCATGAGTCGTTCGTCTGCATTGTCCTGTCTGAGAAGAAGTCTGTGTTCCGCGCGGCTGGTGAACATTCTGTAGGGATCTTCTACCCCCTTGAGAACCAGATCGTCTACGAGAACACCAATGTATGCTTCTCCGCGTCCCAGGATGAAGGGAGATTCATTTCTTGATTTGCGAAGCACATTGATTCCAGCGATCATTCCCTGCGCGGCTGCCTCTTCATATCCGGTGGTTCCGTTGATCTGCCCGGCAAAAAACAAATTCTGAATTTTGCGCGTCTCGAAAGAATGATGCAACTCTCGCGGATCGACGAAATCGTATTCAACAGCATATCCAGGGCGAATGATTTCCGCGTTTTCCATGCCGCGAATGCTTCGCACGACTTGCCATTGTACTTCTTCCGGTAGACTTGTACTTACGCCATTAAGATAAACTTCTCCTGTCTCCACACCTTCTGGTTCAATGAATACCTGGTGGCGCTCTTTGTCTGCGAATCGTACAATTTTGTCTTCAATCGAAGGGCAATAACGTGGCCCTGTACTTTTGATCTGTCCCGAATACATGGGACTTCTGTCTAGATTTTGCCGGATGATTTCGTGTGTCGGTGCCCCCGTATATGTAACATAACAGGAAATCTGTGGTTGCGTGATGGCGGATGTGCTGTAGGAAAAAGGAGAAGGTACTGGATCTGGTTCTTGCTCTTCCATCACACTGAGGTCCAGAGATTTTTTCAACACGCGCGGAGGAGTTCCAGTTTTCAGTCTGCCTAGTTCAAATCCGTACGCAGTCAGACAGTCAGAGAGCTTCATGGCCGATTGTTCCGCAATTCTCCCGGATCTTGCCTGATACTCTCCAATGTGAATGAGTCCCTGAAGAAAAGTTCCTGTAGTCAGAATCACATAGTCGCATTGTATTTCCTGGCCGCGACTGCAGATGATCCCACAAACTTTATGGTTCTCAATGATAAGTGAATCACAAGTATCCTGGCGGAAGCTTAGATTGGGAGTTGCTTCCAGGGTCCACTTGATATGGTTTTGATAGGCTTTTTTTTCTGCCTGTGCCCGCGGTGCCCACACTGCGGGTCCTCGTGAACGATTCAGCATTTTGAAATGGATTCCAGTCTGGTCGATCACACGGCCCATGATTCCACCAAGCGCGTCCACTTCGCGCACCATGTGTCCTTTCGCGATTCCTCCGATGGCAGGATTGCAGGACATCTGGCCGATTGTGTCCAGATTCATGGTCAGAAGAAGAGTGCGTAGCCCACTACGTGCACAGGCATGCGCCGCTTCTGCTCCGGCATGTCCGCCGCCCACGACTACAACGTCGAAACGGGATGGAACTGGATTCGCCATACGGTGTACAAGCTACGGGAAAGCCCTGGCCCCGTCCAGTCTAAGAGCTTTGCGCTCGACAACGCCAGGAGCAATGATTGCCTGAGTTCACCCTATGCGTTATACGATCAAAAATCTTGTGTTTAAGGGCGGCGGGGTGCTGGGCGTTGCATACGCTGGTGCCGTCGAAGTCCTGTCGCGTGCTGGCATTTTAGCGGGAGTGGAGAATCTGGCAGGCACCTCTGCGGGAGCGATTGCAAGTCTACTCTTGTCTCTGCGATACGATGAAGAAACACTCAAGAAGATTTTGCTCGATCTCGATTTCAAACAGTTCACTTCCAAAGCAGAGCCACTTCGCTTCCAGGATCGATACGGATGGCATTCTACTCAGCCAGTGCGTGAATGGCTCGAAGATCAGGTACGCAAATCGCGCCAGCCGGGAGAACTTTCAGGCCGCGAAACATTTCAGGATTTCAAAGACCTTGGTTGCAGAAATATGCACGTGTTTGCGACAAATCTAAATACGCGAAGCGTGGAGGAGTTCAGTGTTCGCAGGACTCCAGAAGTCCGTGTCGTGGATGCGGTGCTTGCATCTCTTTCCATCCCGGCATACTTTCAATCATTCCAATTTCCAGATGGAAAACCAAATTCGCACATCTACGTGGACGGCGGCGCCCTCTTGAATTACCCCATCACTGCGTTCGATACTCCGGACAAAAATCGCCGCGGCGCTCTCAAAGCAAATCCGGATACAATTGGATTTCACCTGGAGCTTCTGGGCCACGAATTTCCAACGAGCGATCTGGAATTCGGAACGTTCAGTAAATGGGCGCAGACTCTTTACGAAACAGTGAAGGACGTGCAATCTACGTTGCTGTTATCTTCGCCGGAGCATATGGAAAGAACCGTCTTCATTGACAACGGAGGGATTTCTCCCATCGACTTTGAGATAACGCCAGAACAGAAGACCTGGTTGATTGAGAGCGGACGGCAAGCCACGGAGGCCTACCTTCAGCTGTATAGATATAGAAAGAGTTTTAGGTCCCGCGCGTTGAGATCCTTGATGCGGTGGAGAACAAGGCGCTGATTGCGTAGAAGTACCCTGTCTCTGGCCCGGTTTTCTGCTTGCTGTGACACAGGACGGGGCGAGTATGAATTACGATGGCTGCGCCAGAAAAACCCAGGGAGAAATTCAGACTACTGAATTCAATGCGCATTGCGCTCTCTCTTTTTTTCCTGGCACTCGCACTGCGCGAATCGCATCCGAACTTTCTGTACTTCATTGTAGCACATCTGGTTTTCTCGCTCGTGTGGATTCTGTTCGTTGAAATGGATCGACTGCCGCGTGGAAGATGGATTGGATACATCCCCGCAACTCTAGACATTGGTGCGGTGACCGTTGCGCTGTTATTGACCGGGCATGCTCGATCGCCTCTGGTCGCAGGTTACTTCGGGCTGGCTGCTATTTCTTCTACTCTTCAAAATCGAACATTTGGTCTGTATGTTGCCTGTCTCTCTGTGATTTCGTATGCGGCAGCCAGTGCCGGCGTTACATTCGGATGGCTCACTTCCATAGATGTTCTGGCAGAAGGACCACAGACTATTTCGCCTGCGGGCATTCTCGTCTACACGTTGCTGGTGGCGATTGGGCTTACGATCGTTCACACAGTTTGTTTTCAATTTGTAAATTCGAATCGCAGAATATTAGGAGAAGCGAATCTTCTGCTGGAAAAAGTCGCGATGCAAGAGGAGCAGCTGCGTTTGCGCAACGCGCAGATGGAACAGGACCTGGATCTGGCGCGAAGCATTCACTTTCGCCTTCTGCCAGAAAGCCTTCCGGAAATTCCAGGACTTACATTTGCAACGCTCTATGTTCCTCAAGACAAAGTGGGAGGAGATCTATACGACATTCGCCGCAACGGTGATTCGCTGGAGATATTCGTTGTAGATGTGAGCGGGCACGGAGTATCGAGTGCTTTTCTGGCTGCGATCTTCCGTGTGTCCATGGAGTCTGCGGATAGAAGCAATCCCGCTGCGTTTCTTTCTTCCATGAACGAAATTTTCTTCGATCGATCTTTCACTGGATTCTTTCTCACTGCTTTCTACGGCGTACTCGATCTTCGCAGCCTTACTCTTCGTTTTGCGCGCGCTGGCCATCCTCATCCTCTACTGGTACGCAACGGCCAGGTTCAGGAAGTGGCGGGGAAAGGCGGAATGATGGGAATCATGCGCCAGCTGGTTCTGGAAGACGCAACGCTTCAACTGCGCAAAGGCGATCGATTGATGGTCTACACGGACGGAATCCCGGAATATCAGACATCCGACGGCGTTTTGTTCGGAGAAGAGAATCTATATTCGGTTTTAATCGAAGGGCAGAATGAGCCCGTTTCGAGACTCCCCACCTTGCTTCTCTCTCGATTGGGCGAATTTGCGCAGGATAGAAGTGCCGAAGATGACATGACCATGGTCGTTTTTGATATCAGCTCCGATTTCAAACTCTCCTGAAAAAGGCTTCCCGTTCGGCGCGCTACGCTGAGATTCGCTCATGCCTCAAAAGGTTGCCATCACCGGCATCGGTCAGACTAGAACCAGACTCAAAAGAAAAGATGTGAATTTCCCTGAGCTCATGGGAGAAGCAGCACAGCTTGCCTTGCAAGACGCAGGGTTAAATGCAGAGGATATTGATCTGGTCCTTTATGGAAGCGGACCCGAAATGTTCGAAGGCGTAGGCGAACCAGAACTCTGGGGCGCGGACAATACGTTTGGCGTTTTTCGTCCACACTATCGCATCCAGACTGGCGGAACAGTAGGTGGTTCCACCACGATCGCCGGTTGGTACATGGTAAACTCTGGATTGGCGAATAACGTTCTAGTTGTTTCTGGAAATAAATTAGGAGAATCATCGGTTCAAAAAGGTTTGAGCCTTGTGTATTCTCCCACCATGGGTCGGGACTTTGCTGCCGGTGCTCCTTCTGCCGTTGCCAATCAGACGCGCATTTATATGAACAAGTATCCGGAAGCGAAAGAAGAGCAATTCGCGCGCGTTGGAACCATGATGCGCAAGAATGCTCTGAACAATCCGAATGCTGCGCTCAAACTTCCTCAGATTTCAGAAGAGATGATGATGAACATGGCATGGCTTTCTACTCCGTTTCGTCTTCTGGATTCTTGCCCGACGAGCGACGCCGCCTGTGCGATGGTCCTTCAGGGAGAAAAGAATGCAGAAGCAAACGATCGCCCGCGAGCGTGGATTCAGGCAGTGTCAGCTGTTTCAGATGGAGTGAACTACATCAATCGCGACTGGTCGGATCCGATTGCTCTCAAGAAAGCGGCGCAAAATTGTTATAAGGCCGTCGGCATTACAAAGCCTCTCGAAGAATTGGACGTAGTGGAAATTTACGATGCATTCACAAGCCAGCATCTGATCTGGTATGAAGGACTTGGACTATGCGCTCCAGGGAGAGCGGGCCCTGATTTGATTGAAACTCGCGCCACCAGTATGACAGGCCAGCTTCCGGTGAATCCGAGCGGCGGTGTCTTGTCCAACAATTCCATCGGCGCCTCCGCGATGATTCGTCAGGCAGAAGTTGCTCTTCAATTGATGGGCCGTGCAGGGGACAGGCAGGTGGCGAATGCAGAGGTCGGTCTCGCGCACGGATGGGGCGGTGCCATTCAGTTCCACGTTGTCATGATCATGAGCAAGGAAAAAGAAATTCAGGAATCGTTCCGCAAACGCAAAGAGAAAGGACGTTAGGCGATCATATGGAAGTAAAAGTACTCGAAGGCAAGATCGAAAACGATTACAAATGGAATCCGGGCACGGCAGTTGGTCGTTTTTTGACCCAGATGCGTGAGAAGGAAATTCTCGCGGTTAGATGCACAAAGACTTCGAAAGTGTTTCTACCGCCGCAATCCTGGTCTCCGTACGGCAATATTAAGATGGATCGCTTCATTCCCATCACGGCAGAGCCAAAACTCGGAGCAGGCACGATTGTGTATCAGGCTCCCTGGAACATGCCAGAAGATCTCAAACCACCCTATATGCTCGCGGGCATCTCATTCGCAGGCGCGGACAGCGACCTGATTCATCTTGTGGTGGCACCGGAGGCAGATCTCAAAGCCCTCAAACCGGGAGACAGGTTGCGCGCTGTCTGGAAAGCAGAGACCACAGGAACCATCCGCGACATTCTGTATTTTGAACCTGTGAAGTGATCGGCTGAATTAGAGATCGTATTCCGCGATCAGGGTTCTGGCCTTTACAGCCTGTTCGAAGTATGCGGATCGAACTTTCTTATAATCCGGGTTCGAGAAGAAAGCGTCCCGTGAGATACGGTCGGGAAAATTCAAAGCAAATACCCTGTTGATCGGATGAGTCGCTTCTCTTTGCAGTGCCTCGCTCACCTTGAAATCGTAACGAAAGCGGCCTCCGAACGATTTCAGAATCGGACTCATTCCGGCACGGTATGCAGAATACGCCTCCTCATCTCCAATGTCCATGGCTACCATCATTTCAAACATACGCCAGAGACGTTGAGTGTGAGGCAGAGTCAAGCATCGCCTACATTCACGGGTTCCTTTGAAAAAGGACGTGACTGCCTGAGGACGAATCCCATGTTTTCGAAATGGCAGTCAGTCAAGACATCATCTGTCCTTTTCAAACAGTTCCTTCTCTTCTAGAAGCACGCGCGAAGGAGACTCCGCAAAAACCATATCTCATTTTTCAGGAAGAAGAAGTAAGCTATTCCCAATTTCGCTCTTCTGTTCGTAAGATGGCGGCACACTTTCAAACTACGGGAGCAGGCCACGGATCGAGAGTTGCCATTCTCATCCCGAACTCGGATCACTTTTTGTATTGTTACTTTGGTGCCATGGAAGCAGGACTCGCCGCCGCGACACTCAATACACTTTTGAAGGCAGAGGAACTCGAATTTATCATCAACGATTGCGAAGCAGAAATACTGTGCACCACGCCTCACTACAGAAAACTTCTGGATCCTGTTTTTGAAAACTTAAAGAATATCAAGCATGTGATCTTCACTGAACCTGGGGATTTGCCTCATTCCGCTCTCAT
>Ga0268298_10005929_pt1 | contig 11264 bp, 8 predicted proteins | sample WWTPWeurt_MetaG_FD_194462 | JGI IMG/M metagenome (GOLD analysis project Ga0268298, IMG submission 194462) | Activated sludge microbial communities from WWTP in Nijmegen, Gelderland, Netherland - WWTP Weurt | ecosystem: Engineered > WWTP > Aerobic digester > Activated sludge | place: Netherlands... | reverse complement strand
GTATGCCGACGCTGTCGGCAGTGTTGCTGTTACCGATGCCGATCCGTTGACAATGATGTCGTCTTCATGATCCGCAACCGTGAACGCGGTTGTCTTCGTGACCGGCACGCGGAACCGTGTCGTGGCGTCGCCGCCGAGAAAGCGCCCGATCTCGCGCGAGTCGGTGTAGCTGGTGACTGTTGCCGTGCCCGTGACGACTGAATACAGCCTCCAGTATTCGGCGAGGTTGTTCCAATTCGTGGTCGCGGTCGACGTGGATACAACCCCGTCCGCTTTCTTCGCGACGATGTAATTGGTGGTCGACGCCGTCATCGTCGCTGTGGTGTTGGCGATCTGCGACAGCGCCCCGCTTGCCAGCACGACATTGCCGCCGTAGATGCCGAACACAAGGCCAGCGCATACAGACTCCCTGCGGCCGTATGTGGACGCCTGGCTCAGGGCATCAAAAAGCGCGTTCGCCGTAACTTCTTTGCTTGACTGGCTCTGAATGAGCCCGTCAAAAGTTCTGGTGGAGTTGGACATTTATTTATTGCTCAAGGGTTATCGAATGCAGAGGTTGGAATGGTGTACGCGGTATAATCGCCGGTTGGGTAAGGTGCCTCCCCAATGCGCACTTGAAACTCATCAATTTTTACGTCTCGCGGGTCTATATACGTCACATTAGCGTACCCGATGTCGAAAGTGCGTTTGACGCTGGGCACAAAATCGGTTGTACCAGAGACGGTTCTGCCGGCCCCCGTAGTTCCGTTCGTTCCCATCGTCAGATAGTTACCATTCCGCTGGATAAAGCAATGCCGAAAAGCTGATGTGGATAGGTTATCGCCAGTTATGGCGACGCTATAAGCGAAAAAGCACATCGCAAGTCCGTCGTAGCGAGTCACCACACAGAATCCGCCAGTACCATCAGCCGCCTGGCCGAATTGTAAAATTCCGCTATACGTGGCCCCGCCGATACTTACGGGTTTCACCCAGAAATCGACAACCCATTTTGTGTCGGACAGAAGAATTTGCGGCGTGCTGATATACCCGGCAGACTGCTTTGCAAGCAAACATGCGCCGCCGAATTGGCTGTCTGTGTCTATGATTCCGGCAGCTCCTGTGACGGCAATCGAATTGCCAGCACTGTCCACGATTGCCGATGGAACCGAATTCGAAAAAGCCGCAGCGTCCGGCGTAAATGTTGCCGTGTATCGTGCAACTCCTTTTGTAATTCTGAACTCGTCAAGATACCCATTGAGGAAATAACCAAGCGTTCCGACGCCACTCACACCAGCCCCTATAAACACATTAGCCGCACCAGTTCCGACCGTTCCGGACCATGTGCCAGTAGCGTCTGCCACACCATCAAGATATACGGAAAAAGCATTACCATATCTGACTGCGGCTATATGATGAAAAGCGCCGGTTGTTACAGTTGTTGACCCGGTGACGTCTATATCCCACCCGATGCCATTAGTATCAGCGGCTGAAGAATTGGCGGATAACCGAAGTTTGCCAGACGATGTTATTGAAAACACAAGCGCGCAGGCATAATCAGCTGCTGTTCCTCGTGTATCAAAAACCACTTGCAAACTGGTATTGCTGGTTAAATAAACAAATCCTTCAATTGTAAAATCTCCGCTTCCGAAGCTTAATCCCGCGTGGCCTGGCGTTGAAAGATAATCGCCCGCGCCATCAAAATACGCTGAATATCCGCCAAATTGCGATTGTGTTGCCGACCGCGCCGCGCCGCCGTTAAGAGTAATGGTCTTGCCTGTGACATCCGTTAGCCCGGTGTCGTCCATGTGCATTAGCAAAGACACATTTGCAAAATAAATGTCGCCGCCAGTTCCGTCGAAATGGATTAAAGACTTGATTGATTGCAATTTCGGGTTTCCGATAAATGCTCGGCATTCATACCCCGTTCCGACGTTTGCTGAAACCTGGTAAATTTTGGCAAACAGATAGCGCTGAACAGATCCAAAATCAGTTGTTTGTTGCGCCGAAGTGTAAGTGGCTGCGGGAGTCGTCAGCCCCGTGATCGTGCGCTTGATCGTCGCGTATGTGTCGTCCTCATATATTTCGACCTGATAGGCTTCGCTGGCTTCACCCATGTCGCAATCAACATAATCTCGCCAGGCTGAATCCGTCCTTGATCGGCGCAGCCACTCCATCACAAAGTCATTGCTGGCGTTTTTGTATCCCTTTGCATACACAGGAGGCAGACATTCGAGGTTTTCGCCGGCGTACGTGAATGTGCGCGAATTCTGCTGTGCCCCCGAGTCGCCATAGCCTAGAATCGTCCATTGCCGCGCAGAGCCGATTGACGAAGTTGGCTGGTCGGTGAAATTGAGCGATCCGGACGTGAGCAGTATCACGTCGTCAAGCGCTATATGCGTCGTCATCGCCCACTCGGTGCCGAATCGACCGCGCAGAAGATTACTCAAGTTATAGGTGCCATCGGACTGCAATGCCACGGTGCGCGCCGCGATAATCTCCCAGCGGCCAGGCTCGCCATAAGCAAAGTGGTTTGCGCCATTGAATAGCGCCATCTCGGAAACGCTTGAAATACTTCCGGACAACAACGCTACATTGAGGACGCTGGAGACATCCATCGCGTTCGTTGGCCCAGTGCCGAGATAGTTGGACGCCACTGCCGCAGTCGCCCCTGGCGCAGATATCCACGCTTGCGAAATCCACGACACGCCGCCATCATCCGAGCGCATAACATCGCCTCCCCTCCACCCGGAATAAGCGCCGCGCCCGGCCAGCACAAGTCCGGGGATTTCGTTGTCCGATGAAATCGTTGGAATGTCGAGGATTGTCAGTAGTGACGGCCCGGTTAGCGAAATCGGGCGAGACAGTACATTAGACACGGCCCCCACAGATGTCGGAGAGTACAAAGCCACGTCAGCCAGGCGCGCGGTAATCTTGACGGTCCTGTCAGATTCCTGCGTTATGCTGGTTATGCGGACGAAGTAGGTGGCATCCGGAGTGACAACAGTAACCGGGTCAGCCGGCTGTAGCTTGTTGTATGGGTCGCACATCGGCACGACGAATTCAACATCGAGCCGCTCCAGATGGTAGAGATACAGCAGCATGTCAGCACACTGCGCGCCCTCGTCGGCAGTCATGACAATCGGCACCTCGATCTTGAGGATTCCCGTGCCGGTGCTGTTCAGCCGTTCGGCTGCCTGCTCTCCGGTGTCGTATTCGCGGGAGGCGTCGAAGTAAGTGACCTCGATGCGGCGCGGCAGTTGCGCATCCATTTCACGGCTTGTCGTGATGCGCGGATTGCTGCTTGCAGCCGATGCCGTGGCCGCCATGTCGTCATATGCCACTGTTGCCACGCTATTGGCCCCACGCTTGACGAATTTTATCTTGTAGCCATCCTGAATCACGTCGAACGGGAACGGGGCTTGAAGGGCCTCCAGCGCGGCGCGAATCGCTGAATTGTTGGCAATCCGGTAGCCTCTGATCTGTGCCGTAAGGGTGCTGGTGTCCAAATCGCCAGATGACAGATAGCCGGTCGACAGGCATTCGGCTGTGACGATATCAGACAGGTCGACCAAAGCCGGGGTACAGGTGATCGCCCGCGAAAAGATGAACATTCCGCCGCCGTCATGCGCTCCCCAGCACATGGCATCGGCGGCGGCAATGGTCAGGTGCGAACCGTGCGGCCCCATGAATGGCGTGGTCCCGTACACAAATGTGTGCTGCGCGGACCCGACCACGCCGGATGAAATCGGGTACACCGAAACCGTCCCGGGGAAAGCGTTCACGTACCAGAGATAATTCCCGCCTTCCTCGACGGTGAATACCTCGGACGTGCCCTGCACTAACGGATATGACCCCGCATTGAATACGAACTGGTAGGCGCTTTGACTTCCCTGCGACAGCAGATTCAAATCATCATCATAGATTTGTAGCCAGTCAGTATGATCGCTCTCTCTGTGCGCCAGCACATATAGCCGCGTGCCAGCCTTGTCGACGGCGGCGCCCATCATGTGCCACACGCCGGCCGGAAGTGTGGCGTTTGTCGGGTAATGGTACATAAGCCCGACTCCCCCAACATACAGCCAACCGTCATAAAGTCCGCTCAGAACAAAATCAACGCTTTTGTTTCCGAGCATCCCGATATGTCCCCACGTCGGGAATGTGCCGAGGTCGGATGCGGCCTCGTTGACTAACGTACCGTTTGCCGAAAGCGTGTAGGTGCGCCCGAGATGGTCAAATTTCATCGTCCCGGATTCGATACGACCGAGAATCGGCCCATAGCTCGAAAACTGCGGGAAGGCATATTCGGGAACATAGGTCGGCTGACTGTACTGGTCGAAAGTCGCCGCGCTCATTACCTCGAATTTGAACGGGCAGCCGAGCATGGAGTTGCCGTAATCGGCTAGCTGGAAATCCTCGATCACGACATATGCCTTACCGCGCCATGCCGACACGTTGCCGGCGCCGAGCGTCATCTGCATCCGCGCGTTCGGCATTTGGGTATCATCGCCGTTGTAAATCGTGATCCCGGCCAGCGTCGCGTTGGAGGCGATGATCGACTCCGGTGTAGAGTCGCCAGCGTCGTAGATCAGTTTCGCCCCTGCCCAGATGCGGCGCACGCCAACAATTGGCCCTTCGCATAGCAGAATAGCGCAGGTGACAGAGTAACTGTAGGTTGTCGTCTCCGGCTTGCCGCCGCCGCCCTTGCCGCCGCCTTCGGTCTTCTCGGTTTCCAGAAGTTGGTTGTTTTCTATCCAGACAACATTTCCATACAGCCCGACGGTGCCGTAGACTCTGGGGATCGGCGCGCCATAAGATGCCGTCTGGACGCTGAGATCAGAAAGTCGTGGCCAGACAATCTTGGGGCCTTTCGGCGGGTCGATTGCCCCGCCAGTGGCACCGCCAACCGCTGCGCCGAGCGCAACGTATGACGTGCCGCCGGTCCAGAAACCGATTACCGCACCAACAATCGTCCCAACCCATTGGCCGACTGACTTAGCCATGAGTCACCCCGCGAAATCGGTAGATTCTCACTACTCTGGATTCCCACTCCGGCGTCATTGCGTGTTCACAAACCAATCCGGGCGGGGCATAGGCGTGAATGATGGTGGCCCCGGTAAAGATGCCCAAATGCTGCGGCCCGACATCAAACCGCATCAGCAGGATATCGCCGGGCAGCATGGCGAATACACGCTCAAGGCCCGGCTGTGCGTCAAGCATGGATTCGAGGATTCCATCGAACGGCCGCCGCGCATAGCCTTCTCTGTCGATTGTCTCGACGCCAAGCACCGCGGCGACGTGCAGCGCCAACCCCGCACAATCCAGCCCCCGGCCAACGGTGCGGCCTTGGTGCTTGAACTTCGTGCCGAGTGCCTGGCGTGCTGCGGCGATGATTTCGGCGGGCGTCATTGCTTGTTGCCGATCTGCGAATAACTCGATGTCGTCGGCACGTCCAATCCGCCGAAATTCTCGATGTTGGCCCACTTGTCGCGGCAGTCTTCGCGCCGCTTGCGGCAGCCTGGAAGCATCAAGTAAGAATCGCCTACAGCCACTGGATAATAGAACGGCTCGTAAACAGTGATCCAGCCGGCCGCCGTGTAATCCTTGATTTCGCGCGCCTTCATGCCGACATTGGCCCCGGTGGTAAACCAAATCTTCCCGAGTCCGAACCAGTCGACAGCTTCCGCCCTAGCGGAGTCCCTGACAGAAAACTGGCTTGGCGCATGCGTGATCGTGCCTGACGAAGGGGAAACGACTTTCATACATCCGGCGTATTCCTGCCCGCCGAACACCTTGGGGCATGACGGCAGGACAGAGCCGCCAGCGGGCTGATTCAGCGCGTCGATCAGGCTCATTTCCTCAATCGTGAACTTCCCGTCTTCCAGCCGCGTCTTGCCAAGAATTGACAAGGTGATCGGCTCGTAATCCTCGACGGGCGCCAGGAAATTCGTGCGGAACAGGTAGCACCGAGCGCCATCAAGAGTCCCGTCCATCACTGTCGAAAACGTGATCCCGAGTGCCGACAGAATCCCGGACAGATCGAATGACGACGGACTGAAGCTGGCAGTGGCTTCAAAGCTGGTGAAGTCGTGACCGATGACTGCCGAATAGACGGACGAATTCGACATCACGAGGTCGACGGGATACTGCGTCAGGCGAAATGTCGTGCCGTTGACGCAGGATATCCGCAGGCACAGAACCGACGTTTCCGGAGGCGCAACGGTTGTTTTCATGGGTTCAAAAGTTCGATCAGTTCGACGCCGTCGACCGGGCGGAATCCGGGGTAGTCCTGACCGACTGGCAGCGTTGAATTGAAGCGGACCGGGTAATCGAATTCATAGCCCGCCGTAACTGACTCACCGACTTGCGGGCGGGTGTGCACAACGCCCCCGGAGGTGTAGGTGCTGAATGCTGACGAGTCGATAGCCACGGTGATATGGGTCGCGTCAGTACCGGTAATCAGCGCGCGTAATCCGTTGATCTGGGTCATGCCAGACACGCCGCTGATCTGCACTGACATTCCGGTGACAAATGAATGCGCGCCGATGGTCAGGACGGCAGATGCGCTCTGGCCAATGCTTGTGACTGTCCCGGCGATATCGGCGGCGAAGGTAACGCGTCCCGTGGTTGTGTCTACCGACCAGTCAGCAGAGCGAATCGCCGTGGACCCGATGCCAACCAGCACAGTTCCGGCGACTGGCTTACGAATTTGCCTAACGGTGTATCCGGACGCCCCCGCGGCCTTATCGGTGCCGTAGGTCTTGGCCAATTGATAGACGCCTGCCGATATCGGAAGCATCGCCTGATCTAGTGCAGTTGGCGTGCCCTTGGCTCCGTTGCTGCTCCACTCGTCAAAACAACGGGCGCGGAATCCGGCAAACTTTCCATGGGCACGGTAGTAGATCCCGAGCAGTGCCGACCAGGTAGTCGCCGAGTCGAGCATGTAGCTGATATCGAATTTCCGCACCGGGTACGGGTGGCGCAATGATCTGTATTGCTGGCCGCCGGCGGATGTCACGATATCGACGGCGAAATCATCCGCCCAGCTTGAGCCGTAGCGAATCAGATCGTTGATGCGCTCTTCGAGGAAATCGGCGGCCATTACGAATACCTCTGAGAGCCGGCCATCAAGCCAAGCACAGAACGCGCACCTGTTGCGGCAGCCCGCCTGACTTCGGCCTTGTCTGCGTCCGCGCCGACGGTAATGTGTTGGGTAATATTCATGCCGCTGTTCCCGCCCTGCATTGCTACCGGAATGCGGCGTCCATCGGGGAGCGGGACATACGCTTCTGGCGTGCGGCCCTCGCCGAACATCGCGAGCTGTGGCCGGTTGGCAACGCCACCGCCTGCGTAGGTGTTCAGCGGCAAACGCCCGGCGCTGGTCATGATGCCGCCATTGGCGAACAGCCCGGTATCGAAAATAGAAGAAAAGTCGAGTGCGGAAGACGCCGAGGACGTTGACGATGCCCCGAAAATTTTCCCAAGCCAGCCGCCCAGATTTCCAGTTTTGTCCATATCGCCAAACAGCAGCTTTCCAAGCTGCGCCGCCGCCGCTTGGGCGATCATCTTCTGCACCATCTCGCCGAATGACTGAGCAATCGACTTCATGCCCTTCTGCGTCGGGTCGATGAAAAAGTTGGCCATCGCATCCTGCATATTCTGGGCGGCCTTCTTGGCGAATTCGCCCATGGCGTCGCCTTCCTTGCTCATCGTGTCGAGCAATTCCTGATGCTGCTGCTCGCTGATTTCCTTGTTCGCCAGCGCCCTGTCATACGCTGCCCGCTTGGCCTCGTCGCGGGCGGCCTGGGCGCTTTTCGTCATTGACAGATCGCGGGCTAGGTCACGGGACTCGATGGCTGATGAGAGCTTGTTGCGGATGGCTAATTCTTCCTCAAGCACCGCAATCTGATCAGCAGTCGCACCGCGCGAACTGGCTAGGGCGATGGCTTCCTCTAGGCGCGAGGCTGTCATTGCAGCAATAGCGGCCTCAGTCAATCCTGCTGTGTCGGCTTCGGTTTTCAACGCCTGAATGCGATCATTGATGGCAACGGTTTGCTGGCGCGTGGCCTCAACCTGCTTCTCGACGCCGGCGTCGAATTCTTTCTGTTGTGCACGGGCGCGGTAGACCTCCCAGTAGGCATCAGCAACGCTCTTTTGCGCGCCGGTCATATTGATCGCGCCGCTCGCCACGTCGGCCTGGTATTTCGCGTACTCCTTCTCTGCCTGCGTCAGCTTTCCAACCGAGTCGATAGCGGCCTGCTCAACGGTTATTTTCTCGTTGAGCATCTGGATAATCCTTGTGTAGTCGTCTATCTTGGTGCTTCCTGATCCTTTTGCGTTACGCGGGTCTGGGGCAGCGGTGAACCCGGACGCGCTTTTCGTTCCGCCCTCACTGCCGTAAAAACTTGCTTCCAGCGATTTCAACGCCTTATTTTGGATGTCTTTCGGGAAGCTGGCGTATGCCTTTTTGACGGCTTCCACCTGTGCCCAATGCTCGCGCAGTGCGTCTGTCTGGACTTGCAGCTTTTGCGAAAACATCGGCTTGTTCGCCAGCGCGTCCATGTCCTCGCGATATGATTTTGCCACACCATTGAATTGGCTTAAACTGCCGTTTGCCAAGGCTCCAATCTGCGCAGCGGCGGCTCCAAAGGTTATTCCCACGCCTTTGATGACACGGGCGACGCCATCAAATGCGTCGATAACGAATCCGGCCACCTGCGTCGCCTGTATTCCCCATTCTCGGATAGAACCATCTGCGGCAAGGTCTTTTCCTGCCTGGATCATGCCATTAGTTTCGTTCTTGGCGCCGATAAGCGCACGAACGAATGTATCGAAAGCAGGGGCCAGCTCAAGCGCTACCGTCTTGTAAAGCGCCTCCTTGGTTGCCGTCAGGCGCCGCAGGTCTTCCTCGTAATTCTTTGCAGCGATCGCCTGCGCTTCGGTTGTCTTGACAACCAAGTCACCAGACTGCGCCAAGTCCTTCATGAAGGCCAGCATCTCGGCGCCGCTCTTTCCGAACAGAGCCATTGCGATTGCAACTTTTCCCGTTCCGTCCTCAAGTTCGTCCATCTTGTCAGCAACAAGCTTGAGGTTTTCAGCGCTATCTTTGCCACGCAAATTATTCAGCGTCAGCCCGAGAAATTCCAGCGCCTTTCCAGTTCCCTTGGCGTCATCGTCGGAAGCGTGCAAGCCTTTCGACAACTTGTTCATGGCGGCTGTAACAAGCCCCATGTCTGTGGCTGTTACCTTGGCGACAGCGCCAAGCCCAGATAGATTCTCGACGCTGGCCCCGGTCTTGTCGCTCAGTTCCTTGAGCTGCGACGCCGACGCAATGATCGAGTCGAATTTATCTTTGAGCGTCGACAGGGCGAGGCCGGAACCAATTCCGGCAAGGGCAAGGCCAACGCCTTTGAATGCGCTCGTGAGCGATGCGCCGGTACTGCTGGCGAGCGTCGCCACACGCCGCATCTCGGATTCAAACTGGCTGGCGTTGGCGGTGATCTTGACGCTTGTGGTGTTATCGGCCATTGTCAGCTCTCCTGTTCCGCCTGAAAGTCGCGAATCGCTACCAGGCGGTGAATCATTAGATCAATATCATAGACGCCAAAAACGTCGCACGCCGTCTCCAGCCCTGCCCAATCAAGGCCGCCGAGAGTGTTCCATACACGGATTGCCAGGCCGGTGCCGGTGTCCGGGGTAGCTGGCCTGAGCTGCGGCGGTAGCTGCTGCTGCTCAAGCCAGCTCCTCAGTTTTTTTGCGCGTCCGCCCGCGCCGCCAGATGGGATTCGTAAGATTTCATGAACCCATCCAGCAACGGCGGCAGCAGGTCGATTCGGTCTGATAGCCAGTCGGCACAGGCCACGGCATCGAACGGCAGCGGGTGCGGGTCTCCGCCTGGAATGAGGTCGATTTCCTTGACGCCTTCCCATCCGACGATATAGGCCAGCACGGTTCGCGCCGTGCTTTTACCTGACTCGACCAACTCCAGCCACTCGACATCCGTAGGACGGCGCAGCGTGAAGGTGAACCCGCCCGTCTCGACCTGGAATTCCCGCGCGCGGCGCAGTTTGTCGACCAGAGCCATCAGGACGCAAAGTAGGTTGGGCTGCCGCTCATCGTGATGACTGCCTTGGTCGTCACCAGTTGCTGCGCCGATCCACCCGGAAGCAGGTTGGCGCCAACGTAGCCAGTGAACACCATGATCTGGCCGCCGGTGCCGAACGTGAATTTGAAGGCGCGCTTCGCTTGGGCGTCGTAGGCTGCTTTCATGGCGATCAGGCCGGCATCAGACACGTCCCAGATGTTATCCATATCGAACGTCGCCGCATCCGGCAGGCCGGGAATCTGCGACTTTTGATTCATATGAATTGTCGTCGTGTCGATCATTGCAAAGTTACCGCCCGAACTCGTCAGCGTGGTTGCCGACGTGACCGATGTGCCAAATGTGATCTTCTGCGCGGTGCCGCTGGAGAAGGTGTCGTAGTTGGTGGTGTCTTCGCCTTCGAGGGTGAACACCGAACCCGACGCTGAACTGACGCGGAAAACGCGGTCGTTGACCTGCCACATGCCTTGTACTGCCAGCACGACGAAATCGCCGTTGGACAGGCCGTGCGCCGATGACGTGGTGACGACGCCACCGACGGCTTTTGTCAGGCTGTTGATTGTGAGAGATGCGCCGAGCGCTGACTGCATTGCGACGGCGACTTGTGACCATTTGCGGGCGGATGCCATTGTGTTTCTCCTTTCGTGGTGCTACAAAATCGTGCCAGGCACGCTTGATGCAGTGCGATAGGTCACGCGGTAAACTAATTCGATGCGGCCGACGGGCTTTTCCAGCGTTTCGTCAAAGCCGACATTTATGGCGACGAGTTCGGCCCAATATTCGGCTGACATTGCTACCTCCACCTCTGCGGCGATTGTGTCCAGCGTGTCGTCGAGAGTTCCGGTAGCCTTGGCCAGCCCGATGATGCTCACTGATAGCACCCGCTCGTAAATGTTGCCGATGGTGCCAGGGTTGATCTCTTCGTCGTTCGTGGTGATCAGCAAGCACGGCAACACATCCTGCGTCGCCATCCGCGACTGGAATACCCGCGTGCCGCACGTCGTCAGGCCGGTGACGCGAGCCGCAAGTGCCTCACGGATTTGCTGGCGGGCGTGTGACATCAGACAGTATCCAAAGTCAGCAGTACATCGCCGGCCTCGCTATCGGCCTGCGCACGGGTAACGGTGTAGCTGGTACTGCCGACCAGTACCGGGTCTCCGTTGACAACTCCCGCCGCGTCTTGCGC
>Ga0268298_10005928_pt1 | contig 11264 bp, 10 predicted proteins | sample WWTPWeurt_MetaG_FD_194462 | JGI IMG/M metagenome (GOLD analysis project Ga0268298, IMG submission 194462) | Activated sludge microbial communities from WWTP in Nijmegen, Gelderland, Netherland - WWTP Weurt | ecosystem: Engineered > WWTP > Aerobic digester > Activated sludge | place... | reverse complement strand
CCGGAAAAACATCACTTCCGAACTTAACCTCTCCACCACTCCGCGCCACCTGAAGCAACGCGCTGCAGCAAGAGAGGCCGCATTATAAAGAACTATCAAACACAGTCAAGAGATTAAAGAGATAAATCTACTCGACTGTTACCCGCGCAAACTTGCGCTTCCCTACCTGCAGAACCACCACCTCGCCAGACTGCAACACAAAAACCTTGTCGCTCACCGCAGGCGCACTTCAAAGGCCGCAGTGAAATCGCTTTTACCAATCCACCTTTTCGACCGTTCCGAGTGAACGTCCAAGAAAGCGCTCGCCGATAGTCTGAAAGCGCAGCGGGATGTCGGTGACGGTGTAGCGGTAAGTGGATAGGCTATCGCCCGGGTTGGCAATGCCTAGATCTGCCAGCATGCGGGCGGCCTGCTCGGCAACAGTGATCGCCGAATCAACGAGACGCACGCCGGGCCCGACCACGTCCTGCAGCAGGGGCTTGATCAGGGGATAGTGAGTGCAGCCAAGCACCAGCGTATCGACGCTCTCAGCCAGCACTGGCCTGAGGTACTCCTGGGCAGTTAGGCGCGTAACCGGATGATCCAGCCAGCCCTCCTCGACCAACGGAACGAACAGCGGGCAAGCCTGGGAATAAACCCGCACGTTCGGATCAAGCGCATACATGCGACGGGCGTAGGCATTACTGTTGATGGTGGTCGGGGTACCGATCACGCCAATGGCCCGCGAAGTGGACTCGGCAAGAGCCGCCCGCGCACCCGCATCAATCACGTCGAGCACCGGAATACCACCGGCCTTTTCCTTGACGACCTGCGCTGCCACAGCCGCCATCGTATTGCAGGCGATGATCAGCATCTTGACGCCCTGATCGAGCAGGTAATCGGTGATTTGCCCGGTGAAATGCTCGATGGTTGCCACCGACTTGACTCCGTAGGGCACACGGGCCGTATCACCGAAATAAAGGATGCTTTCGAGCGGCAGACGCTCCATCAAGGCGCGCACGACAGTGAGACCGCCTACGCCGGAATCAAAGACTCCGATCGGCAGCTTGCCAATATCAGACATGGTAGGACGGAGAAACAGGGAAGCCGGATTCTACGCCAGACGGACGAAAGCCGCGGCCTAGTAATCGAGACGCGAGACCAGTTCGTCTTCCTCGTCCGGACTCAAGGCGAATTTATAGGCCGACTTCTCGTCCGGCAGCTCTCGCCATTTGCCACCGATTTCACGGAGTCGCCGCTCGATTTTGGCGCACGAAAGATGCATCAGGATAGCCGGAGCATTGACGCGCTCGCAGGTGCGTTCGGCTCCGAGTTGCTCAAATTCGAGCAGGCGCTCGTAGAATGCCCTGTGCCGGGGATTGATCTCGATGAGAATGTCGGTACAACCTTTGATTCGATGGGCATAAATGTACAACAAATGCACAAGCGAAATGATTAGCCGCTTGGAGCGCGCCGAGGGATCGATAGCAAAGCGTCCGAACTCACACAGCTTGCTGCCTTGGGAGCGCAACCGCGCCGCCTCCGCGCCATAGGTGCTATCCAGAGCAAGCCCGGCCGGCGAATCGATGTTGACCGTTAGGGTTGCGTAGACCCGCCCGAACAACTCGGCATTCATGGTCAACTGGTTAGGCTCATCCTCGGTACCGACCTGCCCGTAGCCCCGCCACGCGTATCGCTTCTGGATCAGGAGATCAGTTTCACGACGACGCTCCCCGTCCCGCATCAGCATCTTGATGCGGAACTTGTCCTGTCTCTGGCTCGGCGCGTTTACCGCCAGATCGTCCTCTGCAATGCAAAGAGGATCGAAACGCCACGACTCCATGGCAGTTACTTCCGCCAGGGTTTGCGGTGGACGAACTTCTTCAGCGTTGAGTTTGGAAGGTTTTCGAAACATCGACGCGTACTATACCGTGCCTTCAGTGGGCGGAACATGGTGTTGTCGCAGCGCCCATGAGACATGCTCCCGGACCAGCGGCAAAGAGTCATTGATACGGGACTCCAATGCCCCGATGACTTCCGGAACGTGCGGTGCATTGCCCAGAGCCACGGCAATATTCCGCGACCAACGCTCATAGCCGATGCGATAAATGGGGCTGCCTGCCGTGAACTCTAGGAATTCTTTTTCTGTCCAGGCAAACACGGCCGCCAGATCTGCACTGTCGAGTCCGTGCCGGGGCACGAAATCCGGCTCGTCAGAATGCCGGGCAAAACGGTTCCATGGGCACACGAGCTGGCAGTCATCGCAGCCGTATATCCGGTTGCCGATGAGCGACCGGAATTCTTCCGGAATAGCCCCCTTCAACTCGATGGTCAGATAGGAAATGCAGCGACGCGCATCCACCCGGTAAGGCGCAACAATAGCCCCTGTCGGACACGCCTCAATGCAAGACGTGCACCTTCCGCAATGATCATCGACCGGATCATCGACCGGCAGAGGAAGATCGGTGTAAATCTCTCCGAGAAAAAAAAACGAGCCAGCACGCCGAGACAGCAGCAAGCTGTGTTTTCCTCGCCAGCCCAAGCCCGCTTTCTCGGCTAACGCCACCTCCATCACCGGCGCCGAATCGACGAACACCCGGTGAATGTGGGGCACGACTTCATTGATGCGGTCGGCCAGCTTCTGCAGACGAGCACGCAGCACCTTGTGGTAATCACGGCCAAGTGCATAACGAGAGACATACGCCTTGCCGGGGTCGCCGAGCACGTCCAGCGAACTCTGAGCGTCAGGCAGGTAGGACATGCGCACTGAAATGACCCGACGCGTTCCTGGCAGCAGCGCGTCGGGCCGGGAACGTTTCACGCCATGTTTGTACATATAATCCATCTGCCCGTGGCAGCCGGCCTCCAGCCAGGCTGCCAACCCTGCTTCGGCGTCGGCGAGGCCCGTGTCGGCGATGCCCACCTCGTCGAAACCAAGCTCCTGCCCCCATGTCTTGATATGCGCAGCCAGAGACTCGAGGTCTCCGTGCCTGCCAGAAGGATTATCGTGCTCCACGCTCATTCTGAACATGATAGCGAGCCTGCCGCTTGCCTGCACCTGCCAGACGAAAACGCCACGCTGGCTGCTGGTGCGCGCCTTGCTGCCGGCCTGCCCGACCGTCTACGCATTTTTCTGCTGGGCGACCTGGGGGCAGGCAAAACCACGCTTACCCGCGGCCTGCTGCGGGGGCTGGGATTCACCGGCCGGGTCAAGAGCCCAACTTATACCTTGGTTGAACCGTACAAAAATTCTAGAATTGCCGTATATCACTTTGATTTTTATCGTTTCACCCATGCAGAAGAATTTCTTGAAGCGGGCCTGGAAGAGTATTTTGAAGGCGACGGCATATGCCTGGTCGAATGGCCTAAGCTCGCGCAGCCCTATCTGCCCGCGGCCGATCTCGAAATCGGGCTGCGAATTTCTGCGTCCGGCGGACGCGATCTTGAGTTGCGCGCGCTGAGCGCGGAGGGTCAACAATGTCTCGAAAAATTCATCTCGGCAGCGGGCACACACCGCCCCTGACCCGCCGCCGCTTCATCGGCGCCACCGGCGCAGCCCTGCTACTGCTGGTCAGCCGCCCCGGTCAGGCCGCCCAAACCTCCGTCCTTGCAGTACGCGTCTGGCCTGCCAAGGATTACACGCGCATCACCATCGAAAGCCGTGACCCGGTGGTATTCACCCACCAGTCAGTGCGCAACCCGGAGCGACTCGTCGTAGACCTCGAAGGCGTCGAGTTGAACGACATCCTGCAATCCCTTCCCACCAAGATTACGGGGCAGGATCCTTACATTCAGCTGATCCGCGCGGGTCGCAACCGCCCCGGAGTGGTCCGCCTGGTCATCGAACTGAAGGCCGAAGTCACACCCCAGGTGTTTACCCTCCGGCCGGTCGGCGAATACGGCCATCGCCTGGTGCTCGACCTCTACCCGGTCGAGCCGGTCGATCCACTGCTGGCCCTGCTGGAAAAAATCTCGCCGGAAGAGGCCGCAGTTGGCGGCTCGCCGACCCCAAAACGCATGGAGGAAAAGCCCCGCAAGACTGCCGAGGCCGCGCCCAAACCCGAGCCAGCGCCGTCCCGCCAGGAGTCCGTCGCCGGCCACGAACCACAGCTTCCTGCCAGCCCGGATAACGCAGATGGCATGAACCGTTTGATCACCATTGCCATCGACCCGGGCCACGGCGGTGAAGACCCCGGCGCAGTCGGTGCAGCCGGCAGTTTCGAAAAGCACGTCACGCTCTCGGTCGGGCGCCGCCTGAAGGCAAAAATCGACGCCCAGCCCAACATGCGCGCCATGCTGACCCGCGATGCCGATTATTTCGTGCCGCTCCAGCAGCGGGTTTCAAAAGCACGCCGGGTGCAGGCCGATCTTTTCGTGTCGATCCACGCAGACGCCTTCATCAGTCCCTCGGCACGCGGAAGCTCGGTGTTCGTGCTATCCGAAAAAGGGGCCTCAAGCACAGCGGCTCGCTGGCTGGCCCAGAAGGAAAACGCCGCCGACCTGATCGGCGGGGTCAACCTGGGCGTGAAGGACAGCCACCTCGCACGCACTCTCCTCGATCTTTCACAAACCGCCGCGATCAATGACAGCCTGAAGGTGGGCAAGGCGGTGCTGGGAGAACTCGGCGGCATCAACCGACTGCACAAGGGCGCAGTGGAGCAGGCCAGCTTTGCGGTTCTGAAGGCGCCTGACATTCCTTCCATCCTGGTGGAAACCGCCTTCATCTCCAACCCGGAAGAAGAAGCACGTCTCAACGACGAGGCCTACCAGGACCGCATGGCCGAGGCTATCGTGCGCGGCCTGAGGCGCTATTTCGCGCGCAATCCGCCAATGGCAAAGTCCAAGCTGGCGCGGCTGGACTAAGGCAAAAACAGCAGCAAAAGCAAGGTCAGCGGATGCAGACCTTGCGCACCTGCTTGAGGTCTGTAAAACCGGCCATGACCTTCTCTATGCCATCCTGACGCAGAGTTCGCATGCCCTCGTCGAGGGCGGCGGAAAGCAGCGTAGCCACCCGGGCACGCTCCTGAATCAAACGCTTGACCTGATCCGAACCCACCATCAACTCGTGCAGGCCAAGGCGCCCCTTGTAGCCGTCAGTGCAGTGCTCGCACCCTACCGCCTCGTAAAGGGTGAATTTTCCGGAGCCATCGGCATAACGTGCCCGCCAGCCGGTGAGGATATCCCCCCGCGCGCGCACCGGATCCTCCTGGAAGGCTCGGGTTTGATGCAGGTCTTCACAGTACTCGTCAAGCATGCTGCGGATTTGGTCGTCACCGGGGTGGTAAGCCCTCTTGCACTTGGTGCACAAGCGCTTGGCCAAGCGCTGGGCGAGAACACCGAGCAGCGCATCGGCGAAGTTGAACGGATCCATACCCATGTCCAGCAGGCGCACGATGGATTCCGGCGCACTGTTTGTGTGCAAGGTACTGAACACCAAATGCCCTGTCAGCGAGGCTTCAAGACCGATTGACACCGTTTCCTTGTCGCGCATTTCGCCGACCATGATCACATCAGGGTCGGCACGCAGGAAGGAGCGCATGACGGTCGGAAAATCAAGGCCGGCCTTGCGATTCACCTGCACCTGACGCAGGCCCTTTTGGGTGATTTCAACTGGATCCTCAGCGGTCCAGATCTTGGTTTCCGGTGTGTTGATGGAGCCCAGAATGGAATGCAGCGTGGTGGTTTTGCCGGAACCCGTCGGACCGCACACGAAAAAGATGCCGTAGGGCCTGGCGATGGTCTGCTTGAGGCGCTGGTAGTTGTTTTCCAGCAGGCCCAGTTGCTCAAGCGGCAGCGGCTCGCTGTTGGCCAGAAGCCGCATGACCACGTCTTCCAGGCCACCCGTGGTGGGCACCGTGGCAACCCGCAACTCGATGTCGAGGGGGCCGTAGCGGCGAAACTTGATCTTTCCGTCCTGGGGCTTACGGCGCTCCGAGATATCAAGATCGCACATGATCTTGATTCGCGTAACAAGGGGATTGCGGTAGCTCGACGGCACTTCGATGTAAGGCACCAGCGTTCCGTCCTTGCGGAAACGGATCTGAGTTTTTTCCTTGCCCGGCCGGGGCTCGATGTGGATATCAGAAGCACCCTGCCGATAGGCGTCGATGATGATCCGGTTTACCAGCTTGACGAGTTCATTGTCTGCCGCCGCAGAGACATCCTCGGGCGCCAGGCTGCCATCGCCATCGTCTTCGGCCATATCGAACAGCAGTTCAGTCACCGAGGAGTCATCGACCGATGAGCCGAAAAATTGCGCTACTGTCTGCAGAAATTCGACGTGGGTGGTCACGCAATAAACAGGGTTCGCCTTCGGAAAAACGTTCTGCACGACCCGCGAGGCAATGGCCTGCTCTGGATCCGTGACGAGGATCAGCATTCCCTCGGTATTCTCTTCCAGCGGCAGCCACTGGGCTTGCTGGACATAATCGCGCTTGAGGTTCTTGAGCAGGTCGAGGGGTTTGACCCGATCCTGTCGGTAAGGCTCGTAGGGCACGCCGAAAAATCGCGAAACCGCGGCACCCACGTCGGCGGGCTTGAGGTGGTATTCCTCGATGAGCAATTGCTCAAGCGGCATACCCATCTCACGGGCCTGACTGGTTGCAGTTTCGAGCTCGGAGCTGGTCAGGCGCGCATCATTCACCAGCCCCTCGTACTTCGACTTGGGCTGGACGAGAGAATGGCGGCGCTGGGCAAAGGCTATCGCGAGCGTTTGCCCAAGCCCCTGGATGCCCTCCTCGGCGATCGCCGAAAAAACCTCGCCGTTGCGACTGTTGATGAGCTGGATGACGCCCAGCACTTCGCCATCGTCCGGATTGGCGATCGGCGCGACAAGCATCTGGCGGCAACGGTAGCCGGTACGCTCATCCACCTCACGCCGGAACTCCATGCGGTTGGAGATGGCCTTGAGCTCGCGCTCGTCGTAGGCGTCATGGATGTTGAGCATCTGGCCGTTCAGCGCGACAAAGCCAGCCACGCTGTTTTCGGCAATCGGCAGACGGATCGTGCGGATACTGTGCAGGCCTGTCTTGACCCGCGACGAGATGGTCGTGCGACTTTCGTCAACGATGTAGATCGTCAGGCGATCGGCGGAAAACAAGGCACAGATTTCGGCCGACAACTCGAAAATGATCTCGTCGATATTTTCAGTTGCGTGGACGCGGTTGGTAACCGCCTGGAGCCCCTTGAAAAAGGCCAACCGGCTGGCTACGTCGCTGACACCACTCCTGCTCACTGCGCTGCTCATAGTTATGTCATATCCGGAAAGGCAGGCTTCGTCGCAAAGAATGGCCTGCATAGAGGAAGCGGGAACAACGGCGCAACGGACGCAGACTTAAACCGGTGTAAAACAGGTGGACGCCTCCTGACCACCCCGGCAGGCGGCATCAACTAAAAAACAAACTCCAGGCCGTTGTACAAGGCTTGGGGCGTGAAACGCCCGCGGTAATTCGCAATTTCGTCCAGCGTGGTCTGCGCCCGGCTCGGCTTGAGATGGGTAATCCAGACCTCGGGGTTAGCCTTGATCCGATCGAGAAACAGCGCCAGCAAACTGGGGCACAGATGACGGGACGCCAGCGCAAGGTCGTGCAGGGCATCGGGGAACGCCGTTTCGACAAGCAGGTAGCGCAAATCCGGAATGTCGTTGATGGCAGCGATCAGAGGTTCGGAGTATGCGGTATCGCCGGAGAAGACAAGGCTCCCGCCCGCTCCGGACACCTGATAGGCGACAGCAGGCACCGTATGCAGAGCCGGCAGAGCCGTCATGGAGCGCCCGCCACCCAGGTTGGCCGTTTCACCGGTGTGCATTTCCTGAAAGCGCAGAAACGGGTTACCCCGATCGGGAATCGACGAGAAATCGGGCCAGACGAGCCAGTTGAAAATATGCGAGCGCAGGATGCGCAAGGTTTCTGGTGAACCATGCACGACGATAGGCATGGAGCGCGCCTCCCCCACCGTATCCACCAGCAGGGGAATCATCGCGATGTGGTCGAGATGGGCGTGCGTAACGAATACGTGATCGATGCGCAGCAGTTCATCGAACTCGAGGTCTCCGACCCCGGTTCCCGCATCGATCAGAACGTCATCATCAACCAGCAGGGCAGTCGTGCGCTGGTGGCGCCCGCCAATTCCGCCACTGCAGCCCAGAACCCGCACCTTCATCTTGTTCCCATGGAATTCCGTGACAGTTGCAGCTGGACGATCCGCCCAGGCACCGGCAAATAATCAAAAGACAGTCCAGCAGGATACGATTCAGCCAGCCCATCCGCCGCCAGAAATATCACGCACAGCCCTCGGCAATGTCCCTGAAGGCAGTATTACGCGACCATCTGTGAGAAAAACTCCATTTTGACGCCGGCGATCTCGATGATGTCATGATCATTCAGGCGATGAGCCTGTGCATCGAGGGAGCGCCCGTTCACTACAGGAAAAACCGTTCCTTCAACATGGGTAATGAAATACCCGTGAGGACGTCGAGTTATGACAGCAACCTGAAAACCGGGCTTGCCCAGGGTAGTGAGCGACTTGGAAAGCTCCAGCGTCCGGCCGGCATGGGTACCGCTGAGAATCTGGATCATTCCGAGCGCTGCTGGCGGCGGAGCGGAGGATGGGCCTGAGGCCTGCGGCTCGGGCGTTGCAGGAACATCATCCCTCGCTCCCGAAGTCTGGGCAAAGGACATCGCCTCATCCTGCTCGGACGCCACTGCGCTGCTGTTTGCAATGAACTTGAGACGATATTTTCCCAGTTCGATGACATCGTTATCCTGCAACACGTGCTTCTTGACCGGCTGGCCATTCACGTAAGTGCCGTTAGTACTGTTCATGTCCTCGAGAAAAGCGTCGTTCAGGATTGTCACGATAGCCGCGTGATCACCGCTGATCGCCAGATTGTCGATCTGAATATCGTTGTGCGGCTTGCGCCCGATGGTCGTACGCTCCTTCTCCAGCACCATCTCTTTCAGCACCAGACCATCCATGCTCAATATCAAACGGGGCATCACTATTCCTATCCGAAACCAGCCTTAACCAAGCTCGGCACCAAGCCGCCCAAAGCGGTTTGACGACACGATGACAACCGATACATTATCCACGCCCCCCCGATCATTGGCCAGATCGACCAGATGCTCAGCCGCCAGCTGCGGATTTCCGCCCAAGGCTCCGAGCACATGGGCAATATCGGCATCGGGCAACATTTCAGTGAGGCCATCCGAACACAACAGATACACGTCGCCGAGCTGCAGCGTGGAAATCGTCACATCCGCAACAACACAACCTGCCACCCCCACGGCTCGTGTCAGCAAACCGCGCAGCGCAGGCGGCCCATTTGATTCGGATTCAATCATGCCCGCGTCGCACTGCGCCCGCAACACGCTGTGGTCACGGGTCAGACAACTCAGCACGTCGCCCCGCAACCGATAGAGCCTTGAATCACCGACGTTACAGGTCAGTAGCGTGTCATCACTTCTGAAGCACGCCGCCACCAACGTGGTTCCCATGCGCCTCAGCGCAGGATCGGCACAGGCAGCGGCAAAAACAACCCGGTTCGCATCTGCCACTGCGACCCGCAAATCCCGCTCGCCAACCGGTTCTACAGGACATTTCCGGATGCGCCCGACCCAGGCATCGACCGCCAAGCGAGCAGCCACATCACCACCGGCGTGTCCCCCCATACCGTCAGCGAGCGCGGCAACGCCTAGTACCTCATCGCAGAAAACAAAATCCTCGTTACGCGCGCGTACACGTCCGACATGAGACAACATCGCCATACGCCAGCTCGCCGGGGATTCATGCTCCATCGCAGCTCATCAGAACAGGAAAGCTTTCCGACCATCCTCCTCCCCGGGCGCATAGACATTGACAGCCGCTCCCAGAAGATATGAGGTTGATGGCGATGATCGGCAACAGCCCGGATCGGAAGCCGGGCCCAATAATTCGGTCTTGAACAGCGGCATAAAGAGTTTTGAAAGAAATCGACGTGCCATGAATTCTATCGCCCCCCACGCAGTTGAAAAGAACGCCGTACAAAATAAAAACCGCGCCCGGGCAGTTAGCCACGGGCGCGGTCTGATTCAAGCCGGAGCCTGATCGATTACAGCATGGCCTTGAGCAGCTTGGCCATTTCGGACGGGTTGCGGGTCACGGTGAAGCCGCACTCTTCCATGACAGCGAGCTTGGCATCGGCAGTGTCGGCACCGCCGGAGATCAGCGCACCGGCATGGCCCATGCGCTTGCCCGCGGGGGCAGTCACACCGGCGATGAAGCCAACGATCGGCTTTTTCATGTTGGCCTTGCACCACATGGCGGCTTCGGCTTCGTCAGGACCACCGATTTCACCGATCATGATGACGGCGTCGGTATCCGGATCGTCATTGAACATGCGCATCACATCGATGTGCTTCAGACCATTGATCGGGTCGCCACCGATACCGACAGCAGAAGACTGGCCCAGACCGATCTCGGTCAACTGGGCGACAGCTTCGTAGGTCAGGGTGCCGGAGCGGGAAACCACGCCGATGCGACCCTTGCGGTGAATGTGACCCGGCATGATGCCGATCTTGATTTCATCAGGAGTGATGAGACCCGGGCAGTTGGGGCCCAGCAGCAGGGTTTCCTTACCACCGGCAGCAACCTTCTTCTTCATGCGGTTGCGCACTTCCAGCATGTCCCGGACAGGAATGCCTTCAGTGATGCAGATCGCGAGGTCGAGGTCGGCTTCAACGGCTTCCCAGATCGCGGCGGCAGCGCCAGCGGGCGGCACGTAGATCACGGAAACAGTGGCGCCGGTATTGGCAGCAGCTTCCTTGACGGTACCAAAGATCGGCACATCAAGAATTTTTTCGCCAGCCTTCTTGGGGTTTACACCAGCGACGAAGCAGTTCTTACCGTTTGCGTATTCAATACACTTTTCGGTGTGAAACTGACCGGTCTTGCCGGTGATGCCCTGGGTGATGACCTTAGTATCTTTGTTGATCAGGATGGACATTCAGTATCTCCTTACTTGACCGCGTCGACGATCTTCTGGGCCGCTTCGGCCATGGTGTCGGCAGCGATGATCGGGAGACCCGAATCACGCAGGATCTGCTTGCCGATGTCTTCGTTGGTGCCCTTCATGCGGACGACCAGCGGAACCGACAGGTGCACTTCCTTGGCCGCGGTAACCACGCCGGTGGCGATGGTGTCGCAGCGCATGATGCCGCCGAAGATGTTGACGAGAATGCCCTTGACCTTGGGGTTCTTGAGCATGATCTTGAAGGCTTCGGTCACCTTCTCGGTGGTGGCACCGCCGC
>Ga0268298_10005927_pt1 | contig 11265 bp, 10 predicted proteins | sample WWTPWeurt_MetaG_FD_194462 | JGI IMG/M metagenome (GOLD analysis project Ga0268298, IMG submission 194462) | Activated sludge microbial communities from WWTP in Nijmegen, Gelderland, Netherland - WWTP Weurt | ecosystem: Engineered > WWTP > Aerobic digester > Activated sludge | place... | reverse complement strand
GTCCGGCATGTGATGGTGCGCGACTGGCGGCATTTCGCGCAACTGCTCGGGAGGCTGCCGGCGCGCGGCATCCGCGTGCTGGAGGTGCGCACGGATCGCCAGCAGGATGCCCGGACGCGACGGGAAATGTTTGCGCGCCTGGCCCGCTGAGTGCGTCCGGCCTATTCCCTCAGCGGCAGCTGCAGGGTGAAGGTCGTCCCGGCGCGGGTGGAGTGAAAGTCGATCGCACCATGGTGGGCCTCGACGACGGACTTGGCGATGGCCAGGCCGAGGCCGGTGCCGCCGGTTTTGCCCTGGCTGACGAATGGTTCAAAAAGAGTCGTCTGGATGGCCCGTGGGACACCCGGCCCATTGTCCGCGACGGTGATCACGCAATGGCTCTTCACGCGGCGGGCGGCGACGGTTATCCGACCGCCCGGTTGCTTGCCCAGTGCCTCGCGGGCGTTGGTAACCAGGTTTTGCAGCACCCGGAGGAGGCGGTCGGGGTCGAGCGGCAGCTTGAGGGCGGTGGGCCGGACGCGCAGCTTCACGCCCACCTGCTCGAACGCGACGATGTTGTTCTCTTGCAACTGGGCGAACACCTCCCCCAACGGCGCGATGCGCAGGGACAGCCGGGTTTCGCCGCGGGCGAAGTCCAGCACGCCCTCGACCATGTCGCCCAGCCGCACGACCTGCCGGAGGATCATGGCGCAGAGCTCCTGCGTGCCGGGCTGGCGGTCGCGCTTGGCAATGAGCTCGGCCGCGAGCTTGATGGTGGAGAAGGGGCCGCGGAAATCATGCACCATGCTGTTGGCCATCTCGCCAATCAGGGAGAGCTTCTCCTTGCGCACGACCTCGGTGACGTAGCGCGCGTTCGTGGCCCGCAGATCCTCGCTGATGTGGCTGAAGAGCCGGAGCACCGTGTGCCAGGAGGACCGGGCGAGCAGTTGCAGAAAGGGGCGGGGGGCGATGCGGCCGAGCTGGACCGGGCCGTCGGCCACCGCCGAGGTGCTGCGGGTGGAGCCATCCAGCACGCCGAGTTCGCCAAAATAATCGTCGGGCCCCTTGTAGGCGATGATCTGCGCGGCGCCGCCGGGGGACTGCTTGGTCAGGGCCACCCGGCCGTGCAGCACGAGGTAGATGCAGTTCGATTCGCTGCCCTCCTCGAAAATGACGGCCTGATGGGGGAAACGGACGAGACGCACCGCCCTGGCCAGCACGGCCCCCTGGGCGGCGGGGAAATGGCTGATGAAGCGGTGCGAGCGGACATCCATGGCAATAGCGCAGCAAGGCGGAAACGCCGCGCGACGAAAAGGCTGAAAAGCGCGGAGCCGCCGCGCGGGGGCGGTGCTACAGCTGAATCGGCAGGCCGACCTCGATGATCTGCATGGGCGGCAGGCGGTAGTAGTCGCGCACCGGCCGGGCATTGCGGCTGAGCAGGGAATACAGGCGCTTTTGCCAGTGCCACATCCGGGTGTCGCCGCCGGTGATGATCATCTCGCGATTGAAGTAGTAGGTGGCCTCGTTGAGCTTCACCGGCACGCCGGCCGCGCGCACCTGCTCCATGAGGTGCTCGACGTCGGGCGACTCCATGTAGCCGTAGCGGGCGATGACCCGCCAGACGCCGTTGCCGGAGCCGATCTCGCGGACCTCCAGGCGCTCCGCTCCCGGCACCGTGGGCACCTCCGCCGTGACCACGCTCAGCAGCACGACGGTGTCATGCAGCACCTTGTTGGCTTTCACATGGTGGAGCAGCACGAGCGGCGTGCCTGTCGCATTGCCGGCCATGAACACGGCGGTGCCGCGCACCCGGGCGATGCGGCCGGAGCTGGCGACGTTGCACAGCTCGTCCTCGGTCACCTCGTTGGCATAGATGCGGCGGAAAATCTCGTCCTTGCCCTTTTTCCACGTGTGCATGACGGCGATGATGCCGGCCGCGATGAAGATCGGGAACCAGCCGCCGTCGGCGAACTTGTGGACATTGGAGGCGAAGAGCGGCACGTCCACGAGGAGGAACAGCCCGCAGAGAAGGCCGGCCGCCCACACCGGCCAGCGCCAGTGGCTGCGCAGCACGGCGTAGAACGCCACCGACGTGACCACCATCGTGCCCGTGACGGCGATGCCGTAGGCGGCGGCGAGCCGCTCGCTGGAGCCGAAGGCGAGCACGACATAGATTGACCCGGCCGCCAGCAGGCCGTTGACCAGCGGCAGGTAGATCTGTCCGGACTGGTCGGGATTGGTGTAGGTGATCTTGAGGCGCGGAAAGAAGCCGAGCTGGATGGCCTGGCGGGTGATGGAAAACGTGCCCGTGATCATGGCCTGGCTGGCGATGATGGCGGCCACGATGGAAAGCACGGTCAGCGCCAGCCGGGGCAGGCCCTCGGGCACCATGGCGAAAAAGGTGTGGCCCGTGTCGTCGGGATTGGCCAGCACCCGCGCGCCCTGCCCGAAATAATTCAGGATGAGCGCGGGATAGGCGCAGCAATACCAGGCACGCGCGATGGCCTTGCGGCCGAAGTGGCCCATGTCGGCGTAAAGGGCCTCGGCACCCGTGATGGCCAGCACGACCGATCCCAGCAGGGCGGCGGCCTGGCTGGGATGCTCGGTCAGCAGTCGCAGCCCCAGCAGCGGATTGAGCGCCTCGACCACCTGCGGGGCGGCGAAGATGTGCCACGCGCCGAGCGCCCCGATGGTGAAGAACCAAAAGAGCATCGTCGGCCCGAAAATGCGCCCGATGCTTTTGGTGCCCTTGTATTGCACGGCGAAGAGCCCGGCGAGAATGACGACGGATATAAACGGCACCTTGCCGGCAAAGCGGGGGTCAAAGGTGTTCAGGCCTTCCACCGCGCTCAGCACGGAGACGGCCGGGGTGATGATGCCATCACCATAAAGTAGCGCCGCGCCGAGCAAAATCACCAGCGTCAGGATGCCGATGCCTCCGGGCGACTTGGCCCGCTCGCCGTGACTCAGGGAGAGCAGGGCGAAAATCCCGCCCTCGCCGCGATTGTCCGCGCGGGTGACGAAGCACAGATACTTGCCGACCACGACGAGTGTCATGGCCCAAAAGACCAGCGACAGGGCCCCCAGGACACCGGCGGCGCGCTCCACCGGCGGCAGATAATTCAGGCACTCGCGCAAGGCGTAGAGCGGGCTGGTGCCGATGTCGCCAAATACCACGCCCAGCGCCCCCATGGTCAGGCCGGCCTTGGCCGCAGCGCTGGCAGTTGGTGCATGTGAGCTCATGGAAAAGCGGCCATTGTCTGGCCACCGTCTCATACTCCAAGCTGATTTGAGATGTCGGCCTAAAGTAGCTTGACCGGTTTTGGTAAAAACGAGCCGTTTGTGAAAACGGTTGCGGCTCAAGCCTGTTAGCACAGCTTGGTGGCATGTCCACCGCCTGGAAAACCGCCAAGAAATACGACGATATCCTCTACCACAAGGCCGCCGGCATGGCCCGGATCACGATCAACCGGCCGGACAAGCGCAACGCCTTCCGCCCGCAGACAGTCGCCGAGATGCGCGACGCGCTGCTGGATGCCCAGGAGGACCAGTCCGTCGGAGTGGTTTTCCTGACCGGGGCCGGCCCGGCCAAGGATGGCAAATACGCCTTTTGTGCCGGTGGCGACCAATCGGTGCGCGGGCACGGCGGCTACATCGACGGCCAAGGCGTGCCGCGCCTCAACGTGCTGGAGGTGCAGAAGCTCATCCGCTCGATGCCCAAGGTCGTCATCGCGCTGGTCGCCGGCTACGCCATCGGCGGCGGCCACGTGCTGCACGTCATGTGTGACCTCACCATCGCGGCGGACAACGCCATCTTCGGCCAGGTCGGACCCAAGATGGGCAGCTTCGACGGCGGCTTCGGTTCGAGCTACCTCGCGCGCATTGTCGGCCAGAAGAAGGCGCGCGAGATATGGTTTCTCTGCCGCCAATACAGCGCGCAGGAGGCGCTCGACATGGGCCTCGTCAACAAGGTCGTGCCCGTGGCGAAGCTCGAGGAGGAGGGGGTGGCCTGGGCCAAGGAGATTCTCCAACGCAGCCCGCTCGCCATCCGCTGTCTGAAGGCGGCTTTCAACGCCGAGCTCGACGGCCAGAGCGGTATCCAGGAACTCGCCGGCAACGCCACCATGCTCTACTACATGACCGAGGAGGCGAAGGAGTTCATGACCGCGCAGAAGGAAAAGCGGAAGCCGAAGGCGGAGAAGTTCCCCTGGCTGCCGTGAGCACCGGCTGAGTCAGCCGCTCTTTCCGCCGTTCTCCGCCGCCCAGACCACGAGCCAGCCGCTTTCGTTGTCCACGTAGGCGATGGTCGGTGTGGCGTTCTCCTCGGCGGCCGGAGCGGGACGACTGACGAAGAACGCCACCGCCAGGGCGGCGGCCAGCGGCGCACTAAACCAGATGACGGGGGCGAGCGGGCGTTTCCTGGCGGGCTTGCCGGATCCGTCGCACAGCTGCGCGCGCACCGCGTGCCACTCCGTCTCCGCGTCGGGCACCGCGACGTTGGCGGCATCCGTCTTCAGGAAGGTGACCGCCTCGCCGTAGATGGCGCGCTCCCGCCGGCAGGCGGGACAGCCGGCGACATGCGCCGCGAGCTCGGCGTGCTGCTCAGGAGTCAGCACGCCGTCCCGTTCGGCCAGAAGCAGGGGCTCGATATCGCGACAGTTCATGGGATGAAAAATACGGACAGAAACCGCTAATCTTCGCTAATGGGCGCTAATCCGGAAGAAAGTCCAAGGTTCGTATTTGCCGGAACGATGCGGTAGGACTCCTTCAACCACAGATAACCTGGTGTCTGAAAATAGGAGCCCTCCTGCATTGGAATCGAGGTTCCGTTCACCTTTCAGTGCCTGACTGTGGGAGCGAGCTTGCTCGCGACCTCGCCCAAAAAGTCGCGAGCAAGCTCGCTCCCACAGTCCCCGACTGCATCGTTCCGGATTAGCGTTCATTAGCGTCAATTAGCGGTTGTTGGCTTGTTTCAGCGGCCCCGGCCGTAGCCCCGGCGGCGGTCGTGCCGATCATAACGGTCGCCGCGATCGTAGGAGACCCAGACGCGGTCGGTGCGGAACGTGTAGTGGCCGCTGATGTAGCGCTTGTGGGAGTGTCCGTGGTGGCTGCGCTCAACCACCCAGCAGCCGGGCACCCACACTTTCACGCTGACGTCCTTCCAGTAGCCGTCGTCGCCGCAGTCGTCGCGATCGCTGCGGCCGTTGACGATGACGGTGGTGCTGCGGTGCGGATAGTCGGATGAGTGGCGACTTTCGTTGATGGCGGAGCCGATGATGATTCCGCCGATGAGGCCGCCCACGATGGCCAGCTCCTTGTCACCGGCCTTGGCAGGCTTCGGCGCGAGGGAGAGGGCGGTGGCGGCGATGAGAGCGAGAGCGGTGATTTTGGTTTTCATGTGTCCTCCAAGGTTGCGGTTCATTCCTTGGGACGTGGCGCGCCGCACAATTATTCAAAAGATTTCGGGGAAACCTGAAGGAGTTGCTCAAAGCATTGGCAGCCACGGTTATCGGCCAACGAGGATCACCGCATAAACCTCTCCCTTTTTGCCGGTGGAGGAGCCTCCGAGCACGGTGGTGCCGCCGCGCTGCAGCACGTATTCGTGGCGCACACCGCCCCAGCGGACCTTGAGCAAGGTCTTGCCGTCGGCATTTTCCGTTTCGAGGGAAACGGTCTGGCCGTTCCCGAGTGACAGTTCGCCGGAGCCGGGCACGCTGAGCGAGGCGGAGTCCTCGCCCAGATGCCGGAAGCTCTCGAAGCGGAGGATGCGCTTGAGATTTGGCACATAGGCGGCGAGACGCGGATCGGATTCGCCCTTTTCGTTCGAGGCGGAGATGAGGATGCCCTTCACGCCGGCATCGGCGGCGCGGCCGAGGGTGGTCAGGCCGGCGAGGGTGGCGAAGAGAAGGATGAGTCGGATGGTCTTCATGATTTGGCTCCTAGTTTTTGCGCCAGCAGGCGGCGTGCGTGATAAAGACGGGACATGACGGTGCCGGTGGGAATGTCGGACGCGGCGGCGATCTCCTCGTAAGAAAGCCCCTCGACCTCGCGCAAGGCAAGCACGGCGCGCAGCTTCGGCGGCAGGGCCGCGATGGCGGCCTGCAGGGCGGCCTTCCGCTCACCGCCCTCGGCCAGTTGGCCGGCGTCCTCGGTCGTGGCCGGCTCCGGGGCGGATTCCACCGTGCTGTTGCCGGCGTCGAAGGGCAGGAAGCGGTCGAACCAGCGGCGGCGCTTGCGCAGGTGGTCGAGCGCGCGCCGGGTGGCGATGGGATGCAGCCAGGTGGTGAACCGGGCGTCGCCGCGAAATTTCGGCAGTTCGCGCCAGACGGTGAGCCAGATATCCTGGCAGACATCCCGGGCGTCTGCCTCGTGCCGGACGATGGCATAGACGAGCCGGAAGGTTCGCTCGTAGTGGCTGCGCATGATGACACCAAAGGCGGCCTCGTCGCCGGACTGCGCGCGCCGCAGCAAGTCGGCATCTGGCTCGGGGTGGGGCGGCTGGGTGTTGGGCACAGGGGCGAACAGACAAGTGACTGGTCAGGCCGGTTCCGTATCGGGCCGGATGATGCTCGCATCGAACGGCAGGTCCACATGAAGGAGGCTGCGGTTCAGGGCGGCCGGGTCGGGTGGACGCTGGCAGAATCCGTAGGCTTCGCCGAGAGCGATGTGACTGGTGGCGTTCTCGTCGAGCAGGGGGTGGTAGAAGAGTCGGTTTGCCCGGCCAAGCGGGGTCTGCTCCGGGACGACGGCCACCTCGCCCAGGCGGCCGGAGCCCTCGTCGGTGTCGAGCAAACGCTCCAGCAGGTCGGCGCCGGTCCGGGCGGACGCGGCCACGACGGCGCCGCGCTTGAACTCGAGTTCGATACCCTCGATGAGCGCGCCGCTGTAGCTGATGGGCCGGGAAACGCGCACGCGGCCCTCGGCCGAGTCGCGGTGTGGTGCCGTGAATATCTCCTCGGTGGGCAGATTGGCCACGAAGGGCAGGCCGGACTTGGTGACAAGCTGCGCGGTGCACCAGACATGCCCCGGCGGCAGCGCGACGGTCAGGTCGGTGCCTTCGCCCTTGTAGCGCAGGGTGCGGAGGCGCTGTTGGTTCAGGCTGGCGCACTCCCGCCGCAGCAGGCGCAAGTGGAGCTCCCAAGCCGCGACCGGGGAAGGTTCGTTGACCCGGCTGGCGGTGAACACGTCCTGCCAGAGCGCGGCGAGACGCTGGTCCGAGGGCAAATCGGGATAGGCGGCGTGGGCCCAGGCGGGACTCGGGGCTGGCGCGACGGTCCAGTTGGTGGCGCCTTGCACGAGCCGTTGCGCCACCGGGCCGAAATTCTCCCAGCCGATGCGGCGCAGCGCGGCGACGCGTTCCGCCGGCACACCGTCAAGGAGTCGCGGCTGGCTGCCTTGGAGGAAGATCAGGGCGTCGCCGCGGCGGATGCCGTCGGCGAGCCGCTTCGCATTGCCGGCGGCGAGCTGGTTGAAGCCGCGCCAGTCGGCCTTCTCGGCGAACTCCCGGAGCCGCGGCCCGTCGCCCCAGATGACCTCGGAGTCGGTGGCGGCCGCCTTGATAATGGATTCGACGATCACCTCGGCGCTGCGCGCCACGCCTTGCAGTTCGTAGGGCTCGGCGATGATGAGGCGCTGCCCCGGCTGCAGGTTCAGTCCGACCCGCACGATGACCTTGGCGAAGGCGCGCAGGCGGGGCTCGAAGTCAGTTATCATATCCGTTTCGTGTCATTCTGAGACCAGAGGTAAGCCGGCGGCTGGCGTGGGACTCGCCAAGAACATTCCAAGCATTGTCATGCTGAGCGTAGCGATGCATCCATCGAGATGGCCGCCGACGGTTGTGCCGATGGATGAGGATGTCGCTTCGCTCGGCACTTCATTCCGTTCAGAATGACAGGCTAGGGAAGCTGGAAACAATCCGCGATTTGCCGGGCGGCTGCGCCGGGCGTGGTCACTCCCGAGTCGATGCGCAGGTCGGTGCGCGGGATGTGCGGGGTGGCGAAGGTGCCGCTGTCGCGCAGCTGGCGGTAGAGCGCGACGTCGGTGAGCTTCTTGAACTGCTGTCGCTGCTTCGAGGCGAGGCGAGACTCGATGGCGTCCTCGCTGGCGGTTACTTCGACCGAAGTGAGCTTCACGCCGCGGCGGGCGGGCTCGGTGAACAGCCAGTCGATGAAGGCCTGCGGGACAGTGTTCTCAGGATTGAAGGTGAAGATGATGTTCGCCCGGCCGGGTGCGGGGAACTGGGCGAAGAACTCGCGCCACCGGCGGTCGCGCTCCACCACGAAGCCCGGCGTGCCGAAGGCGTGGGCCTTGAGCACTTCGTCCACCACGAGGTGGTTGTGGTAGAGCTCGAAGCCGGTGAGGGCGGCGAGTTCCCGGGCCACCGTATATTTGCCGGCGGCCGGAGGGCCGTGGAGGAAGAGCAGGTGCACGGCGTCGGAATGGCAGAAATCGCGGAAGCACGGAAGGGCGGAAACAAGGAAAGCCGAGTCCTGTCATCCTGAGCGAAGCGAAGGATCCAAGCGGATCGACGGTCGCCGCATAGGCATCGTTAGTTCCCTTGGATTCTTCGCTTCGCTCAGAATGACGGCAGCGGGGTTTGAAAATAAAAATGCCGCCCTTTTGAGGCGGCATTTGCGAGAGTTAGTCAGGTTTACTTGCCCAGGCTCTTGCGGAGGTCGTCGAGCTGGCCGGCGCTGCCGAGCAGCTGGTTGCGGCTGGCGATGAACTTCGCGTATTCCTCGATGAACACCTTGCCCGGCGGGCGGAAGTCGAATTCCTTGGGATTGTCGCGGAAGAACTCGCGGTGCACGCGGGTCCAGACGAGACGGCCGTCGGTGTCGATGTTGATCTTGGTGACGCCGAGCTTGGCGGCGGGGAGGTATTCGTTGACGTCCACGCCCATCGAGCCGGCGATCGTGCCGCCGGCGGCGTTGATGCGGGCGACCTCGTCCTGCGGGACGGAGGACGAGCCGTGCATGACCAGCGGGAAGCCGGGCAGGAGGGCCTTGATCTTGGTGAGCACGTCGAAATGGAGGGACTGCTTGCCCTTGAACTTGAAGGCGCCGTGCGAGGTGCCGATGGCGCAGGCGAGGGAATCGCAGCCGGTCTTGGCGACGAAGTCCTTGGCCTCGTCGGGGTTGGTCAGCATGGCGTGCCCTTCATCCACCTTGATGTCCTCCTCGACGCCGCCGAGCATGCCGAGCTCGGCCTCGACGGAGATGCCCTTGGCGTGGGCGGCATCGACGACCCGCTTGGTGATGGCGACGTTCTTCTCGAACGGATCGTGCGAGGCGTCGATCATCACGGAGCTGAAGAAGCCGGAGTTGATGCAGTCGTAGCAGGTCTCCTCGTCGCCATGGTCGAGATGCACCGCGAAGATGGCCTCGGGGAAGATGTCGGAGGCGGCGCGGATGATGGCCTCGAGCATGCGCTTGTCGGTGTATTTGCGCGCGCCCTTGGAAATCTGGATGATAAAGGGGGCCTTGGACGCGATGGCACCCTTGAACAAGCCCATGGCCTGCTCGGCATTGTTGATGTTGTAGGCCCCGACGGCGTATTTCCCGTAGGCGTGTTTGAAGAGCTGCGCGGTGGTGACGATCATGGCAGTGAATATTCAATCCCGGGGTGAGGGTGCCACAAGTCAATTGTTCGGCGCGGGTGTCATAGCGGCGGGAATTGTGCTCGTCGCCGCCCGGAGGGCACCCGGCTCCGCGCATCCCTGCGGGATTCGCCGCTTCGCGGCTCACTATTTCCTCCTCACCGAGGAGGAAATTCAAACTCCGCCTTGTCCTGCTTCTGCGACATGACGAGGTAGGCGCTGAACTTGTTGCCGCGCTTGGAGACGAAACCCTCGATCAGGTCGCTGCGGCCGTCGGTCAGGAGCTTCTGCACCTGTTCGGGGGTGATATCAATTTCGCAGAGCTTCTTCGAGAGCTTGAAGACCTGGCGGTTGTCCTGGTCGGGCTTGCGAACGTAGTAGGCGTCGCCGAGTTCGACCAACTGGCCGCCGGCGTGCGCCCTGCTCTCGCCGAGGAGTTTCGCCTTGGAGAGGTCGGCCTTGGCCTTCGGCTTGCGCACGATCGGGTTGCCGTCCTTGTCGAGCTTCGGCGCGCGCGGGGGGAATTCCCACGAGAACTTGCCGCCGTCGCGCTTGAGAAAGGCGCTGAAGGGCCGGCCCTTCTTCGAGATGAAGTTCTCGATCAGGTCCGTCTTGCCCTCGCCAATGAGCTTGATGGCCTGCTCGGGCGGGATCGGCTTCTGGCACATGATGCGGCCGACGCGGAAAGTCTGCTCCCAAGTGCCGTCGGATTTTTTCTCGCGGACAATGTAGCTGCTGCCGCTCTCGCAGATCTCGGCGCCGGTCTTCGGGTCGGTCCAGAAGGGCGTGAGCGTGGCGATGTCCACCTTGTCGCCGAAGTCGAAGGCCGTCTTCCACTTCCTCGTGGTGACATCCTGCTTGGTCGCCTTGTCCTTCTTCGTCTCCTCGACCACCTCGAGCTTGAGCACGGCGGAGAAGCGGTTGCGGGTCTTGTTGGAGATGAAACCGTCGAGCGGGCCGACCTGCTTCGTCTCAACGAGTTGCTTGACCTCGGCCTCCTCCATGCGGCGGCCGCCGACGATCTTGTAAACCATCAGCTCGCCGTCCTGGGATTTGTAGCCGCGGAGGGTTTCCTTGAGGGGTTTGCCGTCGGTCGGGGAGATGATGTCGGTCGTGCGGGCGACGGAATCATCCTCCTCGAAGCCCTTCACGCGCTCCACGATGCCCTTCGTCTCCCTGACGATCTCGGCCATGAATTTTTCGCGGGAAAACTTGCCATGTTCCATCTCGCGGAGGTGGAACTCCCACTCGCCGGTCATGGCGGGGCTGGTGAGGTTCTCGATCTTGACGGCCTCGAGGAACTGGAAGAGCTGCTCGGCCTTGGTGGTGGGCACGAGCTCGCGCTGGGCGCGGTCGAGGTATTTCTGGTTGAGCAGGCCCTCGATGGTGTCGGCCCGTGTGGCGGGCGTGCCCAGACCGCGTTCCTTCATGGCCTCGGCGAGTTCCTCGTCGTCCACGAGTTTGCCGGCGCCTTCCATGGCGGAGAGGAGCGTCGCCTCCGAGTAACGCGGCGGCGGGCGGGTGCTTTCCTCGTGAAGCTTGGCCTCCAGCGTCTTCGCCTTGGACTTGTCCTCGGGGGAGAGGGCGGGCAGGGCCTTCGCGTCGGCGGATTCGTCGTCCGTGGTCTTGCCGTAAACAGCGAGCCAACCCGGGGCCGTGAGGACCTTGCCCTCGGTCTTGAAGGCGTG
>Ga0268298_10005926_pt1 | contig 11266 bp, 11 predicted proteins | sample WWTPWeurt_MetaG_FD_194462 | JGI IMG/M metagenome (GOLD analysis project Ga0268298, IMG submission 194462) | Activated sludge microbial communities from WWTP in Nijmegen, Gelderland, Netherland - WWTP Weurt | ecosystem: Engineered > WWTP > Aerobic digester > Activated sludge | place... | reverse complement strand
GTCCAGGTCCGGTCGCGAAAATAAAAAGCGATGCGTTCCGGGTGGGCCCGGACCGTGGATCGAAGGGCGGCGGTCAAGGTGTGGGGTTTGGCGGTCATCGGAGAAGCGCCGGCACCGCGGCCAAAAGGTTCCGCGTGGCGGGGCTCTGGGGCGCCGCCAACACCCGGGCGGTTTCGCCTTCCTCGGCCGAACGCCCGCCCGCCAACACCAGGACCCGGTCCGTCAATTGGCGGACCACCGTCAGGTCGTGGCTGATCAGGATCACCGCCAGATTGAATTTTTCCCGCAGGTCCGCCAACAAATTCAAGATTTGCGCCTGAACCGACAGGTCCAAGGACGACACCGGCTCGTCCGCCAACAGCAGCCGCGGTCCCGCGGCCAGGGCCCGGGCGATGGCGATCCGTTGCTTTTGCCCGCCGGAAAATTGATGGGGATAGGCCTCGCCCGCGTCCGGGGGCAATCCCACGTCGTTTAAGAGCCGGATCCGGCGTTCCTTCAATTCCCGGCCGGAAAGAGCCGTCCGGTCCCACCGGGCCCGCTGGCCCAGGGCTTCGTCCAGCAGGGTCCGCACCCGCAATTTCGGGTTCAAGGACGCGGTCGGATCTTGAAACACCATTTGCACCCGGGAGGCCCATTCGTTTCGGGAGAAACTTTCCCGGGGACGACCCTCCCACAAAACGCTTCCCCCGTCGGCTTCCAGGAATCCCGCCAGGATCCGCGCCAGGGTGGTCTTCCCCGAACCGGACTCCCCCACCAACCCCAGGGACCGCCCGCTTTCCAGGGAAAAAGAGACGCCCTCCAGGGCTTTCACCGCCCCCACCCGTCGGCGGAAAATTCCCGCCTCCACGGCGTAGGTTTTAGAAAGGCTTTTCACTTCAAGCAAAGTCATGGCAGCAGGTGGCAGGCGGCGGCCCGATCGGCGGCGCCCTGCACGGGCCGAAGGACCGGCGATTCCTTTTCGCATCGATCAAAGGCCCCCGGGCACCGGGGGCGAAAGGGACACCCGGCGGGAAGGCGGCCCAGGTCGGGCGGCTGGCCCGGCAGGGCCGGCAGGCGGTCGGCGGTCTTGGTCAATCGCGGCAGGGATTTTAGAAGCCCCTGGGTGTAGGGATGGCGCGGGTCCGACAGGACCGTTCGGGTCGGGCCCACCTCCACCAGCTCCCCGGCGTACATGATGCCCAGCCGGTCCGTCCGCTCCGACAGCAGGCCGATGTTGTGGGTCACGAGCAGGAGGGCCATGCCCAAATCCCGCCGGAGGGAATCCAGCAAGTCCAGAATTTCCCGTTGCACGGTGACGTCCAGGGCCGTGGTGGGTTCATCGGCGATCAGGAGTTCCGGCCCCCCCGCCACGGCCATGGCCAGGCACACCCGCTGGCGCTGGCCGCCGGAAAGTTGATGGGGGTAGGAAGAATAAATTCGGTCCGGCTCCGGCAATCGAACCCGGGCCAGAAGGTCCCGGACCCGGGCGGGGTTCCGCCCCCCGGCGTGGAGCTCCAACACTTCCTCGATTTGTTCCCCCACGGTGAGCACCGGGTTCAAAGCGGAAAAGGGGTCTTGAAACACCGTGGCCACGGCCCCGCCCCGAAGGGAACGAAGTTCCCGGTCGGCCAAGGTCAGCACGTCCCGCCCCTTAAAGAGGATTCGTCCGGTGACGGCCCGCACCGCTTCCGGCGCCAGCAGACGAAGGACCGAAAGCGCCAGGGTCGACTTGCCGGACCCCGACTCCCCCGCCAACCCGAGGGATTCCCCCGGCGCCAGGTCGATCGAAACGCCCCGCACAGCGGCCACGTTCCCCCGACGGTATTCCACCCGCAGGTCCCGAACTTCCAAAAGGGCCGTCATTGGCCGGACAGCCGCGGGTCCAACCGGTCCCGCAACCCTTCGCCCAACAGGTTAAAACCCAACACCGTCAGGAAAATCGCCAAGCCGGGGAAAAGCGTCAGCCACCAGGCCAGGTGGATGTAGTCCTTGCCCGCCGAAAGCATGTTGCCCCAGGAGGGCGACGGGGGCTGAACGCCCAGGCCCAGGAAGGAAAGGGCCGACTCCGTCATGACGGCCCCGCCCACGCCCAGGGTCGCGGCCACCAGCACCGGCGAAAGCACGTGGGGTAAAATATGGACGGTCAAGAGCCGCGGCGTCGACAACCCCAATCCCCGGGCGGCCCAAACGAAGTCCCGATCCCGGACGCTCAGAGTTTCCGCCCGAACCAGGCGCGCCAGGCCCATCCAGGAGGTCAGGCCGATGATGGCCATGATGTGGACGATGTTGGGCTCCAAAAAGGCGATCACCATCAAAATCAAAAAGATGCTCGGAAAACAAAGAAGCACGTCCACGAGCCGCATCAAAACCGCGTCCACCCACCCGCCGAAATAGCCCCCCGCCAATCCCACCAGGGTCCCGAGCAAAACGGACAGCCCCACGGCCAGGGCCCCGACGGTGAGAGACACGCGAGCTCCGTAAAGAATCCGGGACACCACGTCCCGCCCCAGGTCGTCGGTGCCCATCCAATGGCGGGCCGAGGGCGCCTCCAACCGGTGGGTCAAATCCTGCCGCAGGGGGTCCGCCGGCGCCGCCCAGGGCGCCAGGATCGCCGCCAGTACGAGCCCGCCCACGAGCGCCGCTCCCAGGGTTTCCATGGGGCGCCCGGCCCCCCGCCCCCTTCGTCGAAAAAAGTTCATCGGCCGAACCGGATGCGGGGGTCCACCGCCGCGTAGGTCAAATCGGCCGCGAAATTCCCCAAAAGGGTCAGAAGCGCCGCGATGGTTCCCACGGCCATGACCACCGGATAGTCCCGGGCCATGACGGCGTCGAAGCCCAGCCGTCCCATGCCGGGGTAGGCGAAAATAGTTTCAAAAATGAAACTGCCGCCGATCAAATCCGGAAGAGAGAGCCCCAAAATCGTCACCACGGGGATCAGCGCGTTTCGAAGGGCGTGCTTGAAAATCACGCGTCCCTCGGACAGCCCCTTGGCCCGGGCCGTTCGAATGTAATCCTGGCGGATCACCTCCAGGGTGCCGTTCCGGGTGAAGCGCGACAGCCCCGCCAACCCCGTGAAGGCGCTCACGAAGACCGGAAGGGCCAGGTGCCGGGCCAGGTCGAGGCCCTTGGCCCCCGCCGAAAGGTCGTCGTAGTTCAAAGACCGCAGGCCGGAAATGGGAAGCCAGCCCAGTTTCAAACCGAAGAAGATCATGAGAAGGAGCGACAGCCAGAACGTCGGCACCGAGTAGCCGATGAAAACGAAGAGCGTGGCCGATCGGTCGAAAATCGAATTTTGCCGGACCGCCGACCACACGCCCAGGGGAACCGCCACGAGGAAGATGAGCAGGAGGGACAGGACGTTCAACGCCAGGGTGGCGGGCAGGCGCGCACCGATCTTCGGCAGGACCGGCCGGTCGTCCCGGAAGGAATTTCCGAAATCCAACCGGGCCAATCGGGAGAGCCAAAGGCCGTATTGGACGGGCAGGGGCTTGTCCAGCCCGTAGAGTTTCACGAGGCGCGCCCGGGCTTCCGTGGAGGCTTTCATGTTCATGGTGGTGGCCATGTCCGTGGGGCCGCCCGGGGCCAACCGCATGACCAGGAAACTGATGAGCGTGATTCCGAGCAATAGCGGCACGGTGAGCAAGAGGCGCCGCAGGAAGTAACGGCCCATCAGTTCGCCGTCCCCCGGTATTTTTGAAGGGCCCGGGGCACGAACCATTCCCGGAAATTCCAGGCGATGCCGGCCGGGGCCGTTTGAACCCCGTGGATCCGTCGATGCACCACGGGCAGGGATTCCGGATAGTACAGGAACAAATAGGGGCGGTCGTCGGCCAGCATCCGGTGGAGTCGGTGGTAAAGGTCCCGCCGGCGGTCGGGGTCGAAGGTTTGGCGGCCCTCCTCCCACAGGCGGTCCGCCGCCGGGTTCGCGTAACCCGCAAAATTGTATTTGCCGGGCCCCCGTTGGCTGGAATGCCAGATGACGTATTGATCCGGATCCCGGGAAAGGTTCCAGGCGAGGATCAAAGCGTCGAAATTTCGCTTGTCCACGTAATTGTGGATGAAGGCCGACCATTCCAAAATCCGGATGTTCATTTTGATCCCCACCCGGGCGAAATGGGACTGAAGGATGGTCGCGGTCAGCTCGCGCATCTTGTTCCCCTGGTTGGTCAGCACGGTGAACTCGAAGGGGCGGCCGTCTTTGTCCAAAATCCCGTCGCCGTCGGTGTCGGACCAGCCGGCGGATTTAAGCAGCGCCCGGGCGGCCTCCGGATCGTAGACGTCCTCGGGCACCGACGCATCGAAGGCCCAGGAGCTGGGCGGAAAGGGCCCCGTGGCCGAGCGGCCCCGCCCGAGCAACACCCCCTGGATGATGTCCTTCCGATCCACGGCCTGGGCCAGGGCCCGGCGCACGCGTCGGTCGGCGAAGAAGGGGTGGTCCAGATTGAACGCCAGGTAGGTGTAGGAAAAGGACGGGTAGCTGAACTTGTTGTAGTGCCGGAAAAATTCCGGGTAGGCCGCGGCCTGGTCCGGCGAGAGCCCCATGAAATCGATGGATTCGTTCCGCAACTCCAAAAACTCCACGGAGCTGTCGGGGATGATCCGGTAGACGATCCGGTCCAACCGGGGCCGTCCCTCGAAATAGTCCGTGTTGGCCCCGAGGACGATCTTTTCGTCGGGCTTCCACTCCAGGAATTTGTAGGGTCCCGTGCCCACGGGCCGCCGGTTGGCGGGGTTCGTGTTCACCGGACCGTCCTTGAAAATATGTTCGGGGATGATCCCCATGCCCCAAGACTCCAGGGCCGGGGCGAAGGGCTTGGCGTAGGTCACCCGCACGGTCCGGTCGTCGGGCGCCTCCACGCTTTTCACGTCGGCGAAATCCGCGCCGAAGGGCGTGGCCACGTTGGAATCGATGAGCACCCGGTAGGTGAAGACCACGTCCCGGGCGGTGAAGGGAACGCCGTCGTGCCAGCGGACGCCGGGGCGCAGATGGAACACAATTTCCAGACCGCCCCTTCGGATGTCCCAGGCGGCCGCCAAGTCCCCCACCAGGCGGAGGTCTTTGTCGTATTTGACCAGGCCGTTAAAAACGTAGCCGCAGATGTCGCCCGAAGCCGAGTCGGTGGCCAACAGAGGGTTCAGGCGGGAGGCGTCGCCGAGGCTGGACTCCACAAAGGTGTCGCCGACGTCGCCGGGGTGGAAGGTCGCGGCGCCCTCCCAAGCCGGTTCGGGAATGGGGTCGCGGCCGCAGGCCGCCAAAAGGAAAGGAAGAAGGACGAACGGCCGGAACGGCCGACCCACGAAAACTACCGCCCGCCGTTCCGGACCCGCACGGTGACCGACGGGCGGGCGAACAGGGACTGGGCTTCCCGGTGCAGATCCTCGGCGGTGACGGCGCCGATGTCGGCGGGGTATTGCACGTCGTAGGCCAGGCCCTTGCCCAGGAGCTCCCACCAGCCCAGATACCAGGCGATGCGGGAATTGGTTTGGTGGTCCATCAGATAGTGGCCTTGAATCAAATTTTTGGCGTCGTTCAATTCGTCCTCGGTGGGTTTCCGGGATACGAAATCCGTCAAAACCGAATGGATTTTCTTTTCCGCCAGGTCCACGTTTTTGGGATCGGTCCCGGCGTAAATGACCATCGCGCTGCCGGCCGCGCGGGAGGCGTAGAAGGAGGACACTTCGTAGGCCAGCCCCGCCTGCTCGCGCACGACGGTGAAAAGGGGCGAACTCATGCCCGCGCCCAAAAGCGCGTTGATGAGTTTGATTTTCGGATAGCGGGCGTCGGTCACGGCGGCGGCGGGAAAACCGAGCATGATGTAACCCTGCTCAAATTTCCGCTTTTCCTCCACCGCCCGGGACTGGGCCGGGTAGGTCACGGGGCCCGCCGCCGTGGGGGCCGACGCGGCGTCGGCGCGCCAGCGGGAGGCCAGCCCTTCGACCCACTTTTCGGTTTCCGCCGTGTCCAGGGGCCCCACGGTCACCAGCACCGCGCCCCGGGGCGACAGTCGCGCCGCGTGCCACTTCGCCAAATCCTCCCGGGCGAGGGCCTGGACCGTCGCTTCGGTGCCTTCGTCGGGCCGTCCGTAGGGGTGCGCGCCGAAGAGTTCCCGGCGGAACCGCTCCTCGGCCACGTTGAAAATATGCTCGTGCCGCGTACGAATGGCGTTCAGGAGCGCCTCCCGCTCCTTTTCGATTTCGTCGGCCGGCAGGGTGGGGTGGAACACGATGTCTTCGAAAAGGGCTCGGGTTTGGGGCCAGTTGTCGACGATCACCTGCCCGCCGATGGCCACGAAATCCTCCTGGGCGTCGATACCGAAGGCCGCGCCGAGGGATTCCATCTGTTGGGCGATTTGGAGGGCGTTGCGCGAGGGCGTGCCTTTGACCCACACGGCCGAGAGGAGGCGCGTCACCCCGGCCCGCTCGGCGGGCTCCACGGCGTCGCCGCCCGGCAGGAACAGCTCGGCCGCGACGATGCGGTTGTGGGTGACGGTCCGGTGGATCCAGGTCAGGCCGTTGTCGAACCGCCGGACCCGGGGGGCCTCAACGGCGGCGGCGGGGGCGGACATAAGACAGAGCAATAGGAGAAATCGTTTCACGGGAGTTCAGCGGCCTCCTCCGACGGGACGGGGTTTGACGACGACCCCGGAGAGGGGCCGGCCCAGGGAATATTTGGTGAGGGCGCGACCCAGGTCGGCCGCGGTCACCCGGTCCAGTTTGGCCAAATAGGTTTCCAGCACCTCGGGGGCGCCCAGGGCCGTGTAGAACCCCCACTGGGAGGCCTGGCCATGGTAGGTTTCTTGGCCGAACAACCACGAACTGCGGATCTGGGCCTTGGCGCGCTCCACTTCGTCGACGGTGAAACCGTTGAACTCCACGTCGCCCAGGAGGAAATACACGTCGTTGGGCAGGGAGTTGGTTTTTTCCGGCGGGCACTCCGCGAAAATACCGAAAGCGCCCGATCCCGCGTGGGTGATGAAGCTGGCGCTGATGGACCAGACCTGGCGTTTTTCCTCCCGCAGTTTCTGATACAGGCGGGAACTCTGGCCGCCGCCCAGGGCGGTCGACAGGACGTCCATGACCACCTGGTCCGGGTCCTTCAACGTGGGTCCCACGAAGCCCAGGGCCACGTGGGCCTGCTGAGCTTTGTCGTTGTAAATTTGTTGAACCGTGGGTTCCGCCACCGGCGGTTCCAGAAGCGCCGGCTGGGGCGGGGTCGGTCCGGCCGGGAGGGCGCCGAAAATCTTTTTGATCTTCTTTTCCACGGCGGCGCGTTGAACGTCCCCCGCCACCACGACCACCACGTTGTTGGGCACGTAGAAGAGGGCGTGCTGGCGGACCATCAAGTCCCGCGTCATGGCCGTGATCGTTTCGACGCTGCCGATCACCTGTTGCCGGTAGGGCGTACGCCGGTAAAGCCCCTCCAGGAAAACGTCCCACAGGTCCGAGCGCGGGTCGTCGTTTCGGCGCTTGATCTCCTCCAGAATGACTTTGCGTTCCTTCTCAAACTCCAACGGCGGAAACGCAGGCCGCATCACGGATTCGGCCAGCACGTCAAAGGCTTTTTCCCATTGTTTGGAGGGAATGTCGATGTAGTATTGGGTGGTTTCGCCGCCGGTGGCGGCGTTGATGGATCCGCCGTTGGACTCGACGATCTTCGAGATTTCGTTGGCCGAAATCTTGTCGGTCCCCTTGAAGATCATGTGTTCGAGGAAATGAGATACGCCCGAGGTGGGGCCTTCCTCGTTCACCCCCCCGCACCGCACCCAGATCTGCAGGGAAACGACGGGGGAGGCGTGGTCCTCCAGCACCACGTAGCGGAGGCCGTTGGTCAGGCGTTTCACGGATCCGGCCTGGGCGGTCACGGCGGTCATCAGCGTTCCCACAAGTCCCAGGGCGGCGGCGCGGGCGAACGTCATCAAATGGCCGTCGTGACCAGGGTTTCCGTGGAAGCGACTCCCGGAATGGCCCGGATCTTTTCGACGACCACGTGGGTCATGGAGGGCAAATCTTCGGCTTCGACGTCGACGACCAGGTCCCACCGGCCGTACACGGCGGAGGTGTGGGCGACCCCTTTGGTTTCCTTGATCTGCTTGAGCGTCTGCTTCTCGCGTCCCGCGTTCAAACGAACCAGCACCAATCCCGTCACCATGGTTCCTCCCCTTGAAGTCCTTTAAATTCGCCGCCGGGGCGTGAGCCACCGGTCGGGCGGAAATCCGATGGGGTCCCAGAGCAGGCGACCCACCCAGGGCCGCGCGGCCGCCCGGGTTAAACCGATTTTGATTCGTCCCAGGGCCAAGGTCCGCGTCGCGCGCATCGCGTCTCCCTCGGCGCGCCCCGTGTCGGCGTCGAGTCCCGAGGGCGCGTCCACGGCCAACACGGGCCGACCGTCCGCGTTCACCGCCCGGACCAAATCCGCCACCGGGGCCCGTAGAGGGCCCCGGGCGCCGACGCCCACCAGGGCGTCGATCCACAGCCGGCAACCCGTCGTGAATTTTACCAACTTTTGGGCCCCGTCGAAGACGCGCCAGTGGATTTTCAGCCGTCGAAGGGACGGCCAAAACACCCGAGCGTCGGGACCGAATCGGGCCGGCGGCCGGGCCAACACCAGGCGCACCGTCCGTCCCGCCAGGAAAAGCCATCGGGCGGCCACCAAGCCGTCGCCGCCGTTGTTCCCCGTCCCGCACAGCACGGCCACGGGACCCCGGGTCATTCGAAGGGCTTCCGCCGCCACCGCCCGTCCGGCGTTCTCCATCAACACGGCCGTCGGCAGGCCGAAATCCCGAACCACGCGGCGGTCCAGCGCCCGCATGGCGCGGACGTCGACGGGCCGGGGACGTTTCACTTGGGCGCGGCGGCCCCCGCTTCGCGTCGGGCCTTGGCCCGGGCGCCCAGATAGGCGTCCAACACGCCCACCGCCCACAAACCCGTGAAGAGCCACTCAAACACCGCCAGCATTTGGCCGTGTTCCACCCGGAGGCGCGTCACGAGGGCCTTGGCCTCCAACACCGAGATCAACCCGCCCCCCGGCGGCATCATATCGGCCATCGCCAGGGTCAAGGCCACGAACAAGGCGAAGGCCAGCCCCAGGGTGGCCCCGATGAAAACCATTCCTTTTTTCTTTTCCCCGTTGTAAATCTGGCCGGATCCGGGAAGAACGAAGGCGGACAACAGCATGGCGACGACGGTGGGCATCATGTCTTTTTCCCTCTTTTCTTGGACGTGGGCGCGGCCCGGGGCCGGGACGACGTCCGACGTTTTTTCTCCGCCGGAGCCAAAACCCAGAAGGGGTCCGGCGCCGAACGGCCTTCGATCAACGCCATCGCGACGTCGATGGCCGGCAACACGCCGGCGCGGTGGCCGGGCGAAACAAACAAAGGGTCTGTGTAGGCCACGGCCCGCAGGGCCACGCCCAGGGGCTCCCCCCCCGCGTCTTTGACGAACACGTGAGCCCCGTCCAACCCGGGAGGCGGCGTTTCCCAGGTGCCGTAATCGCAGAGCGTCGACACGCCGAAACTGGGTTTGTCCACGGCCACGCCCAGGTGACAGGCCACCCCGAACCGCCGCCGGTGGGCGATGCCCGCCCCGTCCACCATCAGGACGTCGGGCGCTGTTTTGAATTGACCCAGGACCGCCCGCAAAATCGGCGCTTCCCGAAATCCCTCGAGTCCCGGCACGAAGGGAAAGAGATCGGTCGCTTTCCATTCCACCGCGGCCCGTTCCAACACCTCCCGGGTGGACCAGCGGACCACCGCCCCCCGGGCGCGAACCCGCCCCCGCCGCTCCACGGGATCGAACCGCAACACCGCCACCGTGCGTCCCGGGGCGAAGGCGGCCGCGTCCGCCCGCGGGTTCACCCGGGCGGCGAGTCGGCTTTGCCACTCCTCCGCCTGATCCAGCGTGAGGTTTTTCGGCGGTTCCATGAAGGGTCATTGTCGCTTTTTTCCCCCCGGGAGACAATTGCGCCCCCCGGGGGCCGCGCCCTTGCGTCGGGCCCGTCCGAGGCCTACAATTAAGTCATGAAGGACCACGAAGGCCTCGTCCGGCGCCACGACAAATATCAATTTGAAGTCAAACTCGGCTACGACCTCACCCCCCACCATCGGCGGGACCGTTACCGCGTTGAAACCTTTTTTTTCCTTCCGGAAAATCTCGACGTCAATGAATCCACCTATTCCAAGGGCCAGTTCTACCGGGACCTGTTGCTTTACATCCGTTTCCGCACGCCGGACTTTTCCCTGGCCGCCCTGTTGGACCCGGCCGAGGAACGGTCCCCCCTTCAGCGCGTCCCGGCGAAACTCGCCGCCTTCTTGGAATCCCCCTCGGTCCGAAACGCCCGGGCCCTGGATTACGAACTTCGCCTCATGGGCTGCGTCTTTAAAAACGCTCTGCGGGAGCAATCCCGGGAGATCGAACCGTTGTTGGAAAAACCCGGCGGAGGGGCCGACGCCCGGGAACACTTGACCCGCTACCGGGAAAACGCCCGGGCGGTCCTGGTCCGTTACCGGGCCTTGCGGGATCGTTTCCAGACGCCGGGCGTTCCGGCCGGGCTTCGGGCGACCTTCGCCTTTGCCGACGAATACATGAGCCTGTTGGTCGAAGGCCGCACCCACGACTTGCTGCAACGGGTTCAGAACCTGAACGCCCCCGCCTTCGCCGAAACCGAAACCGGCCTGGCCGCCCTCGTCATCGATGAAATCCAATACCGGAAATCCCGGGGGTTCCCCTCCATCGTCGCGGAGGACAAGGACAACGAGACCTTTGTTTTCCGCCAAAGCGTTCTAAAGAAATTCATCACCAGCGCCCTGCATCTGGTGGTCCGGACGGAGGAGGAAGGCAAAGGGCTTGAACAGATGGCCATGGCCATTGGGGCCGGCATCGCGATGGTGTTCGCGACCACCATCGCCTTCTACTACCAAAAAGTCTACGGCACCCTGTCCCTGGGCTTTTTCGCGGTTCTGGTCGTCAGCTACATGTTCAAGGACCGGCTCAAGGCCGTGGTCCAACACTATCTTCAGCGCCGTCTGGCCCGCCACCTGTTCGACCAGGCCACCAACATCCACGACCCCTTCAACCGGATCAAGATCGGGGTCTGCCGGGAAGCGGTGGGCTTTGTGCCGGAGCGCCGCGTGGATCCCCACGTCCTGCGCCTGCGGGACCGCGACCACATCACGGAAATCGAAAACACCTGGCGGGCGGAAAAAGTTCTCCACTACGTGAAGGAGATCACGCTCTTCAGCCGGCGTTTTTGGAAGAACCACTCCCGGAAGGAAGGCATCACCGACATCGT
>Ga0268298_10005924_pt1 | contig 11268 bp, 9 predicted proteins | sample WWTPWeurt_MetaG_FD_194462 | JGI IMG/M metagenome (GOLD analysis project Ga0268298, IMG submission 194462) | Activated sludge microbial communities from WWTP in Nijmegen, Gelderland, Netherland - WWTP Weurt | ecosystem: Engineered > WWTP > Aerobic digester > Activated sludge | place: Netherlands... | reverse complement strand
GAGTTTCACGCGCGGCTTGCTCACCACGGCTGCAGCGCTTGTCTCCAGTCCCCAGCGACGTTGCCAGCCCGGCGCAGCTCAATAGCGCTATTTTTAGCGAAAATCCATTATGTAGCTTCATAGAAAAACCAAGATTGAAGAAACTCCGCTTGATTTAAGCATACCGCGTCTATCAGTTCAAGCGAAACCATCAGTTCCCCTGCAACAAGACCGGACAACGCAACCCATTCACGTCGTCTTCTCGGACCTGCCCCCTGCCAGCCATACCAGCGTAATTTCCAGGAAGTTCGTCAACCAGGAAAATGACGGACATGAAGTAGAGCAGATACACAGAAGAACAAGTCATCGGCTTCATCAAGCAGGCCGAGGCCGGCATGCCGATCAAATCGCTATGCCGCAAGGACGGCTTCAGCGACGTCACCTTCTACAAGTGGCGGGCCAAGTTCGGCGGCATGGACGTTCCCGATGCCAAGCGGCTGCGTGGCTGCGTGAGCTGCAAAGCGAGAACGCCAAGCTCAAGCGGCTGCTAACCGAGGCCCACCTGGACATGCACGCCCTGAAGAGCGTTTTGGCGTAAAGCGCTAGACCCACAGGTAAAACGCGAGGCGATCGGCAGGATTGTGACGGAGCACCTTCTGTCCGAGCGCCGCGCCTGCCGCCTTGTGGGGCTCTCCCGCGACAGCTATCGCAACCCCCAGCTGATTGTCATGGTCGTCGCGCCCCGTCGTAGTTCCATCCGAATGTCCGCCGGCGCTGTGCAAGTCGGCGCAGACAACGCCACTGGAACGAACCGGTCAACAGGCAAGGGCGCAGCGTCTGCAAGGCGGCGCCACTTGTGAACGACATTGGCGTTGATCCCGTGCGACAGCGCCACGCTCGCCACAGACGCTCCGGGCCGCGCGCATTCGCTCAGGATCTGCTTCTTGAGTTCGGCGCTATGGCGTCGCCGCACGATCTTCTTGGAGTCTTTCATGGTGTCCACCTAACTTCCTTGGTGGACACCATCCTTGCCGCTTAGACGGTCGGATTCAAGAATGGGATGGCCGGACGCTTACCACACACATGTGGAGTTCGCGGAACAACATTTCCCTTGCTCTAGAAATGCCCCGGGCATTTTCACTGCATGGGCGTCTCCAGCGCTATTCGACTGGGCCAACGTGAAGATCAAAACTCGTGCTTACCACGCCGAGCTCACGTCCGATCCGCATCAAATGTCTTCAGCATCTACACTGGAAATCACCTCGCGGAGCTGACGTTGGCGCTCGGGCCTTGAATATACCGCTGTAGCGAGTCGAATGTACGCAGCACGAGTTCAGACCTTGGCAAGCGCAGAAAGGCGATGATTAACTTGGATTAATTGAAGCGCCGCATCGTGATAAATGCCATACATTTCCTCGTACATCGAGCGGCGCGCTGAATCGGGATCGTGGCGTGCAATTACCGATACGCACTGCTCCGCTGCTGCGCCTTCATCGGCGAATACACCGATGCCCACGCCTGCGATCAGCGCCGCCCCGAAAGATGCGTCCGTGACGCGCGGTACGAGCATGGAAATGCCCAGGATATCGGCAACGATTTGCCGCCAAGTCGCGCTTCTCGCCCCGCCCCCAATTATGCGTGCCTCGCACATATCGAGGTTCTGCGCCCGGAGCTGCTCGAGTGCGTCGCGAAGCGAAAAAGCGATGCCTTCATACAACGCACGCACAAAGTGTCCTCGGTCGTGCCGAAACGTCATTCCGACGAAGTCGCCACGCAGCAATGGATCCCAATACGGCGCGCGCTCGCCTTGCAGGTAAGGATGAAACAGCAGGCCGTCTGCGCCTGGCACGGCTGCAGCGGCGAGTCGGTCCATTACGCAAAATGCCTCGGCACCATTTCCGCCTTGTTCAAGAAAAAAACGGTCTCGAAGCCACCGATGTGCAGAAGCACAAGAATTGGTGGCCGTAATGGTATACCAGTGACCCGGCATCACGAAGGGATAGTTAATCAACGTCGGGTGCAAATGCGGCTCGCACCCAATGATACTCACGGCCGCGGCGGTAGCAAGCTTGACGGTGCCTTGGCCCTGCGCGATTGCGCCTGCACCAAACGCCTCGACCGAAGTGTCGGAACTTCCACATACCACCGGCGTGCCCGCGGCAAGGCCGCTTGAGTACGCTGCAGCCCGCGTGACTGTACCCACCACGCTCGTTGGCTTAACAATAGGCGGCAACTTGCGCATATCCCAATCGATCATTGAACACAGTCGCTCAGACCAGAAATTCTTCGCGCCATCGAACAGCAGTGTGCCGACCGCTTCGGTAGGGTCTGTCTCCCAAGTCCCGGTCAGACGGGAACGTAGCCAATCCTTGGCGATATAGAGCCGCTCTGCCCTGCTGATCGTTTCAGGTTCATGGCGGGCAAGCCAAAGAAGTTGCGATTGCGTCCACGTTGGTGCAGGGCGATTGCATCCGGTGGCGAGAATTTCGACACCGAATTTCTCTAGAAGCTCATTCGCCTCCTCGCTACTCCGCCCGTCGCTCCACAAAATTGCCGGACGGATCACCTTTCCTGCAGCGTCCTCGAGAACAGGTGTGTGCGCGCCGGCGCTAAAACCAATCGCGGCAATCTCTTGTGGTTTGACACGGGCTTGCGCCAACGCGCGCGGCACAGTTTCACAAAGTGCAAGCCACCAATCACTCGGATCTTGCTCGCTCCAACCAGGATGCGCTGAATGTGTGTTGATATCAACCGCGGCGCTACCGCCGACGCGACCATCGGCGGCCACTATCATAGTCTTTAGGCTGCCGGCGCCGATATCGATGCCCATCAGCCAGTTCTTTGCCATGTTCGCGCTCATACCGTCTTCGATAACTGGGGGTCTGCATCGCCGCACCTACCCCCAGTAAAAATCACGCCTGCCTCCGTCAATACAAACATTCTCACCGTTGATAAACGCTGCTTGAGTCGAACACAGAAAAACCACCAGCGCCGCGACTTCGTCGGACCGACATAAGCGACGGATGGGATTTTGCTTATGCAGTCGTTCACGCATATCTGCTGAAAACTGTGCAATCAATTCAGTTTCGACGTAACCTGGTGCGATCGCATTCGCTGTAATGCCGTATGGACCGACTTCTTTCGCTAAGGTTTGAGTGAAACCGAGTATCCCCGCTTTTGCCGCTGCATAATGCGCAACACCCGGTCTGCCGCCGCCAGTAAAATTCATTGATGAGGTATTGATAATGCGGCCGAATCCACCTTCCTTCATCGCGGGGATGACCTCACGAGACCAAAGGAAGGTGCTTTTCATATGCACTTCAATCATCTTATCCCAAGCCTCCGCAGGCATATTTTCAATTTCGTAGGCCGGCTTGACGCCGATGCCAGCATTATTGATCAGGATATCTAAACGTCCGAACCGATTTCCGATGTCCTGCACTGTTCGCTTCACGACCAATTCATTCGCGGCGTCCCCGAGATAGAAAACAGCGTCAATTCCTCGTTCTTTGAGCTCTACAATTGCGCGCTCTGCCGTATTGGCGTCTAGTTCGTTAATCACCACTGTTGCGCCCTCAGCGCCCAGAAGTCGAGCATGGGCAAATCCGATACCTCGGCCGCCCCCTGTAATCAAAGCCACCCTGCCTAAGAGTCCAAAGTCCATTTGAGCCTTACAATGCCCCGGTGGCAATCATGTTGCGGCCGAGGAAAACACAAATAAAGACGCAGTGCCTTTAAACTTTGCCATTGATTCATTGGCGTCTATCAAATGCCTGTCCCACCTTCTAGCACATCGCGAGCTTGCCAGGACAAAGAACCTGATTCTGGTCGAGCCCGCCTTTGATTTGCCTAAGAAGCATCATCCCGGCGGCACCCAACTGTTGCTCCAAGTACGGCGCGAGCCTCATTCCAACTCCATGGTGATCGTTGATAATACCGCCCGCCTCGATCGCTGCGAGCGCTGCCGCCCGCACGACTTCATCGTGTAGTTTCAGCGCGCCGTTCAGGTCGTCCGGACCTTTCGGAATGGCAAAGCGCGGATAAATCATCGACCCCCACTCAAACCAGTGCGAGAGGTGGGTGCGGACCGTCATGCCCCATGATGGATCGATCGCTTCGCGCATGGCTTGGGTGACGTTTCGATAGAGAGCTTCAATGTGCGAAAAATCTGCCACCGCATCCATCGTGCACCATATTTGAGGCAGTTGAGGAGTATAAGGCGGGCGATAAAATACATATCGGTTCGCCCACCACGCTTCCGCTATACTGGGGCGTAGCTCACGCCCTCCCTGCGCTAAGCAAAATTCGCGGCATATCGCCGACTCTGCATCCACCAAGCTCGCGTGCTCCCCGTCGACCATAATCAGCATAGTCTCACTGTCAAGTCCTGCCTGGACAGCGCGATCTAAGCTATGCACTGCTGCTTCCTTGTCGTACAGTCTCATGACAGTTGGACGCACGCCGCTGGTCATAATCAGACGCCCCGCCTCAATCCCCTGCGAAAGACTCGCAAACCGAAATACGCTGAAACTCCGTCGAGATGGTAGCCTTCGCAGTTTGACCCTAACGGCCGTAATCACGCCGAGCGTCCCTTCACTACCTACAAAGAGCTGGGTTAACTCGGGTCCAACGCCATGCCGCGGCACGGTAGGAAGCTGCACGATGTCCCCGCTGGGGAGTACGACCTCCGCCGAGAGCACATGATCTTGAATGTTGCCGTATTTGGTCGAGAGCACACCGGAGCCCCGCGCGGCGACACAACCGCCAATGCTAGCCCATTCCGCAGATGCCGGATAATGAGTAAAGCTCAGGCCTTGCTCATTGAGCTGCTCTTCGAGCGCCTTAACTACCACTCCCGCCTCGACGGTGCAAGTTAGGGAAATCAAGTCAACTTGCCGCACGCGTTTCATTTCTAGCAGATTGAGCAGGATTCCACCGCAGTTCGCATTTGCTGCACCTTGAACCCCGGACGCGCCGCCGACGGGAGTTACTGGGACGCGCAGCCGCGAAGCGAGTCTTAAGATCGCAGCGACCTCCTGCGTCGATTTCGGCGTTACCACTACGTCTTGACAGCTAAGTGGAGTTCCGTGGTGTGCGTGGATATAAGTCAGCCAGCTGCTATCCCCCGGGAAGCGTCTTCGCGCCTCACTTCCATGGAGCACCCGATCGTGGTTTACGATCTCGGCAAACTCAGCCGCGAGCGCTCTGGAATCGAAGTCGGACCGCCATCCGAACGTTTTGTATGATGAGTGCTCGGTGATACTCATGCAGCGTCCCACATTAGCCCAAATTTCCGCAGCCTGCGTCTGCTTCGCCTCATCCTCTTCCCTTCTTTACCTCGGGACTTCCATTCACCTGGTGTATACGCTTCAGCGAAGCACGCATTTGCCAAAACCGCTACAAGGCTGAAGTTGCGGACTGACCCGTGCTAGGACTGCATGGTCTAAGAAGTACTACCGCATCAGTTTGTCAGGCACTTTCACTCCGTCGGAAATCGTGGGACGCGCCAGACGCAAACCTACTAAGAAACTTAGGCCAATGACTGCAACCGCTGCGCAGCCTAAAACCAGCTGGCTATTTTGGCTGTTGACAGAGATCACAGGGAACAAAACCTGGGCCAAACCGTAACTACCCACCAGCATCGACAATCCGCCAATCGCAAGGCCCATAATCCGTGATGCGATTAAGGCGCGGCGGTCCGCTCGCGCGAGCATCTTCGCGACCCAGAATCCATTGATGCCGTCTGTAGTCATCATTCCAAATGTGAATGCACCTCCAAGCACGACTGAATAGCTCAAGCCCGAAATGTTAGATGCTGCGAAGGACAAAAGCGCAACCAAGCTGAGAGTGTCGAATGACAGGGCAAACAGAGCACCAACCGCGACAATCAGCGCGGGATGACTCACCTGTACCAATCCGCGGAGCAACCAACTCTTAAGTCCTACGGCCGCAACCATTTGCTCCGCAGAAGACGTGAACACGTTGTACAGGTTTAAGATGCCTAGCGCGTAAAGAAAACCAATTGATATTCCAGCGCCTATGCTGTCCAACCACTCAGGGGCCTGCCAGTTACGAGAAATCAGGCTGATGCCGATCGCAACAAGGATAACGACACCCCCGTGGCCAACAGAAAACAAGAATCCCGTCCAGAGCGCTAGGCGTTCGTTTTGCGCTGCCTTCGCGCGGGTAATCCCATCGATAATGGCGAGATGGTCTGGATCCATGCCATGCTTCAATCCAAGCGTATACGAGACGCCTAGAAGCGCTAGCCATTCGTTGGGTAGAGAAGTCACTACTGAAAACCGGATTAAATCTCAAGCAAGAAGTTGCCTCGCGAACCAGTCTAAACAAAACTGCCAATGTACGTAATGTGGTTCGCGTCCGTGGCAAACTGCCTCGAGCCCCAACTTGAACCCGCGTGTTCGGATTACGTAAATTATCAAAGTTTTTAGCCCTTCATCGCCCCGGCAGCCAATCCTTTGATAAAGTACCGACTTAAAAAAACAAATATGACCAAAAGAGGCAACGTAATGATCGTGGAGCCGGCCATAATTTCACCCCACCTGATATCGTAAGAGCCAAGCATGGACGCCAACCCTATTGGAATTGTCTTATTTGCGTCAGACGCGATCAGCATCAGTGCATAAGTGTAATCCGTCCACGATAAGAGGAAAGAAAATATCGATACGGTAACAAGCCCCGGGAGTGACAATGGCAATACAACAAGCCTAAAGGCTTGGAATCGCGTGCATCCATCGATCATTGCAGACTGCTCGATCTCAAAAGGGAGAGTCTTAAAAAATCCGCCCAGCAACCAGACGCCCAGCGGGAGCGTGATAGTAGTGTGCGCTAGCACAAGACTGAGCAAAGTATTATCCAAGTGTATTTTTACAAAAATAGCGTAAAGCGGGATCGCTAACAACATCGGTGGAAACATGTAGGCACCTAACATTATGTTTGTTAGTATACTCTTCCCTTTAATTTGAAAACGCGTAAGGACATAGGCCATCGGAATGGCACAGAACAGCGTAATGATCGTTGTTAAAACGGTAACGATCAGACTATTCATGAAGTTGACCGGAAAATTGGTCAATTCGAAGAGAACATTAAAGTACTCGAGCGTAAACGACTTCGGTACAAGACTTGGTTGACCGAACAATTCCTGGGGAGGTCGGATCGAAGAAACAAACATCCAATAAATTGGAAGAAAAGAGTAGATCGCAATAGCTATTACGAGCAAATATGTCCGCGCTTTTCGCCACATTAGCCGAACCTGCGATCTCGCCAACTCATCTTTGGCGTCAGTGTGCGGCCAAGCGTTCGCGTCTCCAGGAATGGCGTAAGGATGCTGCATTTCTTCTCCAAAAGGTTGCTGCATTTCCTCAATCCTCCGTCGGAAACAGTCGAAAGTAAAGCCACACCAACACAGAGAGCATGATGAATCCAAGCGTTGCAATGGCAGCCCCATTCCCGATGTCAAAGAGGGTAAAAGCCTTGACGTACGCTAGCACTGGAATGTGTTCGGTGCTCTCAACGGGTCCGCCTTTGGTCATCAGCCAAGTCACGTCAAACTTGTTGAATGTCCAAATACCGCGCATCAGCACGATTACCACTAACACTGGTTTAACTACTGGGATAGTGATATAGAAAAAGCGCTGAATGGCAGTGGTTCCATCCACTCGGGCCGCCGCATAGAGGTCTTCCGGCACTGTCTGCAATGCGGCCAAAAAACATACCGTTACGAACGGTGTCCAGGTCCATGTGCTGACGAAAATAATGATCATCATTGCCGTAGCGGGTGACGACATCCAATCAATCGCGGGCAGACCCAGACTATGTAGGATCGAAGTAATTAACCCAACGTTACCGTCCAGCAACCAACCCCAAATCAAGGTAACAACTACGGTAGGAAGTATATATGGAAGGACCACTAATCCACGAATGAACGCCTTGCCTTTAAATGATTCGTTTAGAATCGTGGCGAATAGAATTCCGATCACAACCTGAAGCGCGATTGTGGCCAGAGAATAAATGAACCCGTTATAAGTGGCTCTCCAGAAGCGGCCATCTGTCAAGGCGTCGTAATAATTCACCAAGCCAACGAACTCAGGCACGCCAACGAAAGATTCGAGCCTGAATAGGCTCAGGTAGACCGCATAAAGTAAGGGCAACACAATACCCACAAAGGTCAAGAGTATTCCCGGCGCCAGAAAACCGAAGACCAACCATCTATGATTGCGACTATTCACCTAAAGCTCCCTCTTTGGACAGTATCGGGAGACGTGGAACACATCTCCCATATATCCTTTTTAGGTGTCCTTCTGTATCGTCTTGCGCATTTTTGCCGCCGCCTCTTCCACGCAGGCGATCGGATCCGTTTTCCGCAAAACTAGACTTTGTAGCATTTCCGGCATGACGAAACTCTCGAAAAGTTTCCCGCCACGAACATCGACTTTCGGCCCCTGTTGATCGATCGCATCTATGCGGATGTCGGTTCGCGTCAAAAGTGATTTGGTGAATTCGACGGCTTTGCTGTGCTTCTTGACAAGCGGATGATTGAACCACCGCGGATCTTCGTATATGGAAAACCGCGTCGGCTGATAGTGAAGTATGATCGTGCTATAAAAGTCAATGAGTTTTTCTTTGACGAACCACGATATAAACTTCATTGACTCATCAGAGTTCTTCGTCTTGACAACCATCCAGGAGTCCGTACCGTGATTAATCGCCTTGTTCTGGCCGTTCATATCGGGGTACGCGCCTAATACGTACTTATCCGCGAGGGTGGGTGCGAATCGCTCCAAATGGTGGATGAGACGTCCAGAGTAGGTAGAAATGCCCACTTTTTCGGTCGCAAAAAGGCTTAGCATCTCAGCGTACGCAGCTTGAGGTACGCTCGGTGGCATCGTTCCGTAGAGTTCTCTAAAAAACTGCAGAAACTTGATCATCTTTGGTTTAGTCTCAGGCGAATCGATCATTACGGACCAGTCATTGCCCAGGAGTTTTATATTTTCTGCCCATAGCCAAGCAAAAGAGAGCCAGTTGGTCGCCCCGCCTGAGGCAATCGGAAAAACTGCACCATAATGCTCGGGTCTTCCATCCTTATTGACCATAAACGAACGGGAAGCTTTAACGACCTCGTCCCAGGTGTTCGGAATACCGATCTTGTTCTTTTCCAGCCAATCAGTTCGATAATAGAGAGTTGCAAAGTTGTAGTCGTAAGGATAATCCCAGATCTCGCCCTTCGATGGAAATAGAACCTTCGGACCGAAATCCTTGCGACCAATCTCATCAATTAGTGGCGTCATTGGCACGAGATTGCCTGACTCTGCGAGCAGAAGAATATCTCCAATGAAGAGTAGATTTCCAATGTCGTAAGGTTGACCCGCTCTAATCGACGTCGAGAGCTTTATGAAAGCATCAGTGGAAGGGACCGAGTCCATAATGACCGTTACGCCAGTCTTACTTTTGTATTCTTCGAAGCTTTGGTTGAGCATCTTTATGGTTCCCGGATCAGTTTCCTGATTAAGGAAGCGAAGAGTGACGTTTCGTTTTTGCGCATGAACGAAGGGCGCACCCACGCTATACGCGCCAACAACGCCTGCGGCGGCTCCTGCTTTCTTCAGAAAGCTTCTCTTGCTGACCATTTTTGAAAATAGCTTCTCACCGAGTTTTTCGCGCATTACTGTCTCCTTTATGAAAAACACTATTCACCCACCAGAGAAACACCAGATTCAATGTCAAACAGATGAACGTTCGCAGGGTCTATGTCGATCCCGATGTTGTCGCCAAACTTAAGAAGTTCGTTCCGATCGAACAACGCAGTGATTTCGGTTTTACCTGCTCTCCCCATGATCATCGTTTGGAAACCCATATGCTCGACCACCTCAACTTGCACGGAACCTGCACCTTTGTTGAGCGGCATGAGCTTTATGTGTTCCGGACGAATACCCAGAACAACTCCTTTGTCTGCATTGCGGAGCAACCGGTCGGTTCCCAAGTCTTGAATGAGGTATCCGTCATCGGAAACAAAGCGCAGGCTTTCGTCTACACGGGTAACGTGACCGTTGACAAAGTTCATCTCGGGACTACCGATGAAGCTAGCTACAAATCGGTTGCTAGGGCGGTCATACACCTCCAATGGGGTCCCAACCTGGTTGATCATTCCATCCTTCATGATTACGATCCGATCGCCCAAGGTCATAGCCTCCACCTGGTCGTGGGTTACATAGATCGTTGTGCACTTGGAATCGTTATGCAGACGACCGATTTCAAACCTCATCTTTACTCGTAGCTTTGCGTCAAGATTGCTAAGTGGTTCATCGAAAAGAAAAAGATCTGGCTCCCGAATAATGGCCCGACCGAGAGCTACCCGCTGCATCTGCCCGCCAGAAAGCTGTTTTGGTTTTCTCCTAAGCAGTTCCTGTATGCCGAGAATGTTCGAAACTTCCTTTACCCGCCTATCGATTTCGTTGGGGTGAACCTTCCTGACCTTTAATCCAAAGGACATGTTGCTATACACATCCATATGCGGATAGAGTGCGTAATTCTGGAACACCATTGCGATGTTTCGGTCTTTCGGCTCGAGGTAAGTGACGTTTCTGTTCCCAATATGGATTTCACCCTCGCTGACCTCTTCGAGACCGGCGATCATCTTCAAAGTTGTCGATTTACCGCTACCAGAGGATCCTACTAGAACTAGAAACTCTCCATCACGGACTTCAAGATCGACGTCTCTTACTGCCGGAATATTGTTGTCGAACCGCTTGCAAAGACTGATTAGATTGACGCTCGCCACTTATGTACTTCCTTCTATCCTGAACTGTGGGAAGAAAACACGCCTGTGCTCCAGTGGTGCTAGAACCGTATGCTTTGCACGCCGACTGTGTCACGCCACGTTGGGGCACATTACGGGTGACCTGCAAAAAATCTATTGATTTAAATCAAAGTTGACAGAGCCCTGAGGGTCAATCCCTATGAGCTGCCCCCTTCGGGGGTACTAATCGTTTGAGGAAGTTCGGTTGCAAGGGTTAGTCGATTCCGTTGGCGGTTGATCTGGTGTGCGCTCCATGGCCGACGCGATGCAGCTCGGCGAATGTCGCCTTCCGAAGCGCGACAAACGCGCCGCTGGTCGAGCACGCGGTTGACGCATACGCCCAAGATGTCGGCGCCGATTCAATATTGACCCACCCTGCCGATTGAACTTTGACCCGGGGATGGGTGTCGGCATTGCAGCTGCCGACTGTGCATAACTGTAGCTGTTTCCTCCTTTCCTTTGCTGGTGCGAGA
>Ga0268298_10005923_pt1 | contig 11268 bp, 9 predicted proteins | sample WWTPWeurt_MetaG_FD_194462 | JGI IMG/M metagenome (GOLD analysis project Ga0268298, IMG submission 194462) | Activated sludge microbial communities from WWTP in Nijmegen, Gelderland, Netherland - WWTP Weurt | ecosystem: Engineered > WWTP > Aerobic digester > Activated sludge | place: Netherlands... | reverse complement strand
TTGTAAACAATCAATTAATTTCCGGTGCACTAAGCGATTCATTGATAGTTAATGCAAGTGCTGTTTATAAGGTTATGGTAACAAACAGCGCAGGATGCAGTACCGAAAGTGTTGGTTTTGCTGTGACAGGATTTTTAAAACCGCCTGCTTTTATCAGTGCAAATGGTAGTTTGGAAATTTGTAATGGGCAAAGCATAACTCTTTCAGCAAATAGTTCAGCAGGTGTTATCTATCAATGGTATAGAAATGATACACTGGTGCAAGGTGCAACTTCTCAATTTTATTCAGCAAACAAAACAGGAAATTATTTTGTAAAAGAATTGAATATTAATAATTGCGATAGTACTAGTAATATACTGCATGTTGAAGTGTATGCTTATCCACAAGCACAGATTGTGTTATCCGGATCACCCTATACTTGTTTGTCATCAACCAGTTCTTTATCACTTTCATCAACTCCAGATTTCACTTATGTTTGGTTAAAAAATGGAAATTCAACAGGAATCACAGATACATTTTTTGTAGCAAGCGGAACCACTAGCGATACATATTCTGTGCTGGTTACCAATCATGGTATTTGTAGCGATACCAGCAACAGTATACAAATAAATCCGGCTCCTCCACTTGCTCAAATTTGTTATGCCAGTGTTGATTCTAATTCTCAATATAATTTAATCTACTTTGAAAAGCCTGCTAACACTTTTATTAAACGCTATGTGTTTTTGCGTGAAACAGCAGGAAATTTATTTACAGCTGTTGATTCAATTGATGCCTTAGCTCCCGGATTTTTCAGAGATACTGTATCAAATCCTAATAGCCAGGCCTGGAGTTATTTATTACAAAGTGTAGATAGTTGTGACCATCGAAGCACTATGCCTGTTGCAGACAAGCATACGTGTTTGTTTTTGCAAACCAACTATAATTTGGGAGCCGGTATTACAAATTTATCTTGGAATCCATATGAAGGCGTAAATGTTACTGGAGCATATTATGTTGTTTTGCGTGCCAATACTCCTATTTCCCAGTTCGATTCCATCGGCTTTGTGTCCTTTACCTCACCAACAATTTTTAGTGACAATGCAACCGATTTATATCCAACAGCTTTGTATAAAATTGAGATGAAATGGTTTTCACCTTGTTCTCCATCTCAGAAATTGATATCAGGTATTAACAGTTCTAAATCTAACATTAAAAATAGAACCAATACCGTAGGTATTAATGATTCAAAGATTGATTTTGAGTCTCAAATAATTTTGATTCCTAATCCAACCAATGAGCAAGTTGCAATTACTTTTCCAATCGGAATCAAAATAAAAACTGTTTCAATACTTGATATTTTAGGAAAAGAAATGATTCATTTATATGAGCAAGATTTAATTAAAAATAATTATAAATTAGATTTATCAGAATTTAGTTCCGGAATTTATCATATGAATATTGTTGGAGATAATTTTACAGAAACAAAAAAATTGGTTGTAAAAAAATAATTGTAAACTATCCTAACGGAAAATAGTTAGCAAATTAAAATACCATTTATAAGTAATAGACATGAAAAAAATAGTATGGTTTAGTGCATGTATTTCTTTTTTTATTACAGTACAGGCAAAACAGTTAACGAGTATTTTAACTAATAATTCTAAAGACAATCAATTATTGTTTGTTGAGAATAGAGGGCAAGTAATAGATTTGGATGGGCAAGCAAGGCCTGATATAGTATACACAACAGAAAGTAACGGAGTTAAAGTATTTATTAGCAAAGGCGCAATTTATTATCAATGGAAAAAAAGGAATAGTCAAAAACAACCTTTAAATGAAAGTATTATTGCGCAATCAATTCCATCAAAAGACGCTGAAATATTTCGACTAGATATGTGTCTTGAAAATTCAAATACTTCTGCAAAAGTAATTGCCGGGCAAAAAAGCGAGTATTACGAAAATTTTTATTTATCGAATTGCCCTCAAGGAATAACAAATGTTCCTGCATTTTCGCGTTTGACTTTTCAAAATGTTTATCCGCAAATTGATTGGGTACTTTATAGTAAAAATGGGAAAATGGAATATGATTTTATTGTACATCCCGGTGGGAATCCTAATCAAATTAGTATTCGCTACAAACATGCAGGTTCCGTTGAAAGAAATAAAGAGGGTAACTTGAATATTGTAACCCGATTGGGCGAATTAGTAGAAGGTTCACCTATAAGTTTTATTGCTGAAACAGGAAAAAGTATAAAAAGTAACTTTAGTGTAACTGCAAATCAAGTAAAGTTTTTACTCGAAAATTACGACAATACCAAAACACTCGTCATTGATCCAACCTTGCAATGGTCGAGTTATTATGGAGGTACAGGAACTGATTATGGATACGGATGCAGTACCGATACCAGCGGAAATATTTTTATGAGTGGCGAAACCGATAGCAATAATGGTATTGCAACAGCCGGTGGTTTTCAAACGTCTCATGCATCATTAAGTGATGCATTTGTTGTAAAGTTTAATTCTTCAGGTGTGCGTCAGTGGGCTACTTATTATGGAGGTAATGATACTGATATTGGACAAGGATGTGCTGCTGATGCAGGCGGAAATATTTATGTTTCAGGATTTACTTCAAGCACTTCTGGAATTGCATCCGGTGGATTTCAAAACAGTTTTATCGGTGGACAATACGACTGTTTTTTAGCAAAATTTAATGCTGCAGGTGCTCGTGTTTGGGCAACGTATTATGGAGGTTTTGGCGATGACGTTGCCAATAATTGCGCAATCGATAATTCGAATAATATATACTTATGCGGTTCTACGAATAGTTCTTCAGGTCTTGCGACGCCTCTTTCCTTTCAGACTTCTTCACCTTCTGCAACCATTGATGGATTTTTAGCAAAGTTTAATTCAGCCGGTGCTCGAATTTGGGGAACTTATTTTGGTAATGGAGGAGATGATCGAGCATATTCATGTGCATCGGATGCTTTAGGTAATGTTTATTTATGTGGAAGTACGAGTGGTTTAGGCCAACATATTTCAGGTGGTTTTCAAAACACCTTTGGTGGACTTACAGATGCTTTTATTGTAAAGTTTACAGGAAGTGGTTCATTTCAGTGGAGCTCATATTATGGCGATATTGATTCGGATATTGCATTTGATGTGGCTGTAGATTACAACAACAATGTTTTCTTGTGTGGTCAAACAAATAGCAGTTTTTCGATAGCATCTTCAGGATTTCAAAATTCATTTGGAGGTGGACCACTCGATGCCTTTGTAGCGAAATTTGATCCTTCGGGAAATCGCTTATGGGGCACATATTATGGAACTGGCGGAAATGATTATGCAATTACGTGTACCAGCGATTCAAAAGGGAATGTTTTTATTGCTGGCGAAACTTCAAGTACATCAGGCATAGCATCAAACGCATTTCAAACTTCTTTTGGAGGAGGAGCAGGTGATGTATTAATTGCAGGATTTAATGCTCTTGGCCAACGAATTTTTGGATCTTATTTGGGAGGAAATTTAGAAGAGTATGCTAATGCAATTACTGTTGATAAAAACAATGACATAATTTTTTGCGGCACAACAAAAAGTACTGCAGGAATTGCAACAAATGGTTTTCAAAATAGTTATGGTGGCGGTGTTTGGGATGGAGTTATCGCTAAAATTGATGGTCCATGCAATGCAGTTACTGCAGCTATTTCTTATAACGGAACAGCCTATGCCTGTACCAATCATCCTGAATTATTAAGTGCTTTAAGTGGTACAGGTTTTTCGTATCAATGGTTTTACCAAGGAACTGCAATTGCAGGAGCAACCGGTGCAACTTATTCGGCTACACAAGGTGGAAATTATTCCTATCTGGTTACTAGCCTGGCTGGTTGCAGAGACAGTAGCTCTGTGCTTTTTATCGATTCTATTCCACCATCCGTTCCATTGTGTATATGCACAGTTGATAGTTTATCAAAATACAATGTGCTTGTTTGGGAAAAACCAATCACTGATGTAATAGATAGCTTCAGAATATATAGAGAAGATATAACCAATGTATTTTCTTTTGTAAAATCGGTTGCATACAATCAACTGAGTTTATTTGTTGATTCAAATTTATTATATGCCAATCCCAATGTTACTTCAAAGTTATACAAACTGTCGGCCATAGATGCTTGTGGAACCGAAAGTGCAAAAAGCGATTTTCATCATACCATTAAATTAAACGACCAAAGCAATGGCAATTTTGATTGGAATTTTTATCAAATACAAAATCAAACAACTCCGGTTTTACAATATTTGTTACTTCGCGATAGCATTAGCTCAGGCATTTGGCGAACCATTGCTATTACATCAGGAAATGTGAATCAAATTAGTGATCCCGATTATAATTTGTTTCCTAATGCAAGTTACCGTTTAGTTACAAATATGGGTGGATTAAATTGCACCCCCACCATGCGTACATTAGCTGGAATAAACTCCTCAAAAAGTAACATTAAAAATAAAGCTGTAGGCATAAAAGAAAATAAGTCAATTGATGGAAACTTGATATTTACACCAAATCCTGCAAGTAAAAATGTTTTAATTAGCACTACTAATACAATTGGAATAAACTCGATTCAAATTTTTGATAAACTAGGTAATGTAGTTTATACAAAATTATTTTCCACTGAAAGTGCGACCGAGTATAAACTAGATATCGGCGAATTGTCTTCTGCTATTTATGTTGTTGTGGTGAAAGGTGAGAATTTTACGCTTAATAAAAAGTTAGTTGTAGTGCATTAATTTTTTGCAATTGGCTTGACTTAAAATCAATTTATTCGAATTTATAACGCAAGAGGTATTCGTTCTACAGTTTCGGTTAAGTGTATTTTATTCCTAAGCAGAGCAATACATGAGCAAAAAAAATCGGAATCAAAATGATTATTTTTCTCGAAGAAAAGTAATGAAATCTGTCGAAGGCAAGTGCTCTTTTCCAAGTTGCCGAAACATGGTAATTAACTGACCTCGGTGATAAGTTGAATGATTCATGCAATGGATTACTATATCTCCAATTCGGTTACTAAAAACTTTTTGTTGCAAGTTTGTGTAGCTGCATAATTCATCAAAATAGGCATCCGATTTATTTTCCATCAGCACTTGCCAGTCAATGGAGCAATTAACAAATGCATCGATAGCACTATTCTTTGAATAGGCTTTACTTGGAAAAGTAGTAATTGGAATTCCATTAATTCGGTTGAGCCATATAAACTCAGCATCCCAAATATGCAGCACTGTTTTTTGAATAGAGGAAAAACTACTAATTATTTCTTGTTGTAGTTCATCAGTTGTGAATGTGCATAAAATCTCAGCCACTTTAGTATTGGCCCAAACATTATATTTTACTAGTTGTTGCATATAATCTACTGTTTTCATTTTTTTTAGATAAAGTTAAAACTAATTGATTGCATCAAAATAATGTATTTTTGAAATTAGAAATGGCAATACAAGGAATTAAAAGTACCGTTAAGGATAAAATTATTTTAGGAATCGATCCCGGTACAACAATTATGGGATATGGAATCCTACACAGCACAGGTACTAAGATTTCATTACTGGCTATGGGTGTTTTGCCCCTCAACAAATACGATGATCATCCTTTGCGATTGAAGAAAATATTTGAACGTACTTTAGGCTTGATCGAAGAATACAAGCCCGATGAAATGGCAGTGGAAGCTCCGTTTTTTGGTAAAAATGTGCAATCGATGCTGAAGTTGGGAAGGGCGCAAGGAGTTGCTATTGCAGCGGCCATGTACCGCGATATTCCCATTTTCGAATACTCTCCTAAAAAAATTAAACAATCAATTACGGGTAATGGTAATGCCTCAAAGGAACAAGTGGCCGCCATGTTGCAAAACATGTTAAAGATTCAGCAACTACCCGATGATTTAGATGCAACTGATGGATTAGCTGCTGCTGTTTGTCATACCTATCAAAACAATTCAACTGTTGGCGATAAAAAGTATTCGGGCTGGGATGCATTTATTAAAGATAATGCGAAACGTATAAAGTGAAATTTAGTATTTAATTATTCTTTTTGATCTTTCAATTGAAGCTCAAAATCAAATAATTCTTTAAGTGCTATTTTCAAAGCTATTGCAATGATGCATGATGATGATTGTGATGAAAATCAATTTAGTAATAGAATTAAACATTTATCTCATTGGAATCAAGAATCTAGCTCAACAAAGCTTAAAGTAAAAGTATCGCCGAACCCAACTTCCAGTATATTATACATTACTTACAATCTTAATAGTGATGTAGTTTTTGAAATTCTAAATGCTGAAGGATTGAGTTGCGTAAAATTAAATTTGGAGGCTTCTAAAACAACTAGAGTATTAAATTTAGAGCATTTAAATTCAGGATATTATATTTACAAAGTAATATTGACCAATGGTTTTTTTGAAGTTGGTAAATTTTGTATTGTAAGATAAAGGTAATTTGAAAAGTAAAACAGTCATTGGGTCTTGCCTTTTAGTTCAACTTCTAGTTGTATTATTTTATAATTCAGCACGAAGCCAAAACTTGGTGCCTAATGGAAGTTTTGAAATTTTAGATACTTGCCCTATAGGCACTGGAGGTATTTATCACGCGAATCCATGGTTTCAGCCGGTTTTTTGGAATGGTACAAATGCTTTTGGAACAAGTAGCAGCGAGCTATTTAATCCTTGTTCAAGTTTTATTTTAATTACTGCTCCAAATAATAGTTTAGGTTATCAAATTGCTAAAGTTGGGAATGGTTATGCAGGCATTGTTTTTTATGTAGATTCTGGTTTGGCCCCAGTACCTAATTATAGAGAATACATTGAAGTTAAATTACATAGCAAACTAAAACCAAATGCAAAGTATTGTATGAGTTTCTATGTGTCACTTGCGAATAATGTGAAATATGGTACTAGCCGCATCGGTGCATATTTTTCGGAAGATAGTTTAATACAAAGAGACACTAATTACTATAATTTATTTAAACCCTTTAATTTAATACCACAAGTAGAAAATACTTTTGGTAATGTAATTACCGATACACTAAACTGGGTATTAATTAGAGGAGAGTTTATAGCTCATGGTAATGAACAGTTTTTGACAATTGGGAATTTTTATGATAATCCACAAACTGATTCATTAACCGTTTTACCGAGTTTATTTGTTGAAGCTGCTGCTTATTATTATATTGATGAAGTTAGTTTAATAGAAGTTAAACAGGCTCTCGCCGGCAACGATACAAGCATTTGTGTTGGCGATAGTGTATGTATTGGGGCTAACGACTCAACTGTACAATGTACCTGGTTTCCTGCAACGGGTTTAAGTAGTACTTTAATCTCACAACCCAAAGCTGCACCGGTTAAAAGCACAACCTATTTTGTGAGCCTAACCGATAGTTGCGGTTACACCAGTGTCGACAGTGTGCACATTACAGTTTATAGCTGTGATAGTGTGATAACAGATTCAAGTTACCTCGATTTTCCAAATATTTTTAGCCCTAATTTTGATGGAATTAATGATGTTTTTAAATGTCAAGCTGTAAATATTGAAAGTTATAACTGCACTATTTTCAACCGTTTTGGAATTCCAATAGTAAATCATGTTTCTGTAAACGAGACTTGGGATGGGTATACTAGAAGCGGTAAAATTTTACCTGAAGGTGTTTATTACTACACTTGTTCAGCTAAAGGGAAAGATGCAAAAGAATATTTGGTAAATGGATTTGTGACCTTAATTAGGTAAAAAGTTAGCTAGTATCACGCAAAAGGACAGATATTGTTTTCACGTTAACAATGTTTTAGCAAATCATTTTTATTACTAATTCACACCTAGCTAATTTTCAAAAAGGCAAATTTACATCCCACACTTACCTCAATTTCCCTTCCAGCGAAATATTTTCATCGTTTGGTTCATAAGGCAAATAAGTTATAATAAACTGAAACATCTCATCGGTAGTGCGCATACTTCCATCGCGTTCTGAAATGGTGCGTGGAGGGTGAAATGGATTGAGCGGATTTTGAGATGTATTATCAAAAGTACCATATACATAAATAGTGGAACCTTCCGGAATTTTTACCATTTTTTTGAAGGTGTAAAAATATTGCCAACGAAAATCCCATTTATTTATTTTTATAAGTGGAATTGTATCACCATCTGGTGCAAGAGCAAAGGCCCAGAATTTTTTTCCTAACAAATGCATGTGCGGATTAATTGTGAGTAAGGATATACTCGTACCAACGTAATAGCTCGTTAAAAAAGTTTTCACTGAATCTGGCGGAATAATGAGTGGTGGAACTATTGGCGATACTCCCAAAGTTCCCATTTGTAATTCTAAAGTGGGTCGCTTTAACGGACCGGGTCCAAAAAAAATGTTAAGTTGAGATTGGTCACTTGTGTCAATAAGTGAGGGGCCATAATGTATGTCCTTAAAGAAAAAAGCTCCTTTGCGCGACATAAAAAATCCGCCAATACCTTCCGGATATAGATTTGGCAAAACTCCGGGTAAAAAATTAGTTACCGATAATTTCATAATTGGATAGCTCCCATCGTCATTGGCTAATTTCATTTTTTCATAGGCGTCTTTAACTGTGGGGAATTCAGCAACATCAACTACCTTTTCTCCATCAAAAACATTTTTCTTTTTATCAAATTCATAGCGCAACATTTCTCCATTCATGTGATGCAATAATTTGCTATTTCCCGGAATAAATTCAATGGCACGTATAAATGTATCACGCTGAATTTCGTAGGGAAGTTTCATTAATAAAAAACGATCCAAATTATCGCCCTTGATTTTGTAGGGTTTGTCCATTTTAATTACCAAGTCGGGAATACCCAATTGTGAACCGTTAGAAAATACAGGAGTTGCAGGCAGTTCAGCACTATCACCCAGAACGCATCCTTCTTTCACCCATGTGTCAATAAGTTCAATCTCATGATTGCTCAATATTTTTTCATCCACAAAATGACTGTAACTTGCATCTGCGGGCCAAGGAGGCATGTATCGATTTGCAGTAACGGTAGCAATCATTTTAGCTCGTTTGGCAACATCTCTATAACTCAGTAAGGGAAAGGGACCAACCGAATTTTTTTGATGACAGGGTGAACAATTTTTGTAAATTATTGGAGCAATGTCTTTGGCAAAAGTGATTTCTTTCGATTTTTCATTAGTTGTACTACAAGCTTGAATAAACAAGACTGATGCAATGAAATGGACGATTACCCGATTTCTTTTGAGAGTAAAAGTGAGAATGGATTTCAAGTTATGGGCTACTTTAAAATTTATTTATTCAGAGGTAAAGATATTTCTTTCAAAAAGTATTTTGCAACAAATTGACGAATATCAGCAAGTGCATTAAAAAATCGTTTCATTTTCTAACTTTGAAACAGATTATAAAGGAATCAATGCAGGAATGAATAGTTACACAACATCAACTACAACTACTGAGAAATTCACTAAAACTATCGACAGTGAAGAATTAATTCGTAGCAAGAATCCAAAGCTTTTAAAGTTTCTTCCTCGTTTTCTTCTCAATTATATCAAGCGAATTATACACGAGGACGAAATAAATGCTTTTTTATTCGAGCATCGTACCGATGACGGATTTGCCTTTTCAACCGCTGTTGTAAATTATTTTAATGTTAAGGTTCAAATTATAGGACTCGAAAATATACCCAAAAGTGGAGGTGCCGTTTTTGCTTCCAATCATCCATTGGGCGGCTTTGATGCCATGGTAATATTAGATTCGATACACCATGTGCGTAGCGATGTAAAGTTTATTGTGAACGATATTTTGTTGCATTTAAAAAATTTGAAACCACTTTTTGTTGGTGTAAATAAGCACGGTAAAAATTCAGTAAAAATGCTCAACGATATTGATGAGGCCTATGCTTCTGAGCAAGCAATTTTTATTTATCCTGCAGGATTAGTGTCTCGAAAGAATGATGCTGGTGAAATTGTAGATTTAGAATGGAAAAAAAGTTTTATAACCAAAGCTAAAAAGCACCAACGAAATATTGTTCCATTGTTTGTAAGCGGAAAAAATTCAAATCGTTTTTACAACCTGGCTCGATGGCGAACTAAACTGGGAATAAAAGCAAATATTGAAATGTTTTTTTTAGCTGATGAAATGTTTCGACAACGAAATAAAACAATTACTGTTATCTTTGGAAAACCCATTCCCTTTGCCACTTTTACTTCTGAAAAGAGCGACTTGGAATGGGCACAAGAAGTGAAAAAGGAAGTTTACCAATTAGCCCAAACAAAAAGTAATTAATAAACTATGCAGCCAATTATTTCTCCCGTTGATGTTGCGCTTATTGAAGCCGAACTTACTGAAGAAAAGTTTGTTCGAAATACAAACAATGGAAAAAATTTGATTTATAGTGTTACTTACCACAATTCGCCAAACTTAATGCGTGAAATTGCGCGTTTGCGTGAAGTTACTTTTCGTAATGCAGGTGGAGGTACAGGTAAAGAAATGGACATAGATACTTTTGATACGCGTCCTAATCCTTATCAGCAATTGGTGGTGTGGAATCCTGAATACAAAGAAGTAGTTGGTGGTTACCGCTACATGCGATGTGGTGATGCCGATCGTGACCCAAATGGAAATTTGCAACTAGCTACCAGCGGCCTGTTTGATTTATCAGCCAAGTTTGTGAACGAAATTTTACCGGTAACCATTGAACTGGGGCGTTCTTTTGTACAGCCTAATTTTCAACCAACAGCAGGTAATCGTAAAGGCTTGTTTTCACTTGACAACATCTGGGACGGATTAGGGGCTATTACGGTCGACAATCCGGATATAAAATATTTTTACGGAAAGGTAACCATGTACCGCCATTTTAATGTACAAGCAAGAGATATGATTTTGTATTTTTTAAAAAATTACTTTCCCGATCCCGATCATTTGCTCCGCCCCAAGCAACCTTTGCCAATAACGAGTGATGTAAATTATTTGGAATCACTTTTTAAAGGACTTGATTACAAAGAAGGATACAAAGTATTAAAGCATGAAGTGGGTGAATTAAATGAACACATACCACCATTAGTGAATACCTACATGAATTTATCGCCTACTATGAAAAGTTTTGGAACTGCACTCAACAGTACCTTTGGTGAAGTTGAAGAAACCGGAATTTTAGTGACCATAGCGGATATTTACGAAAGTAAAAAAGAGCGTCATTTAAAAACCTATCATCCAAAAAGGAAATAGCCCGATTTAATTTGAATTTATTTTCTGAGTTAAAAAGGAAAGTATATCACTTTTTTAGTTT
>Ga0268298_10005922_pt1 | contig 11270 bp, 12 predicted proteins | sample WWTPWeurt_MetaG_FD_194462 | JGI IMG/M metagenome (GOLD analysis project Ga0268298, IMG submission 194462) | Activated sludge microbial communities from WWTP in Nijmegen, Gelderland, Netherland - WWTP Weurt | ecosystem: Engineered > WWTP > Aerobic digester > Activated sludge | place... | reverse complement strand
CCCCGGGCGACGTGGTCGTCACCACCATCTTCTTCAGCGTCGTCCTCCTCGCCCTCTACGCCCTCTCCGTCGCCGTCGCCTGGATCGCCGAACCCCGCCAGCCCCGCTAAGGTGGGAGCCAGGGAGGCCGCCGTGCGACGCATGCTCTGTGCTGTTCTGACCTGTGGTTCACTGCTGGCCCAGGGACCGAAGCTGGACGAAACGGCCCTGAGGGCCCACCTCGCTTTCCTGGCCGACGATGTGCTGGAGGGCCGCGGCACGGGGCAGCGGGGCGGGGAGCTGGCCGTGCGCTACCTGGAGACCCAGCTGCAGGTCCTGGGGCTCCAGCCCGCGAACGGGAGCAGCTACCGGCAGACAGTCCGGCTGTCCGGCCTGCGCCTCGATGCGAGCGCCAGCAGCCTCCGGTTCGAGGGGCCGAAAGGGGCGCTGGCGCCGGCCCTGGGCACGGACCTGGTGATGGGCGCGGCGGCTGCCGAGTCCACGCTGGCGGTGGACGCGCCCCTGGTGTTCGTGGGCCACGGCATCAAGGCCGCCGATGGCAGCCGGGACGACTACAAGGGCCTGGATGTCCGGGGCCGCATCCACGTGATGCTGGTGGGCGACCGCAAGGGCGGGACCCCCATGCCCCTCTGCTGCGAACCGGAGAACCTCTACGGCCGGTGGACCCACAAGTTCGAGGAGGCCCGCCGGCGCGGGGCCGCGGGCGTCCTGCTGGTACACACGGACGCCTCCGCCGGCTACGGCTGGGTCGTGGTGCAGAACGGCTGGGTCCAGGAGCGCTTCCAGCGGGAGGGCACAGGCCAGGCCGGTGCCATGCAGGGCTGGATCACCGAGGCCACGGCCATCCGCCTCTTCGCCCTGGCGGGCCGGGATTTCCGGGCCCTGGCCGCCGGCGCGGACGCCCTGTCGTTCCGCCCCGTGGCCCTGCCGATCCAGGCCCGGGGCCGGCTGACGACCTCCGTGCGGCGGCTGGAGCAGTGGAACGTGGCGGGCATCCTGCCGGGCACCGATCCCGTGCTGAAGCAGGACCTGGTCATCTACTCGGCCCACTGGGACCACTTCGGCAAGGGCGCGGATGGCGCCATCTACGCGGGGGCCGTGGACAACGGCACGGGCTGCGCCGCCGTGCTGGGCCTGGCGCAGGCCCTGGTCCACCAGCCATCAAAGCGCAGCGTGATGTTCCTCTTCCCCTGCGCCGAGGAGCAGGGCCTGCTGGGTTCCTCGGCCTATGTCGCCGCTCCCCTCTGGCCACTGGCCCGCACGGCGCTGAACATCAACCTGGAGAGCCTGAATGTGGTCGGTCCCACCCGAGACATCGGGCTGCTGGGCTCCAACGACCCCAAGCTGAGGGCCCTCTGTGCCCAGGCGGCCGCCTCGACGGGGCTGGTCATCACGCCGGACAAGGCGGATCCCGCCGGGCTCTGCTTCCGCTCGGACCACTTCCCCTTCATGAAGGCGGGGGTGCCGGCCCTGTCGCCGGGCTTCTCGCTGGATGGCGGCTGGGACTACCTGGGCGACAAGGCCAAGGCGCAAGCGAAGGCGGCGGACTTCCTCAACCACTACCACCGGCCCACGGACCGCTACGATCCGGCGTGGAATCTGGCGGGGTTCATGCAGCAGGTGCACTTCGCGCTGGAGCTGGGTCGGCTGGCGGCTAACGCCCGGTGACCACGGCCTCCTTCGCGTCACCGCCGGCCTGCACTTTGCTGTAGTCGAGCTGGCTGCCCCGCATGCTGTGGGGGATGAGGTAGACCACGGCCATGGCCAGGGTGGCGGCCAGCACGGCGGCGCGGCTCCAGCCTTCGCGGCTGCGGGGTCGCGGCCCCGCGCCGAGGGCCGCGAGCACCCACACGCCCCACATGAGCAGGGTCTTGTTGTCCGTCAGGTCGTAGCCCCAGGGGAAGCCGGTCCAGTAGTGGCCGAAGGCCGCCTTCTGCACGAAGGGCCCGAGGACCAGGCCGCCCAGCGTCATGCAGGCGAGGGTGAGCCACAGGAGCCGCCGGGGCGCGGTGGCGCCGAACAGCGCCCCCAGGCCCGTCCGCAGGCCGAGCAGCACGGCGATGAACATCATGGCGACGTGGGGCAGCAGCACGGCCAGGGCCACCGGACCCTTGTAGCGGAGCACCACGGGGCCACTCTCCGGCAGCCGCACGGCGCCAGGGCCCTCGCCCAGCTCCACGGCGTACTCCAGCTTGCCGGCGGCGGGCTGCTTCGGCAGGTAGCCCGCCAGTTCGGCCCTGCCGTCCTTCTGCTCCCGGACCATGGGCTGGCGGGTCCAGGCTTCCTGCAGGGGAAAGCGGCGCCACACCAGGGTGCCGGGCACGCCGGGATCCGGCAGGGCCACGCGGGCTTCGCGCACCGTCTCCTCGCTGCGGATGAGCCTGTAAGTGAGGGTCTGGCCACCTGCGGTCACGGTGCCGCGCAGCGGGTGGGTGGGGCCCGTGCGCCGCTGGTAGACCACCGTGGCGGCCATGAGCAGCACGGCCAGGACCCAGAGGAGGGCCGTGTGGAATCGGGAGGACGGGGCGGCGGTCATATCCGACCACCCTATCTCAAGCTTCACGGCCTTGGAAGGCGCGCCCAGCGCAGCTTCGCGCTGGTGGAACGGGGATTGGCCCGCCGTTCCTCCGCCGAGGCCCGCTGGGGCTCGGCGGCCACCTCGGCGTAGAGGCCCTCGCGCAGGCCCTGCTGGAAGGCCTTCTTCACCCGGCGGTCCTCCCCCGAGTGGAAGGTAAGGATGGCCGCGCGGCCACCGGCCTTCAGGACCCCCGGCAGCAGGGAGAGGAACTGGTCCAGCACCGTGAGCTCGTCGTTCACGGCGATGCGCAGGGCCTGGAAGGTGCGCTGTAGGGCCTTCTTGATTTCATCGTCATCCAATTGCTCGGCGCGCAGGGCTGAGCGCACATGCTCCGCGAGGTCGCGGGTGCTGCGGATGCTCTGGCCGTGGACCTCCCGGGCGATGAGCGCCGCGTGGGGTTCGTCGGAATTCTCGAGGAGGAGCTCCGCCAGGGTCGGCTCGTCCAGGGAGGTCAGCAGCTCGGCCGCGGACCGGCCGCGCTGGGGGTTGAGGCGCAGGTCCAGCGGGCCATTGGCCTTCCAGGTGAAGCCCCGGGCCGGGTTGTCGATCTGCATGGAGGAGACGCCGAGGTCCGCCAGCACCACATCGAAGCCGCCGGACTCGGCCTGGAGGCGCGGCAGCCCTGCGAAGTTCATGCGGCGCACGGTGAGCACATCCTCGCCGAAGCCCAGGGCCCTCAATCGAGCCTCGGTGCGGGGCAGCTCCAGGGGATCCACGTCCACGCCAATGAGCCGTCCCCCCGGCAGCAGGCGCGGCAGCAGCTCCCGCGTGTGGCCGCCGTAGCCCAGGGTGGCGTCCAGGGCCACTTCGCCCGGCTTGGGGTCCAGCACCGCGAGGATCTCGTCCACCATGATCGGGCGGTGGGTGCCCGCCGGGGTGTGGCCTCGGGCCATCACCTTCTCCAACTCCCCTGCGTGCTGCTCCGGGGCGAGTTCCTTGTACTTCTCCCCGAAGCGCCGGGGGTGCGTGCCCTTGTAGCGGGGCCGGCGGGGGCGGGGGGGATCCTCGGGGCTCATGCGCTGCCTCAGGCCTCCAGCCGGAGTTCAGCCAGGGCCTTCATGACCTGGTCGGCGCAGGCCTGGTAGCGGTCCCGGCCCGTGAGCTCCGGTGGCACGGCCGAGAAATCCACCGGCGGGCCGGGGACGATGGTGATGCGGCCCGGCCGGGGCCAGCTGGAGCCCCGGGGGAAACACTCGAAGGCCCCGAAGATCCGCACGGGCACCACGGGCACATCGCACTTGGCGATGATGAAGCCGATGCCGGCCTCCGCGGGTTGAAGCGCGCCATCCATGGACCGGGTGCCTTCCGGGAAGATGAGCACCCGGTGCCCCTCCTTGAGCAGGCTCAGGATGCGCTTCATGCTGGCGAGGTCGCCCTTGCCCCGGTCCACGGGCAGCACCTGGATGCGGGGCAGCAGCCAGCCGAGGAAGCCCTTGAAGAGGGACTTGCGGGCCAGGTAGTAGATGGGGTTGCGGAAGGAGGCGCCCACTGCGGCAGGATCCAGGTAGCTGACATGGTTGGCCACGATGAGGGCCCCGCCGGCTTCGGGAATCCGCTCGCGGTGCAGGGTCCGGTGCCGGAACAAGAGGCGGCCGACGATGCGTGATCCGGTGTGGGCAATGCGATAGATGATCATGGGCAGGCAGTCAGAGGGGGCATCCAGGTGAGGTCCGGCGGCTGGCATCGGCCGCCTTGGTGATGCTCCTATCCATGGCCCCCCGCGTCCAGCCCAAGTCTACGGAGCTGCCCGGATCCATGGGCCCGCAGCCCCCGGGGCGCTACGCTTCAACCATGGATGCCTCCTTCACCTACCGCCCCATCGGGTTCGTGCGCACGCCCTACGCGAAGCGCATCGACGCGCCGCACCAGCCCACCGTGGTGGAGGGCACCGAATCGGGCGCGCCGGCCGAGGCCACCCTGGAGCTCGACGCCGCGCTGCCCGAGACCGTGCTGCGGGACCTGGCGGGCTTCGAGCGCATCTGGCTCATCTTCGCCTTTCATCTGAGCGAGGGCTGGGCGCCCCTGGTGCAGCCGCCCCGGGGGCCGAAGGGCAAGCGGGGCGTGCTGGCCACGCGCTCGCCCCACCGGCCCAATGGCCTCGGCCTCTCGGCGGTGGAGCTGGTGGCCGTCGAAGGGCGGACCCTGCGCCTGCGGGGTGTGGATCTGCTGGATGGCACGCCGGTGCTGGACCTGAAGCCCTATGTGCCCTACGCGGACGCCTTTCCCGGGGCCCGGGCGGGCTGGATCGACGCGGTGGACGCCGCCACCGGCGCCCACTCCGCGCCCGGACCCAGGAAGCCCCGCCGGAACCCTTGACGGGCCCGGGCCACGAGCCCAACCTACGGTCGCCCCCCAAACGATGTTCTGACAACAGGAGCCGCCATGCCTCATGTCTCCCTCGCCCAGCTCTGGATCCCCATCCTGCTGTCGGCCGTCGGCGTCTTCGTCGCCAGCAGCCTCGTCCACATGGTGCTGAAGTGGCATGCCTCGGACTACAAGGCGCTCTCCAACGAGGACGAGGTGCGCGCCGCGATCCGCAAGGAGTCCCCCGCCCCCGGCCAGTACGTGCTGCCCCACTGCTCGGACCACAAGGACATGGGCAAGCCCGAGATGCTGGCGAAGTACCAGGAGGGCCCCGTGGCCATGCTGGTGGTGATGCCCAATGGCGCCCCCGCCATGGGCTCGGCCCTGGGCAAGTGGTTCGCCTTCACGGTGCTGGTGGCGGTCACGGCGGCCTACCTGGCCGGCCGCACCCTGGGTTTCGGCACCCACTACCTGCAGGTGTTCCGCGTCGTGGGTGCGGTGTCCTTCGTGGCCTATGGCTTCGGCAGCATCACCATGGCCATCTGGATGGGCAAGCCCTGGAGCAGCGTGGCCAAGGACCTGGCCGATGCGCTGATCTACGGCCTGCTCAGCGCGGGGATCTTCGGGTGGCTGTGGCCCCGTTGATGCTGGGGGCTACACTCGCTGCATGAATGGACCCGAGCCCGACCCCTACGGACGCATCGCCTACCGGGGCCTCATCGCCTGGCCCGAGCGGCTCCAGCGGGAGGCGCCCCTGCTCCAGCGGGTGCTGGGGGCGGCCCCTTCGCGCCGGGCGCTCGACCTCGGCTGCGGCAGCGGTGAGCACACGCGGTTCCTGACCGCGCTTGGCTTCGAGGTCACCGGGGTGGATGCCTCGGCCTCCCAGCTGGACGCCGCCCGGGAGGCCGATCCCCAGGGCCGCTACCTCCAGGCGGAACTCACCGACCTCGCGGCAGCACTCCAAGGAGGTCAGGGCGCCGCGATCTGTGTGGGCAATACGCTGCCCCACCTCTGCGAGGAGGCCGAGGTCCGGGCCTTCTTCTCGGGCCTGGCCGGCCGCCTCGCGCCTGGCGCGCCTTTCCTGCTTCAGCTGCTCAACTACGACCGCATCCTCGCCCGAGGCGAGCGGACCTTTCCGGTGGTCCTGCGCCCCGGCGAGGCCGCTGAAGGAGACACCGTCTTCCTGCGCCTCATGACCCACCACGGCGGTGGCCGCCTCACCTTCACGCCGGCCCACCTGCGCTACCGTCCGGGGACCGCCGCACCCCTCGAGCTGGTGGCGGCCCACGACGTGGCCCTCCGCGGCTGGCGCCGCGCCGAGGTGGAGGCCCTTCTCCAGCAGGCCGGATTCACCGTGCTCGAAACCCTGGGCACGATGACCGGCGAGGCCTGGAGCAGCACCTCATCCGACCTGGTCCTCGTGGCCGAATGCCGCGCCCGGCCCTAAGAGTCCCGGACCACACCCCTCAGGGGACCTCCTGCCCCGTGGCCGCCTCCAGCAGCTGGAACCACTGCTGGCGGTCCAGCTGGATGGATTGAGCCTGGGCCAGCCGGCGCAGCCGCTCCGGATTGCCACTGCCCAGCACCGGATGGATGCGGGCCGGGTGGCGGAGGAGCCAGGCGATGGCCACCTGTTCCGGAGTGGCCTCCAGGTCTCCGCTCAGGCGCGTGAGCGCGCGCCCCAGGGCGGATTCCGGCAGCGCCTGGAGGAGGCGTCCACCGCCCAGGGGCGACCAGGCCTGGGGCGAGATCCGGAGGCGCTGGGCCTGGTCGAGGGTGCCGTCGAAGAGGGCCCGGGTCTGGCCGAGCGATACCTCCAGCTGATGCGCCTGGAGGGGCTCCCCGAGGCGGCTCTGGAGGAGGTCGACTTGGTGTGGCTGGAAGTTGGAAACACCGAAGGCCGCCACCTTCCCCGCCTCTTTGAGGGCGGTGAAGGCCGCGGCGACCTCGTCCGCCTCCATGAGCGGGTCCGGCCGGTGGATCAGCAGGAGGTCGAGGCGCTCAACCCCAAGCGCCCGCAGGGAATGGTCGGCCGAAGCCACCAGGTGCTCCCGGCTGGTGTCGTAGTGCTTCACCCGGTGCTGGGGCCGGGACGGGCTGATCAGGCGGATGCCGCACTTGGTGATGAGCCTGAGGCGGGGCCTGAGTGCAGGAGCGGTCCGGAGGGCGGCTCCGAACAGCGCCTCGCAGGCATGGTCGTGGTAGATGTCGGCGAGGTCGAAGGTGTCGATGCCCAGATCCAGGCAGGCCTGGACCAGGTTGGCCACCCCCGCAGGGCTCAGGCCCCAGTCTCCGATCCGCCAGAGGCCGAGGATCAGTCGGGAAAACGCCTGTCCTGTGTGCATCTGCCTCCCCGGTCCGCGTCCTGGGACGCACGCCCCATGCTCGTCCGGGGGGTCCGCCCGGTCAATCCCGCCACTGGCCAGCGTGGGCGGAGCGAAGCCGCCTGGCCTCCCCCGTTCAGGCGGGGACTCCTGGTTCCAGGGGCCAGCGCCGGGTCGTGGCGGCCTGGATGAGCTTCTTGACGGTATCGACCCCGGGCCCCAGCTCGGCGATGCCGGCGCTGACGGGCCCCTTCCACACGCCGTCTCCGACCCGGACTTCCAGCCCAGGCAGGGCCGCCCGGACTCGATCGAGGAGCTTCACCACCTCCGCGTGGCCGGTCAGGGGGCAGATGACGAGGAATTCCTCCACCCCGACGTGGCAGACCACGTCGTGTTGGCGGAAGGCCATGCGCAGCAGGACGCCCAGGGACATGATGATCTCGTCCCCGGCGGCGTGTCCCTGGGCCTCGTTCACGGCCTTGAAGCCCTCCGCCGCGAAGATCGCCACGCCCAGCGGCTGCCCGAAATGCCGGGCGGCGGCGATCTCGGCGGTCAACCGGTTCATGGCGTACTGCAGGTTCGGCAGGCCGGTCAGGCGGTCGATCATGGCGTAGCCTTCCAGCTGCCGGTTGGCCTCACCAAGCTCGAGACTCAGCCGCCGGGTCTCCTGCTGCTCGGCCTCCAGGCGCTTCACGGTGCCGGATAGCCGCTCATTGACCAGGGACAGCTCCTGGGTCCGTCGGAACACCCGGTTCTCCAGCGAGTCGTTCAGCTCCGCCAGCTGCCGGCTGCGCTCGGACACGAGCATGATGAGCCCTTCGAGGGAGCGGAGCAGGATGCCCGTGGCCCCATCCATGGCGCGCTCCTCCGCCGCGAAGGCTTCGGCGGGGCCGCGGCCCGCGCTCATGGCGGCGATCTGGCGGGCCATGGCCTGGTCGGAGCCCAGGATGTGCGCCGCCAGCCAATGGACCAGGAACTCCAGGAGGTGCCGGGCCGCCTCGGGGGCGCCCGCCGAGACCTCGGTCCGCATCCGGGCCAGGTCGAGGAAGAAGTCGGCATGCTCGCGGACATGATGCGCCACGTGCCGGGGGTCGACGCCCAGCTCGTCCATGAACATCTGCTCTTCGGTGAAGTGGTACCTCGCGTACTGCGTCAGCTCCTCGCAGACCCGGCCCAGTGCCCTCGGGTCCGAGATGTCGCCCGCCTCCAGGAGGCCGCTGAAGCGGTTGATGAGGTCCACCAGCGCGTGGTGCTGTTCGTCCACCTGGTCCAGGCCGGTCAGGAAGCTCTTGTCCCACTGGAAGGCGCTCATGATTTCTGATCCGGGCGGAGGGGCGGTGGCATCAGCGGGCGTTAAAGGACTCGTTGGTAAAAATAGCGTGATTCCACGACTCGGGCAGGAGTCTGTGCTCGGAGTCACGATGGGATACCTTGGTCGGATGGATCACATCCAGGCCCCCTCGGGCATCCACGGTCTGCAGCTGGCCTTCCTGGCGGGCTTCGCCGCCATGCTCTGGTTGCTGAATCAGGCGCGGCGCTCCTTCTGGTTGTTCTCGCTGCTGGTCCTGCCGGGGACCTTCTGCCACGAGCTATGCCACTGGATTCTCGGGCACCTGCTGGGCGGGCGCCCCACCCACTTCAGCATCCTGCCGAAGCGCGAAGGCCGGGGCTGGGTGCTGGGCTCGGTGGGCCTGGCCAACCTGCGCTGGTACAACGCCTTCTTCATCGGCCTGGCGCCTCTGCTGCTGCTGCCTCTGGCCTACGGCCTGCTCCTCTGGCGGTTAGGCGGAACCCCCCGCCTCGGCTGGACGGAAGCGGGCCTGATGTTCCTGCTGGCCAACCTGGTGTTCGGGGCCATCCCTTCGCGGCAGGATCTGAAGATCGCCGCCCGCTCCCCCATCGGCTGGCTGCTGCTGGCGGCGGTCGTCGCCTGGGGCTGGCGGCGGCTGACCCGGCCAGCCCCCCAGCCCCCGGCTACCGCGTCAGATCCCTGCCCATGGGGACCCGGCGCCAAGGCGCTGGATCTCCTGGCGACCTAGGTTGCAGGCTCACCTTCGGGGAGAGCCTGCCGTGGCTGGAAGAAGCTGAAGGCCCAGGCCAGCAGCACCACCGCCGCGCAGCCGATGAGGTTGTACCAGAGGAAGGAGATGGCGGTGAACTTGAAGCAGGCCAGCACACCGACCTCTGCCACCAGGGCCGCGTAGAAGGCCGTGCCGCCGCGGACGCGCTTGACGTAGAAGGCCGTGATGAAGATGCCGAGGATGGTTCCGTAGAAGAGCGAACCCAGGATGTTCACGGCTTCGATGAGCGAGCCCAGGCGGGCGGCGTACTCGGCGAAGGCCATGGCGAAGCAGCCCCAGGCGAAGGTGGCGATGCGGCCCACCCAGACCTCGCGCTGGCCCTGGCTGCCGCCGACCAGGCGCCGCCAGAGGTCCACCACGGTGGTCGCGCCCAGGGCGCTGATCTCCCCGGACATGGAGGACATGGAGCCGGAGAACACCGCGGCGATGACCAGGCCAACGAGACCCACGGGCAGGCTGCTCAGCACGTAGGCCAGGAAGATGTAGTTCGTGTCGCTGGGGTTCGTGCCGGGGTTGGCCTTCTCGATGAGGGCCAGCCCTTCGCGCCGGATCGCTTCGCTCTCGGCGTGGGATTGCGATAGCTGGTGCTTGGCCGCCGCGATCGAGGCGGCATCTCCGCTGTGGCGGGCGCTGACGTAGGCCTCGGCCTTCCTGCTTTGGCTGGTCCGGGCCTGGGCGAATTTAGCTTCGGTGGCCCGGTAGGCGGCGGCATCGGGGCCCGCCAGCACCTGCTTCACGGGGCCCGGGTTGAAGAAGAGGGGCGGTGCGTGGAACTGGTAGAAGACGAAGACGAGGGCACCCAGCAGCAGGATGAGGAACTGCATGGGCACCTTGATCATGGCGTTCATCAGCAGGCCCAGGCGGCTCTGGGTGAGATCGCTGCCCGCCAGGTAGCGCTGGACCTGGGACTGGTCCGTGCCGAAGTAGGACAGCATGAGGAAGAATCCGCCGATGAGCCCGGACCAGAGGTTGTAGCGGTTGTTGGGGTCGAAGTGCGTATCGATGACATTCAGCCGCCCGAGCCCGCCGGCCACATGGAGGGCGTCGCCGAAGCTCACCTCGGCCGGCAGGCGGTGGGCCGTCATGACGCCGGCCAGCAGCATCCCGCAGGCGATGATCACCATCTGGGAGCTGTGGGCCCAGGCCACGGCCTTGGTGCCGCCGGTCACGGTGTAGATCATGACTAGGACGCCCACGATCAGGATGTTGACGTGGAGGCTCCAGCCCAGCAGCACCGAGAGCACCAGGGCCGGCGCGAAGATGGTGAGGCCCACGGCGAGGCCCCGCTGGATGAGGAAGAGGATCGCCGCCAGAAGCCGGGTCTTCAGGTCGAAGCGCGCCTCCAGAAGTTCGTAGGCGGTGGACACCTTGAGCCGGTGGTAGAGGGGGAGGAGGGTGACCGAGAGGACCACCGCCGCCAGGGGCAGGCCGAAGTAGAACTGCACGAAGCGCATGCCGTCCACGTAGGCCTGCCCCGGCGTGGAGAGGAAGGTGATGGCGCTGGTCTGGGTGGCGATGATGGAGAGTCCGATGAGCCACCAGCGGTGGTCGCGCCCGCCACCGATGTAGCCCTCGCCGGTGGTGGCGCCGCGGCCCTTCCAGAGGCCCCAGAGGACCACGAAGAGGAGGGCGCTCGCCAGGACGAACCAATCCAGGCGGCTCATGAGAAGGCCCAGGAGAAGAGGCGGAAGAGCAGGATGCAGAGCAGCAGCTCGCCCAGCACCAGGGCGTAGAGGCGCTTCCAGGAGCCGAGCAGGGGCGGCGCCGGCTCAGTCATGGGCATGGCCCAGGGCCAGGAGGTTCGCGAAGAGGCGCGTGGCACCGGGCACCCCGTCCGGCAGCTGGCGGAAGAAGGCAAGGCCCGTGTACACGTAGTGGCCCTTGCCGTGCTGCGCCACGACCAGGGCGCCCTGGTCTTCGGCCTCGCCGGGATCCGCCATGCCCAGCAGGGGGGTGTAGCGCGCGTCCCAGCCTTCCGCGTGG
>Ga0268298_10005921_pt1 | contig 11271 bp, 8 predicted proteins | sample WWTPWeurt_MetaG_FD_194462 | JGI IMG/M metagenome (GOLD analysis project Ga0268298, IMG submission 194462) | Activated sludge microbial communities from WWTP in Nijmegen, Gelderland, Netherland - WWTP Weurt | ecosystem: Engineered > WWTP > Aerobic digester > Activated sludge | place: Netherlands... | reverse complement strand
CAGCCCGCTTGGCCACACGCCTTAACAACAATGGAGAGAGAGGGGCATCGGTGGCGACGACGATGCAGATTGATCCTTCGCGATGGCCTGCCACCGCTTCGACCGGCAGATGGCGACCGACAGACACACCATCGATCAGCAATTGATTGCGCCTGCCGTGATTGCAGTTGACCAGCGCTCCTACAGTAAAGCCACCCTCGTCCGGCGGAAGAAGGCGCGACGAAGTACCAATACCGCCTTTGAATTCATAACAGCTCATACCTGTGCCGGCACCGACCGCCCCCTCGAGAACAGGACCGGCGGTGGCGCCATCCAAAGCTTGAAAAACATGCGCTTCTTGCACATGCTTTCCGCGAGTGTCGTTGAGGGCGCTGTCATCACATTCGCCGACTACCGGCAGATAGGTATCATCAGTGATTCCCAGCTGCGAATACTGCTTAAGCATCCAGGAAATGGCCGCGTCATAAACGGCACCGACGCTATGAGTATTGGTCAGCAAAATCGGCCCTTCCAGCAGCCCAGATTCGGCCATCCAGTCCAAACCGGTTACAGAGCCGTTGCCATTGAGCACGAAAGAAGCCGCGCTGACCCGCTCGTTCCAGATGTCGGCACAGTGAGGAAGAATCGCTGTTACACCCGTCCGGACCGGGCCATGACCAGGCTTTAATGGGCCTTCACCTCTGATTATCGTCGAGTGTCCGACTTTGACACCCTGAACGTCGGTAATAGCATTGCCGGCACCGGGACTGTACGAGCCTATTTGCACACCCCATTCGCGAGCTCGCTTGCGCTTCATTTTTGACTCCCTCCGATCCGTGCACATTACGTTAGCAGAGCCGCATCAGCTGTGTTTTTACTTTTCAAATCCGGCAAAGTGGATGCCAAGCCCCAGGAACCTGGACCAGCCAGCATGCCGCTATAGCCTGAGAGTTGCCGCCTTTTCTCCTTACAACCACAGCCAAGATAGTCAAATCAGCTACCAAGGGTCTCTTGGCATCCACCTTTATATCTTGGCTGTGAATTTACTAGTCTCCTAATGTTCCTTTGATTCTTCTTCCAGTTTCACCCAATCCAATTCAAGAACTAGCCCAGTTCTTACATATCTCCAGCGCTAGACCCGAAAGAGCTCACACATCGAGCTAGGTTTCGGCACGCGCACATCAATACGACGGCAGTTTCTCTCCGTCGGGGAAGCCTTTTTCGCTTCTCTAACCTGCAAAGAAAGAGGTAACTATGCGCAAATGTCAATCCGCCGACCGCAACCTGTGCGCAGGTGGCGACAAGATCGCGGCGCTTTTCATCGACATCGACGGCACTTGCGTTGTCTGTCAGCCCTACTGGGACGGAGCCTTCACCGAATTCGCCAAGCTCATGCAACTCTGCAAGCTCGGCACTTTCGATGAGGCCATGGACGTCCTCAAGAAGGTCTACTACGGCAGCATGCCCATGCGCGGATTCGAGCGTCACCGCTTTGGTGAAGCCCTGCACGAAGCCTACAGCGAAATGTGCAAGGCCAAGCGTCGCAAGCTCGACCCCATCATCGTCGACATCTGCAAGAGCATCGGCAGCCGCCCGTTCTTCCGCAAGCCGGAAGTGTTCGAGCACTGCCTGCCCGTCCTCGCCCGCGCCCGGCACAACTTCCTTCTGGTCGCAGTCACCGTCGGTGACCGCGAGGCTCAGAAGTACAAGATTCGCCAGGCCGGTCTGGACGCACTGTTCGACCACACCATCATCACCAACGCCGAGAACAAAGCGGAACTGGTGCGTGAGGCCATCGAGGACATGGGCATCGACCCGGATGCGTCCGCCTTCATCGGCAACAGCATTCGCTCGGACGGTGCCGCTCTGTCCGAGACGAACTTCATCTACCTGCCTCTCGAGCTGAGCCTCAGCCGTCCCGGCGATGCGCTGCCCGAGTCGCGATTCCGCAAGTTCGACGCCAAGGACTGGCGCGAAGTCGAAGAGCGCGGCATCGTTCGCCTGCTTCGCAAGCGCCAGACACACATGGAAGGCACGCCCGGCGAGTCCGGCAACGGTCCTTTCAGCGAAGCCGAGGGCTGCACGGCCTGCGGTCGCTGAAGCTATACCGGAGCGCCTTCAGATTGCTGTTCGTGGTGCGCGCCCATCAGTGGCGCCACCACGGGCAGTGAGACAACCAGGAGAAAAACGATTTGAGAAGATACCACGAAGACCGCGGACTGATGAGCCGCCGCCGCAAGTTCTACTCGCATGTTATGCATGCAGAGGTCGATTCGGCTGGACGCTTCCGTAAGCGCAAACCGCTCGATTGCGGTCGCGCCGGATGCAAACTCTGCCACGGCGAAAAGCTCTACGACCGCCCTTCCGTGAAGGACCTTCGCGCTCAAGAAGCGTTCCGCTTCGACCTTCAACTGGTTCAAGCGCAGTAACGTTACGCCAGCTTTTGCTCGCAGCAAAAGTCGCAAGCAGAAATGCTTGCATCTGCCAGGCAGGAATGAGGAGTCCGCTCAGACGAACTCTTCTGCTGCCTGGTCAAAGAGGCCCAAGAAAGTGATTAACCTACTCGCCAGAATTGGCTTAACGGCTCTGCTGTTCAGCTACATCTTTCCCGCGCTCTTCGGCGCGTCCGTCCATTTCACCGGCAGCTTCTGGCCAGATGCCGTTCTCTACGGCGCAGCATTCGCCGGCGTCTGCTTCTTGTTCGACCTGGTGCTGGCTTTTGCCGTCAACGTCTTCGGCATTGCCACATTGGGATTCGGGTATATCCTGGTCGGCATTTTCATGCTCTTCGGATTCTGGCTCATCCCAGCCATCCAGTTGCAGGTCTTCGCCCACTACTTCCCGAGCGTGTTTTCAATTGCCGATTGGGGTCACGCTATCCTGGCCGGTCTCTTGATCATGTTCGTAAACTGGCTGACGGCACCGGCAAGACCGAACAGCCGCCCGTCGAACTGACGAAAACTAAAGACTGAACCTGACAGAGCAGGAGACGCAAAACAGCATCTCCTCTCTGTCATTTTTAAGGACAATCTATACGACACATTATAGTATATTGACACAAACCAATCCAGCATTCGGCCATCGGCTATAATCGACCAGTTTCGCGCGGACTCTCGCGTTTCAAATCTGCCTTTTGCTGGAAGGTAAAAAGGACAGGCTCAAGGATGCCGCTCAGCAAAGGCGTCCAGATGCGCCGATTTTCCGTTATTGTCTATCCGTCCAAGGAGTAAAAGAATGGCTGACGTCCTCTGTTTGGGTGAAATTCTTGTCGACTGGGTCTCAACTCAAGTAGGAAAAGAACTGGATGAGGCTGCGACATTCACCAAGGCGGCAGGCGGTGCGCCGGCAAATACAGCCGTAGGACTGGCGAGGCAGGGCGTGGCTACCGGCTTCATCGGGCGTGTTTCCGACGACGAGTTCGGCAGATGGTTGAAAGGTGTTCTGGAAAAAGACGGGATCAACACATCCCTGACTGTCAGCGACCCGGAAGCTCAAACACGCATGGCTTACGTGGTGACGACGGCCTCAGGCGATCGCAAGCTGGCTGAATTCACTAAAGTGGCATGCGCTGACGTGCGCCTGCACGAGAAAGATTTGCAGCCTGAAGAGTTCGCTCGTGCCAAAGTTCTTCACTTCGGCTCTATATCTTTGATCGCCAGCCCGGCCAGAGAAGCGACAGAGAAAGCTGTAAAAATCTCTCGCGAAAACAATATGGTCGTTTCCTATGACCCGAACGTACGTCTAGGTTTGTGGCCTTCCGCCCAAGCCTGCAAAGATGCCATTCTCAGCACTCTCAAATGGGCGGACATCGTCAAAATCAATGAAGATGAGCTGGAATTCCTCACAGGTTCGCGCGATTTGGAAAAGGCAGAAGAGTTGAGAAAAGCTCATGAATTGCCGGTCCTCATCATTACCCTCGATTCGCGCGGTGCCTATGTCAGCAACAAAGAAGGCGGCAAGATTGTGCCTGGATTCAAAGTAAAACTGGTGGAAGCCACAGGAGCCGGCGACGGTTTCAACTCGGGTGTGATTACCGGTTTGATGCCGCTCATCACAGATGAAGAGCGGCTCAAAAAAGCTTCGGGCAAGCGGCGCCAATTGATCGAGCAGATTGATTTGAGCACATTGAGCCAGATTGTCGCTCGCGCGAATGCGATAGGAGCTATTACATGCACTCGGGCGGGTGCCATTCCAGCTCTGCCGACGACGGCGGAAATCGACGCTTTCCTTGCCGAAATGACCGCCAATACGCCCGCCTGACCAAAGCCGCTCAACACCTAGCGCAACCGGTTCATATTGACAACCTTCATCCTTGCAACCGGGCTGGCGCGCCTGATAAGGTCGAATCGTTCTCTTTTTCACATCCACCCGACCACGAAAGTCCAAGCCGCTCAGGTAGCCTTGCACAGCCAATTCGCACCCTTGATTGAAACCGCACTGGTTTCAAGGCATGCACCAGAGGTTGTCACCTGCAGTTGCTTCGAGTGAATAATTGCCGCCTTTTCCAAGACGGCGTAGTTTTTAGTGGAGACAAACATGTCGCTCTCGCTCTATCTTTTCCTGGCGCCGCTCCTGCTTGCCTGCTTGTTCTTTGCACTGGGTTGCGCCGCAGTGATTTCCTCGAAAACCGGCGGGCATCCCCGAACCAACTACTGGAACAAGATTTTCAGCGGTCTGGGCTATCTGCTTTTCACCGTCCAGGGCGCGCTCATCATGCCGTATCTCGCCAGCGGCCAGCGTTTTCTCATCCTGGGTACCAGCATCGTCTTTGCGCTTCTGGGCTTATTTCTGCTTAGCTGGGGTTTGAAGCTGCGCAAAGCGGCCAAGAACGGCAAGTAGCAGGAATGGACGCGCAGAAGAAACGTAAAGGCTGCGAAAAATATTCGCCCGCTCCGTTTTCAAGCGCACGGGAAATAGAGCCTGCAAACCGGCTCTATTTCCTCTTTTCCGACGCTCTACGATATGTTTTAGTGATGCTCGAAAAGCACATTCACAAGCAGCCTACCGAATTAACGCATTACAGTTTCATATGAAGAAAACCCCTATAATGGACGCATCACGAACCTTCCTGTTGGCAAGGGTTCTTGAAGAAACGACAACCGAGCAGGTGCTCGGAAAATCGAAAAAGTAGAGAGGCGCTATGAGAAAAGTTGCGACAGTTCAATCGTTGGTTTCCGCGTTCCTGCTTCTGGCATGCCAGGGCGCAGCCATGCAGCCTGTGTTTGCTCAGCTCAAACAGGCACCTCCGGCGGTAGCCACTCCACCGGCTGCGACAAAACCTGCTGCTGACAAAGATAAGGACAAGAAGGAAGACACCACCGTCGTCGTCCAGGAGTCCAAGCCGATTGTGCAGTCCTCTGCTAAGTGGCAAACCTTTACCGACTACATCAACATCAAGCAAGGTCAAGACACCGCACCACTGACGATGACTTTCAAAAACGGCTCAGAAACAGCTTTGCCGTTTGAATCAATGCAAATTTTTCTAGCCGGTAGATTGCTCGGCACAGAGAAGAATTTCAAGAGTCGTGTTTTGACGATGGATATGACCGGCGCGCTCGCTGTCGGTGGAACTCAGCTGATTATCAAGGCTTACGGTCCAACGGGCGCTTCGATGAGCTGGCAAATCACGACGCCGAAAATTTCAGTTTCGTCAATCGCGCCGAAAGAAGCCGGTCCGAGCGACAAAATCGTTATCAACGGCAAAAATTTCGCCCGTGGCGCTCTTGTCCAGATCGGCAAACAGTGGGCAAGAATCACTGATTTGAGCCCGACCAAATTGACTGTCGAAGTGCCTGCTGATATCGAAGGCGGCAAACAGCAACTGATCGTCACACAAGCGACTATCAAAAGCAAACCGCAAGATTTGACCATCAAAGCCGCGCCGTCCGTAACCGGCATCGACACCCTTTCTGCACCGCCCGGACAACCAGTCGGCATTACAGGCAAAGGTTTCTCCAAGAACGCATCTGAAAATGTAGTGACCTTCAACGGCACGCCGGCAAGTGTGACTTCCGCGTCCTCTACGCACCTGTCGGTGATCATTCCTGAGATGCACTTCCCCCAATGGGATGTACAGATAAAAGTAAAGACCAATGGTCAAGAATCGAAAGATAGCGTCAAGATGAATATTCAATCTCGCGTCATCGAAAACAGCGGCGTACCCGAGCAATAGAAGGGCAAATAAAGATACTGAAAGAGGAGGGCTTCCCAGAAGACGCCCTCCTCTTCGTATATGCACGACTTCCCGGCGCTAAGGCCCCTTCTCCACCGAGGAAGCCAAAACCATTGGTTTCTTCAATGCTTCACGATGGACGCAAAAGGTGCCAGCCGATGCTCCGTTGACAGCAACATTGATAAGCATGCGAGCCAGATTGAGGCCAAAACCCAATCCGTGTCCATTGCAGCCGACAGCGCAGTAAACACCGGGCAAGCCTTCATGCTCTCCTAGAAGAGGCAATCCGTCATTGGTAAAAGCCATCAATCCTGAAAATCGGTAATCGACAGGCGTTCCAGCGCACTCGGGAAAACGATTTTTCAGGTAAGACTCGAGGGCCTGCTGCACAGAACGCGTCACAGAGTCGCCAAAACCGCGCTCTTCATCCATGAATTGCTGGCGGCAGCCGCCCAGGAGCAGCCTGTTATCAGGCAACTGGCGGAAATACTCGAAGCCGTAATTGGCATAACAAATTGCATCCAGAGACTCCAGACGTTTCTTGAGAGGTCTTGTCACCAGTATCTGACCGCGTACTACATTCAGCTTCTCGGCCAGAGCATATGAGCCGAGAGCCGCATAGGCATTGGTGCAGAGAAATACCTTATTGGCGACAAGAGAACGCTTGTTGGTAGAGACGACAAGCTTTCCGCCGCTGGCGGTCTTTTTTACCGAGAAGACTTCTTCCTCTTCATAGACATGAGCGGAGCTCTCTTTGAGAAGCGCACGAGAAAGCTTTACGGGATTGATGGCAAAATCGCAGGGATTGAAGATAGCACCATAAAAGTCGCGCTCTGTCGGGTCATCGACATGAAATTCGACTTCAAATCCATCCTCTTTCATGAGCTCTGCCGACTGCCTGAGATCATCAAGCTCATCCAGAGAACTGGCAAGCAAATATGAGCCGCATTCGGCAAGCTCAAAATCATCATCAGTATTCTCTGCAAAGAGCCTGATCTGGCGCTGATTCTCTTCTGCAAATCGGAAAATCTCGCCGGCGATCCCCCTGCCGTAGAGCTTGACTGCATGATTGTAATAAGCCTGAATTCCGCGCAGGACGAAGCCGGCATTGCGTCCGGTCGAGCCGCTGCCGATGCGCCGGCTTTCGAAAAGTGCCACTCTCAGACCACGCGTAGACTCGCCGGAGGAGAGGAAATAAGCGGCGGCACACCCGATCATGCCACCACCTATGATGGCAATATCCACCTCATCCAGGATTTCTTCCCCGGAGGAACGCTCGTCTAGCCAGATTGACAATGTCATATTCTTGTAAGGGCGGTTGTTTGTGGAACTTTCACGCGGGCAGTATCGCGCATTACGTGATTGATGCCCAGGGACTCCGTTTTGTCATATGACCGCCGTCGCCCCTATATAATAAGACCCGGATTGCTTAAATCCGTACCAAATCGTGCCCCTGATCTTAAATCGAGTCAATCTTACTTATGATGCTGTCCGAGCTGAAAAGAGAAGTAGAAATGGCCGAGGAGCGCCTGGCGAAAGTCAGCGAATATCTTTGACCTGAAAAAGGTAGCAGCAGATTTGAAAAAGCTGCAGGAAGAAACTCTCGAGCCTGATTTCTGGAATGACAATCGTGCCGCCAAAGCGGTAACACAAAAAATGAGCCGGTTGGAAAACTCGCTCAAACAGCATGAAAGCTGGACATCGCAAATAAGCGATCTGAAAGTCCTCACCCAACTCGGACTGGAAGAGGGTGATGAATCTCTGGCGGCAGAAGTTGCGCAGGGACTCGACAAACTAAATAAGGAATTGGAAACCTACGAGTTTACAAGACTGCTTTCCGGAGAGTATGACGACTCGGCGGCCATTGTTACTATCAACGCCGGCGCCGGTGGCACGGATGCTCAAGATTGGGCGGAAATGCTTTTGCGCATGTATTTGCGCTGGGCACAGCAGAGAGGCTTTTCTGCTGAAATCATTGACCAATCGGCCGGTGAAGAAGCAGGGATCAAGAGCGCCACTATAAAGGTGGAAGGACCCTATGCGTATGGCTACCTTTCGTGCGAGAAAGGCGTTCATCGACTGGTGAGAAAGTCTCCTTTCAAGCAGGGCTCTGATTCCAGACAGACAAGCTTTGCTGCCCTGGAAGTCAGTCCGATAATGAGCGACATAGATGCGCTAGTAGAGATCAAGGATGACGAGATTGAGATAGACACGATGCGCTCAGGTGGCGCAGGTGGACAAAACGTCAACAAAGTCGAAAGCGCGGTGCGAATAGTCCATAAACCGACCGGCATCGCCGTCAAATGCCAGCAGGAGCGCAGCCAGCTGCAGAACAAAGCTCTGGCAATGGAGCTTTTGCGTTCGAAACTTCTAGCTATTCGCCAGGCTGAGCGCGAAGAAGAACTGTCCAAACTGAAAGGCGAAAATGTCCAGGCCACGTTCGGAAACGCAATCCGTTCATACGTTTTGGATGACCGTATGGTGAAAGACGTGCGCACCAAATGTGAAACCACTAATGTTGAGAGTGTATTGAACGGCAATCTCGACGAATTCATCAACTCGTATCTGCGTATGAGAGCGGCCTCAAAATCCACTTGATAACCGAACTGCGCGACACAACCTTTGTCTATAAAAGTGTCAGTTTTGAACCTCGATATAGGGAAAACCCCTTTACAACCTCAGGCCAGAAATCAGCACATTAAAACTGCCATTGAAAGCTCCGCTAACCGTTCCCTCTTGACATTTGCACCTTACAACCCCAATCAGTACGGGCCTCGAAAGCCGCGCGAACTATTGCCCCAATTATTAAGAAAACCAAAACGAGCCACCAGTGCGCTTCTTAAGCCCTTCTCACCAAAAATTACAGCTTTGAATGTACCCCATAAATAGCCTACTGCGGGGCTTCTTTTCGGTCGCCTGACAACTCAGGTTTTCCCCAGCAGTTCCTTCATCAACCGTTATCAAGTGGACAGGCGATTCGGATGAAAAGTGGCCCGGTTAGCCTTTCCTTTAGCTTTTCAGTAGGAGCCCGTCTTCTTATAGATCTTTATTTGGTGGTTCCATCCTTATTTGATACGGTCGAATTATCGTTTTGCATCCATTCGCATATCCCTGGAGTCCACCCAACCACCCGTCCATCCGTCTTCTATACAGGTTTCATTGGCTCAGCCCTCCCCCCAGCGTGTCGCTGTGTTGTAGACCGTCCGCCCGCATCAGTAGTTTTCCAAGACTGCAGAAGCGCCGGACTTGATACCACCCGTGACACCTAGGAAGAGAGATGAGTCATTGTTCAACCAGGGTGTACAAGGCGAGGGAATGCAAGGCATCAGGTTGATGGTGTAGTTAGAGATTCGCGCTGTTAGCAGGAGGTACACACGCTTCCTCTAATGGCGTCAATTTCGAACTCGCCTTGCCCGGTCCGTTTCGTCCATCTCAGCAGCGACCCTCAGTTGCTGCGTACATAAGTTGCGAGTCAACCAGAAAACTGCCCTAGCAGTTGGCAAATTGCTCCGGCAGTTTGTTGGTTCGCTCGCAATCTATTGATTGTCGAACCGTTTACCCGACAGCCAGTTTCGCCGTGGCGAGGCTGACATCAACCATCAATCAGGAGCCCGGAGCTGCGGCAACAACCGCATCCTCTATTGGCTGAATTCTGTCGACCTCAATTCGGCGAACGGATTTTTCCGCGCGCCAACTATCCGTGTGAAGGAGGTAAGGGCATGTCCCAACATGAGCTAACAAATCTGCTGAAGCTCACTCCTCTGACTGACCCTCCGCTCAATTACGCCCAGTTCCTCATGGAACTGAAAGACCACCTGGAACGTGCGGACACAGCTCCTGCACTGATCCTGCGTGCGATCAAGGCGCTGGGCGAGGAGAAAGTCGAGGATGAGCAGGACCCGGAGCGGCGTCAGTTTCTCGTGACGCTTAAGGACGTGGGTATCCCGTCCCTGCTCGCGTTCAAGCATGTGTGCGGTAGCCAGCGCTTCGCACTCAGCATGCTGAACTTTCTCGCCGCGGCCGCCGGCAACGGTGCGCAGCTCAAGAAGATGATGATCGTCGAAGGCGGCCCCGGTGCGGGCAAGGACTTCTTCGGCGACGGCATCGAGCGCGCGCTGGAACTCGGCGCCAAAGTCTACGCGGTGAAGGGCTGTCCGGACCACGAGAACCCCATCAACTTGCTGAAGCTGCTCGACGACAAGCAGCTCAAGCAGTTGTCGGAGGTGACCGGGCTCGGTTCCACCCTTTTCGATATCCTGGCGGTGGCCGGCGATCCTTGCCAGCACTGCTACACCAAGGTGAAGGGTACCCTCGAGGACCCCAAGAAGGAGCCTTCGCTCGAGTGCATCGAAGTGGAGGCCATTCACGTGTCGAAGCGCTCGGCCGGTGTTTCCGAATGGAAGCCCGGCGAGAACTGCTCGCTTATCGCGGCCCTGCGTCGCGGTAACCGTGGTTTCATCTCGCTGCCGGATGCGTTCATCAAGCGTGAACTCAAGCCGGGCGAAGCTGACGAGCGCCTGATCCTGCTCGACGCCACGCAGTATCGCCGCCTGCCGGCAGCCAGCGATGGTTGCGCGGATGCCGCCGCGTCTGCACCGCTGGACGCGTTCATCATGGCGACGACCAACGCCAAGGCGTTGTCGGAATTCCTCAATACGCTGCCGGACAAGGACGCGTTCACCGGTCGCTCGACGCTTCTCAAGTTCCCGTACAACCTCGTCCGCGTGGAAGAGGTGCGTGCGTACCTGCAGGAGATGTCGCGCTACAAGGTGACCGCCAAGTTCGACCCGCTCGCCTTGAAGATGATTGCGACTCTCGCCGTCATCAGCCGCTACGCGGTGCCCAAGGAGAACGAGCCCTTCGTCCATCCGGTCGATCGCCTGCGTCTTCTGCAGGGCGAGCAGATCCAGGTGAAGGCGCGCAGCGGCAACGAGTGGTCCGGTGTCTGGGCGACGGAAAGCGGCAGTCGCAGCAGCGGCTACGATGATCGCTTCGGCGGTTATGGCAGCAAGCCGGCGACGACGGCCAGCACCAACTACGGTCCGGAAGCCATGTCCATCCCGACCGACGTGCCTATCACGTCCGGTCTGATGTGGCGACTGATCGGCAAGGATGAGGGG
>Ga0268298_10005919_pt1 | contig 11273 bp, 6 predicted proteins | sample WWTPWeurt_MetaG_FD_194462 | JGI IMG/M metagenome (GOLD analysis project Ga0268298, IMG submission 194462) | Activated sludge microbial communities from WWTP in Nijmegen, Gelderland, Netherland - WWTP Weurt | ecosystem: Engineered > WWTP > Aerobic digester > Activated sludge | place: Netherlands... | reverse complement strand
TTTCCAGATACCATTGGGCAAACAATGCCATCATACGAAAAACAAACCTGCCTTGAGCGGTAGTGTAGTCAAAATCCTCTGTAACCGAAGCAAGGGTCACATCATATGCATTAAGATCGCGGAAATGTCGCATGGTCTGTTCGGCATTCCGTGAGAAGCGATCCAATTTATGGAAAATGATTGCCTTGAAATGCCCTTCTCTGGCATGAGCGATCATATTTTGAAATCCTGGACGATTATCGTCCTTTCCAGAATGTCCTGGATCTGAGTAGCACTCCGCAATCTTCCATTTTCGCTGGGCAGCCCATGCTTTACAAGCATTGACCTGCGCCTCAAGTGAATATCCATTGACCTGTTCCTCGCTCGATACCCGCGAATAGATTGCAATTGGTGTGTCGGGAGGCATTTGGTCGGCATTTGTGCTTTTATCAACATCCATCAAACGCATCCGATTGAGGCTGCGTTTGCGCCGGGAACTAAATTCCACTGTCTCGTTATTTCGAATAGAATAATCAGTCATTACAATCTCCATGTACAAAATGAAAATGTGCGCATTCTAACATCTGCAAAACCATTCATTTTTTATGCGAAGATTTTTCCGAATCATTCTTACTCCTTTTTGCTGCGATGCGTGCGGCAATCACGGCAAGGATTTCGATCAACATCTTTTTCATTACGTTTTCTCCTGTAGTTCATTTCCAAAAGGAAATGTCAAATTTGTCATGCAATGGATAAGAATTGCACGATTGGCAGGAGTTTATAATTAATTAATTGGGGGTATTTCTGGCGTGTCGCTAGCGGGAAGGATTACCTCGCTCACTCCGAACATATTTTCCTTATTTCTGTTGGCTATCCGCCCAAGCCTCCCCTAATTCCGCCACTTGTGTAAATACGCTTTCGCTTCTATACTATCGGTAAATATTCAGGAGGTTTTGTTATGCCACCTTTTGTTAATACGCAATGTATAAATTGCTCGAAGCCCAACCGCTTTGACCTTGCCGAACTCCGCAAGGAAGGTGGTTTGTTGGTTAAAGGCTTTATATTTCGCGGGGAAGAAAAAGGCGATGAAGAATTCGAAGTAACCTGCCAACACTGTGGCAGGAAGTTCAAACTCAAAGTGAAAGGAGGAACTGATGGCAAGAAAAAATAAACCCAATGAAGATGAGATTTTCGTAGAATCTGCATCGCTCTCACCAGAAGATGAACGGCTGGACAAATTGTTTGATGAGATGGAACAAGGCTCGCTAAAAACACTCGAAGACGCAGCGAGACAGTTAATCACACTATCCACGACTCTGCTCGGTGCGTTTTTTGGTTTGTTGGCGTTCAAGGATGCCCCCTCCTACTTGAGATATATAGAAATCAAGATTATCGGCACATTAGCACTAGCATCTTTTTTGGCCGCACTTTATTATGCCCTGCAAACAGTCTCGCCAAAGCGATATACCTTCTCCCACGCCAACCTTACAGCAAAGAGAAAGATACTGGAAGAGATGCTCGTTCACAAGCATGGAATGGTCAACAGGGCATCGTGGATTTTCGGCTTTGGCGCGTTTTTGATGCTGGTCGCTGCGTTGGATATTTTATTCAGAATCTAATCAAGAGACAGTTTCCTCGATGGGGCTGTCTCTTTTCTCATGGGACGGTTTATGTTTACACTTCAACTCCCCCTCGACAACAAACAAATCATCGTGCATGCAGATGGGCGAGAAAGCAATTCATTCTCCCTGCTGTATTTGGGGCAAACAGACAAGGAATGGAATGACTTTCTCAAGGATCCACGACCATTGTGAGGAAAATTCTTTCAGATGTTGGATGTCGGAACATTTAAGCACCATCTTAAGTATGTTTTTTTAATACAAAATTTGCTATAATTTCCTTGTTATCAGAGCAAAAGTTGGGCACAGTTATAGGTTGGGAGTGTAATCGCTTCACTGAAAGGGAATGATAAATGGTTGCCGAATTGGAAGAGCTCCGCCAAGTATATGCTGATATAAGCTCCAAAGAGAATCCTAAGCTTTCTGACGAAGAAATTGAGAACTATTTCCAAAAAATAATTCTTACAGCGAGATCCCCACAAACCTGCGAACCAGTTTGTTGGGATGTTGGTGTATGGTTATTGCTATTATCGGACAATAAGCAGGATTATTATTTCAATAAATATGGATATGATGCGATTCGTACATCTATAGTATCTGCCATTCAAGAAGGATGTTTACCCAAGGGACTAGGCTGGCTTGAAGTAGGGTTTGTGCCGAATGATGCTCAAGGCGATCTCATGTTAGGGGTGTTAAGTAATCCCGACATTGATGATGCGCTCCAAAAAATTCTTGTATCACAACCGTTGCAAATTGATTTAGCTTCAGTTGATCCAAATGACCCAAAAGCATATGGTGTTTTGGTTAGGTTTATTTCTCACCTTCATCGATTTGGATTAAGTGACGATGCACAATTGATGTGGGCGGCGAGACTTGTCGAACATATGAGCCCACAAAATAGAATACGGTTTGACGCTATGAAATTGGTGCTGACTTGTTTGATAAAAACGCAAAGATTCATAAACGCTTTTTATTGGCTACAGTGGCTTCAGCACAACTTCAATAAAGACGAAGGCGATGCAAATTACTTAAAAGAAGACAGTGTCTCGGATGTACGATACCCTCTTCTTTTAGAGATAATCAAAATCATTGAAAACTCTCAAGATGTAAGCAATAAAACTTTATCCATTTTCTTACAAGACGACGAATTATTAAACACCGTATCTACATGTGACAGATGTAAGTTATTAATTATGTTAGTTATTGTTTGGCTTATATTTATAAAGGGAAAGCCAATGAATATTCACACAATTGAATCGGTGTTAGGTGATTTGCTCTGGAATAATTTCCCCGAATTAAGTTTGTTTATTCAAAGGCTTTCAAGTTGGGCAGTCAACGTTATTAACAGAGGCAGTATATCTCGAGTTGGTATCATTCCTGTAGAACTTCTAAACGTTACCCATGCTAGGGAACAAGTTATTGAAGAATTAAGAAGTGAGATGAATCGGAATCCAAATTATCGAAACAGGAGCTTGCCAGTAGAAATCTGGAGAGATTGTAAAGAAAATATTTTTCTACCCTTACTTATCTCACTAGAAACGTCGACGAATCTAAGTGATCTCGAAGAGATATCTAAGGAAATCGATGAGCTAAATGCCAACAGCTTAATTGATGAAATGATTTCTACTAGACCTAGCAAGAGTAGGAGCCAAAAGCTTGAACCTAATTCTCATCAGATGCTTATGAGAGATTTTGAAGGGGTGATTAATAGTTTGAATCAAATCCTATCGTTATGTACAAAAAGATTTATTCTTGAAGAGTTATTGGTCATTCTTCAAAGGGAGATAAATTGGTCTGATTTGGATAAAGAACTTGACTCCTTCAGCGAACAATGGCCAAGCCTGCAAGATTCGATAAACAAGTATTTAGATCCAATATTAACAGTGTTTGAACCTATCAGAGAGAAAACAATTAATCCGAACACCTGATATCAGGATAATTACAAGAGGCATGGATTACTAAAACCAAGAAAGGAAAATTGTCGTGACGATCCTAATCGATCTTATTCTGATAGATCCAAAACTTTCACTGTCACCCCATCTAATGGAAGAAATTAGTAGAGGGAATCTGAGTCTACATGACTATTCAACCGTTTTGCTTGCGGATCTTACACTCGATTATCAGCCATATCAACGCGCATTAACCCTTACAGAAGAAGGAAACGTAAGGTTAGCTAGAAAAACTGTAGCAAGCCAGCTGCTTAGTCAAGAAGAGAGTAAAGTCCTCGATGAAAAATATGATGGACTTGCAAAGAGTTATTTATTGCTTGTCGATAATGTTTTTAAGGAATTCGATAAAATTAAACAGTACCTTGGAGTGGAACAAAAAAATCAAATAGCGTCTTTAGATCGAACAATAAAGTCGTTTCTTAGAGATGAGAGATACCATCTTGCACAGCGCGATATTACCAAGCTCCAGGATTTATTAGCTAACGCCAAGAGTCAACTTAGTAAAAAATCAGTGGACGAAAGTTATACAACTACTGAAGATAAGCTCCTGTCCCAATTGGTTGATACGATTATTGAAATAAATGAGGAGGAAACTAAGGAACCTCCACATCCAACTGAAGTCAAAATACCTCAATCGATTCCGGTCAATGATACTCACCAGAAGGCACTTAATTCGTGGCACAAACATACATCTAATTTTTCTCAACCTACGAGGTCCTACCTGAAACCGCCGACATCGGACTTGCAAGTCTTGAGTCTATTTAATGTCACTAGTGATTTGAAAAAGATTATAAAGCAACCAGTAGATGAGCAAACTTTAAAGCATGCAGAAAGTGCGATGTTGAGTTATTTTTGCCTAGATCTATTTGATCAGCTTCAATATACAGAATTGTTTTATCAGGTGTTGGTAACATACTTGATGGAGAAAATAAATGAACTTCTAGTCCTAAAGGATTTCGACACTGCAAAATTGGTCTACGATGATATAACGGTTATTCTAATTAAAGAAAAAAAGAACATATATTCAGCGTCAATGATTGAAAGCTATTTCAAGTATGGTGCACATATTTTCGCTGCGCGCCTATCCAATGATCCTAGGATCGATTTTAATGATTATGATTCAAGGCTTTCACATTATCTTAGGAATTTGCCTTTTGACTATTCCTCAAATAAGATGAAAAAAGCAACCGAGTACGGTAAGGTGCTGTTCTTTTATTATCGTATACAGAATATTAAGAACAATTATGATGACGTGATTGGTTTTTATGTTGAAAACTATCCCGAGGTTAATAACTTGACACATGGGAATCTTGAACTCACCAGTGTGCTCGAAATTGCTAAATCAAGTTATGAAGATGCTCTCATTCAAAAAACAGAAAATGCGTTGACTGAGTTTAATCTCCCTTCGCAATTATCGTTTGCGGACACCTTGGGTATGCTCAAGTCTATCTCGCCATTTAGGATTTCTTCTGCGCTTCGGAGTATTACAAAGACTTTTTCCTCAAAAATACCAGACGAAAACAATAGCTTAATGGGTATTTATAGAATTTGGTTGATATTATTCGATATTCAAGTACCAGAGGAGTTAGTATTTGCTAAGGAAGAAATCTTAAACATTACGAGTATTCTGATAATGCGAGCCGATATTAGTACAAAGAAGATAGCTCTCCGGCCGATTGATGATGAACTAGATATTGATATTCTTCTCTACTTGGAAAAGTTTGTGAATTTTACAATTAAATCTATATCAACTACAGACTTCGACACAGCGAGGCAGATGGTAACAAAATCTTTAGAATCGCTCCAGGCGCAGCGAACTCTATTAGGTGACCTTTCGCCTGTGAACAGATATATATGGCATATGCTTGAAGATCATTGGATAAAAATATTAGTTGATCTTCAACGTACCATGTCCCGTGAAACAGAACTTGAAATTGAGTTTCAATCAGAGCAAGTTGTAGTTGGTCAAGAGTCCCCACTAATAGTATATATCCGTAATAAGGGATCTGGAATTGCACAATATCTGAGCGCCGTTGTAATCAGCGCCGTTGTAAGTGTGCGGACTAATGTTCAAACAATACCAGTACTAAATCCAGGAGATGAAGTATCTCTTACCTTTGGATTGATACCTTTCCACCCGGGTACTAGTTTTGAGGTTCGAGTGTTAATTCAATACAAAGACCATAAGGGGAATCCTAGAATATTTTCAAGACCTGGGAATATTGTTAGTAGCCAGGTTGCGTCTACCAAATTTCCCGAAAGTACCCCATATGTCTGGGGACTACCATTGTCGCCAGATTCGCAGATCTTTTATGGACGGGAGGACATCTTTGAATTCTTTGAAGATCGTTTCTTTGGCGCTGAGCGGAATAAGATAGTGGCACTTCAAGGGGAAAGAAGAATGGGAAAAACTTCTATACTTTATCAACTAGAACGAAGGAAATTATTCCAAAACTATCGGTTAGTTTTCTTCGATTTTCAAGGTAGAGCTGCTAACATTAACAGTATAAATGAGTTTTTCTTCAATCTTGCTAGGCGTATCAAGAGAGATGCAAGATTGCCTGTAACTTTGCCAGTGGAAAGGGACTTTTTCTTCGATCCAAAGAGAGATTATGACGAAATATTCGAGGAATGGCTTGATATCGTCGGTGAATTTCTCGAAAAGAAGGATACTCAAATCATTATATTGTTTGATGAATTCGAAAGACTGTTAGGAAGACGCTTCGAGGATAATTTAAATTTCAATCCCCAGTTGGTTGAGGAGTTGCTACAGTACCTGAGATCGCTAATGCTAACTCGCAAGAGACTAAATTGGATAATAGCAGGCTCTTGGGGCCTAGTCGCAAAGCAAAGAGAATATTTCTCATCCGTGTTTGGTATGGCCATCAATTGCCATGTTGGTTATTTGAAGCGAGAAGATGCTATTTCTTTAATTGTGCAGCCTGTTCAGAAATATATATCTTACGACCAAGATGCTATTGAGCGTATTTTGCAGCTAACAGGTGGTCATCCATATTATCTCCAGATGATTTGTGATACATTGTTTAGTTTTGCAAAGGGTTCTAATCGTCATCGTATTCAATTGAATGATGTTAATCAACTAGATACAATGCCAAAAGACATTAAGTTGAGCCTTGCCCAGTTATGGTCTTCGTTTACTGCTCCTTCGTGTCGAAAAGTTTTGTCAGCAGTCGCCGAATCAATGCAACAACCTGGTAATTTTGCATACAAGAAAAATGTTCTAAATTATATCCATCGTAAGGCTCCAACCTTTTCGGAAAATGATTTCTTCTCTGTACTGGATCCAGAATTCGGGGAATTAATTAATCGTGAATTAGTTGAAATCCATAATCGAGATAGTGAAAAAATACGAATTCACAATGAACTGCTCTATAGATGGTTAATGAAATATAAACCGCTTTCCACAGTAATCCGCGAGGAGGGGTAACGCAATGATCAATCCCTATCAGTTCCCTAATCCTGTATCTACCGGCAAGTTGTTTTTTGGCCGTGACGCTACGATCAATCGATTGAGAACATCCTTTAGAAGTTCTCGATCGGTTCAGTTGATTGGGCAATATCGGATTGGTAAAAGCTCAGTGTTACAGTATGTACATAAACACGTAAACAAAATTATTGACAAAGATAAGGTAATTCCTATATATTATGACCTTTCTCGCATGCCCCGTCTGCGAAACGGGCAAGACTACTTTGCGCGTATTTGGCGCATGATAAGCCAATCACTAGTTGATAGAGGAGAAAGCCAAGCGGCGTTATCTGAAGGTGTAGATTTATATGATCCTGAAAAATTCGAGGAATATCTCGCCACCTGGAGTAAAGAAAAAGAATATCAATTTATTGTGCTTCTTGATGAGTTTGGGGCGATTGCAAGAAATGAGGAATTTGATTTAGATTTTTTTGGAAACCTTCGAAACACTATCTTAGCAGATGATATTTATTATATTATTGCTTCGCCTAGACCTCTTTCTGAAATCGGGCATTCTAAAATAAGCGAATCACCTCTTTTCAACATACTTGAAACAAATATATTAAAGGTTTTTCAAACTAAAGAGGAAATACTTTCTCTGATACAAGAACCGATTAAAACGAACAGCAATGCTTGGTCAGATAAAGTAGTTGACTTCATCTACGGATTTGGCGGACAACATCCGTGTTATATCCAGATGATGTCATCTATACTTTATGATACATTAAAAGATCAATCCTCATTATCTCCGGACTTTAGGGCAGCCGAACAAATATTTCGGGAAACTGCTGATGAACATTTCAAATATCTGTGGCTTAGTGGACTGGTAGATAATCATAGACCTGCACTAAAACTTGAATTACAGAATGCTTTATTAGATTTGATAAAAGGTTCGTCTATTGATGAAATATTTGCAGAAGAGCTTGAAGAACGCGCATTGATTTGGAAAAATCCTCAAACTGGAAGTTGGGAGGTGTTCTCTGCTTTTTTGGGTGACTGGTTGCGGCGCTGGACTACGCAAAAGAGAAATAAACTAGAGAGTGAAGGTCAAGCCGCAGCTAAGAGCCACAAAAATCTTGTCATTAAATCTGGGATGGTAATAGATGAAAAGTATATGATTTTAAAGGTGATTAATCAAACCGACCATAGTGTTGTGGTGTCAGCATGGGATACTGGTATGGAGAGGTTTGTGGCTATAAAATTTCTGGTTTCTAACAGTGGTGTGGAAGATACCTTAAGGCTTCAAGAAAATTTAAAACGTGAGGCGACTATCTTGGCAGAGTTGGATCATGAAAACATTGGAAATGTTTTTTCGATCATTTCTGATCCATTAGGAATAGTAATGGAGTGGGTAGAGGGGCAATCTTTGAGAAGATTAATTGATGATGGGGGTGTAAATACGTTTAGTGAAAGTGATGTAATTCTGTTTATTGCGGAACTTGTTGACGTGCTGGAATACATTCATCGGCACAATATCTATCATCGTGATATTAAACCAGAAAATATTGTATTGAAGATTTCATCACACAAAGGATTAAAGTTAGTGTTGATTGATTTTGATATTGCTCGGGCTCAGAACCGTCCAACAATATCTCTGCTTGAGGATGGAACGCATTTCTTTGTAGGGACCCCAGAATATTGTGCGCCAGAACAATTCCTAAACCCACAAGGGGTTGGTGCCTCAACAGATATTTTTTCAACCGGAATATTGTTTTATGAACTACTGACTGGAATAAAACCCTTCATAAACGGTAATATACCCTCGATGTACGACGGTGGAAGATTTCCAAAGTTGTCAAAGCATAACATTTCTACACCTTTGTATGATCTTTTATGCAAGATGCTTGTTGAAGATCCTGACAAGAGGATAAAGACTAATGAATTAAGGGAAGAATTACAAAATTATAAGAAATCGATATTGCTTCAGAAAGGCTTGGTCGAAACAAATAACTTGGGTAAGGATTGATGAGACAATCTAGGCTTGATACCTGTTATTCAATCGGATAGATGCCTCTAGTTCTGCATTTAGCTATATCAATTATTTTTGCAAACCCATGCTGGCTAAATAAGCTGTTGCTAAAGTATCCCTCAAAAGTCATTTTGTCAAACGTCTCTTGCGCCGCTTTTTGAGCAGAGTCAAAATCACCGTTTCTAATCATTGTAGTCTCTAGGAATTCATAACTTTCAGTTCCTTCCCAAGTTCGCCAGCCAACAAAAGCATGTCCCGGTATGAGAATAATCAGAGGCTCGATGGATGCTAACTCGAGAAAACTTGCAAACAGAACTGCTCCATCAATGCAATTAGCGGAACCTCCTGAGTTTAAGCTTTCTCGAGGCAGTCTGATCCTTTGTGAAATTATGCCTGCTTGCTCTCCTAGATTTAGGGTGGAATTAATATACGTTATATGGCCATCGTTTTTCAACATTGTATAAATGGCTCGCGCCTGTTCTCTCACTATAAGTTTAGCTTCAGAGAGAGAGCTAGCGCCTTGATATCCGATCAAATGTCTTTCTGGATGATATTCTGCAGCTTTCCTTAACCATTGTTCAATTTCAGGATGGCGTGGCGTCACCCATGCAGACAAATAATCTGCTAAATCAACAATACTGCCATCAGGATTTAGTATCCCAATAATAGCAGTGTTCCGAGCCTGAAGGAAAACAAATTCAGATTGGTCAAAAAGCGTACGTGACTGAGGGAATAACTGATCTACCGTAACCCTTAAAGATGAACGGCGAATTTCACTAAGTTCGCTTAATCTGCTTTGCTTGAGTAATGGCAGAAGGGAGATATTTGTCTGTTCGCCTTCAAGAACCTTGGTTGTGGTAACTGCTTTATCACTATAATCCTCAATGGAGATACTTGCACGCAGAGTTGTTGTACTGGAGTTTGTATATGTATTGTCGATGTGAATGGTCACAAATGGAAAACTGGATGCATCAAGGTTACGGCAATAAGCAGAAGGGAAAATGCGGGTCAGTAATGAAACGTTTATATTTGGAAAATCAATTTGGTTTTGGGTAGTTTTGGCATTAAATGAATTAATAGGTTCAACAATTGATGGCTTACCAGGGTATTCTAACGATATTGGCTTTATTGGGGGAGTTTCCTGCAGGATTGCTTCAAGATCCTTCATAAATGATGTTCTTGATGAACCTTCAAACCGATCAAAGGCAATAATCGGCGTGTCATGAAGTGCCAAATGTAATTCTTGATCCCATAAAAATCGCATTTCACTATTGTTCACCCGCTCAAATGGTAATTCCACTATCGTTCTAATGTTGCCAAGAAGGTCTTTTTTTGAAAAGGGGAGAGTGTAAGAAAAACGAATCTGATTTTTATCGATTGGTAGTGATTGAACAAATTGAAAAACTGCCCATTGGGCAAATTCAACTGAAGGAAGTTTGAAACTGGGCAATATTCTGAAATTGACACGGCCACTATCAATATAAAGTTTGTCTGCCAATCGTAAGATTGCCACTAATAAACAAACTCGTACATCCTGACCATTTACAGGCCATACCAGAGGCACCATATCTAGTGGCTCATCTGAACACCAATGGCAAACTTCAGTAATGCAACGGACATAGTCATCCACAGGATGCGTTAAGCCAAGGTGTATTGGCTCCCCTTCGTAGTTTTTGTCAAGGCTATCTTTAATGAGCTGTTCAGTTAATAAATGCTTTTTTTTTCTGATTTCGAGTAAGTGTATGGGGTTGAACGAATTTATAGATTTACGATCGAAATTTAATATTGGCTTTAAATTAGGACTCTGCATGCCAATTTCATATAACCAACTTGCTGAACTTAATATGAAAATTTCATCTGACGTAAGAGAACAATGTTCTGGTAATTGTTGTGCAATATCTAATGTCTTTTGGTAAACACGTTCAGAGTGTTGAGAACCTTGAAACGTGAAATGATGATAACGTTGCTCCCAATAACTTGGAACAGTTTGAATAATTAAATTTAGTCGAGTCTGTAGTTCTCGTGGGAGCGATAGTTCAGTTTCTGATCTTGTCATTTTTTTGTCAACGGTTTAACTTGATGAATAATATAATTTTTTTGTGACTCTCGTTTTTCTTCAAGCAATTTCTGACGATGAATAGTCGTATTTAACCAATATTCGTGCTCCCCTCTGCTATAGCCAAATTGAGTATTTTTTTCCATCTCTTGAAAAATAAGACTCTGGTTTACCCATCCTCCAGATCCAATTTTCTTAACGAAGTTTAAAAGAG
>Ga0268298_10005918_pt1 | contig 11278 bp, 8 predicted proteins | sample WWTPWeurt_MetaG_FD_194462 | JGI IMG/M metagenome (GOLD analysis project Ga0268298, IMG submission 194462) | Activated sludge microbial communities from WWTP in Nijmegen, Gelderland, Netherland - WWTP Weurt | ecosystem: Engineered > WWTP > Aerobic digester > Activated sludge | place: Netherlands... | reverse complement strand
TCGTCATCGTAGCCGCTCAAAGACACAGCCTGACGGTTGGCTTCAAGGATCCTCCCGTCCCAATCGGTGATCAGAATCGGGTCCACGCTGTCTTCGAACAATTCACGGTAACGCTTGTGCGCCTTCTGCAATCTTTCAAAGAACTGAGCGTTCTGGATCGTTGTTCCAGCGAGGCTGCCCAACCCCGACATCACAAGCAATGCGTCGGGGTCGAAAGCACCGGAGATCGGGTTGATCGCCTGCAGAATGCCGATGACCCTGCCCTGAGATTGGATCGGCGCGATGGCAACAGCGCGCATTTCGATCCCGCTGAATTTGTCTTCATCGCCATAGCGCGGGTCCTGGCTGACGACCGGCACGACCAAACCGCTCCCGTCGCGGATCACCAGCCCAGCGAGTCCATGCCCATTGTTGATATGTCTGCCGGGAATGTTGCCAGAGTTGTGTCCCGCGGCGGCGCTGTAGACCAGGTCATTGCTGATATTGTCGATCAAAGCCAGCGCCACGGTCTCCACCTGCAAAGCCTGCATGGTCTGGTTCAGGATCCTGCGCCAGACATCGGGCATTTCCAGCGAAGTGTTGATCGCCGCCGCGCCCTCTGCCAGCGCAGACATGACCCGGGCCGTCCGCTGGCTCTCGGTGTACAGGCGGGCGTTCAAAACAGCCACACTCGCCTGATCGGCGATGGCTTGCATCAATTTCAGATCTTCTTCGGTAAAGGCATTCGGTACGGAATGCACCAGGGTCAAAACCCCCACCAATCGTTCACGCGCCATCAACGGCACGCACAACGCAGACTTCGCTCCACTGCGGGTCAACGAATCGTCCGCGCGCCGCAGCCAGCGTTCGTCCTTGCTGGTATCGGGCACGAATGCCGGCTTGCGATGCTGGTATACCCATCCCGCAAGACCGCGTTCCACCGTATCACGCAACTGCTGTGTGGTGTGCTCATGGAACTGCGTGCCATACACGATGGTCGCATCCACGGGCTTGCCGGCATCATCCATAACAACGATGCTGCCGCGCTCACCGCCCACATGCTGAAGGACGGCAAACAAAAGCCGCTGCAACACGGTACGCAAATCCAGCGCGGTGGCAACCTCGCGGCTCACGTTGATCAATAACTCAAGCAGGGCACTGTTTCTGTCTTCAGTCATGGTTATATTTAATCATAATTTTTGTAAATTTCAATGAACAAAATGAAGTATAGCCCCTTTGGTACAATTGCGCCATGTCTTTGGATTTAAACCGCATAAAAGCCCTCTGTTTCGATGTGGATGGCACGCTGAGCGACACCGACGACCTGTACACCCAAAAGGTGACACGTTTTTTCCCGCGCCCGATCTTCAAGGATCCATCCCGGGCCGCACGCCGCTTCGTGATGTGGATGGAAGCCCCCGGCAACGCCCTGCTTGGGCTGGCAGATACGGTCGGTCTTGACGATGAAATGGTCGCTGTCATCCACTGGCTTTCGTTGCGCCGAAAACATTCCCCAAAAAAATTCCTGCTGGTGCCCGGCGTGGACGAAATGCTCAAACAGCTTCACGGAAGATTCCCCATGTCGGTGGTGAGCGCGCGGGATGAACGCGGCACCATGACTTTCCTTGAGCAATTCGGTCTGGTCAAATATTTCGATGCGGTCATTACGGGATTATCCGCGCCGCATACCAAACCCTATCCCGACCCGGTCCTGCTCGCCGCGCAAAAGATGAACGTGCCTCCGCAGAATTGTTTAATGATCGGCGACACCACCGTGGACATCCGCGCCGGCAGATCTGCCAGGGCACAAACGGTGGGCGTGCTGTGCGGTTTTGGCGAGGAAGCCGAGCTAAGGAGAATGGGCGCAGACGAAGTGCTGCAAGACACAACCAAGTTATTGGGTCTGTTGGAATGATCTTTTAGTAGAATATTTTTAGTCGTATCACTTAATAATTATCCGCTTGTAAATATCCACATTTTTTATAGTATCAACATATTTATAATTTCCCCTGATAAATTCCAAGGTTTCAATTAAATAAGGTGTTTTATACACTTGATGAGTCTTGAGCCAACTTTCAGGGTCTGAAGTGCTCAATGGGATAAGGGACGAGTCATGACCTGCCCCAGCAACAACATATTCAGGCGGATTGCTAATGAGCCTATCGTAAAAATCTGCCGCCATCCGGTCGGTGATTTCTGAAGGCTCATAAAGAGGGTAAAACAAATATGGGGTTGGCGATTCTCGTTTAGCAAGAAAATTGATCCCGGCTTGCCCCCCCCACACCAGAACGGTCTGATCTTTATTAGTTCTAACATTTATATACTTAGCCACCGGATCTTCTTTTTCAGTCACTTTTAGATGAAGGATAAGGGGCTTTATATCCTCGTAAAATTCTAAAGGCTGTCTGCTAAAAAAAACGATAAGAAAAACCGACATTCCTCCCAGTAAAATTAATCGTTTTCCTTCGGCTTCTTCTAATGAGGAAAAGAATCGTGAAATTATCAGCGCGCTCCCAAAAGCTACAAGAGGCATCCAATTAATAAAATAATGTGTATAGTTTCTGCCTGAAATCCCACTAAATACCACCTCGACAACCACAGCCAATGATATCCAAAGAATAATTGGATCAATATCTATAATGTTTTTTATTTTCGCTACGCATTCCTGCCATGCCTTGAACACGCCAAGCATGGCAATCCCACCGGCAAAACCAATGTAGGCAAGACCACTCGATAATGAACTCGCCGGATCAAAATGATTTCCAGAATATGCAAAGTTATAAGTGATACTTGCTTCCCAAAACGCCCCAAAGGCGTTTTTAGGAATTAAATAGGCAGCCACAAGACCTACCGGAATCATTGAAGCCACACCAATGACGCTATATCTTTTAATAAGTCCGATAAAATCCCTGCGGGCAATATGAAGGATTAGCAAGACAAGAAAAATGGAGACCTGAGCACCCGTATTATTAATGCGAAATAGAAAACTAAAACCAAAACAAATTCCGATGCCCGCGTCTTCTAAAAAGGTTTTCTCTTTGCCAATTGCACGGATAAACAAAAACATCGACAGAAAACCAAATAATAATGAGTATTCTTCAGTGAAATTTCCCTCTATCAGTGTACGATTGAGTGCATAATGCCATACCAATACCGACGCAAGCGATATTATTAACCCAAATTTTTTTCTTGCTGCTACAAAACCGAATACGGTAGATAAAGACAAGAAAAGGAATTCAACGAACCAAATTCCCCATCTGGAGCCTTTTATCAATATCAATCCCAGAGCATTGACAAAAAACACGCCAGGCGGTTTGCTGTCCCACACGTCCAAATAAGGAACATCCCCATGCCGTATCTGGTTGCCAATATAGGCAAATGCGCCAGCATCGCGCCCGAGCGCCATTGACATAGGGTTCGACTTTTCCAAAACAAGAAAGGTTGAGAAAAATATAATGAAAGCAGTCAATAGGAGTTTCACGATGCCTAAGTTGTCTGTTTTCTTTAGTATTTTACTTTTGCTCATATATCCGTGACCTTGCACTGATCTCATCTTGGGTCCTTATGTCAAAATCCATGTTAATTTACCAGGCTGATAAAAATAAATAGACTCAAAGTCAAATTTGCAGTTTGACAAAAAGATAAATGCCGGGGATATATTGAACAATGGAAACCGCAACCAACCACTTCACCAATCCTTTGGGTAAATATCGAATCCCGTGCGCGGTAAGCAAAAGCAACGGTACCGTAAAATCAAGGGTGTACCGAGGTCCATATTGCATCCAACCAGTCCCCATTACCAGTAGAACGGGAATATTGGTAAAAATAATAGACGTCACTAACACCCAGATTTTTAAGCTGGCTCTCTCAATATATGCTCCTACTAAAGCCCCAAAAAAGACCGGGCTAAGCAAAAAAAGCGAACCACCCATTAGCACACTCAAATCTTGCTGTTGAACAAATCGAAAAAACGCAGGAATAGGATAGTAAATATATTCGTAGTAGAAATTGATGGGAACATAATAAAGATTGAAAGCCCCGTATTTCTTGTAATCTTCAACAAAGAACGAGTCCATCTTATGATAGGTTATCCCAAGTTCGATCGGGCTTCCAAAGCGGGCAAAGTTATACGCCAGAAAAAGCAGACCTGCCGTAATCAATGGTAAAAGCATGAGCAGTATATACCCATAGATTTTCGGGCGATCTCTCCAATATCTCGATATTAAATGGAATGCTGGCCAGATACCTGTAAATAGCAAATGATTACGGGTCATCATTGCAGAAGCTATGAGTACACCTACAATAAAAAAGGCTTTACCATCTTTCAGTTCAATCGCGCAAAGATAAGCTAGTGCCACCAAAAAAAAACCAACCAATTGAGCCGTGAACCACAACTTGCCAAAGAGCGCCAAAATCAAATGGACGGTGCCGAAAGCAAAAAACAAAGATAACAACGCACGAAATCCTGCATCTAACTGAATCAACCCTTTTCGATCTACAGCACGAAGGAGTGCAGCAAAAATTGCCACGTTGGCTGCGGCAATAACAACGTTAAAAAAAACATCGCTAACCCCTACACCAAACACCGCCACCAGAGGCATCAAAAAAATCGCCGGCATCGGAGGCCAGTAAAGATAATACTTGCCTCCGAAAAAAGACAAGTCATGCAGGCTGGCCGGCAAGAGCCTCAAATGCAACTGCCCATGTAGAAAAGCATCAGCCAGGTAATTGAAATAAGCAGTGTCTCTGACTCGAAATGGCGATCCCCCAAAAACAGATAAAACAAAATAAACCACAAAGGCAAATAAAAACACCCAAAGGGGTTTTTCTGCAAAATCAAGTATGGATTTTGCAAATAAGCTTCTTCCGCGTATCATCATGGATTAAATTCTTTCATCCTACCTTTTATTTTCAGAAATTCTACACCAAAACCAGAGATTGCACACCAAGCGGGTTTATGCGTCTTGGTAATAAAGCCGGGTCAAAGAAAATTTGCACGCAAATATTCAAGAAAAAATATTTCCCTACCCAGCCACTCCGGGGGATCCGACGCAAGGAGCAGGGAACGATTCTCCGCAATAGCCTTGTCAATATCCACCCACACGGGTTGAAAACCCAATTCCGCTTCGTAGCCTTCCAGACTTTGGTTGGTCACTCCATCCCTGACCGCGCACAAATAGTAGTTCGATGTCATTTTGAAAACATCGAAATCCCTTTCTTCTGGCAGGTCATATTCAATAACCGCGCCCAGACCGCCGTTCACGCGGATCAATTGCGCGCCGCACTCTTCAAGCAGTTCACGCTCCAACGCTTGTTCGTGAGTCTCGCCATCGTTCACACCTCCGCCGGGGAATTTGTAATCACCCACATTGGCAGAGTACACCATCAGCAGGTCACGCCCGCGCAAAATAACGGCGCGCACTGCTGTGCGGGTTACCGTCCGCCCATGGATGTTGATCCCGCTGGCGCGGTAAATAGTAGTCAGAATGTTCATGACTGAATTTATACACAAAGGGCTGTCTTTTGGACAGCCCTTTGTTGGAACTCATCAGTCTTTCAGAAATACGAGTGGGATTTCGCGCTTTGTTACCTTTTCGTATTCGGCATAGTTCGGCGCGATGGATGCGATCCAATCGTACAGCGTCCTGCGCGGCCCGCCCAGAATAATCTCAGGCATGACCTTCATCTTCCTGTCGTTGACCTGGATCGAAACATCGCCGGGATTGGCTTTGATGTTGTAGTACCACGCCGGGTTCTTGTCGCTGCCGGCGTTGGACGCGACAATGTAATAGCCGCCGTCGCGCTCAAAATACCCAAGCGGGGCGCGGACAGTCTTTCCAGACTTGCGTCCCTTGGTGGTGAGGATGAGCACTTTGAATCCGCCCATCCTGCCGCCGAAGCTGCCGTTCGTCAAACGGTATATCCACACATGCAAACCAAGAAATAATTTAAATAAAATTTTCATCGTCTATTCTCCAGTGTATTTCTAAATGAGCGCAGTTTCTTCGCTCTGTTTCTTGAACTGACTCATGTACAACTCGTGATATGCGCCCTGCTTCGCAAGCAACTCTTCGTGATTGCCCTGCTCCACGATATCTCCGTGCTTCATGACGAGGATCAGGTCTGCGTCACGGATGGTCGAGAGGCGGTGGGCGATGACAAAGCTGGTACGGTTCTTCATCAGGTTGTCCATTGCGCGCTGAATGAGCACTTCGGTCCTGGTATCGACCGAGCTGGTGGCTTCATCGAGGATCAGGATCTTCGGGTCGGCCAGCACAGCGCGGGCGATGGTAAGTAATTGCATCTGTCCCTGCGAGATGTTGGAAGTCTCTTCGTTCAAGACCATGTTGTAGCCGTCGGGCAGGGTGTGGACGAAGTGATCGACATGCGCGGCTTGCGCGGCAGCGATGACCTCCTCGTCGGTGGCATCAGGTCTGCCATAGCGGATGTTCTCCATGATGGTGCCGTTGTACAGCCATGTATCCTGCAAGACCATGCCGAACATTTTACGCAGGTCGCGGCGGGTGAAGTCGCGCACGTCGTGACCATCCACCAGGATCCTGCCGCTATCGATATCATAGAAGCGCATCAGCAGCTTAACGATGGTGGTCTTCCCTGCTCCGGTCGGACCGACGATGGCGATCTTGTGCCCGGGCTCTGCCTCGGCTGAAAAATCATTGATGACCGGCTTGGCAGGATCGTAACCAAAGTGGACATCTTCGAACTCGACATGACCTTCCACGTTCTCAAGTTTGATCGGGGACTGGGTCTCCTCCACTTCTTCTTCTTCATCAAGGAATTCAAAGACTCGCTCCGCCGCCGCCGCGGTCTGCTGCAACACGTTGGAGATGTTCGCCAATTGAGTGATGGGCTGCGTGAACGAGCGGACATATTGAATGAAGGCTTGAATATCGCCGACAGTGATGGCGTTTCGAATGGCGAGGTACCCGCCAAGAATGGCGACCGCCACATAGCCAAGATTGCCAATGAACATCATGATCGGCATCATCAAGCCGGAAAGGAATTGAGACTTCCACGCGGCATCGTAGAGCGTGTCGTTCGAGCCGTCAAACTTCTCGATACTTTCCTTCTCGCCGTTGAAGGCTTTCATCACGATGTGACCGCTGTACATTTCCTCAACGTGCCCGTTGACATGACCGAGATATTCCTGCTGCTGTTTGAAATACTTCTGCGACTGTTTGACGATCAGCATCACTGCGATCATCGAGACCGGGATGATGACCAGCGCAACAAGGGTCATTGCCCAACTGATGGAGAACATCATCACCAGCACGCCGACCACCGTCACCAGTGAAGTGATGATCTGGGTCAGGCTCTGGCTCAGGGTCTGGTTGACCGTATCCACATCGTTGGTGATGCGCGAAAGCACTTCGCCGTGAGTGGTGCCGTCGAAATATTTGAGCGGCATGCGGTTGATCTTTTCCGAAAGGTCGCGGCGGAAACGGTAGGAAATATTGGTCGAGACATCCGCCATGACCCAGCCCTGGATGTAGGCGAATAACGCAGAAACAAGATACAGCCCCAGGGTTAAGAGAGCGATGCGCCCAATGTAGTTGAAGTCGATCGTGCCCGTCCCGTTCAATTCCGCCATCACGCCTTCAAAAAGTTTGGTGGTGGCATTGCCGAGGATCTTCGGCCCGGCGATGTTCGCGGCAGTGGAAGCCACCGCAAAAATAAAAACGATAATGATCGGCAGGCGATACGCGCCAAGATACTCGATCAGTTTGCGCATTGTTCCTTTGAAGTCGCGGGCTTTGGCGACAGGCGCGCCCATCATGTGACCGCCCATCGGGCCGCCCCGCATCGGTCCGCTTTGCTGCTGTCCGGATCTCTGTTGCATCATCATGCCAACTCCTCCTTGCTCAGTTGCGACAAGGCGATCTCTTTATATGTTTCGCAATTTTCCATCAGTTCGTTGTGTGTGCCTTTGCCAACAATGCGCCCTTCATCGAGCACGATGATCTGTTCAGCATTCTTGATGGTGGAGACGCGCTGGGTGACGACCAGTAATGTGCTGTTGGCGGTCTTTTCCTTGAACGCGCGGCGCAGCGCAGCATCGGTCTTGAAATCCAGCGCGGAGAAACTGTCATCGAGGATGTAGATCGGCGGCTTCTTGACAATGGCGCGCGCGATGGAGAGGCGTTGTTTCTGCCCGCCAGAGACGTTCGTTCCGCCCTGCGCGATCTCGGTTGCCATGCCTTCGGGTTTCTCGCTCACGAATTCCTGCGCCTGCGCGATCTCGATCGCAGACTTGAGCATTTCCGGCGTGGCGTTCTTATCGGCGTACAACATGTTGCTCTCGATGGTGCCGGAGAACAACGCGCTCTTTTGCGGCACGTAGCCGATCTTGTCGCGCAGATCGTGTTGGGTCACTTCGCGGATGTCCACACCGTCCACAAGGATCGAACCGCCGGTCACTTCGTAGAAGCGCGGGATCAAATTGACAATGGTCGATTTGCCGGCTCCGGTCGAACCGATGAAGGCGGTGGTCTGCCCGGGCTGGGCGGTGAAACTGATGTGCTCAAGCGCATCGGTATCTGCGCCGGGGTAGCGGAAGGAAACATCACGGAATTCCACCGAGCCTTTGAACGAAGCGGGGAATGTCCTGGGTTGTTTCGGGTTGTGGATGTGCGGCACGGTGCTCAGCACTTCGTGGATGCGGTCTGCGGAGACCGAGGCGCGCGGGATGATGATGAACATCATCGAGAGCATCAAAAAGGACATCACGATCTGCATGGCATACTGCATGAACGCCATCATGTCACCCACCTGCATGTTGGCCTCTGCAACCTGCTGCGCGCCGAACCAGATGATACCAAGCATCATGACATTCATGATGAGCATCATCAACGGCATCATCACCACCATTACACGGTTGATGAACAGGCTGACGGCGGTCAGGTCCTTGTTGGCAACATCGAAGCGTTTTTCTTCGAAGCCTTCCATGTTGAAAGCGCGGATGACCATCATGCCTGTCAAATTCTCACGCGAGACCAGGTTGATGCGATCGGTCAATTTCTGAATGATCTTGAACTTGGGCAGGGAGAGCGAGAAGATGATGGCGATCAAACTGACCAGCATCAACACCGCCACGCCGATGATCCACGAGAGCGGGGAGTCATTGCTGACGACCTTGATGATGCCGCCGATCCCCATGAGCGGCGCATAGAACATCATGCGCACCATCATCATCACCACCATTTGAATTTGAGTCACATCGTTGGTGGTGCGGGTGATGAGCGAAGCGGTCGAGAACTTGTCGAACTCGGTGCTGGAATAACTCTCAACGGTCTTGAATACATCGCGGCGGATATCGCGCGCCATGCCGGCCGCGATCTTGGCGGAGAGATAGCCCACGATGATGGTACAGACTCCCGAAGCGAGGGTCAGCAGGATCATCCAGCCGCCCACGTTCATGATGTAATCGTTCTGGATGGACTCGGTGTCCATGCCAAGCGCGTCATATTCAGCTTTGACTACGCTCACGCCTGCCTGCACGATCATGGAATCATCCAGCGCCGCGAACTTCTCATCCATCGCCGCGGTGATCTGCTCCCGTTGAGCGGCGGGCATCTGCCCCAACATGGAGAAAATATCCACACCGGGCGGGAGTTTGGTGATGTCAAATCCACCGAAGGCTCCGCCCATCTCGGCGGCAGCGGCGGGATCTTCGAGCGCCTTCTCGATCCCCGCAACCGCGAGCAGGGCTTTCGCCATGACCGGGTTAAGGCGATCGATCTCAGTCTGCTCAATATCTTTCAGCACATAGACGGGCTCATCAGCAAGAGCGGGATATTTCTTGAGGTAGGCATCGTAATCGGGGGAGGAAGCATCGATCAGCGAATATGCGTCGAAGATGGATGCCTGATCCTCCGCGTTCATAAAGACCGCGGCGCGTTCCAATTGGACCTGACGAATGGCTTTTGGCAGAGCGGTTTCAACTCCGCCCTGCTGGATGCCTGTGTTGACGATGCGCGAGAGGTAATCAGGCAGGGCAAGGTCAAGGTTCGCCTGCGTGAACAATAATGCAATGGAAAGCGTGAGCATTATCCAATAAGGTTTTGCAAACCGGATCAATTTAAGCATGTTCGCATCTGCTCCCTGTGATTTGATTTTCTTTCAAGATGTTTTCGGTCATGGAGTTCCTTAATTTTTCTCGATCTTTTTCGCTGCGTTGGTGAGGATGTTGAGAGCCTCGGCAACCCTCGCAGATTCTTCGCCGCTTAATTGGGAGGTGACTTCGTCCAACCAGCGGTGCCTTTCCTCGAGTCCTTTGGAGAGGAGTTTTTCTCCGTTCATAGAGAGGCGCAGCAGCCGCGCGCGCCGGTCGCTGGGATCTTCGGCTCGTTCAAGGTAGCCGCCCTGAACAAGTTTCTCCACCAATTGACTCGCCGCGGCATTGGTGATGTCGAACCGCTCGCTGATCGCAGACATGCCGCACGGTCCCTTGTGGTGCAGCTGCATCAGGATGCTGAACTGCGGCATGGTCAGCCCCGCCGACTTGGCGAACTGATTCCAGCCGCGCATGGAGCGGTGCATGAAAATATCCATCCAGTCGCGCAGAGATTGGGTAACAGGGGTGAGTTTGGTCATCGTTAAGTCCTCTTTTTAGTTAAGCAGACTGAAATATATTACGCGGAGGGGGATTCGGTCAAGAAAATTCGAGTTAGAGGAGTGTTAGAAAAAAAGAGGCTTCTCAATTGAGAAGCCTCTTCAAAAACTTATTGAATTTTGTCCAGCCCGTTGGGCATGGCGTCTTCGAGTTCGCGGCAGGTCCCCCCGGTGCAGGTCTGAAGTTGAGCGAGCCAATCACGCAGGCTGGTGAGGATGGCGGGGTCGAGGGTGGCTGCGAGATTCTCCAATTGATAGGGATCGGAGTCAAGGTCGTAAAATTCCTTTTCGCCGTTGTTGTATTCCACGTACACAAAGTCTTCTGCGCGGATGCCGCGGAAGGCGCTGTCGCCGGTCTGAAGCGCAGCCACATCACGGGCGGAGTCGGGGTATTCAAACTCAAAGGGCAGGGAAAGCGAGTTGACGAGAGCCAGCCCACCGTTAGTGGAAGAAGCGGGCAGGGTCATCCTGCCCATTTCGATCAACAATCCTTTGCGCCATTCCGAAGGCTGGGAATCTTCCGATCCCCATAACGAAACGAGCGAACGCCCATCGATGAAATCGGGTAGGTCAATGCCGGTCATTTCGGCGATGGTTGGCGCGAGGTCTATGTTGGCGGTGAGTTGGGAGATGACCGTGCCCGGCGCAATGCCCGGGCCGCGCACCA
>Ga0268298_10005917_pt1 | contig 11282 bp, 10 predicted proteins | sample WWTPWeurt_MetaG_FD_194462 | JGI IMG/M metagenome (GOLD analysis project Ga0268298, IMG submission 194462) | Activated sludge microbial communities from WWTP in Nijmegen, Gelderland, Netherland - WWTP Weurt | ecosystem: Engineered > WWTP > Aerobic digester > Activated sludge | place... | reverse complement strand
CGGCCCACCGACGTTCGCGTGTCTTCGCGCTCGGTGCGCTCACCGCTCCCGCAACCCGACGAACAGAGAACGATGCTGAGCACGCAGGCGACGCGTTTCATGTGAGCCTCCCGGGTCCGGCGGGGGAAATGTACCGAGACCGAGCCACGGCGCAAGGCCCACCCGAACCGTCGCCGGCCACCCTTCCGAGGGCGGGGCTCCTTCGGTATGGTACCCCATGCTCGACGGTGAGCTCCGAGAGTGTCTGACGTTCGACGATGTCATGCTCTTGCCGGCGTACAGCGAAGTGCTGCCGGTCGACGTGGACGTCAAAACCCGAGTGACGCGCGGCATCGAGATCAACATCCCGCTGGTTTCGGCGGCGATGGACTCGGTGACCGAGGCCCGCGCCGCCATCTGCATCGCGCGGCAGGGCGGTATCGGCATCATCCACAAGAACCTGCCGCCCCGCGAGCAAGCCGCGGAAGTGGATCGGGTGAAGCGGGCCGAAAGCGGCATCATCACCGATCCGGTGACGGTCCGGCCGAATCAGTCACTACGCGAGGCGTTGGCCGTAATGCGCGATCACGACGTGTCCGGCGTTCCCGTGGTCGAAGGCGAAACCCCGGTCGGCATCTTGACGGCGCGCGACATTCGCTTCGAGAAGAACCTGGACCAACCCGTCAGCGCGCTGATGACCACGGAGCTCGTGACCGTGGGACTCGGCGTCAAGAACGACGCAGCGCGCGAGCTCTTGCACAAGCATCGCATCGAGAAGCTCCTGGTGGTCGAAGGCGGGAAGCTGGTCGGGCTCATCACCATCAAGGATCTCTTGCAGGCCGAGAGGAACCCGCTCGCGGTCAAGGACGAGCGCGGGCGCTTGCGGGTCGGTGCTGCCATCGGCCCGGGTCCCGAGGGCATGGGGCGAGCGGACCTGCTGATCGACGCGGGCGCCGACCTGATCGTGGTGGACACGGCCCATGGCCATTCGAAGGGAGTCCTCGACGCGGTCCGCGCGGTGAAGACCCGGCACCCCAACGTGCAGCTCGTGGCCGGAAACATCGCGACCGCCGAGGCCACTCAGGCGCTCATCGACGCTGGCGTCGATGGCGTGAAGGTCGGCATCGGCCCGGGCAGCATCTGCACGACCCGCATCGTCGCCGGCATCGGCGTGCCCCAGATCACGGCCATTGCCGACTGCGTTCGCGTGGCCGATCGACACGACGTGCCGGTGATCGCCGACGGCGGAGTCAAGTTCTCCGGCGACGTCACCAAGGCCATCGCCGCAGGGGCATCCTCGGTCATGATCGGTTCGTTGTTCGCGGGCACCGACGAAGCTCCTGGCGAGCTCGTCTTGTACCAGGGCCGGAGCTACAAGGTGTATCGGGGCATGGGCTCCATCGGCGCCATGAAGCGCGGCAGCAAAGATCGCTACGGGCAGGCCGGAACGGCCGACGAGAAGCTCGTGCCCGAGGGCATCGAAGGCAGAGTGCCGCACCGCGGCTCGCTGCGCTCGGTCCTCGATCAGCTGGTCGGTGGACTGCGCGCGGGCATGGGCTACACCGGGTCCAAGACCGTGGGTGACCTGCGCAAGAACGCCAAGTTCATCCGTATCACGGGCGCCGGACTCAAAGAGAGCCACGTGCACGACGTGATCATCACCGAAGAGGCACCGAACTATCGCGCCTGAATCCGCGCGCTCGTGCGCGGGCTCGAGGAGTCATCGAGGTCGAAGCGATACGCAAAGCCCAGGTGGGCTCCCAGGGTCGTGATGGACCCCGAACCCGGCGCGCAGCCGCCGATGACGTCACCGCTCTGGCGATGGGCCGCGGCGTCGAACCCGGTGAGAAAGGCCACGTCGCGGCTCACGGCCACATCGAGCCCCACGCCGCCACCGAGGGCGATTCCGGGCCCGTCGCTCGCGTCACACCCGTAGGCCGAGGGTGGCCGCGTGAAGCCGTCGCCGGGTCTCGTTCCGGTACCTCGCACGTGTTGCCAGGACATCCCGAGGCCCAAACCGACGAACAGACCGACGGAGTCTTCACGCCACGGATAGGCGCGCCCGCGCAGCCACACCGCATCGAGCGCGCGCCGCACGTCGACACTGCTCGTGCCCCCTTCGCTGCGATCGACTCCGAGCGCCACGCGCTCGTAGGCCAAGCCGAGAGAGAACAACCGATTGGGCGCGAGCCAAACGCTGGGGCCGTAGGCCAAACCCGCGGATTGGTCTTCCGAAAGCTCGTAGCTCGAGCTCGAGCCGAGTCGTAGGGAGAGGCCCGCGGCGAGCTCCACGTCCAGGGTCGTCTCGGGCGGACGACGTCGCGGCCGGTGTTCGCCGGGCGTGTCGAGACCCTGCATGGAGAACGCGGGCTGCACCGGAGGAGTGAGCGTGAGCGGCCAAGACGGCGCAGCACCCGCGGCAGGTGGAGGCTCGGAGCTCGCCGGCGGAGCGGCGTTCGGCGCGGGTACGCTCGGGGCCGGCGCTACGCTCGGCGCCGGCGCTGCGCTCGGCGGGGGAGGCTCGGCAGGCGCGCCCGCGCTCGCGGCAGCTTCGGGTGTCGTTGCCGCTGGCGGCGGACTACCGGGCGCGACGTTGGGCGGTGGCGCTTGAGCCAACGCGGCGTAGGAAAGCGCGAGTCCGCCCAAGGTGACCCGAGCCGGCAGGCGTCGAACCATCACGCGCTCGACTATCACTCCGCGCGAACGCATAGGCAATCGGCGGCGGCAGGCTCCTCCGAACGCGACCGAGAAGGCGACCACGCGCACGAGACCAGCCGAGGGTCAGCTCCGCGAACCGGGCGCCGAGGTCGGGATGGGCCGAACGCAGCGTCTCCCCGGCAACCAGGGCGAAGGGCAGGAGCAGGATGGCGAACAAAAGGAGCGCCGAACCGAGGGGGCCAAAACTCGAAAAAATGGGGTCGAACATGAACCCTCCAAATAAAACTGGCCGGTTGGATTGTTTTTTAATCACTCTTGCGCGACGTGTCAAGAAGTGAGCGAACGAGCGGACATCGCTCCGGTTTCCCGGAACCGCGCCGAGCTCCCTCCGGCCCGCGCGCTTCCGAGCGGCTGTCACCTCGCGCCCCGCTCAGCCGCGTCTCGGCGCAGCTGCGCCCCGCTCGTCAGCTGGGACGCGGGGACGATGGCACGACGAGAGAGATGGCGATGGCTTCGAGGGCGGTCTGCACGAGCTCGTCGTCGCTCGCGTCCATCGGGTCGAAGAAGTCGTGCAGCGCGAGGCCGTCGAGCATCCCGATCACCAGCCGCGGCATGATGTGGATCGGCACCGTGGGCTCGAGCCCCAGCACTTCGAAGCCGTGCTTCAGGTGGCGAAACACTTCGTCGCGGTTGGCCTCGAACATGGTGGACAAGGACTTCCGCAGCTTCGGATCGTAGATGCCTTGGGCCATGAGGTCCGCCAGCACGCGGAGCTCGGCGCTGACTTGCTTGCGCGACACGCGCATCTCACGCAGCGCGCGCCGGATGCGCTCGTGGGGCTCACCCGGTGCTTCCCAAGCTTCGCGTACGCGTTCACGCATGGCCTCGGCACACCGCACCAGCACTTGGGCGATGAGGTCGTCTTTGCTCTCGAAGTGGTAGTGCACCGCGCCCTTGCTCATCCCAGCCGCCTCGGCGATGTCGCTCACGCTGGTGCGCGCGTAGCCGCGCTCGGCGAGGGCGCGGATGGCCGCGTCCAGAACCTGGCGTCGACTCGTCTCGCTCTTCTTGTAGGTGCGTCGCGGGCGGGGCATGCATCCCTCTCGGCGCTGGCCAGAGCCGGAGGGCACCGGCCTCGGGCCGACGGAGCTTCGTTCTCCGCTGCCGTCATTAGAGCGCGCGGCAGAGGCCGAGGGGAAGGCCGAAGCGGCGAAAAACCGCGGGCATTCAGCGGAATTCCCAGCATCTGCCAACGGTGGTACCGCGCCCACCTCCGACGTTGACAGAGCGGTTTTCGGCTGCCAAAGTCCGCCGCGGAGAGATGACCGAGCGGCCGAAGGTGCCTGATTCGAAATCAGGTGTACCCTGACGGGTACCGTGGGTTCGAATCCCACTCTCTCCGCTGCGCGCCTGGGTCGTCGCTTCGATCGGATCATCCACTGAGCCGAACGAACCGGCGACTCGGATCCCGGAGCTCACGCGCCGAGATCCCCACCTTGGAGAGGTGACCGAGAGGCCGAAGGTGCATGATTGGAAATCATGTGTACCCGTAAGGGTACCGCGGGTTCGAATCCCGCCCTCTCCGCCAAACCGCCCCGAGCCGCGCTCCAGGACCGTTCGCGCATCGGCGGCGAGAAGGCTCGGCGCGAGCCTGTCGTCCATGAACGGTCATCGATGAAAGAAGCCGCCGATGCCCCACTTCCTCAGCGCACCCACCCGCATCCAAGCCCACGGCGAGCCCCCGAAGACCATCGAGGAGTACTTCGGACGTGTGAACTCGAAGACCGGGTGCGTGAGCGTCGCGCGCATGGTGAGCCCGGCGGGTTGGCGCGAGCCGGGGCAAACACCCGAGTTCGACGAGTACACCGTGGTGCTGAAGGGTGAGCTCAGCGTCGAGACCCGAGAGGGCGTCCAGCGCGTCCGGGCAGGGCAAGCGATCTTGGTGAAGAGCGGCGAGTGGGTGCGCTACTCGAGTCCCGCGGCGGAGGGCGCCGAATACGTGGCCGTGTGCCTGCCAGCGTTTTCGCCGGACACGGTCCATCGCGAAGCCGAGTGACGTCGCGCGCGGCTCACTTGGACGAGCGAATCGGTTCCTGGGTCGGCGGAGCACAGCGACAAACCTCGCAGTCGCGCTTCGCGTCGTAGGAGCAGTCGACTCGGGTCATGCACTCGGTCGCCCGCGCCTCGGGGCACGGCTTCGAAGACGGCGCTTTGGTACAGGCCGGCGCCGCGAGGAGGCCCGCGAGGAGCAGCCGCCGAAGCAACGTTCGCACGGCCACATCCTACACGACTTCTCGGGGCGCCTCGGGCGGCTTCCGCGGACGGAAAAAGAGGTAGAGGATGGGGCCGACGGCGCCGAGCGCGACGGTACCCACGACCGGCCACGAGCTGCGCGTCTCGCCGGCGAGCAGCAGCACGATGCTGAAGACGATCAGACTCACGGGCAAGAGGCCGATGAGGAGCAGCCCGAAGCGGCCGACCGGGACTCGGAAGGCCCCGCGGAGCTCGGGCTCGTGCCGCCGGAAGTGGAGCAAGGCCGCGATCTCGAGGGCGAGCGCGCCGGTGTACAAGATCACGTCGGCCGCCAAGAGATCCGCGAACGGCAATAGCGCAAACACGGAATAGATGGTCGCCGCGAGGAGCACCGCCCGCCGCGGCGTTCCGCGGGCGTCGAGCACCCCCAGCGCCCGGGGCAGGAGCCGATCTTTGGCCAACACCAGCGGGATGCGCGAGTAGGACAGCAGGAGCGCATTGAACAGCGCGAAAGCGCTGAGCATCCCTGCCGCCGCGATCCAGGTGCCGAGCCATCCACCGACGACCTCCGTTCCGAGCGCCGGCCATGCTCCGTCGGTCCACTTCCGGTAGTCGGTCACGGCGAGCACCGGCAGCACGGAAATCAGGTAGACCAGTGTCACGAGGGGAAGCGTGCGAGCGAGCGCTCGCGGGTAATTCTTGCCCGCGTCATCGAGCTCCCCCTCGATGGTCGAAGGGTTGTCCCAGCCGCTGTAGTTCCAGATCGACAGCGAGATACCGCTGCCGAGCGCACCCACGAACGACACTCCCGGCGTGTGATAGGGCTCGATGGGCAGCGCCACGTGAGACGCAGCGAACCATTCGTGTGCCGCCGCCGCAGCCAGCACCAGAAACGGGAGCAGCACGGCGGCCGCGAACCAGCCCGATGCGATGCCCACCACGCGAGTCCCGCGCAGGTTCAGCAGCGTGGCCAGCCAGACCAGCCCGAGCGAGATCGCCCAAGCCGCGAGCTTGCCAACCCCGGGGAACAGGAAGGCGAGGTACTGCTGGAAGAGCACCGGGTAGAGCGCCATGTCCACGAGCGAGTAGGCGAACGAGAGCCACCCGTTGCAGAAGCCTCCGAAGGGTCCGAAGGCTCGTTTCACCCACTCGTAATAGCCGCCCTCGACGGGAAGCATGCTGGCGAGTTCGCCGATGAGCAGCGCCTCCGGCACGCTGTAGAGCAACGGCGTCGCCACGATCAAAGTCAGCGCGACGCCCGGCCCAACCGCGCCGATCAGCCCCTCGAGGCCGAATGGCCCGCCCGACACGGTGAAGAACATCACCGCGACGAGGGGCGCGAGCCCGAGTCGGGCCGGCTTCAAGTGGACTCGGGAGACCAGCGCAGGCGCGGCTGACGTGCAGCGCGAGCTTCATCGAGCCGACGATGTCGGGTGTTGTGGGGCGCGCCCTTCACGAGCTCGGGGTTCTCGGCCGCCTCCTGCGTGATCCGGATCAGCGTGTCCACGAACGCATCGAGGGTCTGTTGGGTCTCGCTCTCCGTCGGCTCGACCATCAAGGCGCCCCGCACCACCAGAGGGAAGTAGACCGTCGGCGGGTGGAAGCCGTAGTCGATCAGGCGCTTTGCCACGTCGAGGGTCTTCACGCCGGTCTTCGCCTCGAGGTCCTTGTCGGTGAAGACGGCTTCGTGCAGTGAAGGCGTTTCGAACGCGAGAGGCAGCACGCTCTTCAGGCGAGCAGCGATGTAGTTCGCGTTGAGCACTGCCATGTCGCTCACCCCTCGGAGGCCCTCGGGGCCGAGCTCCCGGATGTAGGTGTAGGCACGCACCATCATGCCGAAGTTTCCATAGAACGAACGCACGCGACCGATGCTCGACGGGCGGGCGAAGTCGAGGTCGAAACCGTCGCTCTTGCGCACGACCACCGGCAGCGGCTGAAAAGGCTCGAGCACTTTCTTGAAAGCCACGGGGCCCGACCCGGGGCCGCCGCCGCCATGGGGCGTCGTGAAGGTCTTGTGCAGGTTGTACTGCATCACGTCCACTCCCACGTCGCCTGGACGTGCGCGGCCGAGCACCGCGTTCATGTTGGCGCCGTCGCCGTAGACGAGGCCGCCCTTCTCGTGCACGAGTCGGGTCAGCTCGGGCATCGCGCTCTCGTAGAGGCCGAGCGTGTTGGGGTTCGTGATCATGAGCCCGGCGACGTCGCCGCCTGCGCCCTCGAGCGCGCGCGCGAGCGTGGCCGGCTCGACCACGCCAGCGCTGCCGGCGGGAAAAGCAACGCTCTCGAGCCCGTTCAGCGTGGAGCTCGCCGGGTTCGTTCCATGCGCGCTGTCGGGGATGAAGACCTTCTTGGGCGAGCGGCCCTGGGCCTGATGGTAGGCCCGGATCATCATCAAGCCGGTGAGCTCGCCCTGGGCACCCGCCGCGGGCTGCAAGCTCACGCCGTCCATGCCGGCGATCTCGGCGAGCAACTGCTCGAGGTGGAACATCAGCTCGAGCGCACCCTGGGCGAGCCGCGGCGGCGTGTGTGGATGGAGCGCGGCGAAGCCTGCCAGACGCGCCGCCCACTCGTTCACCTTGGGGTTGTGCTTCATCGTGCACGACCCGAGCGGGTAGAACTGGGTGTCGATGGAGAAGTTCCACTGGCTCAGGCGCACGAAGTGGCGAAACGCCTCCGGCTCGCTCACCTCGGGCAGCGCTGCCGGCACCTTGCGGCAGAGCGCGCCCAGGCTGCGCGCGGGATCGACCGGCGGCACGTCGAGCTGAGGCACGCTGGCCCCGGAGCGCCCCGGCGCGCCGCGCTCGAAAATCGGTGGTTCTTCGAACTCTAGTCCGCTGCTGGCTTCGGCAGTCATGAGACGCCTTGTATCAATCGACGGCCGGCGGGAGATCTCCGCCTTCCTTCTTGTCGTCGCTGCCCTTGTCGTCGCCGCCCTTGTCGCCTCCGCCCTTGTCGCCGCCCGACGGCTTGCCGCCTGGGGTCTCGTCCCAGCCGCCGCCCTGCCCGCGCCCTTCGAGTTCGTCGGGCAGCACGGAGTTCGGATCGGGCTTGCGGTTGAGCTGCTTGACGCCCTCCCACTTCATGCCGGTCTCGTCGTTGCCGAGCCCCCACTCGCCTTTGATCACGTGAGCCTCAGCGGCCTTCGGCACGGTGTACTTGAAGTAGCCGCGCCCCGAGCGCGTAGCGGTGGGGCCGACCATGCCGATGCGGTGCTCTTTCCATTCGAACCGGAGCACGTCTCCGGTGACCTTGCCGCTGAGCTCGCCCCAAGCGTCGCCGGCGGTGGTGCGCCACTTCGCGCTGACGGTGTCGCCTTCTTTCACCGCGTGGAGGTAGCCGTTGGTCTGATCGTAGTAGACGCCAGTCCAATCGCCGCCTTCGGGCATGTCGCCGACCTGCACGGCCGCGGTCTTGGCTGGCGGCGCGCCATTGCACGCTGCCGAGCTCATCGAGAACGGCGCGAGCAGAGCGAGAGAAACGATGTAGGGGAGTGAGCCGCGGAGCAACATGGCGCGGAGCCTACCACGGCAGCGGGGCGCCGATGGACCCCGGAGTCGCACGGAAAATGCCAGGGCCAGCTGCTCGCCGCGGAACGTCAGGGCGTGCGGCCGAGCCGTTCTCCGAGCCACGCCACGAGCGGGGTCGGGAGCTCTACGGCGTGGTCGAGGGCCCAGACTGGGGCGCCTCCATACTGTCGGCCGAGCTTGGTCGCGCACTTCTGCGTGGTGAGCCACGCGTCGACCGGCGGTCCTCGGCGGGGAGCCGGAAACTCGCCGTGGTCGGTGTGTAGCTCGACGCGGCGGGGCTCGATGCCCGTCTGCTGGAGCGCCCGGAGCACGCGCTCGGGGCGCGCGATGGCGAGGAGGAGTCCCAGTGCGAGCCCGCGCAGCGATTTCACGGGCAGCCGGAGCCCATCGTGCGTGCGCACGCCACTCCACCCGTGTCGCACCACGTCGACTGGATGCCCCAAGGCGGGCACGGTCTGGGCGGGCCCCACCAACGTCAACACGCGGTCGGCGAGGGCGAGACAGCGCCCCGGCGACGCTCGCAGATCGCCGGCAGGAGGGCAGTGGCCAGCGCCGAACGGCGCGCCGGCGTCGAGCACGAGGAGCGATGCGCTGAGCGGCTCGGGCGCTGCTTGGAGCAGCCCGTCCACCAACAACACGTCCCCGAGACGGCTGGCCCAATCCACGAGCTGCTGGCGATTCCTGCCGACGACGACCGGAACGCCATGCGGCGCCAGCGCTCGCGCGAGCCAGGCGCCCTCGTCCCCCACTTCACGTGCGGGGTGTTCGGGTAGGACGCGCAGCGGCTGGGAGACGCGAGCAGAGTAGGCGCTCGCGAGCACCACTACGCGCTCGGTTGCTCCGAACACGCGAGCCAGCTCGAGCACCACCGGCGTCTTGCCGGCCCCACCCAGGGTGGCTCCACCCACGCCCACGACTCGCACCCCTCGCGGCAAACGGAGCCGCCGCGCCGGCTCCGACACCCGGGACCACACGCCGGACAACACGCGCGCCGCTCGGCCATCGAAACGCCCAGACTCGACGGCGCGCGCCAGCTCGGCCGAGAGGCTCACCCCGCCCCGAGCGCTCGCCCGAGCTCGACTCCGAATCGATGGGCTTCGGCCTCGTCACGGGGCAACGGGGCCCGCGCTTCTCTCGAGCGCGGGTTCGACCCGTCCGCATCCGCGAAGAAGCCTCGAAGCCAGAGCTCCGGGCCTTGGCGGATCGCATAGGCCGCCACGGGCAACTGGCAGCTTCCGCCAACGGCCTGCATCACACCGCGTTCGGCAGCGACCGCGATGGCCGTTTCAGCGTGAACCATCGGTGCGAGCAACGAGAGCGTGCGTTGGTCCCCGGTGCGAAGCTCGACCGCCAGCGCCCCCTGCCCGACGGCAGGCAGGGAAACCTCGGGTTCGAGGATCTCGGTGGCCCGGTCCGCGAGCCCCAGGCGCACCAGGCCCGCGCGAGCGAGCACGATGGCGTCCACGACGCCTTCGCTCACTTTGCGTAGCCGCGTGTCGACGTTGCCGCGGAGGGGTACGATTTCGAGATCGGGGCGCACGCGCGCGATCTGCACGCGGCGTCGCAACGATGACGTGCCCAGCTTGGCGCCCGAGGGCAGCTCCATGAGCTTCTGGCCGCTGCGACTCACCAGCACGTCACGTGGGTCTTCGCGCAGGGGGATGCAGCCGATGGCGAGGGACGGCGCCAGCTCGGCCGGCACGTCTTTCAAGCTGTGGATGGCGACGTCGGCGCTTCCGGCGAGCAGAGCCTCTTCGATCTCTTTGATGAAGAGGCCCTTGCCGCCGATCTCGTTCAGCGCTCGGTCCTGGATCTTGTCGCCAGTGGTCACGACGTGGAGCTCCTCGATCACGAGCCCCGCGTGGTGCTCGGCGAGGGCGCGAAGGAACGCGCGGGCCTGGGCCAACGCGAGCTGGCTCTTGCGCGTGGCGACGATGATTTTTTCGGTCATTTTCCGTTGGTTCCCGTGGCGCGCGTCCGCGCGCTCGCGGGCTCTTCCAAGGCGAGCTCGGGCGGCGGCCGGCTGTCGGTCGTTGGTACGGTGGCGGGCTCCGAGTGAAGCTCGAACAGCTCGCTCAGGGCCGCCATGAGCTGTTCCACGCGGAAGCTCTCGTAGTCGCGGTCGACGACCACGTGTCGCAAGTGAGCGGTGGGCGCGTGGAGCATCTTGTTCAGCGCGGCTTCGATCATGGTCTCGAGCGCGGCGCGGTCGTCGTCACTCAAGTGCTTCAATCGGCCGCGCAGGCTTCGCTCGAGCTCGGCGTGGAGCACGCGGCCGAGCTTGTTTCGCAGCGCCACCACGACGGGGGTCACCTGGGTGGTCTCCGCCCAGCGCTCCCAGCCCGCCGTCTCTTCGAGCACGATGCGTTCCGCGCTCTCCGCCTCGCGAGCGCGGCTCTGGCGGGTCTCCGCCACGACGCGCTCGAAGTCGTCGATGTTGTAGAGGAACACCGCGCCGAGGCTCTCCACCTTGGGGTCGACGTCGCGGGGCACTGCGAGATCGATGAAGAACAGGTTGCGACCCCGGCGCTTCTTCCGGATTTGCGCGATGGTGTCGTAGTCGACGACGAAGCCGGGCGCGCTGGTGCTGGTGATGACGACGTCGGCTTCCACCAGCGCTTGTGCCAACCCATCCCAGCCGCGCGGTTCGCCCCCGACCTGAGCCGCGAGCACGGCGACGCGAGCTTCGTTGCGCCCCACCACGTAGAGGCGTGTGCCAGCGTTCTTCAGGAGCTTGGCCACCGTCTCGGCCATCTCCCCCGATCCGATCAGAACCACGGTGCGACCACGGAAATCGCCGAAAATCTGCCGGGCCAGGTCCACGGCGACCGTCGGCACCGAGACTTGCCCCGCGCCGAGGTGGGT
>Ga0268298_10005916_pt1 | contig 11283 bp, 4 predicted proteins | sample WWTPWeurt_MetaG_FD_194462 | JGI IMG/M metagenome (GOLD analysis project Ga0268298, IMG submission 194462) | Activated sludge microbial communities from WWTP in Nijmegen, Gelderland, Netherland - WWTP Weurt | ecosystem: Engineered > WWTP > Aerobic digester > Activated sludge | place: Netherlands... | reverse complement strand
GAGGCACTGGACACCCCGCCGGCGGCGGGTGACGTCTTCACCAACAACGTGGCCGTCAGCGCCAACGAGCCTGACGTCAGCCCGGGCAACGACAGCGTCAGCGAGCAGACCACCGTGCGCCAGCGCATCGATCTGGCGGTGAGCAAGTCGGTCAGCGCCAGCCCGGTCACGATCAGGCAGCCCTTCACCTGGACGGTGGGCGTGGTCAACAACGGCCCGGGCAACTCGCTGCAGACCGACCTCACCGATACCCTGCCCGCGGGCGTGGTGGTCACCGGCCCCATCACCTGGACCAAGACCAACCCAAGCGAAACCGGCACCTGCACCCAGGCCGCCAATCTGGTGAGCTGCGCGCTGGGCCAGCTCGCCGCCCAAGGCAGCGTGAGCATCACCGTGCCCGCGCGCTACGACGCCGTGCCCGCTGGCGGCTCCGCCACCAACACGGCCACGGTGGACACCGCGCCGTCCAAGATCGGCGGCGTCGACCCCGTGCCGGGCAACAACTCGGCCACGGTGCCGCTCACGGTGACCGCGTCCTCGCTGGCCGGCACGGTGTTTCAGGACCGCGATCGCAGCGGCGGCAATGGCGGCACACCGCAGGCCGCTGGCAGCGAGCCGCGCATCGCCGGTGTCATCATCACGCTCACCGGCACTGATGCCTATGGCAACGCGGTGAACCTGAGCGCCACCACCGACGCCAGCGGCAACTACCGCTTCGACAACCTGGCGCCGTCCAATGCGGCGGGCTACACGCTCACCGAGACCCAGCCCGCCGGCTACATCAACTCGCCCAGCCCCACCCCGGTGGCCGGCCCGCTCGCGCCCAGCCTGGGTGGCAGCTACAACGCAGGCGGCACCGCCGGCGCGTCCAGCCACACGGCCATCGTGCTGGGCGGCAGCGCCAATGGTGCCAACTACAACTTCCCCGAAGTGCGGCGTCCCTCGCTCGCCGGCTTCGTCTACCTGGACATCAACCAGGACGGCACGCGCAACGCGTCCCCCGACCTGCCGGTGGGCGGCGCCACCGTGCGCCTGCTCGATGCCGCCACCGGCGCCTTGGTGGCCAGCACCACCACCGACGCCAGCGGCGCCTACAGCTTCAGCGGCCTCGACCCACTGATCAGCTACACCTTGGAGCAGCCCTTCCCCAACGCGCCAAGTAACCTGAGCCCCGGCCCGATCAACCCCGGCCTGATCAACGGCGCGGCCTGCGCCACAGGCTGCACGGCGCTGCCGGCCTACAGTGCCGGCCCGACCGACCGCATCGCCAACATCGACCTGTCCGCAGGCACCGATGGCACGCAGTTCAACTTCGGCGAGCTGATGCCCAGCGTGATCAGCGGCACGGTGTATGCCGACCGCAACCGCAATGGCACGATGGAATCGGCCGGCACCGACGGCCGCCTGGCCGGAGTCACCCTGACGCTGTACTCGGGCACCACCTGCAGCGGCGCCGCGCTGGCCACGCGCACCAGCGACGCCACGGGCCAATACGCCTTCGCCAACCTGGTGCCCTTCCTGCCCTACAGCGTGTGCGAGACCCAGCCCGTGGGCTACCTCGACGGCGCCACCAACCCCGGCACCGATGCCACCAGCAACCTGGCCAACCGCATCAGCATCGCCTCGCTGGCCATCACCGGCTCGCCCAACAACAACTTCGGCGAGCAGGTGGGCCTGATTTCGGGCTATGTCTACCTGGACAGCAACGTCGACGGCAAGCGCACTGGCGAGCCCGGCCTGCCCGGCGTGGTGATCACGCTCACGGGCGTGGACGCCAGTGGCAATCCGGTGCTGCGCACGGCCAGCACCGATGGCACGGGCGCCTACCGCTTCGACGACCTGCCGGCCGCCAACGGCAATGGCTACACCGTCACCGAGCAGCCGACCCAGCCCGTCTACAACGGCGGCAGCACCAACAACGGCACCACCACGGCCGGCAGCACCGGCGGCACGGCCACCGGCGTGAACACCCTGCCCAGCGCCATCAGCGGCATCCCCTTGCTGGCCGGTGGCAGCTCCACCGAGAACAACTTTGGCGAGCTGCTGCTCAGCCAGCTCAGTGGCACGGTCTACCTCGACAGCAACACCAACAACCGATACGACCTGGGCAACGGCGACGCGCCGCTGGCCGACATGCGCGTCGAGCTGCACCTGGGCAGCAGCTGCGCCGGCCCGCTGTACGACACCCGCATCACCGATGCCGACGGCCGCTACAGCTTCAGCTCGCTGCAGGCCGGCATGGCCTACACGATCTGCGAGATCCAGCCGGCGCTGTACAGCAATGCCGCCACCAACCCGGGCGCCGGCGCCAGCAGCCCGGCGGCCAACGTGATCGTCGTGCCCAGCCTGCCGGGCTCGGGCATCTCGGACAACAACTTTGGCGAGCTCGGCGGCAGCCTGACCGGCAAGGTCTTCCTGGACCAGAACAACGACGGCCTGCCCGCCGGTGAACCGGGCCTGCCCGGCGTGACCATGACCCTGAGCGGCACCGACGCCGCCGGCAATGCCATCACCCGCACGGTGCAGACCGATGCCAATGGCGTCTGGGTCTTCGCCAACCTGCCGGCGTCCGGGCCGAGCGGCTACACGGTGACCGAGCAAGCGGCCCAGCCGGTCTACCAGGGCGCCACCACCACCAATGGCATCACCAACGCAGGCACCTCGGGCGGCAAGGCCACCCTGCCCACCACCACGCCGAGCAGCATCGCTGCCATCGTGCTGCCCGCTGGCACCACCGCCACCAACTACCACTTCGGTGAGGTGCTGGGTGCCAGCATCAGCGGCAGCGTCTACATCGACCGCAACAACAACGGCACGATGGACAACACCCCCACGGACGGCCGGCTGGGCGGCGTGATCCTCACGCTCTACCTCGGCACCGATTGCAGCGGCACGCCAGTGGGCAGCACGCAAACCGATGCGCAAGGCCGCTACACCTTCGGCGGCCTGGCCGCGGGCGCCACCTACACCGTCTGCGAAACGCAGCCCGCCGGCTACGGCCAGGGCAGCGACAACCCCGGCACCAATGGCAGCACCAACGCCATCAACGCCATCACCGTGACGGCCTTGCCCACCGGCGGCTCCACGGCCAACAACTTCGGCGAGTTGCCGCCCGAGCTCGCCAACCTGGGGCCCGATCTGGTGGTCACCAAGGCCGCCAACGACGCCGTCTTCACGGCCGGCGGCCGGGCCTCCTACACGATCAGGGTGCGCAACATCGGCCAGGCCGCCAGCAATGGCAGCTACAGCGTGAGCGACCACCTGCCCGCGGGCGTCACGCTCGCCGCCACACCCACGGGCACGGGCTGGGCCTGCACGGGCGACACCGGTGCCAGCAGCTTCAGCTGCAGCGGCTCGAACGTGATCGCCGCCGGTGCTGATGCGCCAGTCATCATCGCCATCGTGACGGTGAGCCCCACCGCCGCGGCCAATGGCACGGTGGCCAACGCCGTGCTGGTGGAAGGCGGCGGCGAGCCCGCCGTCAAGGGCCCCACGCCGGGCGAGCGCGATGCGTTCGACAAGAACCCCGGCGGCCTGCCCCTGTGCCTGCCCGTGCCCTCGCAGAACGCCTGCCGCACCGCCACGCCGGTGCAGCAAGGCACACCCGATCTGGTGGTGAGCAAGACGAGCGCCGCCGCCAGCTTCACGCCGGGGCGCAGCTACAGCTACACCCTGAGCGTGCGCAACATCGGCGGCGGCAGCACCAATGGCAGCTACACCGTGAGCGACCGCCTGCCCGCCGGCATGACGCTGGCCGCCGTGCCCACGGGCCCGGGCTGGGCCTGCACCGGCGCCATCGGTGGCAGCAGCTTCAGCTGCACCAGCAGCACCGTGGTCGCCGCGGGCGCCAGCGCTGGCGAGATCAGCCTGCAGGTCACCCTCGCCAGCTCCGTGGCCGTGGGCACCGAGCTGAGCAACGTGGCCCTCGTGGAAGGCGGCGGCGAGCCCGATCCGGCCAAGCCCACGCCAGCCGAGCGCGATGCCTTCAACGGCAACCCCGGCGCCCTGCCCGTGTGCGAGACGCCGGCCACACACAACGCCTGCCGCCACACCACACCGGTGGCCATCACGCCCAGCGGCGTGGTGTACGACTCGCTCACCCGCGAGCCCCTGCCCGGCGCAGTGGTCAGCCTCACGCCCAGCGGCAACTGCCCGGGCTGGTCGCCAGCCCAGCAGGTGATTGGCGCGTCCGGCAGCGGCTACACCATCAATGGCAGCACCATCTCCATGGTCACCGGCATCGATGGCGTGTACAGCTTCGTGCTGTTGCCCAACGCGCCGGCGCTGTGCACCTTCACCATCACGGTCAAGCCCCCGGCTGACCATGCCTTCGTCTCCAAGGACATCCCGCCCGCCGATGGCGCTTTGAGCCCCGGCGGTGCGCCCGGCAGCATCCACGCGGTGCAGCCGCAGCCTGAGGCCCCGCAGGCCGAGGTCGGCCCCGGCACCCTCTACTACCTGGTGGTGAACATGGGCTCCAGCACGGCGGACGTGGCCAACAACCACATCCCGCTCGACCTGGACCTGAACATCACGCCGTCTCTGCCCGCCAAGCTGGTGCTGCGCAAGACCGGTGACCGGCAGCAGGTGGAGGTGGGCAACACCGTGCGCTATGCCATCACGGTGGCGCTCACCGCCGGCACGCCGCCCGCCTACCTGAGCGTGGTGGACCGCCTGCCCGCCGGCTTCACCTATGTGCCCGGCACCGCGATGGTGGCCGAGCAGGCGGGCGCCGCCAGCCCCATCGCCGACCCGGCCGGCGGCCGCGGCCCCAGGCTGGCGTTCGAGCTCGGCGCCATGCCCGCCAGCGGCTCGGTCACGCTGTACTACCGCGCCCGCGCCGACGTGGGCAGCCTGCAAGGCGACGGCATCAACCGAGCCACAAGCTACGGCTGCGCCGAGGGCCCGTCGTGCACGGTGCCTGGCAGCTTCACGCCACGCGACGGCAGCCTGGCCAGCAACGAGGCGCAATACCGCGTCACGCTCAACGCTGGCGTCTTCACCACCGAGGCCTGCGTGCTGGGCAAGGTGTTTGTCGACTGCAATGGCAACCACGTGCAGGACGCTGAAGAGCTGGGCATCCCCGGCGTGCGCCTGGTGATGCAGGACGGCACCACGCTGATCGCTGACTCTGAAGGCAAGTACTCGGTCTGTGGCCTGCCGGCCAAGAGCCACGTGCTGCGCATCGATCCGCTCACCCTGCCGCGCGGCGCGCGCCTCACCACGTCGAGCAACCGCAACCTGGGTGACGCTGGCAGCCTTTGGCTCGATCTGAAGAGCGGCGAATTGCACCGTGCCGACTTCATCGAGAGCAGTTGCTCCAACACCGTGCTCGAGCAGGTGAAGGCCCGCCGCGCCCAAGGCGAAGTGCTCGCCCCCGAGACCGAGAAGCAAGGCCAGCCTGCGCTGCGTTTCGACAGCAAGGCGCATGGCCTGAACACCCTCACCAGCCCCACCCAGGGCACCGATGGCGCCAACCAGCAGGTGCCCAAGGCGCGTGCCAACAGCCCTGCCCCGGCGCCCGATGCGCCCGCCCTGGACGAACAGAACCGGCCCACGCCGAGCTTGCCCATGAACCAGCCACCGCCCACGGGCCGAAGCCCGGGTGACGCGCCCGACGCCCCCTCCACCGCTGCAAAGGAGGCCGGCCATGGCACGCGCTGATCGCACGCGCCGGCTCGCCGGCGCCACACCGAAGCCCCGCACACTGGCGCTGTTGATCTCGCAGGCCATCCTGCTGGCTGGCGCCGCTCAGGCGCAATCCCAGGCCCCCGCAGGCCTGCCCAGCGACGTGCGCTACACGCCCGTGCAGGGCAGCGCCACCGCGCTCACGCCGCGTCAGCCTGGTGCGGACGATCTGGAGGCCGCTCGCGTGCTGCCCCAGGGCGCCTATGCGGCCAACGCCGCCGTCGGCCAGGTGGTGGTGGAGGTGGACCGCAATGCCGTGCCCGCCGACGGCCAGAGCACCGTGCAACTCACGCTGCGCCTGCTCAATGCGCAAGGCAAGCTGCTTACCGGCGCCGCCTTCGTCACCGTGGAGCATTCCGGCGGCCGCCTCAAGCTCGACGGCGCCCGCACCGACGAGTTCGGCCCCCGCGCGCTCGATGCCGACCGCGCCGTGCCCGGCGTGCAGATCGCCGTGAAGGACGGCCTGGCGCGCCTCACCCTCATCGCCCCGGCCGAGGCGCAGGACGTGCGCCTGCGCGTCACCGCCGGCAGCGCGCAGGCCAGCGGCGTGATCAGCTTCGTGCCCGAGTTGCGCCCGATGATCGCCGCCGGCCTGGTGGAAGGCATCGTCAACTTCCGCAACAAGACGCTGATCGATCCGGTGCGCCGGGGCGATGCCTTCGAGCAGGAGCTCAGCAACTGGTCGCGCGAGTTCAACCAGGGCAAGGCCAATGCCGCCGCGCGCGCCGCCTTCTTCATCAAGGGCACCATCTCCGGCAAGCTGCTGCTCACAGCGGCCTACGATTCCGACAAGGAGACCCGTGCCCGCCTGCTGCGCGACATCCAGCCGGACGCGCTGTATCCGGTTTATGGCGATGCCTCGCTGCGCAGCTTCGATGCCCGCTCGGGTGACCGCCTCTACGTGCGCGTGGACAAGAACAAGAGCTACGTGCTGTATGGCGATTTCGTCACCGGCGACGGCTTCAGCCAGCCCATTGGACAAGGCAGCGTGGCCTCGCTCAAGCAGCGCAGCCTGGGCCAATACAACCGCACGGCCACCGGCGTGCGCGCGCACCACGAGAGCGGCGCCATCAGCGGCAACGTTTTCGCTTTCAATGATTCGCTGCGCCAGGTGGTGGAAGAAATCGCCAGCCAGGGCTCCGGCCCCTACGGCCTGCGCAACAGCGGCGCGGTGGAGGGCAGCGAGAAGGTGGAGATGGTGGTGCGCGACCGCTTCCAGCCCGCGCGCATCATCGCCGTCAAGCCGCTGCAGCGCCTGGTGGACTACAGCTTCGAGCCCTTCTCGGGCCGCCTGCTGCTCACGCAGTTCATGCCCTCGGTGGACAGCGAGCTGAACCCGGTGTCGCTGCGCATCACCTACGAGGTGGACCAGGGCGGCGACAAGTTCTGGGTGTATGGTGGCGACCTGCAAGCGCGCATCACCGACCACATTGAGCTCGGTGGCTCGGTGGCCGTGGACCGCAACGAGCTCGCGCCCTACAAGCTGCAAAGCGCCAACGCCACGGTGCGCCTGGGCGAGCGCAGCGCCATCGTGGCCGAGTTCGCCCATTCAAGCGCCGAGCTCAACACCAACCCGGTGAACCAGAGCGGCACGCCCGGCCTGGCCAACGTTCAAGGTGAGGTGAGTGGCAAGGCCTGGCGCGTGGAGCTGGCGCACGAGGGCGCGGGTGCCGATGGCGCCAGGGCCCGCGCCTTCATCGGCCGCAGCGACCCTGGCTTCCAGAACCCGGCCGCACCCTTGCAAGGTGGGCGCGGCGAGGCGCAGGTCGAAGCCAGCCTGCCGCTGACTGAGACCGTCAAACTGGTGGCCGATGCACGGCGCAGCGAGGACCGCAACGAGGGCGGCGGCCTGCGCCAGAGCGCCAACGCCGGCCTGCGTTGGGCGGCCACCGACACGCTCACGCTGGAGGCCGGCTGGCGCAGTGCGCGCGAGACCATCGGCACCCAGGCCAATGGCAGCACCAGCCTGCCCTTCGGCAGCAGCGACGGCCTGGGCAGCAGCTTCGCCACGGCCTCGGGCGGTGGCCTGATGGGCTACGGCAACCAGGCGCTCGATCCGGTCACCGGTCTGCCGTCGATCCAATCGCAAGGCCTGGGCTCGGTGATCTCGCCCTTGCCCGCCGGCACGCGGCTGGACAGCGACGGCCTGCGCCTGGGCCTGGGCTGGCGCGCCAGCGAGCGCGTGCGCCTGGGCGCGGAGATCGAGCAATCGGTCTCAGGCGACGAGCGCAAGCGCATCGCACTCAGTGCCGACTACCAGCTCAGCGAGCGCGCCCGCCTCTACGCCCGCTGGGAGCACCAGACCGGCTGGACGCAAGTGCAAGGCACCAGCGCCACCGGCCGCTCGGCCGATGCGCTGGTCTTCGGCGTGGACACCAGCCATTGGCGCGACACGCAGCTGTTCAGCGAATACCGCCTGCGCGACGCCATCAGCGGCCGCGACCTGCAACTCGCCAGCGGCGTGCGCAACCAGTGGGATCTGCAACCCGGCCTGCGCCTGAGCACGGCGGCCGAGCGCGTGCAGGTGCTGGCCGGCAACACCGCCAAGGCCACGGCCCTGAGCGCGGGGCTGGACTACGCCGCCAGCCCGCTGTGGCGTGGCAGCACGCGCATCGAGTGGCGTCGCAGCGGCGATCTGGGCGACACGCTCACGGTGAACGAAGGCTTCGACACCACGCTGTGGCAGGTGATGGCCGCCCGCAAGCTCGACCGCGACTGGACCCTGCTGGCACGCAACTACCTGCTGCGCACGGCCTACAACGACCGAGGTGACGTGCTGCAGAACCGCGCGCAGATCGGCCTGGCCTGGCGCGACACCGACACCAACCGCGTCAATGCGCTGGGCAAGCTCGAGTTCAAGCGCGAGAGCGATGCCAGCAATGCCACAACCGGCACGCTGGCCACGCGCGCCGTCATCGCCTCGGCGCATGCCGACTGGCACCCGTCGCGCCCCTGGTGGGTCACCGGCCGCATCGCCGGCAAGTGGCAGACCGACCAGTTCGAGCAAGGCGTGCCAAGCAGTTTCCGCGCGCAGATGCTGTCGGGCCGCCTGGTCTACGACATCACCGAGCACTGGGACTTCGGCCTGGCCGCCGCGCTGCAGACCGGCCAGAACGGCGCGCGCCAGCACGCGCTGGGCGTGGAGGCCGGCTACCTGCTCAAGCAGAACCTGTGGCTCTCGGCCGGCGTCAACGTGAGCGGCTTCAATGCCGACCGCGATCTGGCGGCCAACGACTACACCCAACGCGGCTTCTACCTGCGGCTGCGCTTCAAGTTCGACGAAACCCTGTTCAAGAGCGGCGACCGCGAGATCAACCGCAGCCTCGATCGCTGAAGACCACAAGGCCACACCATGAAGTCCAACACCCTCACCCACCGTGCCGTGCTCGCCGGCGTCGCCACCCTCGGCCTCGTCCTGGCCGCCCAGGCCCAGACCACGCTCACGCCGCCGGCGCAGCGCATCAGCGACGAGGCCATCAGCGCCGACCAGGCGGCCTACGAGGGCCTGCAGGGCCGCATCAAGGCGCTGAACGATCGCGGCCGAGCCGTGCGCGATCACCACCTCGCCAAGGCCCAGTGCTGGCTGGATGTGAGTTTTCAGGAGTACACCCGCAACGACCGCAGCGCCTTCCCGCAGGGCGCGCTGGCCGAGAGCGAAAAGCTCATCGCCGCCATGGAGCGCGGCGCCTCGCCCTTGCCAATGGACACCCCGCTGGTGAACGGCGCCGCGCGCCTGCGCCCCGACCTGTGGGCCAAGGCCGAGGCCTTGCGCACGCAAGCCGGCTGGCGCTGCGCGCAGGCCAAGGCCGCCTGCGCCGAGGTGGAGCTGGTGCATGCCGGCAATGAGCATAACCAACAGGGTTGGCGGCATGCCAAGCCCTATGTGCAGATTGCCGAAGACCTGGTGGCCGAGGCCAGCGCGCAAGCCGCTGCCTGCGTGCCGCCGCCTGAGGCACCGCCGGTCAAGGCGCCGGTGGTGGTGGCCGCAGCACCCGTGCCGCCGCCGGCGCCACCCACCGTGGTCACCCGCGAGGCTTACCGCCTGATCAGCCAGGTGGTGTTCAACTTCGATCGCCACACCGCCAAGGACATGCGCGCAGCCAGCGCGCAGCAGCTCGACGGCCTGCTGGCCAAGCTGCGCAGCGATGGCCTGAGCGTGGATTCAGTGCGCGTAGTCGGCCATGCCGACCGCCTGAACGGCACGGGCCATTCTGGCTACAACCAGCGCTTGAGCGAGCTCCGTGCCGCCACCGTGCGCGCCTACCTGGTGGACCACGGCATCCCCGCTGACAAGATCCAGTCCGATGCCAAGGGCGACAGCCAGCCCGTGGAGGCCTGCACCACGGCGCAAGCCAAGGGCCAGAAAGCCGCCCCCAAGCTGCAAGAGTGCCTGCTGCCCAACCGCCGCGTCGAGGTGCAGGTGAACGCCAGCAAGCGCTGAGGCCAACCGGGGCCGGCGCCAGGACAGCGCGGGCCCCGATAATCCCGGCCTCCGCCCGATCAAGCCATGGCCCAGTACTTCGAAGTCCACCCCATCAATCCGCAGCCCCGCCTGCTCAAGCAGGCCGCGCAGATCCTGCAGGGCGGCGGCATTTGCGCCGTGCCCACCGACTCGAGCTACGCGCTGGTGTGCCGCGTGGACGACAAGGCTGCGGCCGAGAACCTGCGCCGCATCCGCCAGGTGGACGACAAGCACCACCTCACGCTGATCTGCCGCGATCTGTCCGAGCTCGCCACCTACGCCAAGGTGGACAACCGCCTGTACCGCCTGCTCAAGCTCGGCACGCCCGGCCCCTACACCTTCATCCTCGACGCCACCAAGGAGGTGCCACGCCGGCTGGCGCACCCCTCACGGCGCACGGTGGGTTTGCGCGTGCCCGAGCACCCGGTGATCCAGGCCCTGCTGGCCGAGCTGGGCCAGCCGCTGCTGTCCACCACGCTGATCCCGCCAGGCGAGGACCTGCCCTTGAATGATCCGCATGAGATCCGCGAACGCTTCGAGAAGCTGCTGCAAGGCATCGTCGATGCCGGCGCCTGCCCCATGGAGCCCACCACGGTGGTGGACCTCACCGGCGACGAGCCGGTGATGGTGCGCCAGGGCCGCGGCGAGCTGGCGCGGCTGGGCCTGTAGCCCGCGATCAGACCGCGGCTGTAACGACTATTTCCACCTTCCACTCCGGCTTGGCCAACGCCGCCTGCACCGTGGCGCGCGGCGGCGTCTGGCCGGCCACCACCCAGGTGTCCCACACCGCGTTCATGCCGGGGAAGTCGGCGATGTCGGCCAGGAAGATCTGCGCGCGCAGGATCTTGGTCTTGTCGGTGCCGGCCTTGGCCAGCAGCGCGTCGATGGCGCCGAGCACCTCGCGCGTCTGCGCCTCGATGCTGGGTGCGGCGCCCACGGCCACCTGGCCGGCGAGATAGCACACGCCGTTGTGCACGGCCATCTCGGACATGCGGGCGCCGACGTCGAATCGTTGAACCATTTCAGTGTTTCCTCTTGGGTTTGGAATGCGAATGGGAGTGGCCATGGCCGTGCGAGTGATCGTGCCCGTGGCCGTGCGGCTGCGCGTGCGGTGCGGCCGCCGCCTTCTGCCC
>Ga0268298_10005915_pt1 | contig 11285 bp, 9 predicted proteins | sample WWTPWeurt_MetaG_FD_194462 | JGI IMG/M metagenome (GOLD analysis project Ga0268298, IMG submission 194462) | Activated sludge microbial communities from WWTP in Nijmegen, Gelderland, Netherland - WWTP Weurt | ecosystem: Engineered > WWTP > Aerobic digester > Activated sludge | place: Netherlands... | reverse complement strand
GGGGGCAGCCTGCGAGGCAATAGCCGAAATCCCCATGGAAGAACGCAACCCGGAACTGGCCGGACTTAATCCGGCAAAGTAGCTGGTATTATTTCCATCGGCATCGTAAACTAAAATAGCATTATCGGGTCGGGAGAAGGAGGTGATATCGTTTTTAGGTCCGGTGCGAGCCACAAAAAGAGTGTTATCGTGCAACGTAGCTAATCCGGTAAATTTTACCTGTTCGTCCTCGGCACCTCTAAAACCAGTACTTGCACGCGATACATCGCAGTCGGGGTGAATGAGTGTATCAATAATCTGGTAGTTGGTACTTCCGGTATGTATAAGATGAAAAACAGCCGGTAAATTGTATTGATTTCCTCCGCGTATCACATTTATTCGCCCTGCAATATACGTGTGCAGTCTGCGGTCCTGAATAATATCGGTGACACCCTGTATGGGAATCGTAACGTAAGAAGTTCCTTTCTGATCCAATACATGTACACCCAAATCATCAATTACGTAAATCATTTCATCGTAACCCACATATACATCGGTAGGGTTAACAAATCCCTGAAAAAAAGGTAACACGGGTACATAGCCCACATTTTGCGGAACCAGATTGGGATCGATGGCGCCCTGTTTAAAAATATCATCTACGGTATCATCCTGTTTACTTCCCCAAAGAAAATTGCACGAGGTAAGGGTGCATGCAATACATAAAAAAATAAAAGTGTAACCTGTTTTTTTCATGTTATTTGAGAATGACCTGTAGCGTTAAACGGTGAATAGACCCAAGGGTGTTTTTTTGAACAAAACCATAGTCAAAGCCAATACCGCCAAAACGCCTGCGTAATTTAAAACCAAATCCGGCCGAAGGAGAGCTTTGCACATCCTGCCCCAATTCATATCCGGTGCGCAGAAATAAAAAACTTTTGTAGATGTATTCGGCTCCCAAGGCAATAGTTTCATTATTATCGGTAGGGTGATTTAACTGGATGGCCGAGGTGATGGCATGTTGGTTTTTTCTCCATACATCGGTGCAAATTCCTAAGCGAAAAATGGCCGGCACACTAACCGATTCAAACGAATTTTTAGGAGTGGTTCCCGTAGAAAAATCAAGCAACTGTATTTCGCCTTTTGGTTTTACACTAAAACCAAAATTGCTCATGGTTACTGAAAACTTTGTGTTGCGAACACCTACGGCATACTGAAAGCCTAAATCAAACATTACGTTATTGAGCGCTACACCGGGAATTCCTTCATGAGCCAGTTTTCCGGTGAGGCCAATGCTGAAACTCTCTGTTAAAACGCGGGCAAAAGAGGCCCCGATTAAATAATTGCTCATAGTAAATGTGCGACCTGTTCCCATAGGCTGAAATTCGGTGGTTTCCATCATTTCACCGTAGTCCATTGATTGTACCTGTATGCCTACAAATGATTGGGAACCGGATTTAAAAACTCCGGCAGCATAATTCATTTTGGTATTAGCAAAATAACGGGTGTGAGCGAGCTGGAATACAAATTTTCCGGTATCTACATGAGTGATGCCCGCAGGATTCCAATACATGGCCGAGGGGTCGGCTACCGTGGCACAAACAGCTCCGGCCAATGCAGTGCCTCGTGCATCAACCGGAATTTTGAGAAACTGCATGCCGGTGGTGGCTGTGCGAGAATCGCCAAACGAGGGCAATACCTGCGCCCGCAGAAAGCAACTTGAAAGTGTGAAAATTAGAATAAATAGTGCTTTTGGCATTCCGGTGTGCAAAATAATCAATCACTGCAAAAATGTACAGGGAAGGTGGATTAAATAATTATTAGCCGAGTAAGTTGTGAATAACTGAGCCAATGGTCTGCATTTTCCGCTGCGTTTCGTCCCATTCTGATTCCGGATTTGAATCGGCCGTAATTCCGGCTCCGGCATAAAGAATTATTTCCTGCCCAAGCCATTGCATGCACCTCAGGTTTACAAATAATTCAAATGAATTATCGCTGTTAACAGGGCCAAGGTAACCGCTGTAATATAAGCGATGCAAAGGTTCACGGCTTAAAATCCAGTCAACAGCTTTTGGTTTAGGTAGTCCGGCCACTGCGGGGGTGGGGTGCAGGGCTTTAATCATTGATTGAAGCCGGTTGACGTTATTATCTGACGGAAGTTGCGCTTCAAAATAATTGACCAAATGTTTCAGCGCTGTTCCGGCCTTTAATTCTTGTGTTTGGGAGATATGCGGGGTTATTTTTAATTCTTCAAAGGCTTTTTCAATAAAAGAGCGCACAAACTCTTGTTCCTGTTTTTCTTTTTCGCTCCACCCGCGGTTTTCATCAACCGATACTGTTCCGGCCAGTGCCATGGTTTGAAGTTTTCCATTGGAGTTTTTAAGCAAAAGTTCAGGGGTAGCCCCGCACCATACACCACTTTGCCTGCTGCAAACTAAAGATACAAAGGCCTGCGGATAATTCTCACACAATTTTTTGAAAAGTGTTAGCAGGGATAAAGGTTGTTTGGCCTCAATAGGGAATGCCCGTGCAGCTACGGTTTTGTTAAGCTGCCCGTTTTTAATCGCATCAATTGATTGCTGAACATAATGGAGATAGTTAGGTTTACCGGCAAATTGCTGCGCTGCAGAGTTGGAAAAAAAACCAGTGCTTATAGTTTCCTTCATTTCGGGAATTAACCCTGCTTCAATAGAAATTTTTTCTTCAGCTTTAATAAAAATAACCGCGCAATTTTTGGAGGGAACAAACGGATGAAAAATAAAACCATCACTTCCGCTAAGCCATTGATGATTTGTTTTGCTGTATTGAGCAATCAGTGTTACGGAAGAACTCTCGGGCAAACGCCACAGGGCAAATGCTTCGGCTTTTTCCAAAGCATTGGTATATATCTTCTCAAATGAACTATCAGGCACCTGGTAAATTATCAATAACGGCCATTGTGAGTCGGCTGATGCAAATCAGATTTTCGGTTTCATCGGTAATACGTATTTCCCATAACTGTGTTTTTTTCCCGACATGAATGGCCCGGGCTGTACCAAAAACAAAACCCCGCATGGCAGGGCGGATATGGTTTGCATTAATATCAAGTCCAATAGCAACAAACTTCTCCCGGTCAAGAACCAGATTGGCTGCCATACTACCTACTGTTTCAGCCAGTACACACGAAGCACCGCCATTAAGCATGTGTAAAGACTGAAACGTGCGGTGGTCAACCGGCATTTTGGCTACCAGATAGTCGGGTGTTATTTCACAAAACTCTATGCCAATGTATTCTGCCATGGTGTTGCGGCACCGGTCGTTTATTGCCTCTAAAGAAACGGTTGTATCGATAAGAGCTTGCTTCATTTTATTACTTTTGTGCAAATCTACAACAAACACAGGAGATAGGATAAGTGGAAACAAAGAAGCTTTTTATCATTCGTCACGGAGAAACTGATTTTAACCGCCTCGGGGTGGTGCAGGGCAGCGGGGTGGATAGTCCGCTTAACGAAACAGGAATGTTGCAGGCACAGCGCTTTTACGATTTTTACAAGCATGTACCCTTCGATAAGGTGTATATATCGGCATTGCAGCGCACCAAACAATCGGTGAAGCCATTTATTGATAATGGATTTGCATATGAAATACTACCGGAGCTAAATGAAATAAGCTGGGGTATTTACGAAGGACTCGAATCGAGCGTGGAGTGGAAGGCTGACTATTGGGATAAAATCAGGGCCTGGAGCCATGGAGACTATAATGTATGTGTTCCGGGAGGGGAAACGCCATTGCAACTGCGCGAGCGGCAGGCATCGGCACTCAAACATATGATGTCAAAACCTGAAGAAGAACTGGTATTGATTTGTATGCATGGCCGGGCTATGAAAAGTTTTATATGCCTGCTTCTTCAAAAAGAACCCAAATACATGGAAGATTATCAGCATACCAATTTATGCCTGTATGAACTGGAGTATACTGCCGGAAAGTTTGAATTAATCAGAGAAAATGATATCGAGCACCTGTGACAATTGAATTAAAAATTAATCTGCTGTTTTGCTTCCTTTTTCTCCTACAAACTGGTCGTGCGGATTTTTGAATAACACATTAAACGTGGTAAGTGTTCCGTATATGCGCGTAATGTACTGTTGCATGTTTATTTTATCTTCATCGGTAAGTTTATCATGCGCATTAATTCGCTGTTCCAATACCCGTAAACGGTCACGAAGCATTACAATTTTATGAAAGAATCCGTCAATTGGTATTTCTTTGGGGGCTAAGCCGGCATCGGCTGCTTTCAAAATCATTTTGCCGCCAATCCATTTATTTCCAAGTGGTGTAATTTCCTGTACGTCTCCCCATTTTTTCAGAATTTCAATCAGGGTACGCTCCAAATCAAGGGTGGTAATTAACCCGTCAGGCGGTTCTGCTGCTTCAATAATTTCGAGCGCGTTTTGTTCCCTTAGTAACTCTTTTTTTCCAACGGAAGTAAATACAATTACATAGGAGTGGGCTTTCATGTTAATTACTACTCCGTCTCCATATTGCGGATGTTTTACCCGCGAGCCTATGCCTAACTCTTCATTCATATCTGGTAAATATTTAATCATTAATCCTGCTCATCAAAAAAATCGGGTGGAGGAAGAATAGTATTTGTATCAGCCTGTATGGTATCAGTTACAATAATAAAGTTTTTTGCAGGGCCTTTCAGCTGAACATTGGGTACAAGTCCGATGGTATCTTCGGGTAAAGCCCATTGACGCATCACCATGCGACCCGAAATAAAACGATAGGTACTTTTGAGCCAGGGTCTCAAATTTCCGTCAGGCCCGAAAAAGGAACGAAACGTTTTTGGCCTTGGAATGATGGACGAAAGGTAAATACTTTCCTGAAGGGTGAGTTGCGAGGGATGTTTATCAAAATAAAAACGGGCCGCTTCACCTATGCCATATACATTTGGTCCCCATTCTATAATATTCAGGTAAACTTCAAACATTCGCTCTTTGGCAGTGATGTGGTTGTTTTCAATAAGCCAGGTAATAAGTACTTCTTCAAATTTTCGGGAGAGCACTTTATCGCGGGTAAGAAAAATATTTTTAACCAGCTGCATAGAGATGGTGCTTGCACCGCGTTTAAATTTTTTAGCTACATAATTGGTGGCAATTGATTGCCGGATGGCATCCATAATAAACCCGCGGTGGTAAAAAAAGGAGGGGTCTTCGGAGCATAAAACCGCATTTTTCAAATAGGGAGAAATTTGATCAAGTGGTGTAAAATTTCCATTCCCCGGACCCACTTCAAAAGTTCGCATGGGCCTTCCATACTCGTAGGGGGTGTAACTGAAAGCAGTGTTTAATTTAGCAAGATTTACATCTCCGTAATTAAGAATATGAAAATTATATTTTCGCAATTCCGAATCAAACTGATTATTCCAAGGGTCTTTGTCGTTCAGGTAAGCTGTTAAATGGTAACTTAATTCACCACTTGCATTTAATCCCTGAATGGATTGAAACATGCCCTGAGGCAGAGACGCAAAAAAATCGGCAGCTTTAATTTTTTCGCTGTTTAAACTGATGGCGTATGTTTTTTCAGGTGCGTTTTCATAGCGCAAATACGGGTGAACAATAAGTTTGTTAAGCTGAATAACTGAACTGCTGTCAATAGAAATAAAATTTTCTCCAAGTGTAAATTTAAAATCGGCCGATGCCTGTGATACGCTCACATTATTTTTGGCAATACGCTTATGCCGGATAGAAAAATTAGTTACCGCAGCAATACCTTCTACCATCAACTGGTCATGATGAAATTCTACTTTTTTCAAAACCATTTTCAGGGAGTCGAAACCGGTGGTGAGGTTAATTTTTGAGCGGAGGTAAGGAAGAATAACCTTTTGCGTATCGGTAGCGTAGAGCGAAATACTTCCGTTCATATCATCGGGGAAGGCGGTTCCGCTGGCGGCCCAGTGCTGATTAAGGCTATCTCCTGTAATTTCAAACTTTCCGTTAAATTCATTTCCTTTAAGCGCAAGTGACTGAACGGTAAAATCTATTTTTATTTCCCGGTCAATTGCTCTTAATGAAAGTTGTTCAATAGTTACATCATCGGGCACCTGACTTAATACTTTTTTAATCATTCGGTAGCCCGATTCTGCCAGATTTATTTCTTTTTGATTCTCTTCTTTATTTTTCTTGCGGGATTTAATAAAGCGCATAAAATTATTGGTCGAATCAGTTTTTGACAACTGAATAAAACCTCCCTTCATGTCAAGAAAATCAACCTGAATGTCTTTTTGCAACAATGGCCAAAACCGGATTGAGCATTCTACTTTATCCAAACGAATAAGTGTGTCGGCATTGGCGGGGCAAATAATAATGCCTTCCAGTTTTATTCCGGTAAGTCCGGTCATTGATGCATTGGCTACAGCGAAGCGGGTTTGATAATCGCGGTCTAATTTGAACTGAATTTTTTTTAGTGCGAATTCCAGAAACGAATTTCGAAAGATGAAAAAACTGGAAACAGCTATAAAAAAAACAGCCCCGATGGTTAGCAGGGCTATTTTGGCTATTTTTTTATGAACAGGCTTAAACGAAATATGTATTCGCGGAATTTTCAATTCCTGTAAATTAAACGGTCATAATTTCTTTTTCACGGGCATCAAGCAACTGATCTATTTTTTGAATATACGAATCGGTTGTTTGCTGCACCTTGGTTTCAGAAGCTTTAATTTCATCTTCCGGAACACCTTCTTTTTGAAGTTTTTTAATTCGCTCGTTGGCATCCTTGCGAATGTTTCGAACCGCCACACGGTTATTTTCTGCTTCGCCTTTCAGTTTCTTCACAATATCTTTTCTACGTTCTTCGGTAAGTGGCGGAATACTTATGCGAACTATTTGTCCGTCATTTTGCGGGTTAAGCCCCAGATTAGCCATTGTAATTCCTTTTTCAATGGCAGTTATCATTGATTTTTCCCAGGGTTGCACCGCAATGGTACGGGCATCGGGGGTGCTTATATTTGCCACCTGACTCAAGGGGACAAGGCTTCCGTAATATTCAACATGCACCGGATCAAGCATACTTGGCATAGCTTTGCCGGCTCTCATTTTTGAAAATTCGGCAGCGGCATGGTCAACACATTTTTCCATGGCAGTTTTCATTTCTTCGAAAACTGATTTTACACGAGGATCATTCATTGATTTGGTAATTTAATGGAGGTGCAAGTTACTTGAAAAAAATAAAATTAAAGCAGCACTTTCAGGCATAAAAAAACCCGGAGGTTAGTCCGGGTTTTTAGATATCTGTAAAAAATAGAATTAGTCTTTAACAGGGTCACCCACGCGGTCCATAGCACAACGGAATCCAAGAGTACTTAGTGACTGCTCTTCGTCCAGAAATCTTCTGGTACCCGGTGACATCCAATAAGCACGATCGTTCCATGAACCACCTTTGTAAACGTGGGCTTTATTATTTACAATAGACGATTTTTCGTAATCATACTTTTGATCCATACCGGCATATTCTTCTTCGTCTTTAAAGCCAATATTGTCACCTTTGCGATAGTTTCTGCGTTTAGAGGCTTCCACCTCATCGGCAACCTTGTATTTAACACGACCTAAACTGTCTTTATCTACAATGTTTCCTTCGGGGTCAAGTTCTTTGGTAAGGTAGGTATTGCCACGGAAAGGCTGGAAGTCGGCCATATCCTCAAGTGAAAGCGGACGATACACATCCATTACCCACTCTGAAACATTACCTGCCATATGGAACAAACCATAATCATTTGGCCAATATGATTGAACCGGCATTGTGATAAAACCCATGTCATTCAACCGACCCGGTACACCAGCTTGGTCACCTTTTCCACGCTTAAAGTTGGCCCACATAAAACCTCTGTCTTTTTCAGGTGAGTTTTTTCGTACGGTTAAACCTGTCCATGGATACACTTTGTGAACGTCAATATTCTCATTGTACGATTCACTCTTATAACAATATGCTGCGTATTCCCATTCAGCCTCGGTAGGCAAGCGATAGATTGGAAGAAGTATACCATCTTCCATGCGCACCCTTCGGCCTGAACTTCCGGAAGCATAGTCTTTTAATAAGTTTCCTTCCACTCCGTCATACTGACTAAGCAAATAAGCATCAGTATTAAAGTTGTTCTCATCAACCGCAGCTTCGGTTACTGTTTTTAACTTTAACACCCCTTCTCTGATAAGGATCATTTCGTTTACGCGGTCAGTACGCCAGGCGGCATAAGCAGAAGCCTGCAGCCAGTTTACACCTACTACCGGATAATCCTGATAACCCGGATGACGAAGGTAATAATTTACAAATGGTTCATTATAAGCGAGCTTATCCCTCCACACCAAGGTATCGGGTAATGCCTTTTTATATACTTCTGGGTAAGATACGTAAACACGCATCAGCCACCACAGGTATTGTAAATAATCAAGGTTGGAGATTTCGTGCTCGTCCATATAAAAACTGTGAACGGTCACTCTTCTTTTGAGGTTTTTCTGCTCCAGTACAAGATCCTGTTCAAAAGATCCCATTGTAAAGGTTCCACCCTCAACAAAAACGAGTCCGGGACCAGTTTCTTGTCCCATGTAGTTAACCTTCTCAAATCCACCCCAATCAGGGTTGTTAAATTCCCATCCGGTTGTTGGAGATTTCTCTTTTTTACAAGATACAACAAGTACCGTTGAGAAGATAAAAGTAAGTAAGGTTACTTTCCTTATTTTCTTATTCATGTGTTGGTTAGTTGTGAATAATATTCGCCAAATATAACGATTAAACCTCAAATCTTAGTATTTCTGTTAAAACTTCGGACAAACTAATACACGACCGCGTGTGCGTTTCGAGCGTTTATTCCATTCAATTGAACAGGATAATTCGTGCGAACCTGTTAACGCTGAGCGTCCTTCAGAAATAGTGAGGTCGTAACTGTATCCAAATTTGAAATTTTTCTTGTTGCGGAATCCAATAAGTACCATCATAGCATCTGTGTTAGGGGCAGTTTGCCTGAACCATAAACCAGTTACCAGCGGTCCTTTGTTTACATAAAAACCAAGATTTACCTGCGTAAACTCTCGTTGTCTCATAAATAAGATATTAGGAGAGAAACTGGATTCATTGTACTTAGAACGGGTTAACGGAATCACTAAGCCTGCATGAACAGTATACCTTCTGGGTAAATTACTTGCTGCACCCGGAGTTTTATAAAAAGATTGATTTGGCTCAGTGAGGTTGTGAACGGCAGCGCCAAAATAAAATTTATTGGTATAGCCAACAAAACCGGCAGCAAAATTTGGAACCCCAATGGTAGTATTTGGTTGAGGTTCGCTGGTAGGTCTTACAAAACCTCTTCGCGCTTCAATTTGGTCGGGGAAGCGTAGTTTATTAAAGTCAATGCTTCGCTGAAAGTATTGTGCTTCAATTCCTGCCTTAATATTAAAGTATCGGTTAATTTCAATATTATATGAATATATAGCAGCTAATGTAGTAGTGGTTAACATTCCCTGTCCGGCTACATCCTGTAGGGCAATAATTCCCACACCTCCGCCAATGCTCGAGAAATGCTCATCATACGACCCCGAAAAAGTACGGAATGTACCTGGCAACGAAGGCCACTGCATTCTATAATTCAAATTAATACGGCCATTAATGGCAGCACCGGCAAATGCCGGATTGGTATAAATGGGAGCCGCAAAAAACTGAGTAAATTCGGGATCCTGGGCCATTGCCTGCTTTCCTTGAATCAAGGCGAGGAAAATAAAAATTAGGGGGCTAAATTTTTTCATGTATCTATACTTCACCTGCAAAATCAAAACGAATTTATGGAAAAAATATTTATTTTGTACACCGCAAGGATAATTATTTTTAAAAAGACTTCGTTGTGTTCATGTTTTAAATTAAACCATAGAATGATTAAGAAATGCCAGAGGCTGGTTTTAGTCCTCTATATATTGCCTTTATTAGCTGATGCTCAGGTTTTAAATAATTATGTGCGTACAATAGTCTGGCAAAAGCCGTATGAAATGAAGCTGTCGGATTCAAAAAGTTTGAAACTCATTTCTTTTGAAGGAGCAGCTCATGTTAAATCGGGGTCTGGGTTTTTGCCGGTTTATATCGAAAAAATTCCGTTATCGGGTTCTTCATTTACAGCTCAAGTTGAGGTTTTGCAAACTACTATGCTCAACACCCCCATAAATGCTGATGTATCGGCTTTACAAAGCGAGCCCAAAATGGAGCAGCAGGTGATTTACCTCTCAGGAAAACCGTTTGCACTTATTCGCATTATTCCGTTACGAAAGAATGGGCAACTGATTGAAACGGTTACTCAATTTAAAATAACCATTCAGGAATCGATGAAGGCAGATCCGAAAACAAAAATAAATCAGCCTAATGTGCGGTGGAGTCCTTCCTCCGTTTTAGCTACCGGACTTTGGTTTAAAATACCGGTTACCATTGAAGGTGTTTATTCGCTCGATTATAACTACCTCAAAAGCCTTGGGATTGATATGGCAGCATTAAATCCCAAAACAATTAGAGTTTACGGACGCGGAGGTAATATGCTAAGTCAACAAAATAATGCAGAAGCTGATGATGATTTAATTGAAAATGCCATTTTAGTAAATGGGGAAGCTGATGGCAAATTTGATGCGGCCGATAAAGTGCTTTTTTATGCTAAAGGAACAGACACCTGGAAATATGACAGCATTGCGGGAAAGTTTGTGCATGAAAAAAATGTGTACTCCGATTACGGGTATTATTTTCTGACCTTTGGTGGATTAAACGGGAAACGGGTAGGTATTAAAACATCACTCAGCGGATCGCCCCAAAAGGATGTAAACTCATATGATTATTACTACGCCCACGAAGATGACAAGGTAAGTTTTATAAAATCGGGAAGAGAGTGGTACGGGGAAGTTTTTGATAAGGTAATTTCTTACGATTTTAATTTTTCAGTGCCCGGTTTAATTACTTCTGAACCGGTTTTGTTGCGGTCGGAGGTAGTGGCTCATTCGTTTGTGCCCAGTTCAATGATTGTTTCGGTAAACGGTGTTCAGCGTATAACTGAAAATTTCGACCCGGTTTACGATGATTATACAGCTCCATGGGTGGACGATCCAGTTATTCAATCGGCAACCTTTGCTCTTTCATCTTCTAATTTAAATATCAATTATTCATATAACAAACCGGCATTGAGTTCAAGTGCCTGGTTAAACTTTTTTGAGTTTAATTTAAGACGTTCGTTACTGATGGATGGCTCTCAAATGTCGTTCAGAGATTCCCGGTCGACAGGAAGTACAAATACGCGCTTTACAATTACATCA
>Ga0268298_10005914_pt1 | contig 11286 bp, 10 predicted proteins | sample WWTPWeurt_MetaG_FD_194462 | JGI IMG/M metagenome (GOLD analysis project Ga0268298, IMG submission 194462) | Activated sludge microbial communities from WWTP in Nijmegen, Gelderland, Netherland - WWTP Weurt | ecosystem: Engineered > WWTP > Aerobic digester > Activated sludge | place... | reverse complement strand
ATTTAAGGGTGGGAGTGAGAACGGCGTCAAGCCAAAGGAAAGCAAGAGCAAGACAATAAAGTGGAGCCGAGGTATCTCGGCTCCACTTTCTATTTTTGTGGAAGAGATGATCAAGGAAAGAGAAAAGAAAATCAGCGTTCTTCAGTAAGGAGAGTAAAGACTTGAGATGCGCCATAGTGGTGGGTTCGGTTTTGATGTACTCCAGTACACTTTCATTCCAGGTCACATAGGCAATTCGCTCTGTCCTGCTGAGTTCCTGCACCTTGGGATGCACGGTCTTGACCAACCGGCAACTTAGCCGTTTCTGAGGTTCAGCAAGCACTGGCTGCAGAAATCTCCAGCGCCGCTCCTCCATCTCCCGGCGAACTTGCTTTTTTTCTGTTTTGCTTGCACCCTTATTCATGAACAGACCTCCTGACGAGTTTGTGCTTTTCACGCAAGACTCCACTAGAAGGTCTGTTTCTTTTCGTTTTTCCCGTTTCCTTAGATTCGGGTTATTCACGTATGTCTTTTTTAACCGCCATATAGATCTTCTTCATCTTCCAGTTTTGGCGGGGGGGAACCCAGGGCGTAATCCCAGACTCCGCTTTCCTTCATGGCTGTGGCCACATCATATGGGGTGGGTTGAAACTCATAGCCCTGCGACTGGACGAACTCCACGATCAATTGGTGCGGAGGGCGCTCCACTTTGAAACTTTTTTGCACATGGTTAAGAAAGTATTTTGCGCTTTCTCGTGAGATATCAAAGATCTGTGCAACCTGCTCGAACGGTCGAATTTTATCCTTGCCGCTCATTGCAAGTTGCTCAATGCGCGTCTGGCAAGAGTGGCGGCTACGTCCATGCGATAATCAGCGGAGGCCCATTCGTCGTTTGCCTCGTGATATGCGTTCTTTGCAGCAGTATCCAGTCCATCGGATTCAGTGCCATCCATAGCCAGGAACGGGGTCTTGCCGTAACCGCACAAGGCCAGTCGGGTACGGCCTGAATTCCACTGCGCCAAAGCAACGCCGACCATGGGCTTATCTGCCGGGGTTTTTGAGACGAATTCAAAGGCTGTCTTGATATTGAGAGGGATGATAATGGAGGTGATAAGTCCACTGGGGCGGGTGAGAAGGTAGTCGCTCAGACCAATGGCAGACGTTTCTTCTTTGCTGGCAGTTATGCTGACCTTTGCATCCATTGCCAGCAGCATGGCTGAGAATGGGGAACGACCATCGCTGGCGACAATGGACCCTGCGACAGTGGCGGCATTACGTATGTTGAGCGGTGCTTCAAGTTTGATCGCAGTTTTGAGAGCATTTGGGATCGCCTTGAACTCGAGCAAGGCTTGCAGAGTGGACGTTGCGCCGATGACCAGGTCGTTTCCGGATGCTTTGATCGAGTCCAGCCCCAGTGACTGAAGATCCACAGCGGCAACAGAATCCGCTGTCGCCCTGGTGAGAAGCGTTCCGCCGCCGAGAGGGGCGGTGTTCGGTTGTTTCAGAAGCGCAAGCGCCTCGTCGAGAGTCTTGGGTCGGTGATACGTTGAGATCATGGCAGTGCCTCCGCCCTCTATTATATGATATGTCGTTTGAACTGTCATTGTGAGTCCGCCAACCGGACTCACAATGACAGGATCATCTTGCTCCTTATGGATCGAAAATGTGTGATGGCAGCAGATACTTGTCTTCCACGGCCTGCATCAGGATCTCGAAGCCATCGCCGTTGCTATAGTGACCTGAGAAGCGCCAGACGGGCTGGATGTAAGGCGGCTCGGTGTATGGATAGATATCGTTGTAGCGCGGGTTGGGTGTGTAATAGACCAGATCCACTTTTTCTATTGTGGCTGTGTAATCGCCGGATTGCGGTGTTTCTTCCATCTCGATCGGCTTGTCGGCGTTGAGCACATATTCAAAAGGTTCGCCAGTTGCGGGGTCCTGGGAGAGGCCGCCGCCGAAGATCCGCAGGGCCGGATAGCCGCCAAAAGTTTCGTCCGGAATAACAAGCGCCTCCAGGGTGACTTGGTCGCCGTCGTTGTTGATCAACGAGTTACTCGGTGTTCCATCTGCGTAGAGGGTCGTATATTGCGTGCCGTCTGCCATGGTAAGCAGGGTTATGGCTTGGCCATCCGCAGCGATGAGGGTCTGTGCCCCGTTCAGTAATTGGAACCTCAGATCGGGATAAGGAACCTCAAAGCGGTCCATGCGCAAGCCCATCTGACCGTCCGGTCTTGCTAGAGGAGTGCCCCAGATATCCACTGGAAGATGGTGATAGACATCCAGAGCCTCAAGGCCCTCACCTTCCAAAATGAAATAATTCGCGCTATCCGTTGAACTTGGTTTATCCAGCATGAAGACGTATTCCTTGCGCTGGCTTCCATCGGAACGATTGAAGATGCTGACCGTAATGATTCCGCGCACGCCTTCTAGGGGAGTTGAGTTTGCCGGTTCAGGGGTGGAAGTTGGGATTTGGGTCGGTAGCGGAATCGGTGTGCCGCTCAGATTAAGTTTGAAGAAGCCCAAACCGCCTCCGCCTCCGCCGCCACCGCCCAATGGTCCGTTGTAGATGGTGCGCCAGTTGAAGGTATCACCTTGCGTCACACCGCTGACGGAAACATCTTTCGCAGGCAAAGGCAGATCAGCAGGCAGGTCGGTCATGTTCAGCCTTTTGCCGTCTTGCGTAGCAAATATAAAGGTGCTGCCTTCTGCCTGAATGGTTCCGATGTAATTCTCTTCGTAGCCTTCGAGCGCCCGCCACGAGTCCATCACAAAAGAGAGCGTCCCATTCTCTTCGTGGTAATGTCCGGTTGCCTCAATGAAGACGCTTTGCATGTTCTCGCCGATGCCAGCGCTGTTCCCCGATACGGGAATTTCGTTAAAGGCGATGTACGGGTCTGCGCCTGTAACCGATCTGCCTGTGGTGTTCAACCAGCCAAAATAGGTCTGAGTTACATCCAGCGGCTGGATGCGAGCCCAAGTATGAATGCCGTTCAATCCGATGGAGGTGGACTTCTGGATGTTATCGTGCATATGCGTAGGGTCTATCAGGCGCTCAAAGGCGGTTTGCGCGCTGATAAGAGTGACCGGCTGTATAAGATCGTATCGCATCAAATTGGCTTCCACGCTGAGGATGCCATTCTGGTCGAAACGGAATCCCAGTCCGTTCTCAAGCAGAGTATCTTCGTGGATCACGTACCCGTCCGGAGTGTACGACATGACGAAATAAATATAGTCGTCGTTGCGCTGGATCTGGTACGTTTCATTGAACCCATAAGTCTTGAGGAATTCATCGATCAGCGCGGGAGCATTCGGATTATCGGTCGTGCCATAGGCGTTGGAATAATCCGCATAGTTCGGGTAATAGGTATAGTACCGGTCTGAGCGGACGCGCAGCCTGCGGTTGCCATCCACAACAATATAATCCGTGGTTTCCGGCAATTCGCCAGGCACTTCGTAGATTTCGCCGTTCATCTGGAATTTTGCCGTCAGTGCCTGTACATCTTCCACCGTCGCGCGAACCTCTTCCTGCTGAAGATAGATCTTCATCTCTGTGGGCGTATCCGGCATGGTTGCGTTGAGATACAGGGTGGTACCGTTCCAGTTGAACGCTTCACCGGAAGGGGCAGGTGTGACGAGAGGATTCTCGACCACCGCTTCGCTCGTGACCTGAACATTATCCACCGGCGTTGGTGTGGCCTCGCCGAAAACGATCTCGGTCACGAAGGTCAAAGAAGACTCTCCCACGTGCGCGGTCACTTCCCAGCAACCGGTGGTGGGAAAGATCAATGCAGTGACTTGAAAACCGGTATCGCCGTAACCTTCCGGAATATCGACTCGCAAGGGAGCGGCTTCTGCGTCGAGGCGATGTCCTTCCACCGTCAGCGGGCCGGTCAATCCGCGCACAAAGCCCCACTTCATTGAGAAAGAGCCGTCAGCCTCGCGGTTATGCTCTTCCATGATGACTCGGCCATCGGGCCACAGGCTTGTCCACAACTCGCCATTGCCAAGATAATACTGTGATTCGACCGTTTCTCCGGGCGGCAGGCTGCCGTTGGGGGCGGTCACCGGGCAGGCGAAAGACTCTCCGGGCGAGCTTCTAAAATCCATAGCCCTTAATAGCCACACCATGAAAAACGTCAGGGCTGCCAATGCAGCGATCCCGGTCAGGGCGGGGACAATGTTTCGCGGCAGCGCAGAGAACAACTGTCGGCGCGGTCGATGCGCCTGGCGCAGTTTCTGCTCCAGCTCCGCCGCGAACATGATGTTCGGTTGGATCCCGTTGGCGGTTTCTTCCAAAGTTTGTTCGATGGGTTTATTATCGTTAAATTCGTTCATTCTTCCACCTCCATCTTCAGGGAGGTACGCTCACGCAGGGCTTGTAATCCGCGCGAGACCAGCATCTTGACCGCAGCCTCGTTCTTGTTCATCACGCGCCCGGCTTCATCGTAATTCAAGCCGCCGAAATATATCAGGATGATCGCTTCGCAGCGTTCAGGCGATAGTTGTTTGAGTGCCCTGGCGATGGATTGGGTTTGCAACCGTTGGATGGCTGCCTTATCGGTTGGCAGACCCGGATTGGGATATTCATCGGCCGCTTCCAACGGGACCTCATGCTTCATCCCTCGAAAATACATGAATCTTTTTCTGGCTGCGATTCCCATCAACCAGGCTGCAAAGGTTCCGCTGCCGCGATACGAGCGGATACCCTCCAGCGCGGCCGTAAAGGTTTGGGATGTCAGATCTTCGGCGTCTTTGGTATTGCCGGTGTGCGCCATGTGGTAACGGTAGACGCGCGTCAGATTGCGCCGGTATAGCTCCGCGAACGCATTGGCATCCGTCGCTGCCAGCCGGGCAAGGGCTGCTTCGTCTTCCAACGATTGGGTTTGAGTTGACATAATGGAAACCATGAACCTCCTGTTTGTTGCGCGCAATTCTATGTTGCAGGAGGATGAAAAAGGTAACAGGCAAAAAGTAGATGGACCACGGAAACCGAAGGTACGCTCTTTGCCAACATTTTATTTGCAATGAAAATGGTCGATCTCAGATCACAACTTGCTAATCGGGATACACCTTCCAGCCCAGTTCTTCCAATTGCCCCATGTCGAATTTCTGCTCCGGCAGGTTGATGTGCATGCCGGTCCCCTCCGCCAGCAATTCTTCGGTCTCCGCATCGTAGATGCCTGCCCAGGCTTCGGCGATCTTGCCTTTGCTCCTGCCCGCCTTGCCGACGATCTTCAGCATCTTCCCAACCGGCACGTTCTTGCGATATTTCACTTCCAATTTTCCGGTGAACATGAAGCGCGGATTGGCCGGGTCGCTGCCCATATGAGCCCGTCCGCTAACCTCGTCGATAATGGCGGCCACGATCCCGCCGTGCAGCACGCCGGGGTAGCCCTGAAAATGGTCTGGCGCGATGTACTGCGTTTCGACCACGCCGGGCTCGGTTTCATAGATGTGCAAGTGCAGACCAACGGGGTTTTCCATCCCGCAAATGAAGCAATGTCTCGAATTTGGCTGTTTTATTTTTGGCATAATCCAGATTATACTCGGCGAATGTCTTCACCCAGGGTATTTGTCACCCGCCCCATCCCGGACGCCGGAATGAACTTCCTCAAAGAGGCCTTCCCCGACTCGGAACGCCTTGAGGTCTGGCTGCAGGATGCTCCCCCCACCCGCGAACAATTGCTTCAATATGTTGTCGGCGCGGAGGGTCTGCTCTGCCTGCTCACCGAACGTGTGGATGAAGAACTGCTTGATGCGGTCGGACCCAGTTTAAAGGTGGTCAGCAGCATGTCGGTCGGGGTGGATCACATCGATCTTGTTGAGGCGACTCGGCGCGGGATCCCCGTCGGCCATACGCCTGGCGTGTTGACCGATGCCACTGCCGATCAGGCGTTTGCACTTCTGCTCTCCGCCGCGCGCCGCATCCCCGAAGCCGAACGCTTTGTCCGCGCCGGGAAGTGGGTGACGTGGAGTCCGTCCCTGCTGTTGGGCGCCGATCTTGTAGGCCGGACACTCGGAATTGTAGGTTTTGGTCGCATTGGTCAGGCAGTGGCGAAACGGGCGCAAGGTTTCGATATGCGTGTCATCTACCATGACCGATCCTCTGAACCGGCTTATGGTGCGCGATCTGTGGATCTTGATACTTTGCTGAACGAGTCAGATTTTATTTCCATGCATGTGCCGCTGACCCAAAGTACCCGGCACATGGTTGACGCGGATTTCCTCTCCAGGATGAAGCCCGGGGCGGTGCTGGTGAATACTTCGCGTGGGGGCGTGGTGGATCAGGACGCTTTGTACGTGGCCCTGAAATCCAAACGCATCTTTGCCGCTGCCCTGGATGTGACAGATCCCGAACCCCTGCCCGCCGATTCCCCGCTACTGGAACTGGAGAACTGCATTGTTGTTCCACATCTCGGCAGCGCCAGCAAATGGACGCGTGACCAGATGTCCCTGCTTGCGGCGCAGAACCTGGTTGCCGGGCTTAAGGGCGACCGTCTTCCTTATTGTGCCAACCCGGGAGTCTATTCGACTGAATAGCCTGTGAGGTCTTTATGGAAGAACGCCTGAGCCGAAGAATTATGGATCAATACAAGTTTTTGGAGGGGGTGCTCGATGCAATGGATCATCCCTTTTATGTGATCGATGTTGAAGATTATTCGGTCGTATTGGCAAATGACGCCGCCAGATCGCTTGGTATCGATACCAACCTGACATGTTACCAACTTACTCACCATCGCGATGTGCCATGCAACACCAGCGACCGTCCCTGCCCGCTGGTAACTGTTCGAAAAACTCTCAAACCATGCGTGGTGGAACATGTTCACTACAAGCAGGATGGAACCCCTTATTTTACCGAGATTCACGGGTTCCCATTGCTTGGGGAGGATGGGAAACTTCAGTTCATGGTCGAATATTCCATGGATATCAGCGACCGTCGAAGGACAGAATCCAAATTGCGACGCCTGCAAAGCGCCGTGCAGTTCAGCGCGAACGCAGTGGTGGTGACAGACCTTGCCGGGATTATCGAGTATGTCAACCCTGCTTTTACTGAAATAACCGGGTATCTTCCCGAAGATGTCATTGGAAAGAATCCAAAGGTCCTGAAGTCCGGGGAGCATTCCCCCGAGTTCTATAAGAACATGTGGACGACCATCTTAAGCGGTACCGTTTGGCGCGGCGAATTTATCAACCGACGGAAAGATGGCCAATTGTATTGGGAATATCAGACTATTGCCCCTATCAAAGATGAATTCGGCAATATTACCAACTTTGTCGCGATCAAGGAAAACATCACCGAGAGGAAGAAGACCCAATTGGAACTTGAGCGCCTTGCAGTGACCGATCCTTTGACGGGCCTTATGAATCGCCGCGGATTCTTCGCTCAGGCCGAAGCCATTTTTTCACGTACGCCCAACCCTCCCCGCGGGGCATTATCCATGATCATGCTGGACATCGACTTCTTCAAAAGGGTCAATGATAGATATGGGCACCTGGCCGGGGATGAGGTCTTGCGCGAAGTATCTCGAAGGATCAAGGATACCCTGCGCCCCAATGATTTTCTGGGACGCTGCGGAGGGGAGGAGTTCATCATTGTCCTTCCCCGTTTATCAGAAGAACAGGCGGTGATAGTGGCGGAAAGGCTGCGTGCGTCAATAGCAGGAAATCTGGTGGTCTTTGAAGGGATTAAAATTGATGTGACCATTAGCCTTGGGGTGGCCTCAAAGAGCGAGGAGACCCATACGCTGGATGAACTTGTAAGGCGCGCCGATGAAATGCTCTATCAAGCAAAAAACAGCGGCCGCAACCAATGGGCGGTTTTTTAAAAGAGATTGAAGCCCGGGGTGGGGATCATTTTCCCCCCCAATGAATTGCGATCGTCCCGAACATCAGCCGTTTAAAATTGACCCTTCTGAATCCCACTGCCACCATGCGAACTGTGAGTTCTTCGGCTGTTAAGAATCCTTCGGTGGTGTCAGGCAGGTAAGTGTAGGCGTCACGCATGCCGGAAAGTAAACCGCCTATGGTTGGGATGATGACATGCATATGGAATTTGATGAAAGGGGAGAGAATGTTCTTCCTAGGCCGGGTGGTGTCGAGTACCACGATCCGCCCGCCAGGTTTAAGGACCCGGAACTGTTCCTTGAGCGCCTGTTGAACATCGGTCACATTGCGCATCAAAAAACCTGAGACGACCGCATCGAAAGTCTTGTCTTTGAACGGTAAATTCAATGCGTCGGCTGAAGAAAAATTTAGTTCGCCGCTTTTCTTTCCCACACGCATCATCTCGAGCGTAAAATCCGCCGCGGTCACGCGGGCTTGCGGGAACTGTGTCAGCGCCTCACGGGCCAGATCACCCGTACCTGTTCCGAGGTCCAGCAAAGAGGCGTTGGGGCGCAACTTTGCAAGTTGGATCACTTCCCTTCGCCAGCGAATATCCTGCCCGCCGGTCATGAGTCGATTCATCAGATCATACCGATGCGCGATCTTCGTAAACATGGATTGAACATAGTGGGCGCGTTCGTGCCCGGTAAGTTGTGTCATGAAGTCTCCTGAAATATGGCCCGATTATACCCATGCTGGGTAACGTATCCATCATCGGCGTGATATTTCCCGTGATATACTGCGGCACTTATGGACGATAAACCGAACCTTTTTCAAGCTTGGTGGCTTGCTATTCGCCCGCGCACTTTGCCTGCGGCTGCATCTGGCGTGGCAATGGGCAGCGCGCTGGCATGGTATGACGGGGCCTTTCATTTGTTCCCCGCCCTGGCCGCGTTGATGGTGGCGCTTCTCTTACAGATCACAAGTAATGTGGCAAACGACGTTTTTGATTTTGAACGCGGCGCCGATACCCCGGAGCGCCTGGGCCCGGTGCGCGTTACGCAGGCAGGGATGCTTACACCAGTGCAAGTTAAACGCGGGCTGACGATCATTATCGGTTTGGTGATTCTCTTTGGTTTATATCTCGCCACGCTTCGCGGCTGGACCGTGATCTGGCTCGGCGCTGCTGCCATTCTCTCCGCTGTAGCCTACACCGGTGGGCCGTATCCGTTAGGTTATCACGGCTTGGGTGATGTCTTTGTCTTTCTCTTTTTTGGTCTCGCCGCTGTGGCTGGAACATATTTTGTGCAGGTCGGCTCGGTCAGCCCAGCCGCCTGGTGGATGTCGGTGCCGATTGGGTTTATCGTAACAGCCATTCTGGTGGTCAATAATTTGCGCGACCTTGAAAGTGACTGCAAAGCGGGCAAGCACACTTTGGCAGTTCGGATGGGTGAGAACGCCACCAAAGCCGAATATGTAATTTTGATGTCAGTCGCTTATTTGATAGTACCGGTGCTAATTTGGCTCAAAATGATTCCTGTCGGCGGGATGTTGGCGTGGCTTTCACTTCCGCTTGCCATTCGCACCTTGCGAGTTGTCCTTACGCAAACCGGTCGCCCGCTTAACACTGCACTCGCTGGCACAGGTCAGACTGCTTTTTTGTTTAGCATTTTGTTTTGGCTCGGCTTGCTTTTGCGCTTGTGACTATTCAACGACTAAACTGCTCGACTAATCAACTATCAAACTAATTCACAAACTTCCACTTGCACCACTTCCGCTCCAGCCAATCAACCGAAAAATACATTCCCAATCCCAGCAGGCTCATGGCGATCACCCCCGCATACATGGACGGGTAATCCAACAGCGTACTGCCTCGATAGTAGATGTAATATCCCAGCCCGTATTTGGTCGCTGAAAGTTCAGTGATATACAGCACTGCGACAGCCGTGCCAATCGACTGTCTCAATGCCGTCAAAATGGCGGGCAAACTGGCTGGTAGATACACAAAACGAAATAGTGCTCTTCGTCCTGCGCCAAGGCTTTGCAGACTTTGCAGCAACTGCGGCGCAATTCCACTGGCTTGGTCGCGGACGAGCACCACGATCTGAAAAAATAGAATCAAGAACATGATGATGATCTTGGATGTATCGCCAATGCCTAGGAACAGAATCACCACCGGCACAAAAACGACTTTTGGGATGGGGTACAGCAAATATATGATGGGGGAGAAGATGCGGTTCAAACGCTTCGAGCCGCCAATGGCCAACCCCGCCGGAGCCGCCACCAATACTGAAAGCAACATGCCCGCAGTAACCCGCCATAAACTGACAGCAAAATGCATGAATAATCCGTTTTTCAGTTCTTTGAAGAGGGCCACCAACACCGTCAGCGGAGTGGGCAAAATCGGCATGGAAACGATCATCGCCGTCACCTGCCAAAATGCAAATATTGCCGCCGCCGCGAAGAGAACGTCATGTCGTTTCATGGAGCATTTCTCTTTTGCATTTCGCCCCAGAGCGTTTCGCACATGGTATGAAATTCGGCGCTGTTGCGAGAACCCGCCTTGGGATTCTCAAATATCCGCGCAGTGGAATTGGGGGCTGTATCAAGCAGCAGAATTTTCTTGCCAAGCACCGCTGCTTCTTCAATCGCATGCGTGACGATAACCAGCGTAATATTTTGCTCTTCGCACAATGAAAGCGTCAGGTTTTGCAGGTCTTCTCGGGTGATGGCGTCCAGCGAAGAAAAAGGTTCATCCATCAGGAGCAGGTCTGGTTCGAGTGCGAGCGTCCGTGCTATCGCTGTGCGTTGGCGTTGCCCGCCCGAAAGTTGCGCCGGAAATTTATCTGTCACTTCGCTCAAGCCGAGGCGTTGAATCCAGCCTTCGGCATTATCTTTGGGGGTGAAACCATCGGGAGTGTGCTTGCCATCGTCCCCATAAAACTTGCGGACGTTCAGCCCCAGTGCCACATTTTCGCGCACAGTAGACCACGGCAGCAAGCCGTAGTCCTGCAAGATCAACCCACTATGCGGGCGCGGGCGGAGAATCCGCTCGCCGTTGATGGTCACTTCGCCAGCCGTTGGGAATTTCAAACCCGCCAGTAAATACAACAGCGTTGTCTTGCCGCAGCCCGAAGGACCCAGAATCGCCCACGTCTCGCCGCGGGTGATATTCCAGTTGAAGTTCTGGAAGAGCGGCGAGTGATTGTTGTATTCGAACGTGAGCGATTGAATAGAAATCATCTTTGTGAAAAGTGACAGTCGCCTTCAAGGTGACTATCACTTGATTATAAAGTCAGCAGCATTTGGCTACGGCAAAAGCAAGCCATTGACCGAGTCGGTATAACTTATATCCACGCTCAGAATGCCTTTTTCTTTGAGCCAAGCCAATCCGTCATTCCACTCTTCTTCGGTGGGCACTGCTCCAGCAGGGAAGGGCGGCACTTTGAAGGTTTCAAGCAACGGCGGCGGTACAAGTCCCTT
>Ga0268298_10005913_pt1 | contig 11288 bp, 8 predicted proteins | sample WWTPWeurt_MetaG_FD_194462 | JGI IMG/M metagenome (GOLD analysis project Ga0268298, IMG submission 194462) | Activated sludge microbial communities from WWTP in Nijmegen, Gelderland, Netherland - WWTP Weurt | ecosystem: Engineered > WWTP > Aerobic digester > Activated sludge | place: Netherlands... | reverse complement strand
CGACCTCATCGTCGGTGGAGGAAACACACAAACCGTCGAAGTCTGGCAGAAAACCGCCCCAAAAACCTTCACCCGCCTCTCCCAAACCCCCACAGCAACCCCAACCAACTTCCTGGCAGTTGGGGACCTAAACGGGGATGGGGTGTTGGATTTGGGGGTTGGGGTGGGGGGACAGAGGAGTTTGGGGGTGTTTTTGGGGAATGGGATTGGAGGGTTTGGGAGTGGAAGTGTTGTGGGAGCAGGGGTGATTCCGCGCACGGTTCAGTTTGTGGATTTGAATTGTGACGGTTTCTTGGATCTGTTGGTGAGCAGCTCGACAGAGAACAAGGTGGGGTGGGCTTTTGGAAAAGGGGATGGCTCGTTCGCAACGGCAACGCTTTTGGATCTAAGTCCACACCAAGCCGGAATCACACAAGCTGTGCTAGGTCGTGATGTGGATTTTGATGGGACAATCGACTTGCTGGTAGGGAGTACGCAGAGTCCGGCCTACCTTGTGTTTCCGAATGTCTCTCCGTAGAGGGCACAAGACAGTTCAGAACGGCGCGTGCTTGGTGTGAAGAAAGCTCTGTTCAAGCCATGAAGTTGTGAAGTAAAATTCGTGTCCTCGAAAACTAAAAATTCTGATTGTGAATGCCCCCTCTGACAACGCTTCGTGATGCAGAAGGTGCAGGTTCAATCGCCCGGAGGACACATGGCCAAACCCCTTCTGTTTCGTTTCGGAAAAACGGACTGGTCTTTTCAACTCGACAAACTGGACAGGGACAAACTGTATGGTTTTGTCGAAACTGAGGTTTTGGATGAAAAAGACCGTCGGTGTCAGCTTGCGATCCTGGGTGGCGATGGAAAGACGTTGGTAGGAAAAGGGGGAAGTGCGCTTCAGTATGTAGATGGGGAAGGTTGTTACGCTGCTCGGGCAGAATTGAAACCAGTGACGCCGGAAGGACAACCCCTTTCTGCGGTGGCATCTTCCTTCAATGCGCCGATCGCACTCAACCAACGATCTACCGTCGATGAATACCTTTCTCACAACATCAAATCGGTCTACTTGCTGACGCCTCCGATGGGTGCAGATGAGCTGGTTTCGGAACTGCAAAAAGGGGTGATTTATACGTTCGCATTTTCCTATCGGGGGGGATTGAATCCATCGGTAGGGTTTCTCCTGGCCAATGCAGAGGGGATTCCGGTTTTGGCGGTGGGACAGAAAGCGCGGATCGAGTTTGTCGATCTCACTGAGGTAGCGGACCCCGACGAGGAAAATGTCGTCGAGGAAACCGCTGACGAGGATGAGATGGACTTCGGGATGATGTGAGGAAACGACGATGGGAAGCATCAACTTTAGCAACAGCAAAGGGCGGGACGCAGTCGTTGCAACACGGAGTGTGTCCAGCACGGCCCGGATGGCGTATCTGGACGAAAAAGGAAGACCCGCGAAATCGATTCGTGTTCTGCGTGCTGCAATTGAAAATGATTTGGAATGCTTGCTTGCAAAATCAAATGCAAGTGATCGGCTCACAGCACTGTCGGATGCATTGATCAAAGGAGATCCAGAGGTGGATCTGGAGCGGACGGGCTGCATTCTGCGGGATACGTCCAGGGTGTATGTGAATCCAGATCAAAAGATGGTTCACGGCGTGACGTTGTGGGACGTTCTGCGGAATCCCGATGGTTCACAAAAGGACCGCAGGATGCACAAAGTCACGGAACAGAACGTGGCTACAGAGACACCGCTCAAGTGGTCTGGAAAGCTCCTAAAGAAGGCGGAAGTGTGGAACAAGTTTGTGTTTAGTTCCAAACTGCAAGTGGTGCATGTGAATGGTTTGACATACGACTTCCTGTTTGAAATGGCGAAGGAATTGGAGCAAAAGGAATCGCTTTTGCTCGTCGGTGCGGGGCCAAAATCGAATCAGCCGCTTGTGTTTCACAGAAACGGCACACAGTACCGAGGTTTTCTGGAAGGGAGAACGGCAGGGAGTTCCTATTGTTTGATTCTTCACTTGAGCAACTTGGAACTGAAAGCTCCGAGCAAGGAGAAAGCATAGATGGCGGCGACGAGCAAAAACCAAGGTGTTCCCAACTTGATCGATTCGGCTCGAATCGAATGGAAACTGGGAAAGTACGGAATGGGTCAGGGGAAGGACCTAAAGAACCCTGCGCACTGGCAAAAAACGCAAGAATATCGTCGCATACAAGCGTCGCGTTTGATTCCGATCGAGAAGAAGGACATTCGCCCGCGTTTGCCGAGCGGGGAATACCATGTTTCTCGGAAAGTGGACGGAGAGCTGGCGGTTCTTGTGTATGAACATGGGGAGGCTCTGCTGGTCAATCCGGGAGGCACAGTGCGGGTGGGTCTTCCGTTGCTTGCGGATGCCGCAAAGAAGTTGGGAAAGGGGTCTGTGAAGTCGGCGTTGCTCGCGGGGGAATTGTATTACCGGCATCCGGATGGGAGTCGTTCGCGTGTGCATGATGTGAGTCGCGTGGCGCGGGCACCGTCTTCACAAGAGGAATTGGATCGTCTCTGTTTGGCGGTGTTCGATGTGATCGAGATCGACGGACAGAAGACACCGGCAAAACATGCAGACACGTTTGCAAAAATCTGCAAACTGTTCTCTGGAAAGGACCGCGTGCATCCGGTGGATGCGATCACAGCGAAAACACCAGAGGACATCGAAAAGTGTTTTGCAGATTGGGTGGAGGGTCAGGGAGGGGAAGGTCTGGTTCTGCGTTCGGATACGGTCGGGAGTTACAAACTGAAACCCAGGCACACGCTGGATGTGGCGGTGATTGGTTATACGGAAGGAACAGAGGATCGAAAGGGAATGCTGCACGATTTGCTCTGTGCAGTGATTCGGAAGGATGGGGGTTTTCAGATCCTAGGACGTGTGGGAACGGGTTTTTCCGACGAGGAACGCCGTACGTTTGTGGCAGACCTGAAACATTTGCACGCGAAAAGTGACTACGCAGAGATTGGGGATGGACACATTGCGTACCAAATGGTCAGGCCGGTTTGGGTGATCGAAATCAGTTGTCTGGATCTGATTTCGCAAAGCACGCGCGGTGTAGGAATCGACAAGATGGTGCTTTCCTACGATGAGAAACAAGCGTGTTACGTACCGATTCGCAGGATGCCACTGGGTTCTTTGATTTCTCCTGTCTTTGTGCGTCGCCGGGACGATAAACATGCAAATTCTGTGGATGTGCGAGCGCAGCAGATCTCGGATTTGGTCGAGGTTGCGCAACTTGAAAAAGACGCGCGAACATACACGCTTCCGGTCAGTCAGGTGTTGCGACGGGAGGTGTATGTAAAGACGCTGAAAGGCCAGACGGCGGTGAGAAAACTGCTTCTGTGGAAAACAAACAAGGAAACAGAAGGGGACTTCCCGGCGTATGTGTTGCACTACACAGACTACAGCCCGACGCGCAAAGAACCCCTTTCGCGCGAGATTCGGGTCTCGGCGAGCAGAGACCAAATCGAGGGGTTGTGGAAAACGCTGCACAGCGAAAACATCGTAAAAGGCTGGGTTCAGGCCTGACGCTGGCAACTTGCTTTTTGGCCCCGTACCAAGGCATCTTTTGGGCTTCTGGACGCGCTGCTTTTTTGGTCTCTTTTTCCTTCACAATTCGCTGACTTGGAACCCCTTGTGCCCTACGGGAGAGCGCGCGTGTCATAATGTGCGGATCGGGAGACGTGCATTCTCTAGGCACGATGTCCGACGGAGAAATCTCTATGTTTTGGCCTTTGCTTTTTTGGGGGGAAAGAACATGAACGCCTATTCTTATCGTTTGTGGGCTGCGGGGTTGGTGGTGGGTATTGTCTGTTTGATGAGCGGATGTGACAAACTGTGGGGTGGTTTCGCGGTTCCGAACCAGTCTGGATGTGGGGCTGAGAAATGCCCTCCGGGCAACGGACCCAGCGACGATTTATCGGTGGAAGCGATTTTGGATTTGACGGTCGGAAGTTCGGACGTGGATCTGGCCGGGGTGGATTTGGCCGGAGCGGATTTGGCGAAGCTGGACTTGGCGAATCCAGACATGACACCCACGTATCCCACCGTGATTGTGGTCGGAAAGAGTGGCTCCATTTTTCGCCGAAATTTTACAAACAACACGTGGATTCCCGAGGTGTCGGCGGTTCCGTGCGCATTTCGGGGGGTTCATGGACAAAGTCCCAGCAACATCTATGTGGTCGGGACTGGCGGAAAAATCTACACGCGGCAGGGGACGACCTGGAGTCCGGTGGTGTTGCCCGCACCTCTTGCGACGCTGGATTACAACAGTGCGTTCGTGGGAAATACGGGCAATGTGTATGCGGGGACGGAAAGCGGGCCGATCGCGGTTCGCACAACGGGGGGATGGGCAGCAGCGAGCATTACACGGAATGTTGATGGATGGAGCTGCCCTGGGGGAGCTGTGAATGGACTGTTTGGGTCGAAAACCGTCACGACGGTGTGGGCCACGTCGGGTGTTGCAGATTGTGCAGGTACGGCAGGTCCGAAGTTGATCAGCATGTTGTTGCAGACGACGAGCGATCCGACTGCGTTCACTGCGATCGCAGTCATGCCGAACGCGGGGGTTACGTATGAAGGACTTTGGGGGGTGGATGGACCGAATTTGGTAGCTGTTGGGGGCACGGTTGCAGATGTCCTGACCGGTTCATCCTGGACGACCGCGCTCAGTGGAAGCCTCGCCTTGCATGGTGTATGGGGGAGCAGCTTCACAGACGCATGGATTGTGGGAAACAATGGAATGACTTTGCATGGTCGGGGGACGCTCTCGGTGGGGTCGAGTTGGGTTTCTACGACGCAGGGCACGGAGGAACTGCGAGGCGTGTATGGTACAGGACCAAACGACGTTTGGGCTGTGGGAGCGAACGGTGCGGTGCGGCACTTTGATGGAAACACCTGGACACCGATGAATCTAGGAAATGGGGAAACGCTCAACGCGGTTTGGGCTGGGTACTAGCGAAGAGCGGGAGGGGACACCATGAGAGAAGTAGGCTCGCGCGCAAAAAAGGGTCTCTGTTTGGCTTCTCTGTTTGTGTTTGCATGGGGTTGCGAGAGTTTGTGGGGCGGATACGCCGTGTCGAATGATGCTTGTACACAACCGAACTGCGCAGGACCAGAGAATGACGCAGATGGGAGTGCAGGGGAGATGTTGGATTTGTCGGTGTCTCCTCAAGACTTGGCGGGGGCGGATTTGAGTGGTGCGGATCTTCTGGCACCTTCACAAACAGTGGTTGCGGTGGGAGCAGGTGGGATTGTCCTGCGCAAGTACCCCCAGTCGATAGGTTTTTCGCCGGAAACATCAGGGGTGTCCGAGAGCCTTACGCGAGTTCACGGTGCCAGCGCAAATTCGTTGTTTGCGGTGGGGGCGGGTGGAACGGTGATTCGCCACGATGGCACAAGCTGGAAAGTGGCCGCGACGATCACGAAGACAAGCTTCTCTGCTGTGTATGTTCGCAACTCGAGTTCGGCGTGGGTGGGAGGAGATACGGGGATTCTCTATCGCTGGAATGGAAGCACGTTTTCATCGATGAACATGGTTGGAATGGGGAGCATCAGTGGAATTTTGGGATTCTCTTCGGGCCCCGACGTTTTTGCGATCACGAGCGGAGTCGCTGGTGATGGGACCGTCTACACCAAATTCCTTGTCTCTCCAGACGGAACCACCTTGCCACTTGGATCGAACGTGTCTCCGACGGGGATTTACAAGAAAATGGCGGGTGTGAACGGAAGCAACCTGTACGTTGCCGGAGGTGCCAAGGTGATCAAATACGATGGATCAAAATGGACCCAGGTAGGGACCGTTCCTCTCATGACCCGGCTCAATTCGGTGTGGTGCGATGGGGTTAGGCATGTGTGGGTGGCCGGGACCGGTGGTCTGGTGTTGCGACAAGATTTCGTTGCGGGTACGGCGTGGCAGGACATGAACTCTCCCGCCACTGAGGATTTGCAGGATGTGTATGGCACGGGGCCAAACGATGTGTGGTTTGTGGGGACCAACGGAACGGTGTTGCATTACACCACGAGCTTTGCCGTCGTCTCATCCGGTTCATCGGTGAATCTGCTGGGGGTGTGGGCGGGAAACTAGGGCACGCGCGTTGTGGGTTTTCGGCGGAGGGCTCACTTCCAAATTGCCAAGTGTTTCGATGAGCACTAGCGTGGGCGGGCTTGGGCTGGGTGAATGTGTGCCATGGTTTTGCGGAAGTGGGCTGTGTTTCGGTACGTTGCGGTGTGTTGCGTCTTTTCGGCGGCTCCGGTTTGTGCAGAGGACACGGCCCTCAAGACGACGGAAACGGGGCTTTCGGGGGAGGACGCCCGCACGCAAGCGGCGGAAGAATTTGAGACGGCACACACGGCGTTTCAGAACGCAGAATACGAAAAGGCGCAGAAGCACTACACACGGGCATTTGCGCTTTTGCCGCACCCGAGCACGCTGTACAACTTGGCGCTTTCGCATGAGCGGTTGCTCGATTACGACGCGGCGGTTCATGCGTTTGAACGCTTTTTGAGCATGCCGACGCCCGAGGGAAACGAGGCGGCGCGGCTGCACCAGACTCATCGGCGGCTGGCGGAACGGTCGCTGAAACGGTTGAAGGAACTGCCCGCGCGGATTTCGGTGTCGGCGATTCCTGACAAAGTGACGGTTTCGATTTGTTCGCTCGGGAGTGATGGGAAACAGGGGCCTACATCGTCGCACACGAACACACCCGGTATGTTCACTGTGCCGGCGGGGCGCTACCGATTGGTTTACGAACAAGACGGATATTTTCCCGAGCAGGTCGAGATCGACGCGCGCATGGGACAGGCGCTGTTGGTTTCGCGGCAGCTGCGGCCCAAACCGCGCGACGTTCATTTTGAGACGACGCCGAAAGCGGCAAAGCTCTTTTTGGATGACCGGTATGTGGGTTTGTCCCCGCAGGTGGTGCCCGTCGAAATGGGGAGTCACAGGCTGCGGGTGGAAAGGCCGTTTTTTCTGCCGCACGCAGAGACGCTGGAGTTTTCACCGGCTGAGCCGAAGAGTCGGTTTCGGTTGATGCTCACGCCGAGCGGACGCATGGACATGATTGTCGGCGGAGGCCTCGCGGGTGCAGGTCTGGGCCTGATGGTGTTGCGTCTGTTTCAGGGCGAGATCGAGAACTTTGAAAACATGCCCGCGCGCGACATCTACAAACCGCTCATCGCGGCGACGCTGCCGGCGGTGGTCGGGGCGACGGTGGCGGGCTTGGCGGGTTGGGAGATGCCGATTGCAGAGTCGCAGCTTCTGATCGGATCGTCGGCGTGGGGCACGATCATCGGTTTCGGAATCGGTTTGGGAGCGCAGCCGCAATGGCTTCTGCCGCATGTGCTGGCGATTGGCGGCGGGCTGGTCGGAGGAACGGCAGGCGCGGTGGTGTGGCGTTTGGCAAAGCCGTCGTCGGGCAGCGTGGCGGTGTGGAACAGTACGGTGCTGTGGAGTGCGCACCTAGGTGCCCTGACCTGGGCGTACATGTTGACTCGAAAACCGGAGGCGACGTTTTTTGGACGGCCTCCCGATTCGCGAACAGGGGAGGGCGGTTTTGCGATGCTTGGGAGCACGGCGATTGGTGTGGCGCTGGGCCTGGGGCTTGCCCATCTGCCGGGCGTGTCCCAACTGAATCGGCAGCAAGTCGCGCTGGTCGATCTGGGAGGTGTGTCGGGCGGTTTGCTGTTTGGTTTGGTCGGTTTGGGGGCCGGGTATGCGCACAAAGGGGACTTCCTGGAAGCGTCGCGCATCGCGATTCCGACCGCGATTGCGGGCATGTTTGCAGGCCTGGCGACTTCGGCGCTGCTGGTGCATCGGTTTGTGCCGTACAAGACCGTTCCCAGTCACGACGGTTTGTCGGTAGAACTCAAACTCCCAAGCATCGGTTTTTCTCCCGCAGGCCCGACGGGAACAACCCTCACCACGACACTCCTCGACGGGACGTTTTGACGCGGTGCATTCTGTGGGTGCATCGTCTGTCGGCCCGCAATCTGCGATAGGATGCGGGTATGTCGATCACGCCCGACTCCGCTTCACCACAAACCGCTGCTCCGTCGATTTTGGTCGAGGACGACCGAACCAGTTACACAGAAGAAGGCTTTTTGCGTGGTCTTGTGGACCATTTGCACTTCACGCTCGGCAAAGACGACGCGCATGCGACGCAGCACGATCGTTATTTGGCCTTGGCGCACGCCGTTCGCGACCGCGTGATGGCCAAGTGGATGCGCACCAAAGACACGTACCGCAAACAAGATCCCAAGCGCGTGTACTACCTGTCGGCTGAGTTTCTGCTCGGGCGGGCCCTGCAAAACAACCTCATCAACTTGGGTCTGTACGACACGGCCAAGCGCACCACGGAACGGCTCGGCGCGCATTTGGCCGACTTGCTGGATCAAGAACGCGACGCGGGTTTGGGCAACGGAGGTTTGGGACGGCTCGCAGCGTGTTACCTCGACAGCATGGCGCAACTGGCGCTGCCTGCATACGGGTACGGCATTCGATATGAATTCGGGATTTTTGACCAAGTGATTCGCAACGGATGCCAAATCGAGCGGCCCGAGGAATGGCTGCGCTACGGCAGTCCGTGGCTGATTCCGCGACCCGAGTTTACGCAGTCCGTTCACTTTTACGGACACACAGAGATTCACGGAAACGGACAACAGCCGCAGGTGCGTTGGGTGGACACCACGTCGGTGCTGGGAGTGCCGCACGACATGCCGATTGCGGGATATCGAAACGACACGGTGAACACCCTCAGACTGTGGTCCGCCCGGTCTTCCGAGGAATTTGACCTGACGGTGTTCAACGCGGGCGATTACGAACGCGCTGTGTTCGACAAAAACAACTCCGAATCGATCAGCAAAGTGTTGTATCCGAACGACTTGCTCATCGTCGGCAAAGAGCTGCGGCTGAAGCAGCAGTACTTTTTCGTTGCGTGTGCGATTGCGGATTTGTTGCGTCGGCACCTGGACCATGCGCGGCACAAACACGACCCCCAAGCGGTGCGCGACCGTCTGTTGCAGCTGCCCGAAAAAGTCGCGATTCAGCTCAACGACACGCATCCCTCGATCGCGATAGTTGAACTCATGCGGCTGCTGATCGACAAATACGAACTTCCGTGGGAAACAGCGTGGCCGCTATGTCAAAGTGTTTTTTCCTACACAAACCACACGCTTTTGCCCGAAGCACTGGAAGTTTGGAGCGTCGATCTGTTGGGTAAACTACTGCCACGCCACCTTCAAATCATTTATGAGATCAACCATCGCTTTTTGCGGCAAGTCTGGACCAACAATCCAAGCGACGCCGAACGGTTGCAACGCATGTCGGTGGTGCAAGAACAGCCATTTAAGGGCGTGCGGATGGCCTATTTGGCAACACTCGGTTCGCACAAGGTCAACGGAGTGGCCGAGCTACATAGTCGCCTTTTGCGCGAAACTTTGTTGCCTGATTATTTTGCAATGTTTCCCGAGAGATTTATTAACGTAACAAACGGTGTTACTCCTCGTCGCTGGCTTTTATCAGCTAATCCAGAGCTTTCAGCAGCTATCACGCGTCGCATCGGCGATTCTTGGGTAACGGATTTGGAGCGGGTTGAGGATCTTCTCGCATTTTCCAAAGATCCCGAATTTCAAGCCGAGGTTGCCGCCGTTAAACTCCGCAACAAACAGCGCCTGTGTGACTACATCGTGCGACATCACCATATACAAGTCGATCCGCATATGCTGTTTGATGTTCAGGTGAAAAGATTGCACGAATACAAACGGCAATTGCTGAATGTATTGCACATCATTGCGCTGTATCAACGGCTGAAAAACAATCCTTCTTTGGATGTGGTGCCCAGGCTGTTTCTGTTTGGTGCCAAGGCCGCGCCCGGTTATTTCCGAGCCAAGCTGATCATCCGGCTCATCAATGCCGTCGCGGATGTCGTCAATCACGATCCGCACGTCCACCACAAACTCAAAGTCCTGTTTTTGTCGAATTACCGTGTGTCCCTCGCTGAAAAAATCATTCCGGCTGCCGATCTGTCGGAACAAATCTCGACGGCGGGCTTCGAGGCTTCGGGCACCGGCAATATGAAACTGTCCATGAACGGGGCGCTGACCATCGGCACGCTCGACGGTGCGAACGTGGAAATTCGCAATTTTGTCGGCCCCGAAAACTTCTTCCTGTTCGGTCTGACCGCCGACGAGGTGCTTGCGACCCGTTCGACCTACAACCCGTGGGAGTTTTACCGTCGCAGCCCAGCTTTGCGCGCGGCCATCGATCTGATTCGCTCCGGTTTCTTTTCCTACGACGAGCCGGGGCGATATCAGCCGCTTCTCGACGCGTTGCTTCCGCCCGAGGAAAAACTGGGACGGGGCGACCCCTTTTTGGTTCTGGCGGATTTCGACGCCTACGCCGCCTGCCAGCAAGCCGTGGACGCCACCTACAGGGACCCAAACAAGTGGGTCGAAATGGCCATCCACAACATCGCCCGCACGGGCTTTTTCTCGTCGGACCGCTCCGTCCGCGAATACGCCCAAAAAATCTGGAACGCCCGCCCGGTTCGCGTGATATGAACCCAGCGATAGGGCTCAGACGCCAAAAGGTTCTGAGGGCGGCGGATTTTCCGGTTTTTCCACGGGAGATTCTTGAGAAACGTGAGCCGGAGTGGGTTTGTTGATGATGTTCTTTTTGCCTCGGGAACATGGGGCGTATGGGCAGTTGTTGGTGCCGCTGGTGGCGGCTCTGTCGTTGTTTGGGTGGCCGCGCTGGTCGAGCGGTTTTTTGGTCGTGGCGGCGCTTGGTTTGTTTTGGGCGCATGAACCCTTGTTGGTGTTGCTCGGACAGCGCGGAAAAAAGCAAAAGAGAGAACACGCACGGCAAGCGGGATTGTTGTTTCCGGTATTGCTCTGTATTTCTTTGTTTTGTTTTTTGCTTGCGCTCAAACAGCAGCCGGATTTGCTGTGGTCGTTGGCATTGCCGTTTGCACTTTGTGGGACAGTAATTCCCTTTGTATTTGCGAAACAAGAGAAAACGACGCTCGCAGAAATTTTGGTTGCACTGGCACTGGCTTCGTGGTCTTTTCCAGTCTTGTGTAGCAAAGGAGTTTCAACGCAAAAAGCCTGGCTTGTGTTTGTGCTGCTCGGCTTTTCGCTGTGTGTAGCCGTTTTGTCGGTGCGAGGCCTTTTGCGCAAAGTGCCACTTTGGGTTTCGTCGCTTTCCGGGGCGGTATTTGTGGTTATCCTATTTGCTCTTTGCGCATACGATTATATTCCAAAATACAGCTATGTGGCCGGCGTGCCTCC
>Ga0268298_10005911_pt1 | contig 11289 bp, 14 predicted proteins | sample WWTPWeurt_MetaG_FD_194462 | JGI IMG/M metagenome (GOLD analysis project Ga0268298, IMG submission 194462) | Activated sludge microbial communities from WWTP in Nijmegen, Gelderland, Netherland - WWTP Weurt | ecosystem: Engineered > WWTP > Aerobic digester > Activated sludge | place... | reverse complement strand
TAATCGCTGTCCTTGTGTAATGCAAGATTACCTTTTAGTGACTAGCTCTGCATCCGTCTTGGGAGTGACTTTGGATTCAAGTTTTGGCAAACGCACTGAATGCGCAATTTTGAGCTTTTGCAATACTTGTATCGTAATCCAGGTTGGATCTATTTCAGTATTCTTGAGGCCGTGACGTGCTGATTGTGGAAAAGCATGGTGGTTGTTATGCCAGCCTTCACCCATAGAAAGAGCAGCAACAAACCAGACGTTTCTGCTGTTGTCACCACATGGATATGTTTCATAACCAAATTGACGTAAATGTCCAATCGAATTGACCAGTAAAGGTCCGCAGAAAGCTAGTGCAGAAGCCACCAGATTTGCCATCAAAACCCAGAATCCAAAGAAATGATAAATGGCCACTCTGTAGATGACTCCAATCAGTAAGCAGAGCCATCCATCATAAAGTGTGTGACGGCAGTGCAAAACTTTATAGATAGGATCACGGTAAAGGTCGGGAACCAGTTTTTCGCTTTCTTCTTTGCTGATTATCACTTTTGGCGCCCACATCCAGGAGACGAATGCATGCCAGAGTCCATCGAGTGGGCTGTGCGGATCGCCCTTCTGGTCTGAGTAGCGATGGTGCAATCTGTGAGTACTAACCCAGAAAATTGGTGAACCTTCAAACGCCAGATAGCCGCCTGAAACAATAAAATATTCGAGCCATTTAGGTACTACAAGCGCTCGGTGTGAAAGTAGACGGTGATAACCAAGCGTGATACCAGCTGTATGATAAAAATAAAAGAGAATGAATGATGCCAGGCAAACGATGGGCGTATTTGAAGATAATTCCATAGGTTCCTCGTGTTTATAAAAAAGAGACGCCGGTGTAAACCGGCGTCTTCAGGCTCTGAGCATAAGCTTTGGTGCCTGCTGCCCGTGGAGTTTGTCTTGTGACTCTCTCCTTGGGTTTCTGTTGCTTTTAGTGTATTACATAGAACCTATATCTTCATCAATCCAAAGACCGACTTTGAATCATCCCTTGGGTGGAATCCCTAATTAGTCACTGCCAATCGCGTTTTCATCCTTCTGGGGCATTATGCTTTGATTCGCACTTTGTTGTAATAGCAATAGAGCACAAATGCGAGGAGCGAAAAATGTTATTCGATAAAATATTGGTTGCGCTGGATGGATCGCACAATAGCCGTAATGCAGCTGAATATGCATTCTGGTTATCATCCAACCTGGATTCTCAGCTAACCGGGCAGCATGTAATCGATCCTCGATTGGTGGACTTATTTATTAGTCCAGAATTTGCGGAGGAGCTTGGTTTTAGCTGTTCGGTGGATACTTCTGAAAAGGTTTTCAGTGCACTGAAAAAAGTAGGAAGAGTTATTCTGGACTTATTTGTCCGTGAGGCCAATGAGCGCGGACTCGAAGTCTCGACATGTCTTGATGAAGGGTATATCGTCGAGTGTATACTTGCGCGTCTGAAAGAACATGATTTACTTGTGATGGGACACAAAAGTCGTGAAGATTCTGAAATGCCACTAAATATAGTGCTTGGTTCGGTTGCTGAAAGACTTTCAGTCAATTCGCGAAAATCTGTTTTGATTGCTTCTCGTCCGCTCAAAGAAATCGAACAAATCTTGGTTGCCTACGACGGTAGTGAACCTTCTCGCGGTGCGCTTTTAATGGCTGAAAATCTTGCCAAAAATACTAACTGCAAATTGAAGGCATTAACAGTTGTAGCTCCAGGAGCAGATCTCAATTCGGCTAAAATCATTGCTCAAGACGGAGAAAAGTTTTTGCGTGAATTCTGGTCTGAAAATGTTTTCTTTCAAAAAGAGGGCATGGTGGCAGAATCACTGCTCGAACAAGCTAAATCATCTAAGAGTTTACTTGTGATTGGAGCTTACGGATACAATAATAAAGAACAAAATGTACTTGGCTCCACTACTAGTGAAGTGATGCGCAAAGCCGCTGTATCTACACTCGTCTTTAAGCCAATTGGCAAAAGAAGCGCTAAGAAAGGTGCTATGGGTGCTGAGACGGTGCGGGCAACTTAATCAAGAATTCGGTTATGCATTTTATTTCTTGAGTATCCAGGCGTTTAGCTTGCTTTTTCATCAAGCTGTTTTTTAAATGGCCATTCAAAACTGTTTCTATTTCTTCTCTGGTTTTGCGTTTGCCAATTCCTTTTAGCGTGGGACCGAATCTAGATTCTTCGTCATAAGTGGTGTGACAAGCGGCGCAACCATTTTCAAGGAAAAGTTGAGAACCTAATTTAGAACCTGCCGATTCTGAATCTGTTTCTGCTTCTTTGACAGAAGATGTATCAGCTGATTTATTTTTTTCGTGAGTCCAGATAGCATAACCGTCTTTTGGTTCTGGTAAAGTCAATAAATAACGCGCTATCAAACGTGCTTGACTTTTATTCAAGCCAGTGTGAGGCATTAAACTGGGTTTGCCACCAAATAGTTCGCTGAATTCAAGACTCTGCTTGAGCGGGTTCTGTAGCCTATCTATCAAAAATTCTTCACCGCGATGTCCGCCGATTCCATCGAGCATCGGTCCCATTTCTCCACCCTGTCCATTGATTTGATGGCATGCAGAACAGTTTTTCTTTTGGTATAAAAGTTTGCCCTGGCGAGAAGAATAAGAGGGTTTTGCTGCTTTATAACCGGTTGGAGGCAGAATCTTTTTCTGCCAGTCAGTTTTGTTTAATTGAGCAAAAGCTGGCACAAAAACACTAGTCAAAACAATTAGCGCCAAAAGGCAGAGTCTTTCTTTTTTCATGTGCCAAATTATACCTGGTGTTTGTGGAAATACGCCTTAAGGGGGGTGTTTGAACCCCTGAATACCTATATATTACAGTTATTGGCCGCTTTTAAAGGAGAATTCAAATGCAAGTGCTTGTGGCTGTGGATAATGACCAGCTTGCGAATGTCGCTTTTACGTCGATTGAGCAGAAAGAATGGCCATCTGACACTGAATTCGTTATTGTTCATGTGATTGAAACAGAAAAATACAAATCGCCTGCTTCGATGAAGGCGATTAAACACCAGGAAGCGCTAAATCAGGAAAAAGAACGCGAATATCAAAAGCAGCACATCTGGTTGCGCGAGTTAGCACTCAAATACCAAAAGACTCTGCCTCATGTAAGAAGCCTGGTTTTGACGGGTGACATAGAATACTGTCTTTCACAGGTGGCAAATGTTTTGAAGCCTGACCATGTCGTCATGGTTTCGCACGATAGAACATCAAAACAAAGACTGTGGATCAAAAGTATTTGCTCTCAGGTTGTGGATAAACTTCCTTGCTCAGTCGAGGTATTGAGACTAGCTCACTCTTCAGAGATGAGTTACCCCAGCAAATTGCTTATGGCAGTAGATGGCTCAGAAAATGCTGTAGAAGCGCTTGAATGGTTGATTAACCAGGACCTTCCCGAAGAGATCAAAGTCAAAATGGTTATGGTGCTGGATTCTCAAAAAATTAGAGACTTGAATGAAGCAAGGAATATACATTCTTCTTCGATGTTGAAACGCTGGTCTACCAAATACAATTTTCGACTTCAGGCACGTGAATGGTTTGAAGAACAATTGAATATTGTCAAATCCGAGCTTAAAAATCATCATGTCGAAGGTACTATTCTAGAAGGCGATCCGGTTAGTACCATTAATAATGCTGCAGAACAATGGGGTGCCGATTTAATTGTAATTGGTCCACATTCGATGGAAGACTTTGCTGTCGAAGGTACTGGCGAGGCTAGCCAATCTACGCCTAGAGCTTTGATAGAACAATCACACAAAGACATCCTGGTAATTAAACCAGGCGCATCTCAGGTGGACGGTTTTAAATGGAAAGATAAAAAGAATTATTCTACTTTTTGCGAATTAGGCAAAGTAAGCAAATAGTCCGTTATTTTTTCGATTTCTTCTTGTTTTAAATTGAGTTTTGGCATCTGAGGCAAAACATCTATATCTCCAGCTTCGCGTTTGCTTATTTGAGCTGGGTTATTGATATTTTCTATGATTGTAGAACGATCAAGACGTCCGCCTAAACCGTCTAGTTTAGGACCAAGCCATCCACCTGCGTTTTGAACTGAATGACAGGCGATACAGCCTTTGTCGCGAAATAATTTTTGTCCTTCTTCGCTCGATTTGCTTTTTTTAGACGGAACATAACTGACACTGCTGGCGGGAGTTCTTGCTGGTAGTGATATCACATGCGGTGTAAGTACGAAACCACCTTCGGGCTCTGGAAGTGTCATCAAGAATGCGACAATCGCAGTTGCGTTGGCAGGTGTTATTCGCGGGTGTTGATACATCGTGCGATTTCTACCAGTCAATCTGAAATATTCTTTTTCGGCTGCATTGCTTGCTGCCAGATGAGCAAATAAGAATTCAGACGAACGACGATATCCAATTCCATCTAACATTGGACCGAGATTTCCGCCGGCATTTTTAATGGAGTGACACTGGATACAATTGGCTTGCTTGAAAATCAGTTCACCCTGGTTGCTTTGTTCGCTTGCTGGTTCTGGAACATAATCGTGAGTAGGTAAGCGAAGAGGCATTGGAGCTTTCACTTTGTCGTCTGCTTGAGGTGAATCTGCCATTACTTTCAAAGTTAAAAACATACCAGATGCGATGGCTCCCATAAGAAGCCCGGACCAGTATTTGCGTTTCATTTGCATTTTTTGAAATTTCCTATTGTGCAGTCAGCTTTTCAAATTTTTTGTTTTCGCATTTGCTTTCACACTCACATTTTTTTTCGCATGTTGTGTGACTGGCGATACTTTCTTCTGGCCAGAGTAAAATGCTTGCTATGGGAAGTTTTGAAACGAGTTCGCTTGCTTCACTTCCAAGAATTGAATAGCTTCTATCCTGCACTTTTCGGGTTGGAACAATCACTAATGACTTTTTCATTTGGTTAAAATCGAATTCTATATTGACTGGATTGCTTGACCATAATTCAATTTTGTCCTGGTTAACAGCGTCTTTAGAGCGTACTGTTTTAGTGGTGATATCTATTTCGGCAAGATCTGGATGTGTTTTGTGCAGATTCTCAATCAGGTCTTTTGCAGATTCTTCGTGATATCCATTCATCAAACAAATTATTTGTGGCGACAGTCCAAAAAAGAATGCAGTTCTAAGACAGGCGCGAATGAAAGTAACATTTAGATGTTCGAGTGAAACCAGAATTTTCATGTCGTCCCACAGGTCAGGACCGAAATCTTGAACAATCAAGAGAGGTTTTGGACATTGATTAGCGAGTCCTTCGGCGATTGTGTAATGAACATAATGCCATCGCTCTTTTGGGTTGGCGTTTTTCATAAAGTGTCTGTGACCAACAATAACAAGGTCATGATCTTTAGCTCTCTTGCAAATTTGCTCTACTGGAGCGCCTTCATCTATAAAAGAAGTCGAGACTATATCCTGGGTTTCAGCCACTGCTTCATATTTTTCAAGCAGTTTGCAGGCTATTCCCCACTGTGCATTTTTGAGTAATTCAAAAGTTTCGACATAAACTCCGCTTCCAATAAAACCGGGTTCGTCATTTCGCAAAAAGTCCCAGGTAGTGCTTGTGTCTACGACATGATGCGCCGTGAGTTGAGCATTTGATTTTCTAGCCATTTCAAAAGCTAGATTGGCTGCGCGTTGCGATTGGCTGCTACCATTCAAACATAATAAAAAAGATGGCTTGCTCATTGCTCTTACTCCTAATAGGCTAATCCCAGTATGTCAAAGCTTGTTTGCTTCTTACCTCGGCCTAAAGGTGGAAAGAGCATATATACAGCCACAAGAAGGATGTACTGACATTTATTTGCGCCTAGAATTACTGTATGAAAACCAAAATAGATCCCAAAAATTTTGTTCAAAGCGCCAGATCTTTAGATGGCAAAAACGTTTTAGTACGAGCAATTACAAAGAGCGACAAGGACCTGCTTTTCGACGAGACCGAACATATGAGCCCCAGGTCTATGTACTATAGGTTTTTTACACCTAAAAGACATTTGACTGACAAAGAATTAGTCTACTTTACGGACATTGATTATCATGCTCATGTTGGACTTTTGGCTCTAGTCGAAGAAGAGCAAGGGTTTGTGCATGCTGGATGTGGCAGATACTTCTTATTTTCTAAAAGCGATATTGCAGCTGAAATTGCTTTTGACGTGAAAGACGAGTATCAGGGGCATGGAATCGGAACTATATTGTTCAACTGTCTTTGTACTGTTGCAAAATCCCAGGGTATAAGCGAGTTCAAAGCTTTAGTTCTTGCTGAGAATCTTAAGATGATGGAAGTCTTTGACCATGCCGGACTTCCTATCACAAAGAAATATTTGTCGTCTGGGGTGATAGAAGTTTCGATGAAAATTGATATTTGAGCTTACTTTTGTTTGCTGCCTGGAATAGACATGAGATATTCAGCAATATCCGCCATTTCTTTTTTGGTTAGATTGGACGGAGGCATTGTAGTGCCTCGCTCTGCGTATTCGAGTCCAGAGCCTTGTTTTAACAATTCTGCGGCAGTCATTTTTTTTGCCAAATAATCTTTGCCTTCGCGCTGACCCACTCCGTCTAATTTGGGGGCGAACTGTCCGCCAATCCCTGTAACTGAGTGACAGGCGCTGCAACCTTTTTCAAAAAACAGTCTGCGTCCGTTTTGAACATTTCCAGCCATATCAATATTGGTCATATCGGATGTGACAATGTGAGGAGTCGCTTTGAAACCTGTTTTGGGTGCTGGCAATTTGAGCAAATAATCAGCAATCGATTTGGCATCCGAAGCTGAAATCCTTGGGTGAGGCATCAATTCAGACTCTGGATAGAGTTTTTCAAAACGTGCCACCGCTTCTTTTGAATTGGTAATTCGAGATAAAATGAATTCTTTGCTTCGACGTTTGGCGATGCCGTCATATGGAGGCGCCAAACATCCTCCTTTTCCGTCGATCGAATGGCATGTGTTGCAGCCGTTGCGTTCGAGTAGAAATTTTCCTCGTGCGGTCGGCTCCTTGGCTACCGTGTCGCCTGGTGCAAGCGCGAGCGAAAAGAGTGTCAGTAGAATAATCGATTTTAGGCGCATTCGACTTGTTGCAAGAGTAAATCAAATATTACAGGTGTATATCGCAAACATTCTACATTGTTTTTATACATTTGAGAGTGCCATTGTTTGTACAGTGAGTAATTGTTTTGAAAAGCGTTTAGGTGTCTTTCTTTGTCGTTTATTGCTCTGTGATCGAGATGTTTTTGTAGTATGAGTTCTGCTGCACTCAGTGCCTGACAGCTAGATTTTTCCATGTGAGGGGGAAGAATCAGATTCGTTCCCCATGGCAAAATACCAAATTCTAAGCTGGCGCTAAAAAGAGCTTTGCAGCAATTTTTACCGTCTTCCAGTAGCAAATTGTTGATGTAGATTCGCGCTTTGGGAAAACGAAGCGCTACCCTTATCATGTCTTCCATTAATAGTCAGATCTTTGTGCTTAAATTTTGTAAGATAGATCTGATTGTATTTAATAATTCGCAACTTGAAATCAGTCTTTTGGTTCTAATTACGCATCATTCTTAAGGATGAGCGGCGGACTCAGTCCTTGAGGCTCTAATCACTTCTACAGAGCATGGTGAGCTTGAGAGCACCATTTCGGCGACACTACCAAGCAAAAGTTTGCTCAATCCTGTTCTTCCTTGTGAGCCCATGATAATGAAATCGGCCTGCCAATCTTTGGCTTTCTCCACCAAACATTCTTTCACCGGACCTTCAAGCACCAAACTATGAATTTGAGTATGAGGAACCCGTTTTTTTATATAGTCAGCCGCATTTTTTGCTAGTTTTTCTGCATCGCATAAACGTTCTGCTACCGCTCGACTATAAGTAGAAGAATAGGTCATGTACATACTTGCATACTCAGGCGAAACTGGCTCAAGTACATGAACAACCAAAAACTCAGTTCCTTCATGCCAAAGTCTTTCAGAAAGGCATGCAACAGCCTCCTGCGAACTTTTTGAATTGTCGATTGCAACTAGTACTCTCACAAAATTAGTTTCCTTTGAACTTGAGGCTTGCTAAATCCATTCTATTCGTCACGGGTTTTGTGCAAATCAGTCTTTATGCGTAATTGACTGAGTCAAAGTATCATCTTGCCGGATGATACTTTGACTCAGTCACAAAGCTTTTGTTCTATTAAACTTATATCCCAGTCAGAAAAAGGGGATTTACGCAGTTTGAGCAATTCATTTAATTGCTTTTGTACACCATACTGAATGTTCCTGGCTATATCTTTGCGTAAATGACGATTGTGCAGGTTTTCTTCAGAATAATCCAGATAAATAGGCTTATCTATTTTAATCAACATTTTTACCGGTAGTGGCATACAGCTGACCGAGAAAGGAAAAAAAGGATAAAAAGGTGTAACAGGCCAGTAGGGAGCCTGCATCAGACGCGCAATCGATTTTAGGTTGCCCAGCAAAGGAAAAATTTCATCTCCACCAATCGTGGTCACAGGCACGATAGCAGTTTTGGTTTCGATAGCGGCTTTGACAAAACCTGGATCAAAATCATCCAGCCGATATCGCATTGAAAATGGCTTTCCTGTTCCTTTAGTGCCTTCTGGATAAAAGAATACGATTTCGTCGTTGAGAAGTAATTTACGGGCCGTTTTGTAAGTGGCAGGTACTCCTCCGCAACGTCTTATTACTTCGCCTGCGCCGGGTGTTTGCAATAACCATTTATGTACAAGAAAGCGTACTCGACGAGGGTGTGGATGTTTATTCAAAATTGCGATATAGAGCATAAACGCATCCATTGGCAGAACACCTGAGTGATTGCCTATTAAGATGACTCTTCCATGTTCTGGAATATTTTCAATTCCAATTGTTTTTACTTTGAAATATTCGTCGTACAAAAATCGGAAAAAGATTTCGCATTGAAAGAGAGACTGTGCGTCAAATCCGTATTCATCAGGCTCTTTGCAGTCTTCATTTTCGTAGTAAGACTGAAATTGTTCTTTTAGTGATTGTTTAAAATGAATCATGTACGTTAATGATTCTGCAAAATAAAGCTCATATCGCCTGGCGGAGCAAAACGATGACTTTCTTTCATTGCATCTAGCACTTCTTGATCAGAAATCTGAGAAAAATCCAGATAAAACTGACCAACAGTCTCAAAATCAGAAGTAACATGAATGCCAATGACGTGCTGGCAGAATTTACTTATTTGATGATGACTTTCAAGACTAATGACTGGAGCTGCCACTATAACAAGACGTGCGCCTCGATGACGAGCCGTTTCTGCGGCTGCAATCGCAGTCATTCCCGTAGCTATTCCATCGTCTACTATGATTACAATTTTGTTTTCGAAAATGCGCGGAATATAGCCAGCGTGGTCATAAAAATAGCCTTCCGACTCTTTTGTCTTGCACAAAAGCTTTTGACTTTGCTCTTCCAGGTAATGCTGCCAATCGGTAGATTCAGGAATGTCGGGATTCAAAACTATTTGACCATCTGACGTAACCGCACCAATAGCATATTCGGCACAACTGGGATGAGGAATTTTTTTGGAGACCAGAATGTCAAGCTGTGAGCCGAATTTTCTTGCTACTTCGAGTGCCACAGACACTCCACCACGCGGAAGCCCGACTATTAAGATATCGTTCTTATGCGTATTCTCCAGGTTTTTTTCTAGATATTGCTTTAGTTTTTCTGCAAGAGCTACGCCTGCTTCTTTTCTGTTTTTAAATTCTGTCATGGCTCTTTTCCGAACATTACTGAATCAATTGTGCTCTTTTTGAGCTCAAATTGCATAATGAAGGAGGATGATTGAGACTTGATTGCAATCATTCCTAAGAATGACCAAAATTGGTTCTAGCAGATTCGGGGTAATTGTTCACCTGAAAGCATATCAAGTATGCGTCTGCTGCCAATTGTGGTTTTGAGGTTGACTCGCACTTTTTGGTCTGTAACTTCGCCAATTACACAAGCCTCTCTGCTATATGAGTATTTGTGCATTATATCTAATACTTTATCGCAGCTGCTCTGGGGAACAATGGCTATTAAGCGACCTTCGCACGCTACAAAAAGCGGGTCGAGTCCAAGAATCTCGCATGCGCCTCTGACTTGATTGCTAATAGGTATTTTTTCATCCTCTATGTCTATAGCCGTTTTCGATGATTGTGCAATTTCGTTTAAACAAGTAGCCAGTCCACCTCTTGTAATATCGTGCATTGCATGGATATCCAGATCGGCTAAAAGCAATTCTTGAACCATTTCTTTTAAGCTTGTACTGTCGCTTTGGATTTGTGATTCGAGTTCAAAGTTATTTCGAGCACACATAATTGCCATTCCATGACAGCCGATATCGCCACTGACAATGACAGCGTCTCCATGTCGCGCTCTATCGATTCCGCACAAAGTTGAGTCTTTATACAAGCATCCTACTCCAGTGGTCGAGATAAAGAGTTTGTCTGCTGCTTTTCGCTCAACTACTTTGGTATCACCAGCAATGATCTGGACGCCCGCATCTTTAGCTGCAGAAGCAGCAGATTGAACGATTTCTTTTAACTGGTCAATAGAAAATCCTTCCTCGATTATAAATGAAATAGCTATGTATAAAGGCTTTGCGCCTCGCATGCACAGGTCGTTTATCGTGCCATGAATCGATAGAGAGCCAATATTTCCACCAGGGAAAAAAATTGGACTTACAACGTACGAATCTGTACTCATCACTAGTTGCTTTTGATCAAAAGGAGCAATAGCAGCATCTTGATACTGAGAAAGCGACCCGCAATCGAATTGGGGAATAAAAATTTCTTGTATGAGTTGCAAAGACATTTTGCCTCCGCTTCCGTGTCCCAGCCGGATTTTGCCAGTGTTGGTATTGGGAAGTGGACAGTTCAATTGCAATTGACTTTCGTCGGTCATTTTAGTCTTTCCTGTACTTGTAATATGCAGCGCATGTTCCTTCGTCTGAGACCATCGTTGCGCCCAGTGGATTTTGAGGTGTGCAGAGAGTGGCAAAAGCCGGGCATTGAGCAGGTTTTTTTCTTCCCAGTAAAATTTCACCACTAATGCAAATTGGCGATTCTTCCGTTTTGATCTGGTCGACTAAGAATTTTGATTCTGCATCATATGCTTGGAATTGATCAGTAAGTTTATATCCACTTTCTGAAATCAAGCCGATGCCTCACCAGACTCTGTCGCTTCGCTTAAATACTTTTGAAACAATTTCAAGGGCAGTGGGGTTACCTTCATTTTTTACCATACGCTTATATTGATTAGAAAGCTCGAAGCGTCCGCTTTCTAACTGTTCTAC
>Ga0268298_10005910_pt1 | contig 11290 bp, 10 predicted proteins | sample WWTPWeurt_MetaG_FD_194462 | JGI IMG/M metagenome (GOLD analysis project Ga0268298, IMG submission 194462) | Activated sludge microbial communities from WWTP in Nijmegen, Gelderland, Netherland - WWTP Weurt | ecosystem: Engineered > WWTP > Aerobic digester > Activated sludge | place... | reverse complement strand
CGCCTCCGCTTAAAACAAGTCCTACCTTTTGCGCAAATGACAGCGCAGAAAAGAAGAAAAGAAATATTAAAATTGCCGGTCTTAACATCAGAATGTAAAAATACAGATTTTTAATTATCATCAGGTTTCCCTGAATTGAGCGTATCTTTGCACAAAATAAATTTGAATGAAACTGGTAGCTAAAACATTGTTTGGACTGGAAGAAGTGCTTTCTCAGGAGTTAAAAGACCTGGGTGCTCAGAATATTAAAACGGCCAACCGGGCTGTTTATTTTGAAGGTGATAAAGAATTGATGTATCGCTCAAATTTATGGCTCAGAACAGCTATAGCAATTTTGGTTCCGCTGACTGAGTTCAGGTTTAAAGATGAAAAAGATCTATACCGGCAATTTTCAAAAATCAATTTTTCAGATCATCTCACCCTCGAAAAAACATTTGCAGTTAAAGGGGCAGTTCATTCAACCATGTTCCGTCATACACAATTTCCGATGCTGGTAATGAAAGATGCAATTGCTGATCAGTTCAGGGCAAAATACAATGCCCGGCCGGATGTGGATACCGTTCATCCCAACGTGGTTTTTGATGTTTACATTCAGGAAAATCATTGTGTGGTTTCATTAAACAGTTCAGGTGCTCCGCTGTTTCAGCGTGGTTATAGAAGGTCAACAGGAGAAGCTCCTTTGAATGAAGTTGTTGCTGCCGGTTTGATTTATCTTTCTGGCTGGGACAAAAATTCCAATTTTATTGATCCGTTTTGCGGGTCAGGTACATTACCCATTGAAGCCGCATTGATGGCAAATGGTATTCCTTCAAACATAGCCAGAAAGCAATATGCTTTTCAGCATTGGGCAGATTATGATGAGGCATTGTGGAACAAAATTTATGATGAAGCTCCCCGTGTACCAAAAAGAAATCTGAGTTTTAAAATTATTGGATCAGACACGGATGGAGAAGTGATTCTGAAAGCAAGAGAAAATGTGAAAGCACTGCCATTAGGAAAAACTGTCGAGTTTGAAGTGAAAGATTTTAATGATGTGGTTCCGCCTGAAGGGGGTGGAACGCTGATTTCCAATCCTCCTTATGGTGAGCGACTGGATGATTATGACATTGGAGATTTATACCAGGCAATAGGAAACTTTTTCAAAAGAAAACTTCCTGGTTATACCTGCTGGCTGATGAGTTCTAATTTTGATGCTTTAAAACGGATTGAACTGAAGCCTTCCAAAAAATTGCAGTTGTATAACGGATCACTCGATTGTGATTTCAGACGATTTGATATTTTTCAGGGAAGTTTGGTTGAACACAAATACGGTACTCAAAATCAACGCCGTGAACCGAAACGGTATAAGAAAAGTGAAGAGTAATGGAAAAGTCATTGCTGCGATATGCCAAACTTGCCTACATTTCAGAATGTAGTTTTGAAACTGCGCGCAGCGGTGGCAAAGGCGGCCAGCATGTGAATAAAACAGAATCCAAAGTAACATTAGTTTTTGATTTAAATCAGTCAGATCTGTTTGATGGTAATGAAAAGAAATTGTTGACGGAGAAATTAAAGTCTCATCTGCATGACGGAATTATAAGAATTTCTGGCGAGCGCTCCCGTTCTCAAATACAAAACAAGAAATATGTGATTACGTTTTTTTTAGAGTTACTTGAAAATGGTCTTAAAATAAAGGCCAAACGAATTCCTACAAAAATTTCCAGAGCAAAAAAAGAGGCCAGATTAAAAACTAAAAAGATCGATTCAGAGAAAAAACAGTCCAGACGAAAGAATTTTTTGGATTAATTTTCAGGGAGTTATATAAAAACAACTAAAAGTAGCGCAATTACAACTATAAGTGGTTGAATAAATTTTTGACTAAGATACCACCCGAAATACTTTTGACTTCAAAAAAAGTATATGGAAACAAAATTCATTGGAGAGCGCATTTCAGATGCGCGTAAAAAATCAGGTTTGACGCAGGCAAATCTTGCTGAGCATTTATTTATCAGTCCGCAGGCAGTTGGAAAATGGGAGCGGGGAGAGTCAGTGCCGGATATTATCATGCTAAACAAACTGGCAAAAATTCTTGAAGTGGATTTAAACTATTTTGCTGAGAACGTGCAGACTGCAGAAGTTTTACCTACCATCGAATCAAAGGGGAATTCAACTTCAATCCTGCCGGTAAAAACAAAACCTGCCTGGAATATGTCTATGGGTAACTGGGTTGATGCAGATTTTTCCGGTCTGAAAAATCTGGGTGAAAAATTCAGTTCTTCCAACATTCAGCGTTGCCGCTTTATTGGTTCTGAAATGGCCGGAATTCTTTTCAAAAACAATAATATTCAACAGAGTGATTTTTCCGGGTCTGATTTTTCAGGCAGTCAGTTTCAGAATTCCAATCTGGTGAAAAACAATTTCAGTAACGCGCAATTAAATCAATGCAATCTGCAGGCAAGTATGTTCAGTGACTGTGATTTTTCAGGAACGGATCTTTCAGGTGTTTCGGCGAAGTCAAGCGGATTTGAAAAATGTCTTTTTTCGGGATCCAGATTGATTGGATTGTCTTTTACGCACACGTATTTTGGTGAAATTATTTTTGAAGGTGATATTCAAAACTGCAGTTTTGAAAACTGCAGTTTCAGAAAGTTAACGTTTCAGAATACCAGACTAACGAACACTTTTTTTAAGGGAAACCGTCTTAAACGAATCAAATTTGTTGATTGTTCGGCAGATCGTTTAACGTATGAATTTCTGAAAAGTGGTAAAGCGGATCTGAGCGGAATTACGTTGATTGGATAATTTAATTCTTCATTTCAATCACTTTATTCATTTCTGTTGTCCGGATTTTGTTTCAGATGCGACAAATAAGTTCCAGTTTGCTTCATCCGGTGGCGGAGCGGTGATTGAAATATTTTCTTTCGAAACCGGATGGATAAATTCAATTTTTCTTGCGTGAAGATGAATGGATCCATCTGGATTTGATCGTTTTGCACCATACTTAAGATCTCCCTTGATCACGCAGCCAATAGTTGATAATTGCACTCTGATCTGATGATGTCTTCCGGTAATCGGCAAAATCTCCAGAAAGAAATAGTGATTTGAATGCCCGCACAATCTGTAATGAAGTTCAGCACGTTTACTTCCTTTTTTTTCTGAAGCATGCGCGTAACTTTTGTTCTGAGTTTCATTGCGTGTCAGAAAATGAATCAAGTTACCTTCTTTTTCAGCCGGTGCTTTTTCAGTCACTGCCCAGTACGTTTTTTTGATTTCTTTATCCTGAAACATTTTGTTCAGTCTTTCAAGCGCTTTGCTTGTTCTGGCAAACAATACAATTCCACTGGTTGGGCGGTCAATACGATGTACTGTGCCTAAAAAAACATCACCGGGTTTTTTATATTTTTCTTTGATGTATTCTTTGACAAAGTCGCCCAGGTGTTTGTCACCTGTTTTATCTCCCTGTACAATTTCACCGCCACGTTTGTTGACCACAATAATGTGATTGTCTTCATACAAAACATTTAGCGGCATGACAATTAGTATTGTTCGTTTTCGTTCGGGAATTTTTTATCACGCACATCTTTGATATAATTTGAAAATGCATCCAGCATTTCCTTGTGCAGATTGTGATATTTTCTTAGAAACCTTGGATTGAATTCATTGTTGATTCCAAGCATATCATGACTTACCAGTACCTGACCATCTACACCGCTCCCGGCGCCAATTCCAATCACGGGAATTTTTACCGCTTTAGCAACTTCTGCAGCCAGTTTAGCCGGTATTTTTTCCAGCACCAGAGCAAAACAACCGGACTGCTCCAGAATTTTTGCGTCTTCAATTAAAATACGCGCTTCTTCTTCTTCTTTTGCCCTTACGGTATACGTTCCAAATTTGTATATAGATTGAGGTGTTAATCCAAGATGTCCCATCACCGGGATCCCTGCTGTCAGAATACGTTCCACAGATTCTTTTATTTCTCTTCCGCCTTCCAGTTTCACTGCGTGTGCACCAGCTTCTTTCATGATTCGAATAGCACTATCCAAAGCTGATCTTGAATTTCCCTGGTAGGAACCAAACGGTAAATCAACCACTACCAGTGCACGGTTAATAGCACGTATCACTGATGCGGCGTGATAAATCATTTCATTCAAGGTAATAGGCAAAGTGGTTTCATGTCCGGCCATAACGTTGGATGCCGAGTCTCCAACCAGGATAATATCAATTCCTGCTTCATCTAAAATACGGGCCATGGAATAATCATAACCTGTAAGCATGGCAATTTTCTCACCACGGAATTTCATCTCCTGTAAGGTATGTGTGGTTACTTTTTTTACTTCACTGTGAACAGACATGTAGGATAATTTAATATGCAAAAGTAGCAATAATTCTAAAGGGAACTGTGGTTATCAACAATCAGACGCGTGTTGGGCTTAATATTAGATTGATGCAATGTTGACGGCATGTTTCGAATTTGCTTATCCAGTCAAAATAATTTTACATCAACAACAAAAACCAATTTTATGGCAGTATTAGGAACGGTGTTAAAGACAACCACTAAATATGCGTATAAGTTCAATAACATAATCAATACGGAAGCTTCCAAGGCTCAGGTTAAACAATTAAAAAAACTATTGTCCCGTGCGCAACAAACTGAATTTGGAAAAATGTATGACTTTACAAAAATTCTGGAATCAGATAATCTGACAGACGCATATAAAAGGTACGTTCCTATTTTTGATTACGATTATCTCTTTAAAAAACACTGGCATAAAACGCTGAACGGTATTTCTAACGTTACGTGGCCTGGAATGATTCAAAACTTTGCTTTAACGTCTGGTACAACCGGCGCTTCCAGTAAACGCATTCCGGTTTCAAAACAAATGATTCGATCCATTCGAAAAACCAGTTTTAATCATTTGCTTACGTTGTCACGTATCAATATGGATGCTTCTTTTTATGAACGTGATATTTTATTTTTAGGGGGATCAACTGCTCTCACAAAAATTAATGACCAGTTTGAAGGTGATTTGAGCGGAATAATTTCAGGAAAGGTTCCTGCCTGGTTTAGTCCTTTTTCAAAGCCAGATAAAAAAATACGTGCTTTAAAAGACTGGGATCAGAAAATTGAGGAGATTGTCAAAGAAGCACCCAATTGGGATATCGCTGCCATTTGCGGAGTGCCGGCCTGGGTTGAAATTTTAATCCACCGCATTAGGGATTATTATGGTTTGGATTCCATTTTTCAGGTATGGCCAAATCTTCAGATTTATGTTCACGGCGGTGTATCTTTTGAACCTTATATGCTTCGCTTCAACAGAATTTTTGATAATCGGGTTATGTATCTGGATACCTATCTGACGTCAGAAGGATTTTTTGCTTATCAGCCTGCTGATTCAGATTCATTGCAGCTTTTGGTCAACAATGATGTGTATTATGAATTCATTCCGTTTAATGAAGAACATTTTGACCGTGAAGGAAATTTAACAGATTTTGAAACGGCATTATCCATTGATCAGGTGAGTGAGGGAGTTGATTACGCTTTGCTGGTTACCACTAACGCCGGTGCATGGAGATATTTAATTGGAGATACTATTCGTTTCAAATGCGTCGAAACATTAAAAATTAAGATTACCGGACGAACAAAACATTTTTTAAGTCTTTGTGGTGAACATCTTTCAGTGGATAATATGACCGAAGCTTTAACTCAGGTAGCTTATGAAAACAATTTAGAAATCAAAGAATTTGCGGTGGCAGGAGACTCAGATGAAAATGGTTTTTCACATACCTGGTTTGTTGCATGTGATAATCGCACAGATGAAAAACTGCTGATGCATTTATTGGATGATAAACTTTGTCAGCTTAATGATGACTATCGTACTGAAAGAAAATTTGCTTTGAATCAGGTAAAATTGAAATGTCTTCCTTCCAGATTTTTTTACAATTTCATGGAACTAAAAGGGATGTATGGTTCTCAATATAAATTTCCAAGAGTACTAAAAGGAAAAATAAAAGTTGACTGGTATGAATACCTCACCATTCTTGAGCCACAGAAACATCCGTGGTTTCTGATCGGACAATATTAAATACCCAAAACCGAAGTCGTGAATAATTATGGACAAAAAAAAACGGAACTGATTTAGGTTCCGTTTTTTCTTGAGTGTATTTTTTATCAAGGAAAGATGACTCCTCTGTAACTTCCAATCAGCGCCAGCGGAATATTAGATCCGTAATAATCATTGATTACTTTAATAAACTCGTTAGCAGCAATGGCATAACCTCTTGGATTCAGGTGAACACCATCTAAAGAAAATGCTCCACCACTGATATATTCCGGTGCAATTCCAATTCCTTCCATCATTACTCCTGGTTTGATTTTTTCAAGAAATCCATGCATATCAACAACCGGATAATTAAACATAGCCGCTGATGACTGAATCGCATTATTAAATTCAATGGTTCTTGTCTGACAAGCATTTACTTCACCAGCATCAAGCACACGATCATTGGTCAACGGATCTGTTTCTGATGCGCCTGAACCACCTTCAATATCATCTTTAGCCGTAAGCAGTATCAGATCATTTTCAGTTGCTACTCTGACTTGTGTTACGCCTCCATTCAAATCTCCTTCTTCAATCCACACATCTGCATAGCCATAATCTTGTTTAATTCCTGCAACTGTGAAAGTATTGAAGTATGGTATCACTGTAACATCCGGAATTGTTGCACAAACTCCTTCAGCACCTATCGAAGAAAATGCTGTTAGCACTGAATCATACTTTTGTCTGAACATAATTGGGTCAGAGAGATTACCGTACTGGACGGTTCCTAATCCAAGAAGCGTTCCATCGATCTCTGTTGGAATTCCTCCTGAGGTTGCAAAACCTAAAACATCATTGTCACCTAACCAGCAGGTAAAGAAAGTAGCTTCACTCTGACGGATATGATCTACATATTGAATTGGAGTTCCACCGCCTAAAAGAAAATGCGGATTATCACCAAAATCCATAAATCTTGCAAAGGGATTTCCAGGAATGTCATAACTGATTGGAGGGAATGGAATATCTATTGATGCGCCACCCAGAATGATGTTGTTAATTATTTTTTCATTGTCATCCATAGCAACACACTGCATCAGAGTGATTCCGGAAATACCCAGGTTATTGTATTTGATTGACTTCATGGATTCTCCCCAGGTTGACCAGGAAGCATCTTCTTCTGTTGGTTGAGTCGTTGTGTCTCCCGGAGAGATTACTGTGATTTCATTATTAATGTATTCAAGATGCATATATCCTGAACCAGTATTGTTTACCATGGGTTGTTCAAAATCATCCATATCCGGATTCACTAATTTCATCTGTCTGGCAATGATTGAAGGATATGAATTTTCCTGTCCTTCTTCGTAAACTCCACCATCCTGATATCCCTGTGTAAGTGAATTACCAACCGCAATGTAATGCGTAAAATCAGCATCACCGCTGGTACGTTCCACTTCAGCAAATTGTGTTTTTTTACAACCGGCAACAACCAATGCCGCTGCTGCTATGACTAAACCTGTTTTTTTCATAAGTTCTTTTTAAAATTTTACAGTTGCGCTGAATGTAAATCCATCAGCCATTCGGTGATATTTTGCAGTAAAACCTGCATCCGTTAAATCAGATTCGCGCTGTGCATCCTGATGAAACCAACCTAAATCAAATCCAAAATGCTCTCCGATTTGAACACCAAATCCGGCAGTTGGGACAAACTGCGTTACATCCGGTAATTCAGGACTAACAAACCCATCTTTCACAGGAGAAATATCATAATAACCACCGGCGCGCACATAAATCATTTCATTGAATACGTATTCAATTCCAAAACGGTGAGTAGGAGAATTCTGCCAGTCTTTGGTTGTTTTAGAATCAGGAGTGTCTTCATTTGCGAAATCAAATGCAAGTGTATCGTAAGATGACCACCCGGTGTAATTAAAATCATATACAACCATGATTGAATTTTTTTCATTCATTTTATATGTGGCTGAAATTCCTGTAGAAATAACCGAAGGCAAATTCAATTCTCCGGTAAATGAAGTGGATGCAGGAAAACTTGTTTGCAATGAAAGTGGAATATCTGTAAACTCTGCGGTTCCTTCTTCAAGTGAAAGTTTCTGACCTGAGCGATAAGATGCACCAAAGGTTAGTCTGATTTTATCGTTATCAAGAATGGTCGAAAAAATACCTGCATTGAATCCGTAAGAAATACCGCTTCCGCTTAATCTTGCTTTTCCATAATCTGTGTCGACCGATCCAACCGGAATTGCTTTTTCATAAGCAAAATTTCCGGTGGTGATTATGAATCCAGCACCGACAGAAATGTAATCATGAATTTTATATGCCACGGTTGGTTGAAAGGAAAAAGTTTTGAGTGCAATATTCTGCACAATAAATCTTCCTTCCCAAGCATCATCAAAAGAAGACGAAGAACCAAATTGATTATTGATACTCAACCCTACAAATAAATTGTCAAGAATTTGTCCGCCGTAATAAAATTGAATAGGAGTGGCATTTGGAGAAGTAGCATCGATATTGTCCGTTGAAGGAGTTTGTAGCGAAACCGATGGTAAAATCAATGATCCGCCTAACGTAAAATTGTGACCTTTAAGATTACACATTCCTCCCGGGTTAAAGAATACAGATTCTGTGCTCCAGGAAAACCCGGTGTAAGCTCCGCCCATTCCCATAGCGCGGGCGCTTTGAACGTTGAGTTGAAATCCACCGGCAAAAACGGAAGTTGATCCGGCTAGAACCAGCAAGCTGAATAATTTTTTCATGAATTGATTTGAGTTTGGACTAAATTAGTAAAAAAATTAAAGGTCAGACACATGGCTGAGGATTCAACCAATAAACGCATAGTGCTGGTAATGGGTGCCAGTACTAATCCTGAACGGTATTCATTCAAGGCAACCAATCAATTGTTAAGAAATGGATTTGAGGTGGTGGCACTGGGTAATAAAGAGGGCAACATACTTTCTGTTTCAATCCAAAAAGAAATGATTCCGCATAAAAATGTTCACACCGTAACCATGTACCTGGGTGCTAAAAATCAGATTCCTTATTACGATTATATTCTTTCATTAAATCCCAAACGCGTTATTTTCAATCCAGGAAGTGAAAATTCAGAATTTGCAGAGATCCTTAAAAAAAATGGAGTAGAAGTGGAGGAGGCGTGTACGCTGGTGATGCTTTCGATGGGGGTTTTTTAGTCTGGAGTCAGGAGTCAAAGTTTCTAGTTGATAAGTTGATAAGTTTTTGTTTTAGGTAATTTGGAATAATTTTTAAAAAAAAATCTCCACTCATTAATTAAATCAAGCAGTCTTAGTTTATAGTTGAAAAGTTGATAAGTTTTTACATCGGGAATTAGTCGATTTGTATGATAAAGAATGACAGTAAATCATCACCTAATCAACCCATAACCTGATCAACCCATCAACAATATAACTCATCAACTAAAAAACCTATCAACTAAAAAACTCATCAACTAAAAAACGCTTTCGTTTTCACCAGACATCTGTCAATCATTTCCAGACAAACATCAATGGTTTCTTTTTTAGTTCTGAATGAAAGAATGGCAATACGAATCACCTGTTTGCCATTAATTTTTGTGGAGCTCAAAAAGATTCTTCCGTCTTCATGGATCATCTCCATCAATTTCTGATTGAACATATTTTCATCCACGCCTTTCATCGGATACCAGAAATAACTCACAGATAAATCTGGTTCAGGACCAATGTTAAAATTTCTTTTCTTCAATTCTTCTCTAAAATAATCGGTCAGATATAATTTTTCTTCCAGACAGGCAATAAAGGGATCAATGCCATGAATCTGAAGTGGCAGCCACAATCGTAAACCTCTGAAATGTTTGGTAAGTTCAGGTGAAACATCTGCTGGATTTAATGGTAAGTCAGGATTGTTTGCATCCTGCATGTAATTGGCCGTGTAGTGATGTGAATGGAATAAAGCATCTTTGTCTTTTACCAAAACTGCACCTAAGCCGTAAGGCAAAAACAATCCTTTGTGAGGATCAATAACCAGTGAATCCGCTTTTTCAATTCCTCTAAATTTTTCTTTTGCTCTTTTGGTCAGAATAAAAAATCCACCGTAGGCACCGTCAACATGAAACCACATCTGATGAGATTGTGCAATATCCCCGATTTCATTTAACGGATCTACGGCACCCGTATCAGTAGTGCCCGCTGAAGCAATAACCATAAACGGATTCAGGCCGGCGTGTTTATCCACATCAATGTGTTTCCTTAATAAATCAGCGTTGATGCGATGATGATCATCCAATTCCAGTTCACGGATGACAATGTCTTCCAATCCTATTATTCGCAATGCTTTGTGAATGCAATGGTGTACCTGCGGACTCAAATAAATAACGGATTTTTCTATTTTGTCATTTTTGATCTGATGTTTGTCTCGCGCTGCAGTTAAGGCAATCAGGTTTGCAATTGATCCACCGGAAGTCAGATTTCCAACTGCTGAATCTGGAAAACGAAATTCCTTTTTCATCCAGTTGATCAGTTCATTTTCAATGGTCACTGCACCGGGAGAACCAAAATACATACCGGCATATTCATTTGAAATATCTGCCAGATAATCTCCAATAGCTGAAAGAAAAATTCCGCCACCGGGGATATAACCAATATGTCCACCTGATGATGGAATTAAGCCGTGATTAATCACTTCATCCGTATAAAGCTGAAAAACATCTGCAATGTTTTTTTTTCTACCATCAATTTTCAATTTATCAGCGTTTGCTTTTGTGTTTGAAAAAGTATTTCTGAATGGTAATGAATCAATGAACTGAGAAGTATAAATTCCCGTTGACTGTAAATAATGAATCCGTTCTTCTTTCGATGGTTCAAGTGGTGCAGAGATTTTTTCAAGTTCTGCAATTGTATCTGTCAGTTTGCTCATACTAATAGCGTCTGGTTATTTTCTCTGGAGAAAAGATATAATCCGATAAATGTGAAAAATCCATTGAACAGCAATAATTCATAACCGAATTTATATCCGTCAAAAATATCTGCAGAATAAAAATAAAGTAACGATGTGATCAGGATACTGAACACAGAAATGATAGGTACCAGTTTATCCATGGCCGTTCTTTTTGTAAATAAACCAAATACAAATAATCCCAGCAGTGGACCATATGTAAAGGCTGCACTGGTAAATATCAGGTCTAATATTGAAGTTTTTGGAATAAACTCACTGATCAGAATGGTAATCAAAAGCAAAATAGAAAATCCGATGTGCGTCCAGTGACGAAC
>Ga0268298_10005909_pt1 | contig 11291 bp, 7 predicted proteins | sample WWTPWeurt_MetaG_FD_194462 | JGI IMG/M metagenome (GOLD analysis project Ga0268298, IMG submission 194462) | Activated sludge microbial communities from WWTP in Nijmegen, Gelderland, Netherland - WWTP Weurt | ecosystem: Engineered > WWTP > Aerobic digester > Activated sludge | place: Netherlands... | reverse complement strand
GGCGGCCGCCACCCGCAACGGGGTCCGCACCGCCGTCTTCCAATGGGTGGGCGCCACCGGTCCCTGGGAAGGCGTGAGCCCCTGGCGACTGGAGGTCTTCCGCCTCGGACGGCCGGATTCGGAGGCCCTGGCCTTCAGCGAGGCCGCGCTCCGGGATGGCGCGGGCCTGGTCATGACCTACCTCTCCGGCACCGACGAGGAGGGTCACCTCCAGGGGCCCCACAGCACCGAGACCAGAGCCAAGCTCAAGGCCATGGACGATCAGCTGGCCCCCTGGCTCCAGCGCCTGCGGGCTGCCCATCCGGGCCTGAGGGTGATCCTCACGGCGGACCACGGCATGGCGCCCATGCGCCGGCGCATCCACCTGCCCAGCCTTCTGGACGGCATCCGCTGCGACCTCCTGACCCACGGCGGCAGCGCCTACATCTACCTCGAACAGCCGCGGGATGCGCAGAAAGCCCTGAAGCGCCTCCGTCGCGCGGGCCTGAGAGCCTGGAAGCGGGATGACATTCCCGCCCACCTCCACCTGGCTGGCAATGACCGCGTCGGTGACCTGGTGGTGCTCGCCCGGGAGGGCCAGTGGCTGTCCAAGGCGCGCTCCAGCCGGGAGGAGGCCGAGGAGCGGCACGGCCGCTGCGGTGCCCACGCCTATACCGCCGATACCAGGGCCATGCGCACCTGGCTGGTGGTCCTGGGGGCCGGACAGGGCCCCCTCGGCCCCGTGGCCCTCTGGGACCTGGCCCCCACTGTGGCCTCCTGGCTGGACATCCGCTGGCTCAGACCGCCGGATGGAAGCCCCGTCCCCGTGCTGGTCGGGAGTCACTAAATCCGCGGCTACTTGGCGAGATCCTGCAGCCAAGCCAGATAGCGCGCCTCAGCCTCCGCGCTGGGCCCGTCGTGCCCACGGCCCGGCTCGGCCTGGAAGGTGACCTTGGCCCCCGCGGCCTTCAGGCCTTCAACCATGTGGACGGTCTTGGCGAAGGGGCAGTTGCGATCCTCCGTGCCATGGACGATGAAGAAGGTCTCTCCCTTCAGCCGCGCGAGGTTCGCCGGAGCGAGAGCGTCCGGATGGCCCTCGCCCAGCCACTGGGGGCCGAGATCGGGCTGACCCGCCAAGACCACCAGGCCCCGGAACCGCCCGGGCTGGGCCAGGGCCGTGCGGTAGACCCCATAGCCCCCCATGCTGAAGCCCGCCAGGAACACGCGCTCCGGATCCACCGGGTAGTGGGCCAGGACATCGGCCACGGCCTCCCGCAGGTCGTCCTGGGCGTGGTCCGCGCTGTAGCAGTTGGAGGTGCCCCGGCCTCGCGGCGCCAGCTGGATCCAGCCCTCCGGTGCGCGGCTCCGATCGAGCATGCCGCGGTCATCGTCACCGCTGCCGTGGAGGTAGACCAGCAGCGGCACGCGGACCTCCGGCTTCAGACCTTCTGGTACCCGCAGGGTGTAGGGCTGGAGCGTGCCGTCCAGGGTCGAGCGGTAGGCTCGGCGCTGGATGCCCGCCCGACTGGCCACCGGATCCCGGCCCGAAGCCGCAGCCCCCAGGTCACGGTCCAGTTCCTCCAGGGCTGCCCGCAGCCGCCCCGCGGTCTCCTGGGGTTTCAGTCCGGCCAGTGCGGCTTCGGCCTCCGCCAGGCGGAAGGCGAGGGTGCTCCGGCTGCCCAGGGCCAGGGCCTTGGCACCATCCAGGGTGGATCGGAGCGCCGGAATGGCCGAGGCGGGAAGCACCGTGATGCCCCGCCGGAGAAGGCTGGACCCGGGCCCCTCCACCTCCAGCTGATAGCCGCCCACAGGCAGGCGCAGGGCCAGATCCAGTTCCTTCGGATGCGGAACCGGATCTGCGGGAGCCTCCACCCGCCTCCGGGCCAGGACCTCACCCTCCCCATTCAGGACCCGCACCGACAGCGGCAGCCCCGACCCCGCCGGATCGACGGCGGCCACCCGCAGGCCGAGGGATTCCCCCACGCGCAGGTTCGCCCGCAGCGGCTCCGCGGCCCAGGCGATGCCAGCCTTCGCAGCCGGGGCCTCGAAGCTCAGCGGAAGGTAGCGCCGCGGACTGTTCTCCGAGCCCAGGAGTGGATCCTCCACGAGTGCGTACCGGACCTTTCCGGCTTCCGCTTCCGCTTGCACATAGGCCAGGTTCAGCCCGATGGAGCCCGGTTCCCGCAACCACGGGTGGTACGGCGAAAGCGAGGACCAGGGGAGGAGAACCTCGAAGGAGGCCCGCCCGCCCCGGCTGGTCCAGGCGAAGCGGGCCCCCGGAAGGGGCGCCATCTCCAGGGCACGATCCCGGTACCAGGTGAAGGCGTACTGCCAGGTGCGCTGCCCCTCGGGCTGGGGCGAGAAGCCCAGTACGCGGAACGCCTCGGCAGGATCGCCAGAGGGCGTCGTCGTTGTGACCGCCAGGAGCAGACCATCCCCGTTCTGGTAGGCCCGGTCGCGGCAGCGCACCGAGTCCTGCGCGGCCTCCACCTGCATATACATGAACTCAGCACCGTAGGCCACCCGGGCCCGGACCTCGCCTGGCGCGCCCGGGGCCCGGAGGGCGAAGGCCGGCAGGTCCCCCAGCTCGGCATCCAGGGTGCCGTCGATCTTCGGCGCCTGGGCGAGGAAGGGCACCCGCAGGGGCGGAGGAAGCTCCCCCGCCAAGCCCGCCAAGCCGACCAGAGTCAGCCCCCACGCTCTCCAGCCGCCCATGACGCCTCCCGACCACGAGGTGGGCTACGGAAAGCGGGTCGGGCGATTTAGCCGCTACCAGATGATGGCCAGCAGCACCTGGGCCAGGACGATCTTGAGGATGGTCGCCAGGGGATAGACGGTGGCGAAGCCCACGTTGGGCAGGTCGTTGCCGGTGTGGTGGTTCGCATAGCCCAGCACCACGGGCTGGGTGTGGGTGCCCGCCAGGATGCCGAACATGATGTTCAGGGGAATGCCGAAGAGCTTGTGCCCCAGCAGCATGGTGAGGGAATCCGCCACGAAGCAGACCAGGAAGGCCGCGCCCAGGAAGAGCGGCAGCACCGTGACGTTCTGGGAGAGGATGGCCCGGAAACCCTCGCCCGAGATGATGCCGATGCCCGCGGCGAACAGCACCAGGCCGAACTGGCGGATGGTGTGGTTGGCGCTGTAGGGGAAGTTCCAGACCAGGGGCCCGATGCGGTGGAAGCGGCCCAGGACCAGCGCCACGGCCAGGGGCCCGCCCGCGAAGCCCAGCTTGAAGATGATGCCGTGGCTCAGGGGAATGGGCACCTGGCCCAGGGCCAGGCCCGCCGCCAGCCCCATGGCGAAGGTGAGGAAGCTCACCTCGCTAAGGTCGCGGTAGCTGTCGCCGAAGAACTCCTCGATGGCCTCGATGTTGTCCCTGCGGGTCGTCACGCGGACGCGGTCACCCAGCTCCAGCACCGTGTCGCCATCGGGAACGAACCAGAGGTCCCCCCGCCGCACCCGCGTGATGATGGCCGCGTGCTTGTTGATGAGGTCGAGCTTGCCCAGGGGGACCCCCACCACGTCCCGGCTGGACACGAAGACCCGCGTGGCGTCGAGGGCGCTCTGATCCCGATCCAGCTCCACGTGGCTCCGCTGGCCGATGAGCGCTTCAACCTTGGCGAGGTCATCCGGCGAGCCCACCACCGTGACGAGGTCCTCCAGCTGGAGACGGAAATCCGGCCCCGGGATCAATAGCTCCGCCCTGCGGAGCACCCGGCCAAAGACCACATGCAGGCCCTGGGGGGCGCGGATGTCCCGCTTGGTCATGGCCACCGCCTCGGGCTGGGTGACCCGCAAAGTCCAGACCTCCAGCTTCTGGTGGCCGGTCTGGTAGTCCTTGAGGCCGTCGGCCTCCTCGCGCAGGTTCACGCGGAAGACCTTGGCGCTGACGAGGATGATCAGCATGGGGACCAGCACGCCGATGGGATAGGCGATGGCGGAAGCCACCGTGGGCTGGGCCAGTTCCACCGGGCCCACGCCCGTCATGGTCTTGACCCGCTCGATGACGCCGGCCAGGGCCGGCATGTTGGTGAAGCTGCCCGTCAGCAGACCGGCGGCATACCTGGCATTGAAGCCCATGACCTTGGCCAGCAGCACCACGAAGGCTGTGGAGGTCAGCATCACCAGCAGCACCACGGCGTTCTTCTTCATGCCCTCGCGGCTGAAGGCAGCCCAGAAGCTGTGGGAGATGGACAGGCCCATGGCGTAGACGAACACCGCCAGGCCCAGTTCATAGACCAGCTTCATCTCCTTGGAGATGTCCTTCTTGAGGGTCGGATCCAATCCCGGCGCCATGACGAGGGCTCCCAGGGCGATGCCCGCGAACAGGATGCTGGCGATGCCGAAGGAGGCTCCCCCGATGCGGAGCTTGCTGATGGGATAGCCCAGGGCCACCACCGCGAACAGCATCAGGAGGGGATTGTGCGCAAAGAAGATGAGGACCTGCTCGATCATGCCTGCTCCGCGTCGGGGGGTGCGCCCCGGGGCTTCATGTCAACCGCTTGATGGCCGCCACCAGGGCCTCCACCTCGCCGGGCTGCGCCTCCGGAAGCATCGAGAAACGAAGGACCGAGCGCGCGTCTTCCAAACTATACCCCAAGGTAGTGATTGCATGACTGGGTTTCACCGAGCCGCTGTGGCACGCACTGCCCGTGCTCACAGCGAACCCCGCCAGATCCAGGGCCACTTGGAGTGCCTCTCCGGAGCGCCCGCGGAACAGGATGCAACTGGTGTTCGGCAGACGCGGCAGGTCACGTCCGATCACGCCAAATCCGCGGTTCCAGGCCGTGATCTCGGCCTCGAAGGCGTCCCGGAGCGGTGCGAGCGAGGCGTTCCGCTCCTGACGCTCTGTCAAGTGCCGCGCGGCCGCCGCCAGGCCCATGATGGCCGGAAGGTCCTCGGTGCCGCCGCGCCTCCGGCGCTCCTGCGGCCCTTCCATCACGATCTCCCAGGGCAGGCCCGGTCGCATCCAGAGCAGGGCGGCGCCCCGGGGGCCGCCCATCTTGTGGCCACTGAACACGGCAGCGTCACAGTCCGACAGGTCCACGGGCACCTTGCCCCAGGCCTGGCAGCAGTCCTTGATGCGCACGGCATCGAGCACGGCGGGCGTGGCATAGAGCAGGCCCGTCTCGTTGCTGGCCGCCATCTGCACCACGGTGGCGCTGTCCGGCGGAAGTTCCGGCAGCCAGGCCACCCGCGACCAGTCGCGCAGGGGGTTCAGGCAGGCACTGTGCTCGCCCGGGAACACGGCCGCCGGGCGGTCTCCCAGGGCCGGCTGCAGGCCGCGGATGAGCAGGTGCAGGGCCTCCGTGGCGCTGGCGCAGAAGATCAGTTCCCCCGGCGCCACGCCCAGGGAGGCCGCGAGCTCCCGGCGGGCCTCCTCGAGGCGAAAGCGCGCCCGCTGCCCCTCCCGGTGGGTGCTGGTGGGATTGGCCCAGTCCTCGGCCATGGCCTGCCGCACCGCCTCCACCGCCTCCGGATGGGGCGGCGCGCTGGCGTTGGCATCGAAGTAGAGGCGCGGCATGGGACCAATGTACCCTGAGGCCATGGCCAAATCCCTGGAAGGCAAGCTCGTCGTCGCCATCTCCTCCCGCGCCCTGTTCGATTTCGAGGAGGAGAACAAGGTCTTCGAGGAATCTGATGACCGGGCCTACGAAGCGCTCCAGCTGTCACGCCTAGATGTCCCGGCCAAGCCCGGGGTGGCTTTTCCCCTGGTCAAGAAGCTCCTCGCCTTCAACACCGAGCGCGAAGACCTGGTGGCCGTGGTGATCCTCTCCCGAAATGACCCCGTGAGTGGCCTGCGGGTGTTCCGGAGCGCAAAGGAATCGGAGCTCAAACTGGAAAGCGGCGTCTTCACCCGGGGCCGCAATCCCTATCCCTACCTCCAATCCCTTGGTGCCCATCTGTTCCTCTCCGCCAAGGAAGAGGATGTCCGCGCCGCCCTCAATGCAGGATTCGCGGCGGCACGGGTCTATACCGACAGCACCGCGGCAACGGACTCCCATCCCGGCGAGATCCGCATCGCCTTCGACGGCGACGCCGTGCTCTTCAGCGACGAGGCCGAGCGCATTTATGCCAAGGATGGCTTGAAGGCCTTCCAGGATCACGAAACCGCGCGGGCGGACATTCCGCTCCCCCCCGGCCCCTTCAAGCCCCTGCTTGAAGCCCTGAAACCCCTCCAGGCCCAACCGTCGAACGCGCCCATGCGCATCCGCACGGCCCTCGTTACCGCACGCAGCGCCCCGGCCCACGAGCGGGCCATCCGCACTCTCATGGCCTGGAACATTCAGGTGGACGAGGCCATGTTCCTGGGCGGCCTGGAGAAGGCCGACTTCCTGCGGGAGTTCGAGCCGGACTTCTTCTTCGACGACCAGACCGGCTACTGCGACACCGCCTCCCGCGTGGGGCCCACGGGTCACGTGGTGAGCGGCGTGAAGAACGAAGTGGCGGAGCCTGGAGAAGCGCCTCTATAGGCTCGGAACACTGCGCGTTCCGCGTTGGAGAAGCGCCTGCTCTTTAACAAGTCGTCAACCCTGCTCCAGGGGCGCTCCGCCGTGCGGCCCGCCCCTGGAGCCGCACGGCTAGACTGGAGCGAACGGAGGAACCATGTCCCGCAAGCTGGTGGAGTGCGTGCCGAACATCTCGGAAGGCCGGGATGCCGCGAAGATCAAGCAGGTGACGGACGCCATCGCAGCGGTGGCCGGCGTGAAAGTGCTGGACGTGGACCCCGGGGCGGACACCAACCGCACGGTCATCACCTTCGTGGGCGAGCCTGAGGCTGTGATGGAGGGCGCCTTCGTCTGCATCCGGGAAGCCGCCAGGGCCATCGATATGCGCCAGCATCATGGCGCCCACCCCCGCATGGGGGCCACGGACGTGGTGCCTTTCGTGCCCGTGGAGGGCGTGTCCATGGAGGACTGCGCCGAGTTGGCCCGCCGCCTGGGCGCCCGCGTGGCCGCCGAGCTCGCCATCCCCGTCTACCTGTATGAAGCCGCCGCCTCTCGTCCCGAGCGCCGCAACCTCGCCGAAGTGCGGCGCGGCGAGTACGAGGGGCTGGCCAAGAAGCTCAAGGATCCCCAGTGGCAGCCCGATTTCCCAGGCGCCTACAACGCCCAGGCTGGCGCCACCATCATCGGGGCCCGGGAGTTCCTGGTGGCCTACAACGTGACGCTGAACTCCGGCAGCAAGGACCACGCCACCGACATCGCCTTCGAACTGCGGGAGAAGGGCCGCGTGGCCCGCCGGGGCCGCATCAAGCCCTGCTACCAGACCGGCGAGCTGATCTTCTACGCGGAAGGCTCCTTCCCTTGCGGCAACTGCGACTTCACAGGCACGACCTTCCAGGAGACGGTGGATCACTGCGCCCAGGCCCACGGCTACGACCTGGCCGGCCTCATGCGCCTGAACGACGTGGATCCCGCCAACCCCGTGGGCCAGAAGGTCCGCCGTCGCGGCACCTTCAGCCACTGCAAGGCCATCGGCTGGTACGTCGATACCTACCGCCGCGCTCAGATCAGCATCAACCTCACGGACTACAAGCAGACGGCGCCCCACACGGTGCTGGAGGAGGCCCGCCGTCTCGCCGCCGAGCGGGGCCTGGTGGTCACGGGCAGCGAGATCGTGGGCCTGGTGCCCTTCCAGTGCCTGCTGGCCTCGGGCCGGCACTACCTGAAGGCCATGGGCAGGTCCACTGGCGTGCCCACGTCCGACATCCTCCAGACCGCCGTGTTCTCCATGGGCCTCGGCGACGTCGCGCCCTTCGAGGTGGAGAAGAAAGTCCTCGGCCTGCCCACCTACGATTCGACGGCCCTGGTCTCCATGCCGGTCCACGCCTTCACGGACGAGGTCAGCCGCGACACGCCGGCCCCCGGCGGCGGCTCCATCGCGGCCCTGGCGGGCAGTCTGGGCGCGGCCCTGGCCAGCATGGTGGCCAACCTGGCCCAGGGCGGTCCCGATGCGGAGAAGGATGCCAAGCTCATTGCCCTGGCCGAGCAGGCCCAGGTCCTCAAGGACCGACTCATGGTCGCCGTGGACGCCGACACCAACGCCTTCAATGCCTTCATGGACGCCCGGCGCCTGCCCGATGCCACGCCCGATCAGAAGGCCGCCCGCCAGGCTGCCATGCAGGCCGGGCTCAAGGTGGCCATCGACGTGCCCCTCGACACCGCCAAGGCCAGCTTCGCGGCCCTGGAACTGGCTGGGGAGGCCTCGCGCCTGGGCAAGGTGGCCTCCATCACCGACGCGGCCGTGGGCGCCCAGATGGCCTATGCCGGCGTGCGCGGCGGCATCTGGAACGTGGTCATCAATCTCAAGGACATCACGGATGAGGCCTACATCGCGAGGATGCAGCGGGAGTGTTCCAGTCTGCTGACGCAGGCTGGAGAGAGACTGGGCGAGATCACGGCGTACATCGATCAGAAGCTGCTGGATCGTCTGGCCAAGGCGAGGAAGTCCTGACGTCTTACCCATGACGGGAAACGGGGGCCTGCCGGCCCCCGTTTTCCGCAGTCGCCAAGCGCCTACTCGTAGATGCCGGCCCCGATGACCATGCCGTTGAAGAGCTCCACGAAGGAGGCCTTCTTCATGACCTTGTTGTTCTGGGCGGGGTTCAGTTCCTTGTACTCGATCCAGCCGTTGCCCTTCTCCTTCACGAGCTTGGTCCAGTCCTGGATCCAGGGCTTGCCATCCGGATCCTTGGCGGTCCAGCGGACCACGCCCACCAGTTCGCGCCGGACCCCGTGGGCCAGCACCTTGCCCTCCAGGTCGTAGACAAAGATGTAGAGGTCGTTGTTCTGGCCCTTGTTGAAGTGGAACTGGCCCTTCACGCCCGAGACCTCTTCCAGGAACTTCTCCTTGGGGTTCTTCTTGGCGAATTCGACGGCCTGCTTCACGAATGATTTCGCCTGGTCACGGGTCTGGGCTGCCAGGGAGGCGGCCGCCAGGGCCGACGCCGCCAGGATGATCCACGGTTTGCGCATGCTGTGCTCCTTATGCAGTGGGCCCCGGCACGGGGGGTTGTCCTTCATAGCGACCCGATCCGGCCTTTTCATGAGAATTTGCCAGCCAGCGGGAACCATGGGTCGTAATTCAACCCGGCTGGAACCGGGCCGAAAAGAGGTGGTCTGAATTCGCTCTTTTATGCCAGGGGTGTCCATCCATGAATCGCAAAGGCTTGGCCCTGAAGTTCTTTCTGCCGGTATCCCTGGCTTTGGCGGCGCTCCTCGGCCTGGTCATCTGGGGTGTCAGCGCCTACCAGATCTCGCAGGCCGAACAGGCCTTCGAGGAACACCTGACCTCGCTGGCGGTGGCCTCGCGCTCCATGTTCCATGCCGATGCCGAGGAATACTGCCAGACGCGGGGCATGACCTTCCACCGGGTCGCCGAGGGTCGCTTCTCCGCCGACTCGACCGAGGCGGCCTTCGAGCGGGGCAGCATGACCCTGTTCGAGGCCAACCCGAACCTGGAATGCAAGGTGGGTCAGTTCCGGAATGCCAACGGTGACCCCCGCATCTACGTCCTGAGCCAAGGCCGCCTGAAGGACTCCTGCATCACCTGCCACGACGCCTTCGGCATCAATTCCTTCAAGTCGAAGAAATCGGGCGACCTGGTGGCCTCCTTTGGCGTGTCCATGTCCACCGCCGAGCTGTACCGGACGCAAAGAAACATACGCATCCTGTCCATCGCGGTTGGCCTGGGCCTCCTGGCCCTCATCAGCGGCATTATCTCTCATCGGGTGAAGACCACCATCCTGACTCCCCTCGATCACCTCTCGAAAGCCATCGGCCGGGTGGCGACCGGGGACATGACCGTGAAGGCCCCGGTGGAAAGCGAGGATGAGCTGGCCAAGCTGGCCATCACCTTCAACGGCATGGTCTCCGACCTCAACCGGGCTCTCGGCAACATGGGCCAGGCCTCCGAGCAGGTGGCTTCGGGCAGCACGGAGCTCGCCGCCAGCGCCGAGCAGATGAGCCAGACGGTCCAGGAGACCGCCCGGGTGGGCGAGGGCCTGCGCGAGGCCGGACGTGAGGTACTTCAGGCCCTCCGCCAGCTGGATGCCAACGTGGAGGCCATGGGCAACCACACCCGCCAGACCGGGGCCAAGACGGATGCGGCCGTGAAGGACACCGACCTGGGCGCGGAAACGGGCCGGGGCACCGCCGAGGGCATGCAGGCCATCCAGCAGGCCACCTCCCGCATCGTCCAGGCGGTGAAGGTGATCCAGAGCCTCGCCCGCCAGACCAACCTGCTGTCCCTCAACGCGGCCATCGAGGCGGCCAAGGCCGGAGCCCAGGGCAAGGGCTTCGCCGTGGTGGCTGAAGAGGTCCGCATTCTCGCGGAGCGCAGCGGACAGAGTGCCAAGGAGATCGAGGAGACCATCCACGCCATGCAGGATGCCGTGCAGGAAGGCGCCTCCAGCGTGGACGTGACCCTCCACCACCTCGAGGCCATCCGGGACCGGATCTCCGAAGTGTCCGGGAGCATCCACGACATCGGCAGCCTCAGCCAGGGCCAGGCCCGGACCAGCCTGGACGTGGGCCGGCTCATGAACCAGACCGCCTCCCAGCTGGATCAGAACGCCACCGCCACCCACCAGCTGGCGGCCACGGTGAACGAAGTGGCCCGCACGTCCGATGAGCTGTCGCGCGTGGCGGAGACCCTCAAGGAAACCGTGCGGCGGTTCAAGCTGCGATAATCCTGGGCCGCCTGGAGCTTCCGGGCGGCCCCAGGAGTCCCATGCCCGCGCCGAACGGAGGTCATCGCCACCTCGACCAGGTCGGAGCCGCCGACAGGGACCGGACCGTGATCACCTACCTGGCCTCCCGCTACCCGCTCGCCTCTGAAGGCGAGTGGCTGCGGCGCATCGAATCGGGCGAGGTCATTCTCGACGAGCACCCGGCCGCTGCAGGGGAGCGGCTCCTTCCCGGGCAGCGGCTCGCCTGGAACCGCCCGCCCTGGGTCGAGCCCGAGGTTCCCCTCGCGACGGCGATCCTGTACGAGGACCAGGATCTGCTCGCCGTGGCCAAACCCAGTGGGCTTCCCACCCTCCCCGGCGGCGGAGAATTTCTCGAGCACACCCTCCTGACTCTGGTGCGCCGGCGCCATCCTGAAGCCAATCCCATGCACCGCCTGGGCCGCTGCACGTCAGGGCTGGTGCTGTTCGCCCCCGTGGCCGCCGCCGGGAAACTCCTCCAGGCTGCCTTCCAGGCCCCCGGCACCCGCAAGGTCTACCGCGCGCTGTGCAGCGGACATCCCTCAATCGATGCCTTCGAGATCACGGCCCCCATCGGGGAAGTCCCCTACGCGCCCCTCGG
>Ga0268298_10005908_pt1 | contig 11292 bp, 5 predicted proteins | sample WWTPWeurt_MetaG_FD_194462 | JGI IMG/M metagenome (GOLD analysis project Ga0268298, IMG submission 194462) | Activated sludge microbial communities from WWTP in Nijmegen, Gelderland, Netherland - WWTP Weurt | ecosystem: Engineered > WWTP > Aerobic digester > Activated sludge | place: Netherlands... | reverse complement strand
CCCGGAGCCGCCGGCTGGCGTGCTCTCCGTCTCCATCGAGCAGACGAGCGCGTGGGTGCGCAATTTCAACCCGCTCCTGCCCGCGGGCGCCGGCCGCTGGCCCACGCGCAATGGCATCTACGAGCCCCTCCAGATCTACAACGGCGTGACGCACAAGTGGGTGCCCTGGCTCGGGCGAGAGGCCACCTGGTCCGAGGACCTGCGCACCCTCCGCGTCTCCGTGCGACAGGGCGTGCTCTGGTCCGACGGCGCGCCCTTCACCGCGGACGACGTCGTCTTCACCTTCGAGCTGCTCCACAAATACAAGGTGTTCGACTCCAACGACGTGTGGAGCTTCCTGGAGAGCGTGACGGCCGGGGACGGACAGACAGTGGAGATGCGCCTCTCCCGCGTCTTCGTGCCGGGGATGGACAGCCTCCTTCAACAGCCCATCGTCCCGCGCCACGTCTGGGAGAAGATCGCCGACCCGATGACCTTCACCAACCCGGACCCCGTCGGGACAGGCCCCTTCACCGAGGTGCGCGTCTTCCGCAATCAGGTCTACGAGCTCGGCAAGAACCCTCACTACTGGCAGCCTGGCAAGCCCGCCGTCGAGGGCCTCCGGTTCCTCGCCTTCCCCAGCAACGATCAGGCGAACATGGCCCTCATCGAGGGCGCCGTCGACTGGTCCGCGAACTTCGTCCCCGCCATCGACAGGACGTTCGTCGCGCGCAATCCAAAGGACAACCACTACTGGTCTCCCCTCTTCGGGAGCACGGTGTTCCTCTACGCCAACACAGCGAGGGCGCCCTTCGGGGACGTGCGGATCCGAAAGGCCGTGAGCCGAGCCATCGATCGGGACAAGCTGGTCTCTGTCGCGATGTACGGATACACGCGCCCCGCCGACGCGACGGGCCTCTCGGACGCTTACGCCGATCTGCGCGACCCCGAGGCAGGCGCCGCGGACTGGATGCGCTTTGACACCGCCGCCGCGAACGCGCTCTTCGACGAGGCAGGCGCCCGAAGAGGACCGGACGGCATGAGGCGAGGGCCCGACGGCGCCCCCCTCCACATCGATATTCAGGTGGTCTCTGGCTGGTCCGACTGGGTGCGAGGCGGACAGGTGATCGCCAGCGCGCTCCGCGAGGTCGGCGTCGACGCGAAGCTCCGCCTCTACGACATGAGCGCCTGGATTGACCACCTCCAGAGAGGCGACTTCGACATGGCCATCGCGTGGTCCGGCGAGGGGCCGACGCCTTACAGGTTCTACAGGTGGCTCATGTCGCCCGAGACTGTCACTCCCCTCGGCCAGGTCGCCGCCTCCAACTGGCATCGATTCGGCGACCCGCGCGCCGGGGAGCTCCTCCAGGCGTTCGAGCGCACGAGCGATCCCGCCGAGCAAAAGCGCCTCGTCCACGATCTGGAGCGCCGGTTCGCGGAGCTGGTCCCGGCGATACCGCTCTTCCCCGGCCCCCTCTGGGGCGCCTACCGCACGCGTCGATTCGAAGGGTTCCCCAATGCAGACAATCCGTATGCAAAACTGACCCCCAACGCGGCCCCCGAGTCTCTCCTTGTCCTCGTCGAGCTGCGACCGAAGGTGAAGTGATGGGCTACGCGCTCCGGAGGCTCGGGTTCTACCTTCTCGCGGCGTTCGCGTCGATCACCCTCAATTTCCTCGTCCCGCGGCTCATGCCGGGCGACCCGGCCTCGGCCATGTTCGCGCGGTTCCAGGGGCAGATGCAGCCGGAGGCGATGGCCGCCCTGCGCGCCTCGTTCGGGCTCGACGCGGGCTCCACGTTCCAGCAATACATCGCGTATCTCAAGCACGTCTTCACAGGGGATCTCGGCCGCTCCATCGCCTATTACCCCACCCCCGTGACCGACGTGATCGGCACAGGGCTCGCCTGGACGCTCGTCCTCACGGGCGTGGCCGTCATCCTGAGCTTCGCGCTCGGCACCTTCCTCGGCACGCTCGCGGCGTGGCGGCGCGGCGGCCTCCTCGACTCGATGTTCCCGCCGGTGCTCGCGTTCATCGGCGCCTTTCCCTACTTCTGGCTGGCGATGTTCGCTCTCTACCTGTTCGGCTTCGTGCTGGGCTGGTTCCCTCTCCGGCACGCGTATTCTTATGACATGACACCGGGGCCGACGGTGGGCTTCTTCCTGGACGCCGTCCACCACGCTGTCCTCCCCGCGGCGACGATCGTCGTGGCCACCGTGGGCGGCTGGATGCTCGGGATGCGAAACAACATGATCGGCATCCTCGGCTCGGACTACATCACGATGGCGCGGGCAAAGGGCCTGTCTCAAAGACGCGTGATGTGGCGCTACGCCGCGCGAAACGCCCTCTTGCCGAGCATCACGAGCTTCGGCATGGCGCTCGGCTTCGTCCTCTCCGGCTCCCTCCTGAGCGAGATCATCTTCTCGTATCCTGGCATGGGCTACCTGCTCGTCCAGGCTGTCCGCGGCCAGGATTACCCGCTGATGCAGGGGCTCTTCCTCATCATCACCTTGAGCGTCCTCTGCGCCAACTGGCTCGTGGACATCACCATCGCGTGGCTCGACCCGAGGACGAAGACCAATGAATAGCTGGCTTCGCGCCTTCGGCCGCAACAGAAAGGCCACCTTCGGCGGGCTGATCCTCCTCGGGTTCGCCTTCATGATGGTCTTCGGGCCGCTCCTCGTGCAGGACCCGACAGCCTTCCTCGGCGTGCCTCACTCCCCCCCTTCGTGGCAGCACTGGCTCGGCACCACAGGGCAGGGTCAGGACGTGCTCGCGCAGGTCGTCGTGGGCTCTCGCGTGACCCTCCTCGTGGGGTTCGCCGTCGGCATCCTGGTCGTGCTCGTGGGCGCCATCGTGGGCGTCACAGCGGGGTATTTCGGCGGGTGGGTGGACGACTCGCTGTCGATCCTCACCAACGTCTTCCTCGTCATTCCGGGGCTGCCCCTGGCCGTCATCCTCGCGGCGTACCTGCCAGTCGGCCCGGTCAGCCTGACAGCCGTCCTCGTCGTCTCCGGCTGGGCCTGGAACGCCCGCGTCTTTCGCTCACAGACCCTCTCCTTGCGCGGGCGCGACTACGTGGCGGCGGCCGTCGTCGCGGGCGAAGGGCGACTCCGCATCATCACGCGCGAGATCCTGCCGAACATGGCCTCTCTCCTCGTCTCCGCCTTCATCGGGACGACGATCTACGCCATCGGCGCGCAGGTGGGGCTGGAGTTTCTGGGGCTCGGCGACGTGGGGAAGGTCACCTGGGGCACCAACCTCTACTGGGCCGCCAACGACGCGACGCTCCTCACGGGCTCGTGGTGGATCCTCCTGCCGACGGGCCTCTGCATCGCGCTCGTGGGCTTCGCGCTCACGATGCTCAACTTCGCCATTGACGAGGTGACCAATCCGCGGCTCCGCACCGAGCGAGCCGCCAAGACGAAGGCCGATGTCGCCGACCTCAAGGCCGCCGACAAGGCCCCTCGCGACAAGGCCCCTTCGCCCGCGAGCGAAGGCGGACCGGTCCTGTCCGTGAGCCACCTCGTCGTCGAGTTCCCCGCCGATTCCGGCGTGATCACCGCGGTGGACGACGTGTCCTTCGAGATCCGCGCCGGGGAGGTCTTCGGGCTCGCCGGGGAGTCCGGGAGCGGCAAGTCGACCATCGGACAGGCCATCTTGCAGATCCTCCAGCCGCCCGGCCGCGTCGCCCGCGGAGAGATCCACTTCGACGGCGCCGACATCCTCGTCATGAGCGCCGTCGAGCTGCGGCGCTTTCGCTGGCGGGACGGATCCATGGTGTTCCAGAGCGCGATGAACGCCCTGAACCCCGTCCTCACCGTGGGCGAGCAGATCGCCGACACCCTGGAGGCGCACGGCGTCGTGACCTCCGAGGAGATCCGCCGCCGCACAGACGAGCTCCTCGACCTCGTCGACATCGATCGAAAGAACGCCTCTGCCTATCCACACCAGCTCTCCGGCGGCATGCGGCAGCGCGTGGTGATGGCGATCGCGCTCGCCCTGCGGCCCCGACTCGTGATCATGGACGAGCCGACCACAGCCCTCGACGTCGTCGTGCAGAAAGAGATCCTGAAGAGGGTGATGAAGCTGGAGGAGGAGCTCGGCTTCTCGATCCTCTTCATCAGCCACGATCTCCCGCTGATGCTCGCCTTCGCCGATCGCGTGGGCATCCTCTACAAAGGCAAGCTGGTCGACGTCGCCGCGCCCGGCGATCTGGGGCTCCCGGAGCGACACGCCTACACGAAGAAGCTCATGCACGCCTTCCCTTCGCTCACCGGCCCCCGGAGCCTCGCCGCCCCCCGCCGCGAGGGCGAAGGAAAGGACAAGGAGCCAGAGATCCTCCTCTCGCTCCGGGGCCTGCACAAGTCCTACAAGACAGGCACCGGCCTGCGAAAGCGCCGCCGCCAGGTCCTCCGAGACGTGTCCTTCGATGTCCACGAGGGCGAGATCGTCGCGCTCGTCGGCGAGTCCGGGTGCGGAAAGAGCACCATCGCGCGCCAGATCATGCGCATCGAGACCCCCGACTCAGGGCGACTGCTCTTCGCCGGAGAGGACGTCTTCCAACGGGAGCCGCGGCGCGCATCGCTCGCCTACAGGGGCAAGGTACAATTCGTATTCCAAGATCCCTTCGGCTCGCTCAACCCCGTGCACACGGTGGCCCACCACCTCGCGCGACCGCTCCTGATTCACCGGCGCGTGACGCCCGATCGCGTCCGCGAGCGGAGCCTCGAGCTGCTCGCTCAAGTGGGCCTCACGCCGGCCGCGGACTACATCGATCGCTTCCCCCACACGCTCTCCGGCGGACAGCGGCAGCGCGTCGCCATCGCGCGGGCCCTCGCCGTCGAGCCTCGCATCATCCTGGCGGACGAGCCGACATCGATGCTCGACGTGTCGATTCGCCTGGAGATCCTCTCCTTGTTCCGCCGCCTCTCCAACGAGCTCGGCATCGCCGTGCTCTTCATCACGCACGATCTCGCGAGCGCGCGCAACCTCGCGGACCGCATCCTCGTCCTCTACGCAGGCACCGTCGTCGAGGAGGGGATCGCGGAGGACGTCATTCGCAAGCCCAAGCACCCTTATGCGCGGCTCCTCCTCTCCTCGGTGATCGACAGCCGCGAGGCGCTGCTGGCCGCGATCGAGGCCCACCCCGGCTCGGCCCACGACGCCGACACGCGCGCCGCGTGCCCCTTCTCCGCCCGATGCCTGCAAAAACACGATGTCTGCGAGACGGCCCGCCCCGAAGCGAACCTCATCTCGATAGGGCACCACGTCCGGTGCCACCTCTACGACAACACCCCTGGAGCCCACGCCGATGAAGCGATTTCCTGAAGGGTTCGTGTGGGGCTCCGCCACCTCCTCGTACCAGATCGAGGGCGCCGTCCGCGAGGACGGGAGAGGCGAGTCCATCTGGGACAGGTTCGCCAAAAAACCCGGGGCGATCGCCGACGGATCGAACGGCGACGTGGCCTGTGATCACTACCACCGAGTCGCCGCCGACGTCGACCTCATGGCGTCTCTGGGGATGCGAGCCTATCGATTCTCCATCGCCTGGCCCCGCGTGCTCCCCGAGGGCCGGAGAGGCCGCGTCGAGACGAGGGGCCTCGACTTCTACGATCGCCTCGTGGACAAGCTCCTTCGGGCCCAGATCACCCCCTTCGTGACCCTCTATCACTGGGACCTCCCGCAGGCCCTGGAGGACGCCGGCGGCTGGCCTTCGCGCGACACGGTCTATGCTTTCGTGGACTTCGCCGACGTCGTGTCGCGGAGGCTCGGCGACCGCGTCAAGCGCTGGATCACGCACAACGAGCCCTGGTGCATCAGCGTGCTCGGCCATGCGAACGGCCACCACGCCCCGGGACACTCGAGCTGGCCACTGGCCCTCGCGACAGCCCACCACCTGAACCTCTCTCACGGCCTGGCCCTCCCCGTGCTGCGGCAAAACGCGCCCGGCGCCGAGGTGGGGATCACGCTCAACCTCCTCCCCTGCGAGCCCGCCTCCCCCTCCGAGGCCGACAAGGTGGCCTGTCGGGAGCTCGACGGCACCTTCAATCGCTGGTACCTCGATCCCCTCTTTGGCCGGGGCTACCCGGAGGACATCGTCCATCTCCACCGGCGAGACGGCCACCTCCCCGAGGGAGAGCTGCCCTTCGTGAGGCCCCGCGACATGGACATCGTCGCTCGCGCGATCGATTTCCTCGGGATCAACTACTACTCTCGCGCGATCGTCCGATCCGCCAAGGTCCCCGAGGCCAAAAACCTCCCTCCCACCGCCGTCGCCTGCGAAGACAAGACCGACATGGGCTGGGAGGTGTGGCCCGACGGGCTCCTCGACACGCTCCGTCGAGTTCACAAAGAGTATTCTCCACAGCGCATCTACATCACCGAGAACGGGGCGGCGTACGACGCCGGGCCCGGCCCGGACGGTCGGATCCACGACACCCGACGTCGCGACTTTCTGCGCGGCCACCTCGACGCGTGCCAGCGCGCCTGCGCCGAGGGGATCCCGCTGCGAGGCTATTTTTTGTGGTCCCTGCTCGACAACTACGAGTGGGCCCACGGCTACGCGAAGCGATTCGGCGTCGTGTGGGTCGACTACGAGACCCAGCAGCGAATCCCGAAGGAGAGCGCCCGATGGTACAGCGAAGTCATTCGTGCCAACGCCCTGCCGGAGGGCGGCTCGTGAGCCCCCGTCTCTGGCTCGTCTCCGCCCTCGCTCTCGGCCTGACGCTGGGCTCCGTGGCGCTCGCCGCCCCGCCCGCACCCTCGGTGTCCGCCTCGGCGACTCCGACGGCGCCGACAGCCTCGGTGTCCGCTTCGGCGACGCCCACGGCTCCTCCGACGGCCTCTGTCTCCGCGACGGCGACGCCCACCGCTCCTCCGACAGCCTCTGTCTCCGCTTCGGCCACACCGCCTGTGGTCCCCCTGCCCCACGAGGCGCCGCCAGGGACCGAGCCCGCCGAGCCCCCCAAGGCGCCGGCCGCTCAAACAGTCCGTATTCTTCACGACACCGCGGGCATCCGGCTCCAGATCGACGGCAGGGACACCCTCGTCTACGGGATGAACTGGGGATACAGCCCCATCGGCACCAACTACAGCTACAACTTCTGGTCCAAGCCGGACGCCTTCATCGAGCGCGTCCTCACCCGCGAGATGACCCTCCTCCGCGACATGGGCGTCAACGCCATTCGCCTCTTCTCGGACGTCCCCCCGCGCTGGATCACGTGGATCTACGATCACTACGGGATTTACACGTCCGTCAATCACCTGATGGGCCGGTACGGCTTTGACATCGGCGGCGCCTACGTCGCCAACATCGACTACAATAACCCTGTCCACCGCAAGGCGATCCTCGCCGATCTCAAGACCAAGGTGGAGCGCTACAAGGGCACGCGCGGCCTGCTCTTCTGGCTCCTCGGCAACGAGAACAACTACGGCCTCACGTGGACCTCCTTCGAGATCCAGGCCCTCCCCGGCAAGGAGGACGCCGCGCGGGCCGTCTCGCTCTACACGCTCATGGGCGAGGCCATCCGCGAGATCAAGGCCCAGGACACGAACCACCCTGTCGCCCTCGTCAACGGAGACGCGCAGTACATCGAGCTCGTCCGCGAGCACTGCAAGGGGCTCGACATCTTCGGCGCCAACGTCTACCGAGGCCCCTCGGCGCGCGATCTCTTCGACAAGGTGCGCACCGTGCTGGGGCTGCCGCTGCTCTTCACCGAGTTCGGGGCCGACGCCTACGACGCCAAGCAGGGCCGCGAGGACCACCTCGCCCAGGCCGAGTACATGCGCAATCAATGGGAGGAGATCTACGAGCAGACGTCGGGCAAGGGGCGCTCCGGCAACGCCATCGGCGGCTTCATCTTCCAGTGGGACGACGGGTGGTGGAAGGTCGGTCAGGAGACCAACCTCGATGTCCACGACACCAAGGGCACCTGGCCCAACGAGGGGTATTCAAAGGACTTCGTCGCGGGCGACAACAACATGAACGAGGAGTGGTTCGGCCTCGTCTCCAAGGAGCACGCCGACGCGGAGGGCTTCTACGAGGTCCACCCGAGATCGGCGTACTACCTCCTTCAAGAGGCGTTCAAGCTGGACCCTTATCGCCCCGACGCGACGGTGACGCGCATCCGGGCGCACTTCGATCACCTGCGCCCCGCCGACTTCGCTGCTCGGTACAACGCGGAGCTCGCGCTCGCGCAGACAGCGGCCCTCGGCGCCGTGCGGATCTCGGGCGCCGCGATGAAATTCGACACGTTCACGACAGCCGGGGACGCGCGCACCCCGCGGCCGAGCGCGCCCGTCTTCGATCACACAGAGTCTCTGTTCGTCGACGTGACCCTCCAGCCGACGCCGCGCGTGACAGGCAGGGTGTCCTTCAACGTCATCGGCAACGTGGCCGCCAATCGACTGGACCGCATCTTCTACGAGACCCGCGGCAAGATCGCGCCCCTCGGCACCCCCAAGCCCGGCGCGGCGGCCATCGAGCGCGACAGGCTCGCCATCTACCAGGCCGAGTTCTCCGTCGACCAGCCCTGGTTCACCATCGACGGCTACTATCGAACAGGCCACTACCACTGGGGCGACGAGGGCGACTTCTTCGGCCTCTACCCGGAGGCCAACTACGGCTCCAACCTCGACCGCTACAACGGAGAGGCCCCCTTCGGCGTCGTCGGCGCCGGCAAGAAGCAGCTCGACGGCCTCAAGATCGCCTTTGGACCGCAGCTCTACTGGGGCGCGAACCCCATGGTGCTCGGCAAATACCGTCGTGAATTCGGGCGCGTGGCCGTGACTGCCATGTACCAGGAGGACCTCGCCTCGAACGCGACCGCCACGACCAGCTCCGCCATCCCCGAGCAGCAGTCGAGGAAAGCCGCGCTGCACGTCGGCGTCTCGGCCGGCAAGCTCCAGATCGGCGTCGGCGGCATCTTCTCGTCCCCCCAGCAGGTCGGGCGCGACTTCGCCTTCGCCCGGCCCACCGAGGACGGCAAGGGGGGCTATCTCAACAGCGGCTACGAGATCCTCAAAGACAAGGTGCAGTGGTTCGACACGCTCGGCGGAAAGGCCAAGATCGTCTACGAGGGCGGCGCGTTTCGCTTCTACGCCGAGGGGCAGCTCCGAGGCCTCGTCGCGAGCGGAGGGCCCGACTCCACGATCACCTTGACGCGGTGGACAATGAAGGAGAGCGGCCGCGGCAACCAGGCGAGCGGACTCGCCGGGATCTCGCTCAACCTCGGCAATCTCCAGATCGCCCCCAACGCCCTCTACCAGAAGCCCCTCATCGGCCCGATGCCCAACATCGCCGATCGATACAACGCGTCTTCGAACACGTACAACGCCGGCTTCCGCGCGCGCAACGTGCTCGACGATCCGTTCGCTGTGCTCGACAACCGCGAGACGGTCGGCGGAGAGCTCCTGATCGTCTATGATCCCACGCCCGCCACCTGGTACGGCGCCTGGGACCGCGAGATGCGCGAGGACGCCTCCTTCGCGGGCAGCCTCGATTTCGTGTACAAACACCAGCCCACGGTGCGCGACGCCAACATCGGCTTCCTGGCCGACGGGACGCCCTTCGCGTTCAACACATCCCCTCCGGCGCACGACACATGGGATCTCACGGGCAACTGGGTGTCCAATTTCGCCGAGTCCTGGAGGCTCTCCGGCTCGCTCTTCGTGGGGCAAGGGCAGGCGCGCGGCGCCGATCCGCGGCTCGTGACCCACTATGGTGGGACGGCGCGGCTCACATGGAACAAGGCCCTCTTCACGACGACGCTGCTCCTCGACGACTGGGGTCCTTATGACTACCACAAGGACTTCAACCTCACCTACCCTCTCCAGTGGTACGGCGACATCTCGATGGGCCTCGGGATCCCGGTGCTCAACATGATCGGCACGCGCCTCGGTTTTCGCTGGCAGGTCCGCACGCTGGATGCAAGCTCCGAGGGGTTCGTCGTGGATCCCGCGGACCCCAAGTCCACAGGCACGGAGTACGAGCTCGGATCGTACCTTCACATGAAGCTCTGAGGAGACCCCATGAGAAGACTCCCCTTCTTCGCCGCCCTCGCCGTCCCGTGCTTCCTCGCGATCCTCGGGGCGGGCTGCTCCAACGAGGCGACCTTTTATTACGAAGACTCGCTCTCGGATCTCCCGCTCGCCCTCTCGGATCCGGACGAGGGCATCTATCCGAGCAAGGCCGCCCTCTCGGATCCGGGCAATCCGTTCGCGGAGGCCAACGTGGGGGCCGAGACAAAGTGGCAGATTCAGAGCGGCGCGGGCCCCATCCCTGCCTTCTATGTCTGGGCGACGATCCTGGCGCGCCAGCCGGGCGGAGAGGCCCAGTTCTACGTGGGCAAGAACCTCGCGGCGGCGTTCCTCTCGGGCGACACGCGCGTGGAGGATCCGGAGGCGATCAAGGCCCAGGCGATCCGCGCCTATCAGATGGTCCTCGACCAGTTCCCGGACAGCGTCACCTACGACGCGTCGGGGAAGATCGCTTATGACCTCGTGACCCCTGCGTATGTGGGGATCATCGCTCTCGGCGGCACGGTGCAGGGTGGATGGATTCTCGTCACCAAGGAGGACGGCCAGAAGCGGGCCGTGAAACCATGAGCTACCTCAAGACTGGCCTGTTCACGCTCGCGCTCGTCGCCGGTTGCCACGGCACCTCGGAGACAGCCCATTACACGGACACCAACGGGACCGGCGCCGGCAACACGGGGGCCGGAGGGAGCACGGGCGGGGGAGACACAGGGGGCACGACGACGCCCACGAACACCGACGGTCCCGCGCCCATCCCCTTCGCGGTGGACAGCTATTTCGTGCCGAGCGGGTACATGGGTGACGGCGAGACATCGGGCGCGCTCCTCGACGACGCGAGCTGTCCGATGCGCGCCGGCGAGAAGAAGGGCCTGTGCCACCACGTCACGTGGAAGCCCGGCGCCAAGGGCTGGGCCGGAATATACTGGCAGTATCCTGACGGAAACTGGGGGGCCGCCGAGGGGCGGGACATCTCGCCTGGCGCCACGCGCGTCTCGTTCTGGGCGTGGGGCAAGAGCGGGGGTGAGAAGGTGAATTTCCTCGTGGGCATTCAGGAGGCCGACGGCTTCCACGCCGAGTCGGGCGACATCACGCTCACGACGCAGCCGACGCAGTATTTCGTGAAGCTCGGCGGCGCGCAGTATGCCAAGGTCGTGGGCGGGTTCGGGTGGAGCTCCGGCACGTCGGACGGCTCGACGCCAGTCGTCTTCCACGTGGACGACATCCAGTGGCAGACGGCCGCCTCCCCGGGCTGCACGAACGCGGAGGCCACCAACTAC
>Ga0268298_10005907_pt1 | contig 11296 bp, 9 predicted proteins | sample WWTPWeurt_MetaG_FD_194462 | JGI IMG/M metagenome (GOLD analysis project Ga0268298, IMG submission 194462) | Activated sludge microbial communities from WWTP in Nijmegen, Gelderland, Netherland - WWTP Weurt | ecosystem: Engineered > WWTP > Aerobic digester > Activated sludge | place: Netherlands... | reverse complement strand
TCCGTTTGACCGCCAGTTCCTTGAACTCGATCGTGTACGCCTGTTTCGGTATCTTCATTTCCTGCCTTCCAAAAGTGACATCGATTTTAGGTCACCCTTGGCAGACGAAATTTCGGGGGAAGCTCACCCGCAAGCACGCGCACCTATCAAGCAACTGATAACTAAAGGTAACCCAATCATGGCCCGCTTCGTGCTTTTGGTCTTCTCAGCGCTATGAATCTTGACTCATTCGCTTTCACTGGTCTGGAAAAGGGAACAAAGCAATCTCTCCAGACCTGTTCCGCACGTAATCAAGCAAAAGGAATGCCGTCATGAAAATATCGAAGACAATTCTCGCCTTCGCGCTTTGCGTATCCGCCACGGCCGCGCAGTCCACCCTGCTGACTTACGATTTCTCGGTCACTGCGACCTCGGGCCCGTTGAGCGGCACCAGCGCCAGTGGCTCATTCTCATTCGACGATGTGACAGTTCCTGCTGGAGCCAACTCCTCGCTCACTGGGCTCTTGGCCTCGCTGGACTTTACTTGGCATGGCATTGCGTACACGCCTGTAACAGCAAATACCGGCGCGATCTTCCGAACGCTGAGTGGAGATTTAGATTTCGTCATGTTTGGCACCAACTGTTCCTCCGGGGTTTGCGTAGTATCCTCCGGGACCGAAGGTTGGGCATTCAGGGGTGGAAATCTGAATGACTTTGCCTACAGCAACGGGACAGCTATCGGTTTTGGCACTTCTACCACCGCGCTGCATGTCGCCCAAGTGCCTGAGCCTGCAAGCGCGGCATTATTGGCCCTTGGTTTGGCTGGACTGGGCTTGAGTCGCCGCAAACAGTCATAGTCGCTGCCGCGCTCACACCGGCCCCGCTTCGGCGGGGCTTTTTGTTGGTCACACATCAACCTTGTTGTTGAGTGGTCCGTGAGCTGCGAACACGTGATCTGCCCGTATTCGCCAAGAAAATCTCACAAGAGGAAATTCTGCCGCGAAGACCCGCTGCGGCGCGATGCCGCGGGCGACAACTACCAGGGCCGGTGACGCGAAGCCGGCGGTTTCAGCAAAAGCCGCGCAGGTGATCGATGTCCACGTGCAGTCGGGCGAAGGCCTTGCCGACTCGCTGGATGTCGGGCATGTTCTTGACCGAATCCATCTCCTGCATGGCTTGCGCGTCGATGTCCGGCAGGCCCAACGCGGCCAGGCCTTCGGCCGTGACATCCGGGTCGTAGCGCACGTAGGCAAACAGCTTGGGCGTCGTCGAGTTGGGCGGCTGGCCGGGCGTGCTGAGCATGCTGCCGAACTCGCGGTCGATCGTGCCGCCGAAACGGCATTCGCCGAGCAGGCGGCAGGCCATGTCCCAGCCCGCGGCGGCGGCGTTCATCAACGCGCCGGGCAGCGTGCTGGCGTTGTAGAGGAGGTGCATGTTGGCCGCCTTCAGGTCGAGCTCGGCCTTGGCCGCGCCACCGGTGCCCACCGACACGACCAGCAGCTTGTCGACGCCGGTGGCCCAGTTCACCGCATAGGGTGCGGCGGTGGCCATCTGGAAGGCGAGGAAGGCGGGGTTGTTGTAGGTCGTCACGCCGCCGTCGACGAAGACGAAAGTGTAGGCATCGGGCGTGCCTTCGGCAAGGGTCACCACCTCGGGCGGGAAGAAGGTCGGCGCTGCCGTGCTGGCGCGCACCAGTTGCCACAACGGCAGACGCAAGTTGTCGTCCTTGCGTGCGACCTGGTTGTACTTGGCGAAGGGGTTGTTGCTGACGGGCCACGGCGAGTCGGTGCTGGCATTGCGCATCACCATCATCAGCAGGGTGCGCAGGCCGGGGCTGCCCAACGTGGGGTCGCCACCCAGTGCCTTGCCGAGTTCGCCCTGCAGCATCCTGGCGAGCGGCTCGTCGTTGTACTTGTAGTTCAGACGCTTGAGGATGGAGGCTTTGTCGAACATCTGTTCGCCGCTGTCTTCATAAAACTTGCGGATGCGCGCCATCGACATGCCCGCCGCGATGCAGGCCGCGATGATGGCGCCGGTGCTGGTGCCGCAAACGAAGTCGAAGTAGTCGGCGAGCACGAAGTCGGGGCCCCGGCCGAGCCTGGCGCGCAAGTCTTCTTCGAGCTTGGCCAGCACCTCCACGCTCATCAGGCCGAGGATGCCGCCGCCATCACAGGCGAGAATTTTCTTGGGGCCGGGGGCTTGCATGCGGTGGATCAGGGCGTCGTTCATTGCAGACTCTCCTTCTTCAGTTGGGTAGTTCCAGTTCCAGACCAATTGTGACGCGAAGACGAGCCGCTGAGAGTGCCAATGGCATGGGAAGGCGAAGTCGACAATGTCACGGTTGGTCCGGGAATGGAAGGTGCTGAATCAGCCCAGCGTGCGCGTGTCTATCCAGCTCACCTGGCCGGTGCGGCGTTTGACTTCCTCGACCATGTGTTTGGTGCCGCCCGGACCATCGCTGCCGGCGCCGTCCCACAGGCAGACGAAGCGCACTTTGTCGGGGCCGTAAGAGAGGGCGGTGTACAGCAGCCACAGGTTGCAGCGCTCGAAGGCATTGGCGGCGGCCGGTAGCGGTCCCAGTTCGACCGGCATGACGCGCGCCGGTTCGGCGAGCTGCGCCGTGAGCGCGTAGTAGCGCTCGCGCCAGGCCAGGCCATCGCTTGAAGACATCACCGAGGCGTCGATGAAGTCGGGTTCCGGCAGCGGCAACAACAACTGCACACGCACGCCGCGCTTGATGCAGGCTTCGGCAAAGATCAGGTCACCACCCGCCGCGCCCTGGGTCAGCGCGATGTCGCCGGGGCCGGCTTTCATGCCGTCGAGCACACGTTCGATTTCTGCCGTGGCGCGCGCCACCATGGCCGGCGGGAAGCGCGGCTTGGGTCGCGTCGGCGCATCGACCATGTGGCCCGAGAACAACAGCACCTGGCCGGGCTGGAACGGCGGGGCGGTGCGCAAGATCTCGCGGTCGACGATGTCGGCCGCGGCCTGCGTCTCATCGGGCCGGAATTCGAGGTCGCGCAACAAGGCCAGCGTCTGCCGGCTCGAATCGAGCGCAAACCAGTCGCCCTTGGCGGCTGCGGCGACGACACGGTATTCCTTCACCACCGCATCGCGCGGGTTCACCAGCAGGCACAGCTCGGCATAGCTGGCCTTGGCCCAGTAGTCCTTCGGGTCGCGCTCCTGCGCCGTCAACGCTGCCCACAGCACGCCGCCAACGAGGTTGTCGATCACCACCTGATTCGCCTCGCCGCCCAGGTGCTTGAGCAGCAGCAGCAGGGTCAGCGCGTTGATGCCCGAGTAGTGGTGCGACGGGTCGGCGACGAAGGCCTTGTGGTACGGTGCCTGCGCCTCTTCCAAGCTCGCGGTCTCAAAGCCGGCCGCCTCGCGCAACACCTCGGGCGCGGCGTCGGCGTTGCGCCAGCGCGATTGCCAGCGTTCCTTCTCCACCCGCCCGGCGAGCGCCAGCGCCTCGGCGTCGTTCGGCCTGTCCTCGACCAGTTGGTTCGCGGCTTCGTGCGCCTCTTCGTGACGGCCCATGCGGCCCAGGCAGACGATGCGCTTGCTGCGGCACGCCATGTCGTCCGGCGCGACGCGAAGGCCATCCTCGAACTGTTCCAGCGCGAACGAGAACTGGCGCAACTGCAGCAGCGCGCTGCCGGCGGCGCGCTTGGCCTCGAGCCACAACGCCTGCGTCGGCGTCTCGGCGGCCAGGACCAGAATGTCACCGGCACGGCACTTGGCGCGTGCCACGTCCATGCGCCCCCGCCACTGTTCGTAAGCGGCTCCGAATTCGTTCGTGTCCTGCAACAGCAGGTTGCGCCAGGCCGGCTCCTGCAGGTGCGGCAGCAGCAGGTAGACCGGGCTGACCTTGCGCTGCGCCGCCGCGCCGAGCGTGGCCTTGGCTATCGCGGTCAGCGCCGCGCGGTCCTCATCCAGGAAAGCCGGGTCGGGCGCGCCGTCCTTCAGCCGGTAGCGCAGCTTGCGGTCGGTGTAGATGTCGAACGGGCTGGTTGGCCGCGGCCCCTGCACCAGCACCACGCCGCGCGCGCGCAAGGCATGGCGCACACCCAGCTCGTACCAGACGTTGGGATTGTCCAGGGTCAGATCGGCCAGCACCAGGTCGGCCACCAGCAGTTCCTGGAACATGTCGGTGCGGATGTCGCCCGCACGCTGCTCTTCGTCACCGCGGAACACTTCGCAGCCGGCCGCTTCAAGCGCGGGCTTGAGCAGTTCGCTATAGATGCGGTTGAAGTCGATGTCGTGGCCGTCAGGACCGGGCTTGGTGCCAAAAGGCATGGCGATGAAGGCGTGCTGGGTCATGGGGTGGAGTCCGTTCGTGAGTTCAACCGGGCTGACTCGAGCATGAGATTCACGATTTCAGAGCGTCCTGGCGATGCGGAAACCGGTGTTGTCGTCGCGGTAACCGGGCTCGGCCTTGTCGCGGCTGGCCGCCCGCGCCTGCCCCGGTCTGCTGTTCCATGAGCCGCCGCGCCCGACCCGCCGGGCACAGTCGCCCTCGAGCCACGCCGAGCCATCGCTTGGCGCATCGGCATAGCTTGTGTTCCAGCAGTCCCGCGTCCATTCCCAGACGTTGCCGATCATGTCGTACAAGCCGAAAGCGTTCGGCGCGAAGCTGCCCACGGGCGCGGTCTCGGCAAAACTGTCGTCGCATTGGTGGATGGTCCAGGTCGAATGCTTCTCGTTGGCTCTCTGGTCGGCCACATTGGCGTAGCGGCAGGCCTGGTTCGGGTCATCGCCCCAGAAACGGGCGCTTGTCGTCCCCGCCCGCGCCGCATATTCCCACTCGGCCTCGCTCGCCAGCCGATAGTCCTTGCCAGTCTCCTTGCCCAGCCAATTGACGTAGGCCATTGCGTCGTGCAGGCTGACCCCGACCACCGGATGACGGCCGTCCTGTGGAAAACCCGGATTTCGCCAGCTCCTGCCCTTCGCCGGAGCCAATCCACCCTTGCTGTCGCTCCAGGCCGATACGCCCTGGTCGGGATTACGCTCGGCATCGGTCTGGTAGCCAGTCGCCTGCACGAACCGCTTGAACTCTGCCACCGTAACTTCGTGGCTGCCCAGGGCAAAGCTCTTGGCGACTTTGACCAAGTGCTGCGGCCCTTCGTCAACCTTGCGGCCGACCTCCCCCTTGGGCGAGCCCATCGCGAAGCTGCCCGCCGGAATGACCACCATCTCGGGGCAATCCGGACAGTCGCGAAAGACCGCACCCGGCTTGTTGGTTTCCAGTGGTCGTGGCGTCGGTTCTGGCGTGGCCACTGGCGCCTTCGGCGCTGGCGTTTCCGGCTGTATCGCAGGCGCCGCTTTCACCAGCGCTGCGGCTTGGTCCGAAGGTGGACGGTCCGGACTTCTGCCCCCCGCGAAGAACCACACGAGCGCGATGGCCAGCACCGCGCCAACTGCCGCGAGCGGTTTCCACGGCAGACCCTGGCGGGGCGGCGGTTCGACGGACCTTGTAGCACCAGAAGTCGGTGCACTGCCATCGAAAGTTCCCGGTTCACGAACGTTGGGCGCCGTTGCGACCTGGCTGCTGCCTTCCCTGGCTGCTGTTGTTTTCGTTGCCGACTGGATCTCCTGCCTGGCGGCCTCGGCTCGCGGCGTGTCCTTGACCGGCGCCCCCTCCAGACCCGGCACCCGCTGCAGGTAGTCGACCAGTTCCTCGATATCCTTCGCCCAGTGGCGGACCGTCAACGGAAAGGCCTGGCGGCGCGTCAAGGACTGGAGTTCCTCCGGGAGATCGTCGACGCCAGGCATGCGGGCATCGCCAACCAGCACCGGGAACACGCGCACGCCGGGCCGGCGCAGGCTTTCGGCGACCTCGCGCCGAACCCAGTCGTCGGCAAGGCCGAGGCGGCGACGGCCCTTGTCGTCGACGACGCCGAGCCAGTTCGGCCCGATGACCACCAGTACCGCCGCGCAGATTTCCAACCCGCGTTCGAGGACTTCGACAAAATCGGCGCCCGGATCGATGCTGGTGAAGTCCTGGAACACCTGCTCGCGCGCAAAATGCCGGCGTAGGTCTTCAGCCAGCCTGCTTGCCGCAAGTTCGCTGTCCGCGTCGTGGCGGTAGCTGATGAAGATGCTGGAAGTTGGTGCGTTGTTGGCAGTCACCTTGCGATCCCTCGTCAGCACTATGGTGTGTGGAAGATTATGCCATAGCAACTGTCTCCGTCCGCCGGCGCTCCCCGTCGGCAAGAATTGTCCGGCAGCACACGGCAGTCTGGTCTCGATTCGGGCCACTCCTGCCTGTCGACCGCGACAGCCCGCCTGCCGGCAGCGCCCAAGTTGATTACAATCCCTCCGAACGACAACAGGAGGGGACCAACGATGGCCAAGGCGCAATTCTGCTGGGAAGACCCGCTATTGCTCGAGACGCAACTGACGCCGGACGAGCGCATGATCCGCGACGCGGCGCGCGACTATTGCCAGGGCAAGCTGCTGCCGCGCGTGCGGGACTCTTTCCGCCACGAGAAGACCGACCCGGCCATCTTCCGCGAAATGGGCGCCATGGGCCTGCTCGGCCCGACCATCCCGCCCGAATACGGCGGCGCCGGTCTCAACTTCGTCAGCTACGGGCTGATCGCGCGCGAGGTCGAACGCGTCGATTCCGGCTACCGCTCGATGATGAGCGTCCAGTCGTCGCTGGTGATGGTGCCGATTTTCGAATTCGGCAGCGCGGCGCAGAAGCAGAAATACCTGCCGAAGCTGGCGAGCGGCGAATTGATCGGCTGTTTCGGACTGACCGAGCCGAACCACGGCTCCGACCCCGGGAGCATGGAAGCGCGGGCGCGCGCCGTCGCGGGCGGCTACCGGTTGTCGGGCAGCAAGATGTGGATCACCAATTCACCGATTGCCGATGTCTTCGTCGTCTGGGCCAGGAACGATGCCGGGATGATCCGCGGCTTCGTGCTCGAGAAGGGCATGCCCGGCCTGTCGGCGCCGGTTATCCACGGCAAGGTCGGGCTACGCACGTCGGTTACCGGCGAGATCGTCATGGACGAGGTGTTCGTGCCGGCGGAAAACGAGTTTCCGGAAGTGCGCGGCCTCAAGGGGCCGTTCACCTGCCTCGACTCGGCACGCTACGGGATCGCCTGGGGCGCGCTCGGCGCCGCCGAGTTCTGCTGGCACACGGCCCGCCAATACACGCTCGACCGCCGGCAGTTCGGCCGCCCGCTGGCCGCCAACCAGCTGATCCAGAAAAAGCTGGCGGACATGCAGAGCGAAATCACCCTCGGCCTCCAGGGCTGCCTGCGCCTCGGCCGCATGAAGGACGACGGTACGGCGTCGGTCGAGATCACCTCGATCATGAAGCGCAACTCCTGCGGCAAGTCGCTCGACATCGCCCGCACGGCGCGCGACATGCTCGGCGGCAACGGCATTTCCGACGAGTTCGGCATCATCCGCCACCTCGTCAATCTCGAAGTGGTGAATACCTACGAGGGCACGCACGACGTCCATGCGCTGATCCTCGGCCGGGCGCAGACGGGAATCGCCGCCTTCGCCAACTGAGCGGGGCGGCGGCGCGGAAATCGGCACCTAAATGGTGTCGACCGCAACCGGCAGGTCAATGGGCCTTTGGCCCATGACGGCGGTCAGGCCTCAGGCATCCTCGGTGTGGGCACTGGACGCTGGATGCCCGCTGGCTTCCGCCCATTCGATGATCGGCTGCCACTGTTCCACATCCCGCGCCGCCCGGGAACGCGGCAGATCGAAGATCGTCAGGCCGGCGCCCGAAGCTTGCACATAGACCTGCGTATCGCGCAGATAGGCCAGCACCGGCAGATCGAAAGTTTCGAAGAAACGCTCCAGCTGAGCCGCGGCGCGCGTCCGCGCATCGACCCGCATGCCGATCACGGCAACGTCGGCCTTGCCCCGGCGCACGGCCTTCTCGGCCAGCAGTTCAGTCAGAAAATGCCGCGTCGCCAGCATGTCGAAAACCGACGGCTGGACCGGCACGATAACGCGCGTGGAGAGCTTGAGCACCCGCTCCAGCATCCTGCCGTGGAGGCCGGCCGGGGTATCGAGGATGATATGGCTGGTACCTGTCGGTGGCCGGGCGACAGCGTCGAGGCCGATTTCCCAGGTGTCGATGGTCGCTGCCGCGAAGGGGCGGATCCCCAGCCATTCGCGCGACGACTGCTGACGATCGATGTCGCCGAGCATCACCTCGTGACGCTTGCTGGCGAAATAGCCGGCCAGGTTGGTCGCCAGCGTGCTTTTGCCGGATCCCCCCTTGGGATTGGCAACGAGAAATGCCTTCATGTCCTGCCCTCCAGGTTCTTGAGTGTTTGGCGTACAAGGTTAACATGAACGCGCAGGGTATAGACCAAATCGGTGAACGCCAAGGGAACTCGCAGTCCTCTGGCTTCCTCGTCGAGCCCGTCGAGCCGGCTCCGGTATTGCGGCAGCTTTGCCGCGTCAAAGCGCAGTTTCAGATCGTCCTCAAGATACTTCAGCTCGCCATAGCAGCGAAAGATCTTGGAGCGCACCCGCCACGAATAGATCGCCGGCGCCACCTTGAGCAACGGGATCAGCAAGGCGACGATCGGAATCAGGAGCACGATCAGGCGGTCGACGAGAACCGCCAGCCAGAACGGCAGGTAACGCTGCAGGAATGGCGCGCCGGACTTGAAGTAGCGCCCGGCCTCGGGCGACAGCGGCACCAGACGATCCTTGTAAACCGGGAACTCGCCCGCCTTGTTGAAGAAGCCGGACTTGCCGTGCACTTCGGTCATCGCCTGCAGCAACAGGCTCTGCAGGGCCGGGTGGAGGTCAGCGCGGACGATCACGTTGGCCGTCGGCGCCAGAACGGTCACGTCGTCCGGGGGGTAGTCGCGCACCAGGTCGGCGACGCCCTGCGGCAACATGAGCTTGGTCAGGAACGGAAAGCGGCGCTGGTAGGCGTCGGCCTGAGAGAAACTCATGACCCTGATCCCGGGCGAACGCAGCAGAACCTGAACGACAGGCGCACTCTCGGCGGCGATGATGAAGGCCGCATCGATTCGCCCCTGTTGCAGCTCTTCTGCGGCCTTGAGCCCGGCCAGCGGGACCAGATGGTCGCCAGGCGGAAGTTCGTTGGCGGCGAGGAGTTGCTGCGCCAGCTGGCGCACCCCGGATCCTTCCTGGCCGATGGCGATGCGCTTGCCGCGCAGGTCGGTCAGGCGCTCGACCGTCCGGCTGCCCCGGTAAAAGATCCAGACCGGTTCGTAGAAGACGCTGCCGAGCGACACCAGTGCGGAGTCCGAATCCTCGTCGTCGGGGTCTGCTTTCGGCTCGAGCACGCCGCCCTGGACGAAGCCGACCTGCGCCTCATCCTTTTCCAGCCGATCGAGGTTCTCCAGCGAGCCGGCCGACGTCCTGATCTCGAGCGTGATGCCATTGCGCGCCAGGATGGCAGCGTAGCGCCCGGCGAAGGCGTAATACGCGCCGGCATCGCTGCCGGTGGTGATGACGATCTTCTTGGGCGGCGCCGGTTCGACGAACTGGAAGGCCACGACAAAGCCGATGCCGACGATCAGGAGTATCCACCAGGCAGTGGCAAACAGGTCGCGCAGCGAAACCAGTCCGGCCCGGATTCTCGCCATCATGGGAGGAGGACGGTCGAACCGGTGGTCTTGCGCGCCTCGAGATCACGATGCGACTGGCCGGCATCGGCCAGCGGATAGGTCTGATTGACTTCGATGCGCACCTTGCCGGAGGCGACGACCGCGAACAGTTCGCCGCCGAGCGCTTCGAGATCGGCGCGCCTGGCCGTGTAGTGCATCAACGTCGGCCGGGTGACGAAGAGCGAGCCCTTCTGCGACAGCAGCAGCAGATCAAGCGGCGGCACCGGGCCGGATGCGTTGCCGTAGCTGACCATCATGCCGAGCGGCCGCAGGCTGTCGAGCGAACCCATGAAGGTATCCTTGCCGACGCCGTCATAGACGACCGAAACACCTTCCCCGCCGGTGATCTCGCGAACGCGCCGGGTGAAATCTTCAGTCGAGTAGTTGATCACGTGGTCGCAACCGTGGGCCTTGGCGAGTTCGCCCTTGGCCGCCGAGCCGACGGTGCCGATCACGGTCGCTCCCAGCGCCTTGGCCCACTGGCAGGCTATCAGCCCGACGCCGCCGGCAGCAGCATGGATCAGCACGGCGTCGCCAGGCTGAACGCGGCAAGTCTTGCGCAACAGATAGGCGGCAGTCAGGCCCTGCAGCATCATCGCGGCAGCGGTGTTGAAGCCGATCCCTTCCGGAAGCCTGAGCAGGCGATGCGCCGGGATGTTGCGGACCTCGGCATAGGCGCCGACCGGCCCGCCAGCGTAGGCGACGCGATCGCCGACCCTGACCTCGGTCACGCCCTCGCCGATGGCCTCGACCACTCCAGCCCCCTCAAGGCCGATTCCCGACGGCAGCGGGAGCGGGTAGAGGCCGGTGCGGTGATAAATGTCGATGAAGTTGAGGCCGACTGCGTGGTGGCGGACAATCGCCTCGCCTGCCGCCGGCGCCGGCACCTCGACCTGTTCCCAAGCGAGCACTTCGGGGCCGCCGGTCTGGTGAAGTCGGAATGCGTGAGTCATGATCGTCTCCTCGAAGGCCTGATTGTTTTTCTTGCGAGAGCCAGAGGTTATCACTCGTCCGGGCTTCGATCCAGCATGCGCGAGGCTCGCTGCCTCAGGAATCTGGTCATGCCCAGTCCTGCACCCCGATCACGAATCAGATGACCACCGGCTGATCCGGCAGTTCGTTCGGATTTTGCTTTCCGGCCGGAAAATGTTCGGTCAGCAGTTCGCCGGCACGCTGGATGGCAGCGAGCGCCCCGCTACGATACTCGCCAAGCTTGAAGGCGGCCTCCATGCTGCGGCAGATGGCATCCCACTCGGCCTGGCCCACCCGGGCAGCGATGCCGCGGTCAGCGAGCACTTCGACGCGGCGGTCGACGAGTTGGACGTAGATCAGGACGCCGCTGTTGCCTTCGGTATCCCAGACGCCCAGACTGCCGAAGACATCGGCGGCACGCTGGCGGGCACTGCGGCCATGCCACAGTTCGGCAAAGGGCAAGGGGCCTTCGACGACGAAACGGATTTCGCCGCGCTGGCCGGCCTCGGCAACCTCGACGGCGGCACCGATTTCGGCTGACAGGGCCGGGCCGAAGCGGCGCGCAGCAATCCACGGCGGCGTCGAGAGGTGTTTGAACAAGCGCGCAATATTCATTTACCAGCTCCCCGAGGCGCCACCGCCGCCACCCGAACCGCCCCCGCCCCCCCAACCCCCCCCCCCCCCCACGCCCCCCCCCCCGCCCCCCCCCCCCCCCCCCC
>Ga0268298_10005905_pt1 | contig 11297 bp, 6 predicted proteins | sample WWTPWeurt_MetaG_FD_194462 | JGI IMG/M metagenome (GOLD analysis project Ga0268298, IMG submission 194462) | Activated sludge microbial communities from WWTP in Nijmegen, Gelderland, Netherland - WWTP Weurt | ecosystem: Engineered > WWTP > Aerobic digester > Activated sludge | place: Netherlands... | reverse complement strand
GTCATCGCGTTCATACGGCGCAGGTCCATCAAACGCGAAAGCAATTCTTCAAGCACTTTGTCTTCCACGGGGTCAAGTTTTTCAGACTGCACGAGAAGATTTTTCGACACATCGCTCACGGTCTCAGGCAGGTGACTGACCACATAATGATGGTGATCCCTTTCATCCTGTTCCACCGCCGAGCGCAAAACTCCGAACAAGAGCTGATGGTCAGTATACTCGAAGTCATTCGCGGCAAGCGCGCTCAAGCCGAACTCTTGAAGTTTTCGGTCGAGGCTGTATAAAAATTCAGGTCTGCGAAGCAAGACGCTCAAACAATAGGATTCGATCATCAAGGTGGGATTAAGCGCCACCACCGACGACTCGGTCTTTTTCGCGGGGGCGGTCGCGCGGGGTTTGCGCTTCAACGCCGGACCCTGAACCTGCGCAACGGTCAACGCGCTTTCATCCACCCGCAGCATGCGCGCCAGCGCCTGGCGGTAGGTATCGCGCTCGATCGGCGTCGGCAGATCTTCAATTAAAGGAAGCACCTGCGCCGCGATCTGATTCTTCACCCGGGCATCGTTGAGGTTCTGCCCCACGGACAGAGAATCCATGACGTGGGTCACGATCGGCTTGGCGTTCTCGATCAGCCGCTTCCATTCCTCCCGGTCGCGAGCCACGATCTCATCGGGGTCAAGGTCATCGGGCATGGTGGCGACCCGCAGGTCGGCCTGCAGCCGCGCCTCATTGCGGAGCAGTCCGCGCGCGTCAAAGCCAAGCTCGCCTTCACGATCCATCGCGGAGCGTGCCGCGTCGAGTCCGCGCAATACCGCTTTTTGTCCCGCGGCGTCCGGATCGAGAGCAAGGACAATGCGCCGGGTGGATTTCTTGATCAGCCGCAATTGATCTTCGGTCAGCGCCGTGCCCATCGGCGAGACAACATTCTCATACCCCGCCTGATGCAGGGCGATCACATCGAGGTAGCCTTCCACGATCACAGCCTGGTCGGCCGCGCGGATCGGCTTGCGAGCCCGGTCCAGCCCGTAGAGCAGGCGTCCCTTTGAGAAGATCGCGGTCTCGGGTGAATTTAAGAATTTGGGGATGTCGTTCGGGTCGACGATGCGCGCGCCAAAGCCGGCCATTTTTCCGTTCTCGTCACGGATGGGGATCATGATGCGGTGGCGAAAACGATCAAACGTACGCCCGTCCGAGTCGCGCACTGAGAGCATGCCCGAATCGATCAAATCCCTTTCGCTAAAACCTTTGGATGTGAACTGCTTCAGCAGGTTATCGTACCCTTGCGGAGCATAGCCAAGGCCAAAGGTCTCAATGGTGGCATCGGTCAACTTGCGCTTTTCGCGCAGGTAGGTCAGGATCTCTTTGTTATTAAAAAGGTGGGTTCGGTAAAAAATGATCGCGTCTTCGAGCAGGGTGCGCAAATGTTCATGCGCTTCCTTCACCTCGGGCTTCTCTGCCACAAAAGATTCGATCTTCACACCTGCCCGATCGGCAAGCTTCTGCAGGGCTTCCTTGAAATCCACCCCTTCGCGTTTCATCACGAACTTAAAGATATCGCCGCCCTCGTTGCATTGCCCAAAGCAGCGCCACGTCCCAGACTCCGGCCACACCACAAAGGCCGGCGTATGCTTGTTATCATGGAAGGGACAGAAACCGGTATAGTTCTTCCCCGCGTGGCGCAGTTTTACACCCGCCTCGGAAACGAGGTCAACAATATCGATCCTGGATTTAACTTCATCAATGGTGGACATGAATTGGGAATCTATGATTTCTTGTGATAAGCAGATCGCTCTGTGTGTCACTTGAATTATACTTGCACCCTATGAATTCATGGCTTATCAAACATCGGGCAATCATCATCCCATTTCTGGGGCTTTATGCGTGGCTGGTCATTTCCACTTCATGGGTCAGCGACGACGCGATCATCACCTTCCGCTCGCTTGAGAATTTTCTGCACGGTCATGGAGCGGTATTCAACATCGGCGAACGCGTGCAGACCTTCACCCACCCTTTATGGTTCCTGATCCAGGCGGCGGCAAACTACGTTCTAAGATTGTGGGAAGACAACCCGCTCGGGCAGGGGCAAATGTATTTCCTCAACATCTTCATCTCCATTGGCATCTCCCTGCTGACAGCGGTGATCTTTGCCTATAAAGCGGCATCGTCAACCAGGGGAGCGGTGCTGGGGATCTTGATCTTCTCACTGTCAAAATCCTTTATTGATTACTCCACCTCCGGGCTGGAAAATCCGCTCACACATTTCATCCTGCTGCTTTTCATTGTGGTCTATCTGGCACGGAAGGAAGACTCGGCTCAAAGCGTGTTTTATCTTTCCCTGCTGGCCGCTCTCGGCGGTCTCGACCGGTTGGACACGCTTTTGTTCTACTTCCCGGCTTTTCTTTCCATTCTTTGGCAGTCGCGCAGCAAAGGCAGAGACATCCTCCTCATTGCGGCTGGATTTCTCCCTCTCGTCATCTGGGAATTGTTCTCACTTTTTTATTACGGATTCCCCTTCCCAAACACCGCTTACGCCAAGATCAACACCGGCATCCCCGAATCAAAACTCATCACTCAGGGCCTGTATTACTATCTAAATTCCCTGCGGCTGGACCCGCTGACCCTGCTCACCATTTTCACGACCATGGCAGCAGTGGCGGTCAGCAAGAACGGACGGAAACAGGTCATTGCCGCGGGGATCGCGCTGTACATGCTTTACACGGTGTACATCGGCGGCGACTTCATGAGCGGAAGATATTTCTCCACGCCACTGCTGGCTTGCGTCACCCTGCTTTCCGGCATGGAGATCAAGCCTGCAAAATTTTACGGGCTCGCGGCCGGGTTGGTCCTGCTGATCGGCATCGCGCCGCTCTTCGTGGTCGCCGAACGCAACCCTTCCTTTGGCGTTGAAAGTGAAGATCGGCATCGGGTCTTTATCGACGTCCACGAAATTTCAGATGAACGACTCGTGTATTCGGGGCTTGGTTTCTTTGAAGTGCTGCGCAAGAACGAGACGCCGTCATCAGATCATTCCGGAAAAAATTGGGTATACCTGCCCGGAGAACCCGTGCGGGTCAAGGTGGTCGGTCCGCTCGGATCTGGCGCCATGACCTGGGGACCGAACTTCCACGTGATCGATGTCAACTCACTGGCAGACCCGCTCATGGTTCGCATGCCGCTTTACGATGTCAACAAATGGCGCATCGGGCATTTCCGACACATGATCCCCAAGGGATACATCGACACTCTGACCTCCGGCGAGAACGTGATCGTGGATAAGAATATCGCTCTGTATTACGACAAGCTTTCCTTTGTCATCAAAGGAGACCTGTGGGATCAGCAAAGACTGCTGGAGATCTGGAAGTTGAACACCGGTCAATACGACCATCTGCTGGAAAATATCACTCTCGCATCGGCAGAAGAGTAAGGATAACAAAACGGCAACTCACATGAGTTGCCGTTTTTCGTTCAGGATCTGGGTTGGGTGACCGGGTTAGTCATCCAACGGGTTGTAGGCTTCCGAGTCACAGTCGTGACCGGGTCCACCGCGCATATCGCCGGGCTGCAAACCAAAACTCTCCACATTGCTCGAAGAGGAGGAAGAACTCTGGATGGGATGCAAGCTCAAATTGACATGAGCCTGACCGCCCTTAACTCCCGAACTTAACCTCGCGCCCTGCACGCTGGTAAAGATTCCGGCAACAAGCACGATCGCGATCAAAACAGAAAAGACGATACGGGTAATCACTGACCTGGACATATTTTTTCTCCTTGCTAATCGGCTTCAACAATAAAACAGGCTTTCTGCTTCGCAAGACCCGAAAGCACTGTGACAACACAAGACGAGAAAGAGCCAAGACCGGTTCCCCGCTAACCTTTCCTAAATATTACCAAATCAGTCCTAATTTATCAATAATTATATGAGAATACGCTCATCCTTAATAATGAAAAGACCGCCGATTCCTGCCTGAAAACGGCAAAAATCAGCGGTCTTTGGAACTGCAACAGATGAAGTTTAGAACCCTTCGAGCTTGCTCAGGTCGGCAATTCCTTTTGTCAACCCGGCGACCTGCCCCACCAACGCAAGGCGATTTTGCTTCACCTTTTCGTCCTCGACCATGACCATGACCTTATCAAAGAAGGCGGTGATGGCGGGGATGAGATTCGCGACAGTGGTAAGGAGGTCGTTTACGTTGTTGAAGGTCGAAGGTTGAAGTTTCAAAGCTTTATAAAGATTCTTCTCCTCTTCGGCTTCAAACAACTTTTCACTAATCTCCAGTCTCTGCTCACTTGCGCCAGCCGAGCGGATAATTCTCACGCAGCGGGCAAAGCCGTCCAAAGTGGATGCCCAATCTTCACGGTCAACCCACGCCGATAACTGCTTCACCGCACGGACAGTTCCCGCCGGGTTATTGGATTGCGCCGCAAGTACCGCCTCGATGACGCCATGTTTGAATCCCATATCGCCCAACACCACTTTCAAACGCCCGGCGATGAATTCAAGGATCTGCTTTTGCGCCTCTTCACTGACCGGAATGGGCTGGGTCTTTGCAGAGCGTTTCACTGCTTCAGCAAGATCGAAGTTCATATCATGCTCGATCAACGGCTGGACAACGCCAATGGCGGCGCGGCGCAGACCGAACGGATCTTTCGCACCGGTGGGAGCCAGCCCCGCGGCGAAGAGACCCACCAATGAGTCGATGCGGTCGGTCAACGCGACAGCCACACCCACCTTGCTTTGCGGCACGGTCTGATATTGCTCTGAGATGGCTTTTGCAACTTCAGCATCTTCGCCGCTGCGGAGTGCGTATTCGCCGCCGATGATGCCTTGCAACGAGGTCATTTCGGTGACCATCTGAGTCGCGAGGTCTGCCTTGGCGAGATACACCGCGCGTCCGAGCGGCTTGATCATGTCCACGCCTTTGAAGCCGAGCAAAGCGCCGATCTCCGCGCCGAGTTTCAACATGCGGTCAGATTTGTCGAGCATGGAGCCGAGCTTGGTGTGGAAGGTCAGCGATGAAAGTTTGGGGCGATACTCTTCGAGCTTGAGTTTGACATCTTCGCGGACGAAAAAGTTGGCATCGGCAAAGCGCGCGCCGAGGACGTGTTCATTTCCCTGACGAACAGTGTCGACGTGGATGTCGTCGCCATTGCGGATGGCGATGAAATGCGCCAGCAACTTTCCATCTTTCTGGACGGGAAAATAGCGTTGATGTTTCTTCATGACCGAGATCAAAACATCTCTCGGCAAAGCGAGGAACTCTTCATTGAATCCACCCATGACTGCGGTGGGCATTTCAATGAGGTTGACCACTTCGTTGAGCAGACCTTCTTCGATGATGGCTTCGCCGCCCATCACGTCAGCGGCCTGCTTGACCTGCTCCACGATGGAAGCTTTGCGTTCTTCTTTATCAAGCAGGATGCCTGCTTCACGGATCACATCAAAATATTTATCTGCCGAAGGGATGGTAATGTCGGGCGAACCGTAGGGACGTAAGCCGCGAGTCACGTTGCCGCTCGTTACGCCAGCATACTCAAACGGGATGACCATGTCACCGAGCAACGCCACATACCAGCGGATGGGACGAGAGAAGGCAATGCCCGAGTCGTTCCAGCGCATGGACTTTTCGAACTTGATGCTCTCAACGAGTTTGGGCAGCGCATCCACGAGGACTTCGGGAGTGGGGCGTCCCTTTTGTTTGACAACAGCGGCGACGTATTTTCCGCCGTCAATCTCGCGGGCTTCGAGTGTGGCAGGGTCGAGATTATTTTTCTTGGCAAAACCCAACGCGGCTTGCGTGGGCTTGCCGTCTTTGTCGAAGGCTTTATCGGCGGGCGGACCCTTGACGAGGTCTTCGCGGTCGGGCTGATTCGGGGAGAGAGAGTCGATAGAAACAACGATCCTGCGCGGGGTAGTGAAGAAGCGAATATCGCCGTGGGTGAGATTCAGTTCCTTAAGCAGGGTCTGCACACGGGTTGACACTGCCGCGTAGGCGGTATCCACATCAGAGGCAGGGAGTTCTTCAACTCCAATTTCAAGGATGAATGATGAAGGATGAGGGATGAATTTTAAAGGCGCGGATGATTTTGCTTCACGCAAAGCGTTCATCCTTTTGCCTTCATCCTTCAGTAATGGATACTCCAGCCCCTTACGCTGTTCGCCATAGGAAACAGCGACGCCCTTGGCTAATTCGCGGATGCGGCGGAAGAAGGCTTGACGTTCGGCGACGGAGATGGCGCCGCGGGTGTCGAGGATGTTGAAGCAGTGCGAGCATTTGAGGACGTAGTCGTGCGCGGGGACGATGAGACCCTGTGCAAGACAGGCGTCGGCTTCGGCGGAGAAGAGGTCGTACATGGCGCGGACGCGTTCGACGTCGGCGGTCTCGAAATAATATTTGGAGTGTTCGAACTCTTCCTGACGGCGGATCTCGCCGTAGGTGACACCTGCGCCGTATTCCTCGTTCCAGATGGCTTTGGCGTTGTTGAGCGCGATGAGGATGCGTTCGAGCCCGTAGGTGATCTCGACCGAGACGGGGTCGAGCGCCACGCCGCCCATCTGCTGGAAGTAGGTGAATTGCGTGATCTCCTGCCCGTCGAGCCAGACCTCCCAACCCAAGCCCCACGCGGAGATGGCGGGCTGTTCCCAGTTATCCTCCACGAAGCGGATGTCGTGCTGGCGCGGGTCGATGCCGAGGGCTTTGAGCGACTCGAGGTAGAGTTCCTGCGGGTTGCCAGGGTCGGGCTTGAGGATGACCTGATACTGGGTGTGCAGTTGGAAGCGGTTGGGGTTCTCACCGTAGCGCCCGTCATCGGGGCGGACAGACGGCTCGACGTACGCCACGTTCCACGGCTCGGGGCCGAGCACGCGCAGGAAGGTGGCTGGGTTCATCGTCCCTGCGCCGACCTGGGTGTAGTAGGGCTGGGTAATGAGGCATCCGTGCGATGCCCAGAAGTCTTGTAGTTTGAGGATGATTTCTTGGAAGGATGATTTTGGCATTCGATATTACCTAAAGGTACAATGTCGTTATTCGATATTCGGATTTATAGAGCGATGGGATTATACCTGATGGTTAATGGAAGATGGATAATGGGTGACTTGATCCATTATCCATCTTTTTGTGGTTCACACCGCAAGGGTTGAATTTCAACTTTGATGAATTTTCTTCTACATTTTCTTATGCTTTTTCAACATCAATAACATCCAACTTTCATGGAACTGGTGTATTCGGCAACTGTGTTTGAAAACCTAAATTATTTACAGTCAAGACGCCTGTTGACTTATTTAAGTTTATGTCTTGGACACGATCCTTCTGCAAGGTAATCCTTTGATGTTCGGTTTTATAATCGCTAAAACTTATACTAATATCACCATCTAGCTCATCAGTCGGAAATGCCTCAATAAACTTTATAATCCCGTACAAATCAGATGATGTAGCATAAACCTTTCCATTTGTAACGAGAGTTATAGACGCGCTACTTATAGGCATATTATTTTCAGCATTAATAAGCCTTACAACAATTGCACTTCCTTTACTAATATCTTTAGTGACCAATGTGATTTCCATAAAATTCGGCATGTCATGACCAATTATTGAATCATAGATATCATACTGACTTGTTTCTACAAAAACCCTTATATCCTTCGTGGTTTTTACCGTAAAGCTAACAAATCCGCTACTATCAGTGTACTTTAAAAGTACATCATTCCCAGATAATAATATTACCTTTGCTTGAGAAATTGCATCTCCATTAACATCGTTTACTCGAAATAAGATTGATTGAGATGGAATTATATTAAAAATGTTTAATCCACCAAGACAAATTCCAATTAAGCTAATGAGGGTAATAACAACCAGCCAATTTAGTTTATGTGACGATTGTGTTTTTTGATGGTCTAACTTTATATTTTCAGGCATCGCAAACACAAGTGTTTCCTTTTTTTTCTCAACACGTGCCTTTTCAACCATAGTGTCATCGGGTTTGGGTAAGACAGCTACTTTAAGCTGTCGACTCTTTTTTATTTTCAGGACCGCATCAACCTTATCTGCTCGTACACGTAAAGCACGCATAAGCATTTCATACCCACCATCTTCATACATATCCACCCAGTGCCATTTTCTCATGCTTTCAGGAGTATCACATTCTTCCAGTCGTGCGGGGACGATAAAAATCTCACTTTCAGGTTTTTCCATGGCAGTATCAAGCGCAAGTCGCACTTCCTTTTGTCGAAACCCCGCTTGGTTGAATTGCTTTGAAAGGCAAACCACCGCCACGTCCGCTTCGCGTACAGCCTTGCGAATCTCCAATTCCCAATCCTGTCCTGGGAGGAGTTTTGCTTTATCAAGCCATGCGTCCACACCGTCTTGGGTCAAGCGGGCGTAAAGTCCGCGCACGGGGTCACGGTCCGCGTGGGCGCGGCAGAGGAAGACTTTAAGAGGGCGTTTGGGTTCAGGCATGGGTGAGGTGTCCCGCCGTAAGGTTAGTCAAATTATACAACTGAAAACTTACAAAAGAACGTAGGATGAAATGCTAAAGAGGTTTAGCCTGTCCAACGGCTAAATAAAAAGCCAACCTTTCACGGTCGGCTTTTTTGATTCAACAAATCTGGGTCAACATGAAAAGATCACGGGGTCACTGCCCGCGCACAGCGGAATCCAACCGAATCCCCGAACAGTTTTGGGTCGTTCCCGTAGCGGTTACTGCTCCGCGCGCTGCTGGCAAGGTCAGACCATGAACCGCCGCGCATCACTTTCATTTCACCGCCGCCCGGGCCGACAGGATTTTCGGCTGGCATACCGGAATAATAATCCGCTGAATACCAATCGCTCACCCATTCCCAGACATTTCCAGCCAGATCATAAACGCCATACACGCTTTTTCCGCTGGGATTACTTCCCACCATGGCAATGTCCTTGACGCATCCGCCGTAATTGGCATTGGAACAACTAATATCATTTCCCCACGGATAGACCCGCCCATCTGTCCCGCGGGCAGATTTCTCCCACTGCGCCTCTGTCGGCAGTTCAGCGCCGCGCCACTCGCAGTAAGCCTTTGCCATCTCCCAATTCACGTTGATGACCGGGTATTGATCGAACTGCGGGTTTCCAAAATAATTGGCGTTCCGCAGGGATGCATTCGATTTCGGAGAGGGGCACGCTCCATCGGCTAGACAGGCACTGTACTGCTGATTGGTAACCTCATAGGTGTCCATGTAGAACGCATCGAGATAGACATTATGCGCTGGAGACTCATCGGGTTCACCGCTTCCACCTTGAACGAATTCGCCAGCAGGGATCAGTCGCATCACAACGCCCGTTGCATCGGTCAGTTCTTCGGGAACTGCCGTGACCGACGGGGTGGATCGAACCTCGGTTGGCGTTTGGCTTACAGGGATCATTGTTTCAGTCGGCACGATAATCGCCTCTGTGTTTGTCGCAGCAGGAAGCGGCGTATCGGTTGGCAGGGTCTGTGCGCTTTTTCCGCCCATCATCCGCGCTCCAAAAAATCCTACAATCAATAAAAGCAAAGCACCAATGCCGATTCCGATGTTGCGGGTTTGCGATGATTGGTCGGCAACGGGCTTGGGCGCCGAGCTGCTTCCCGGAGACTGGGCATGCGTCGGCGGAGTCTGAAGCGGTGGAGGCGCGGAGTCGTTGAGCGGCGTTACTACCTTTTCATCCCTTGCATTATCCAGCAGGAACTTGATCTTGATCAGGCTGTCTTCGTAGGTTTCTTCGCTGACATCAACATATTGAAAGCGGCGCAGGCGGAACGGCACCTTGCAGTTTTCGAGCACGATCGGCAGAATGTTCTTCCCCGTATCGATGGCATAACCGATCTCATCTTTCACGTTCTGCGATTGGATGGACTGCGGCGACATGACAATCAGGAAAGTATCGCTGGCCTCAAGCGCTCTTTCGAGTTCGTCATCCCATCGCGCGCCAGTTGGGATATCCAATTGATCGAGCCACACATCATACCCAGCAGATTTCAAATCTTTAGCAAGCCGTACTGAGAAATCAGAATTAATGCGCGAATAAGATATAAAAGTTGCCACTGCTCTCTCCTCAATAATAAAAATTGGAATTATCGGGGCTCCAATATTTTAAATCATTATACGACATTCCTTTTTTGGGGAAAACATTTGCAACGCCTCACCATGCACAAATACTTGAAGCGAAGTCGGAAAGGTACTCTTTGCTTGCAGGGAGATCACCCCTGCGGTTAATATTCTTTACGGCGTTACCTCACGCGCACAACGGAAACCCACATAGCCTGAATTATCCCCTTCAAAGCTAAAGAAACGGAACCAGGTGCTTAATGCAGCGGGGTCAGGGGCTTCCCAGGAACCGCCGCGCAGCACGCGATCTGTTTCGCGGAAGTGACCTTGGTCACCCTGATAGCCCGGATACGGGACAGGCGCATCCGAAGTCCACTCCCAAACATTACCGGACATATCGTACATGCCGTACGGACTTTTCCCAAACTCATAGATACCCACTTCGTGCGGTCCGCCCGAGAGTTGAACATGCTCCTCGTCGATCACTTCGCCCCACGGGTAAGTGCGACCGTCTGTGCCGCGCGCGGCTTTTTCCCATTCTGCTTCGCTCGGCAGTCGCGCGCCGCGCCATTCGCAATAGGTCTTCGCCTGCTCCCAGTTTAAGCTGGACATGGGAAGGTTCGGGCTTTCAAAATAACTTTGCAGGTCGGGCACATTGAGCGAGTCGCTGCACACCCCGGCAGAAAAACATTCCTGATACCGCGCGCGGGTCACTTCATAGACATCCATATAAAAATCCGGCAGGGTTACGGTGTGTGCAGGCTGCGCATCCCCCGCCTGTTCATCATCGCTGCCCATGATGAATTCACCCGCAGGAACGAGTCGCATCGTCACGCCTTTCGCATCTTCGATCTCCACCGCGAGCGGAATCGAATCAGGCGTGACCGGGGTTGGCGATAATAACTGGCAAGCCAGCAGGGCGGGCAGAAGAAGGACAAAAGGAATTGCTTTGCGAATTTTTTTCATGAAGTATGACCAGCCTTGTTAGAAGGATTCTTTCGATGGGAACAAACTCGATGCCCGCTCTGCCAACGCAGTGATCGTCAGGCTGGGATTCACGCCCACGTTTGCAGGGATCGCCGAACCGTCCATGACGTACAGCCCGGCATGACCGAAGACCTCATGCTTCGAGTCGATCACACCGTGTTCGGTATCCGCGCCAATGGGGCAACCGCCTAGGATATGAGCAGTGACCGACATGTTCAACACGCTCTCCAGCAGTGAATTGTGCGGAATGCCT
>Ga0268298_10005904_pt1 | contig 11299 bp, 9 predicted proteins | sample WWTPWeurt_MetaG_FD_194462 | JGI IMG/M metagenome (GOLD analysis project Ga0268298, IMG submission 194462) | Activated sludge microbial communities from WWTP in Nijmegen, Gelderland, Netherland - WWTP Weurt | ecosystem: Engineered > WWTP > Aerobic digester > Activated sludge | place: Netherlands... | reverse complement strand
TCCTGCATGGTGAGTTCGGAGGGCGCCTGCGCGGCGCACTACAGCTATGGACGCTACAAGGATGCGGCATGAGGGGTTTGAGCAATGAGTGAAGTGAAGCGCGGCTACGTGCGTCCGCTGGACCTGAAGCACGGCCATGTCGACCTGACGCACGGTTCCGGCGGCCGTTCCATGGTGCAGCTGATTTCCGAACTGTTCGCCAAGCATCTCGGCAACGACTACCTGGGGCAGGGCAACGACGGCGCCGTGCTGCCGGCGCCGATCGTCAACGGCCGGCCCGGCCGCCTGGTGATGTCCACCGACTGCCACGTGGTCTCGCCCCTGTTCTTCCCCGGCGGCGACATCGGCTGCCTCTCGGTGCACGGCACGGTGAACGACGTCGCCGTGATGGGCGCCACGCCGCTCTACCTCGCGGCCGGCTTCGTCCTCGAAGAAGGCTTCCCGCTCGCCGACCTGGCGCGCATCGTCGAGTCGATGGCGCGCGCCGCGCGCGAGGCCGGCGTGCCGGTGGTCACCGGCGACACCAAGGTGGTCGAGCGCGGCAAGGGCGACGGCGTGTTCATCACCACCACCGGCGTCGGCGTGCTGGCCGAAGGCCTGGAGCTGGGCGGCGGACTGGCCCGGCCGGGGGACGTGATCATCGTCTCCGGCTCCCTGGGCGACCACGGCGTGGCGATCATGAGCAAGCGCGAGAACCTGTCCTTCGACGTGCCGATCGAATCCGACACCGCGGCGCTGAACGGCCTGATATCCGCCATGCTGGCCACCGGCGCCGGGCTGCGCTGCCTGCGCGACCCGACGCGCGGCGGCCTCGCAGCGACGCTCAACGAGATCGCCCTGCAGTCCGGCGTCGGCATGATGCTCTACGAAAAGGCCATCCCCGTGAAGCCGGCGGTGGCGGCCGCCTGCGAATTCCTCGGGCTCGACCCGCTGTATGTCGCCAACGAGGGCAAGCTGGTGGCGATCTGCAACGCGCTCGACGGCGAACTGGTGCTGAACGCCATGCGCAACCACCCGCTGGGCCGCGACGCCTGCTTCATCGGCGACGTGGTCGCCGACGACCACCACTTCGTCCAGCTGACCACGGCCTTCGGCGGCAAGCGCATCGTGGACTGGCTGGCGGGCGACCAGCTTCCGAGAATCTGCTGACGGCAGCCCGATGCGCATTCTGCTCCTGACCCATGCCTTCAACAGCCTGACGCAGCGGCTGTGGGCCGACCTGACGCGGCAGGGCCACGAACTGTCGATCGAGTTCGACATCGCCGACAGCGTCGCCGAGGAGGCGGTCGCGCTGTTCCGTCCCGACCTCGTCGTCTGCCCCTACCTGCGCCGCGCGATTCCGGAGTCGGTCTGGCGCAAGCATGTCTGCCTCGTCGTGCATCCCGGCATCGTCGGCGACCGCGGGCCGTCGGCGCTGGACTGGGCGATCCATGGCCGCGTGGCGCGCTGGGGCGTCACCGTCCTCCAGGCGGAGGCGGAAATGGATGCCGGCCCGGTGTGGGCGCATGCCGAGTTTCCGATGCGCGCCGCGACCAAGGCCAGCCTCTACCGCAACGAAGTCACCGACGGCGCGGCGCAGGCGGTATTGCAGGCCGTGGCGCGCCACGCCGCCGGCGATTTCGTGCCGCAGCGTCCGACGCTGGGCGAGTGGCGGCCGCTGATGAAGGCGGCCGACCGGCGCATCGACTGGCAGCGCGACGACACCGCCACGGTGCTCGACAAGCTGCGCGCCGCCGACGGCTTTCCCGGTGTCGAAGACGAGCTGTTCGGCCAGCCCTGCCGGTTGTTCGACGCCTGGCCCGAGGCGACGCAGCGCGGCACGCCGGGCGCACTGCTGGCCCGCCGCGAGAACGCGCTGTTGCGCGCGACCACCGACGGCGCGGTATGGATCGGCCACGTGCGCCGGATCCGTCCGGGCGAAGCGCCGATCTCCGTGCATAACATCGACGTCGAGCGGCGCCTCGCCGGCGCCGACTACGTCAAGCTGCCGGCGACGCTGGCCTTCGCCGCCGAAAGCGCGGCGCTGCCCGAGTCGCCGCTGCCCGACTGGTGGCGGCAGCCGGCGCCGACCTGGCAGGACATCGCCTACGAGGAGAGCAACGCGGTCGGCTTCCTCCACTTCGAGTTCTACAACGGCGCCATGTCCACGCGCCAGTGCGAGCGGCTGCGCGCGGCGCTGGCCTGGGCCGCGACGCGGCCGACGCGGGTGCTGGTGCTGATGGGCGGCGCCGACTTCTGGTCCAACGGCATCCACCTCAACGTCATCGAGAAGGCCGAGTCGCCGGCCGACGAGTCGTGGCGTAACATCAACGCCATCGACGATCTGGCGCTGGACCTGATCGAGAATCGCCGGCAGGTCACCGTGGCCGCGGTGTGCGGCAACACCGGCGCCGGCGGCTGCTTCCTGGCGCGCGCGGCCGACCTGATGTGGGTGCGCGACGGCGCGCTGCTCAATCCGCACTACAAGAACATGGGCAACCTCTACGGCTCCGAATACTGGACCTACCTGCTGCCGCGGCGGGTGGGCGAAGAGGGCGCGCGCCGTATCATGCGCGACCGGCTGCCGCTGACGGCGCAGCGCGCGGTCGAAACCGGCTTTGCCGACGCCGTGCTGGCCGGCGGGCGCGACGCGTGGCGCGTCGATGTCGCCCGGCGCGCCGCCGAAATCGCCGCCGCGCCCGACTTCGCGGCGCGGCTCGCGGAAAAGCGTGCAGTGCGCGAACGCGACGAAGCGGCCAAGCCGCTGGCCGCCTATCGCGAGGAGGAACTGGCGCAGATGCGGCGCAACTTCTACGGCTTCGACCCCAGCTACCATGTCGCCCGCTTCCATTTCGTGGGCAAGTCGCTGGCCTCCTGGACCCCGCGCCACCTGGCGCGGCATCGCGACCTGCAATGGAGGGTGCCGCAGCCATGAGCAAACCGCCCGCGCCATTGACCGTGCTGGTGGTCGACGACGAGCCGCGCTCGCTGGAGACCCTGCGCCGCACGCTGGAAGAGGACTTCACGGTGCTGACCGCGGCATCCGCCGAAGAGGGCGACGCCATCATGGCCCGCGAATTCGTGCACATCGTGCTGTCCGACCAGCGCATGCCGGGCACCCAGGGCGTAGACTTCCTGCGTCGCGTGCGGACCCAGTGGCCCGACACCGTGCGCCTGATCCTCTCCGGCTACACCGAGGCCGAGGACATCATCTCCGGCATCAACGACGCCGGCATCTGGCAGTACCTGCTGAAACCCTGGCATCCGGAACAGCTGCTGCTGACGCTGAAGAGCGCGGCGGACCTGTGGCGCCTGCAGCAGGAGAACCAGCGTCTCTCGCTGGAGCTGCGCGACAGCCCGGAACAACTGGTGCAGCGCGTCGCCAGTCGGCGCGGCAAGGTGCGGGCGCGCTTCGGCTTCGAGCGGCTGGTGCGCGCGCCCGACAGCCCGCTGAACGGCATCTGCGACCTCGCCCGGAGAATTGCCGGCCACGAGCTGTCGGTGCTGGTGACCGGCGAATCCGGCACCGGCAAGGAACTCCTGGCGCGCGCCATCCATTACGCCAGCGAGCGCGCCGAGCGCCCCTTCGTGGTCGAAAACTGCGGCGCGATGCCGGACACGCTGCTCGAAGCGGAACTCTTCGGCCACAAGCGCGGCGCCTTCACCGGCGCCAACGAGGACCGCATCGGACTGTTCCAGCAGGCCGACGGCGGCACGCTGTTCCTCGACGAGATCGGCGACACCTCGCCCGCGTTCCAGGTCAAGCTGCTGCGCGCCCTGCAGGAAGGCGAAGTGCGCCCGGTCGGCAGCCCGCGCCCGGTCTCGGTCGACGTGCGCATCATCGCGGCGACCAACCGCGACCTCGAAGCCGACGTCGCCAGCGGCCGCTTCCGCCAGGACCTGTATTACCGCATCGCCGGCATCACCCTGCAGATGCCGTCGCTGCGCGAGCGGCCGCAGGACATCCCGCTGATCGTCGCCGACCTGTTTCGCGCGGCCGACAGCGCACGTGGCGACGCCGCGGCGCGGCCCGGTTCGCGGCGGCGGTTTTCCGACGCCGCCATGAAGTCCCTGGTCGCCCACCACTGGCCGGGCAACGTGCGCGAACTGCAGAACGAGGTGCTGCGCGCGCTGGCGCTGGCCGATGGCGACGTGCTCGACGCCGCGTTGTTCTCGCCGCGCCTGCGCCAGGCGACGGCGGTCTCCAGGCCAGCCGCTGCCGGCTTCGATCCGGAAGGCGCGACGCTCAAGGAACTGCTCGACCAGGTCGAGGCGCAGGTCATCCATGCCGCCCTGGTCAGGCATCGCGGCAACAAGACGCGGGTGGCGGAGGAACTCGGCCTGACCCGGGTCGGCCTGCGCATGAAGCTGGCGCGCCTCGGGCTCGCGGAAGGCGAGCAATGAAACTGCTCTGGCTCCAGTCCGGCGGTTGCGGCGGCTGCACCCTGTCGTGGCTGGGCAGCGAACACGGCGCGCTGTTCGACGTCCTGGCCGACGAAGGCATTGAGCTGCTCTGGCATCCGAGCCTCTCCGAGGCGGGGCTCGACGACGCCCGCACCCTGATTGCGGACTGCGCCGCAGGCCGGCAGGCGGTCGACGTGCTGTGCATCGAGGGCTCGCTGTTGCGCGGCCCGCGCGGCACCGGCGGCTTCCATCGCTTCGGCGGTGGCGCGCAGCCGATGAGCGACTGGGTCAAGCGCATCGCCGGCCTGGCCGGGCACGTGGTGGCGGTGGGCAGCTGTTCGGCCTGGGGCGGCATCACCGCGGCCGGGATGAACCCGACCGACGCCTGCGGCCTGCAGTACGACGGCGAGGCCGGCGGCGGCCTGCTCGGCCCCGACTTCCGCGATCCGTCCGGCCTGCCGGTGATCAACGTCGCCGGCTGTCCGCCGCATCCCGACTGGATCACCGAAACGCTGGCGATGCTGGCCCGCGGGCGGCTGGGCGCCGCGCAGCTGGACGACTACGGGCGGCCGCGCTTCTTCGCCGACCAGCTCGTGCATCACGGCTGCCCGCGCAACGAGTACTACGAATTCAAGGCCAGCGCGCAGAAGCCCTCGGACCAGGGCTGCCTGATGGAACACCTCGGCTGCGGCGGCACCCAGGCGCACGCCGACTGCAACCAGCGCCTGTGGAACGGCGAAGGTTCCTGCCTGCGCGGCGGCTACGCCTGCATCCGCTGCACCGAACCTGGCTTCGAGGAGCCCGGCCACGCCTTCGAGACAACGCCGAAGGTCGCCGGCATCCCCATCGGCCTGCCCGCCGACATGCCGAAGGCCTGGTTCGTGGCGCTCGCGGCCCTGTCGAAATCGGCCACCCCGGCGCGCGTGCGCGAGAACGCGACGGCCGACCACCAGCTGCGTGCGCCCTCGGTCAGGCGCGGCAAGAAATGAGCACCCGGCGCATCGTCGGCCCCTTCAACCGCGTCGAGGGCGACCTCGAGATCAGCCTCGACATCGCCGACGGGCGCATCGCGGCGGCCTACGTCAATTCGCCCATGTACCGCGGCTTCGAGCAGATCCTGCAGGGCAAGCTGCCGGCCGACGCGCTGGTGCTGGTGCCGCGCATCTGCGGCATCTGCTCGGTGGCGCAATCCGCCGCCGCCGCGCTGGCGCTGGCCGATGCGGCCGCCGTCGAACCGCCGCGCAACGGCCGCCTGTCCGCCAACCTGACCCTGGCGGCGGAAAACATGGCCGACCACCTGACGCACTTCTACCTGTTCTTCATGCCCGACTTCGCCCGCGCCGAATACGCCGGTCGTCCCTGGCACGAAGCCACCGCCGCGCGCTTCCGCGCCACCACGGGCAGCGCGACCGGCCAGGTGCTGCCGGCACGCGCGCGCTTCATGCAGACGATGGGCCTGCTCGCCGGCAAATGGCCGCACACCCTGGCGGTGCAGCCCGGCGGCTCGACGCGGCCGCTGCAGGGCTCGGAGATCTACCGTCTGCACCGCATCCTGCGCGAGTTCCGCGCCTTCCTCGAAGCCACCACCTTCGGCGCGCGGCTGGAGGAGGTTGCCGCGCTCGACAGCCGCGACCGGCTGGAAGCCTGGCGCACGCAGGACGGCGGCGGCGACCTGCGGGCCTTCCTCGCCATCGCCGCCGACCTCGACCTCTGGCGGCTCGGGCGCGGCACGGATCGCTTCCTCAGCTACGGCTGCTACGTGGAGGAGGCGGGGCGGCGGTTCCCGGCCGGACTGTGGGACGGCGGGCCGGCGGCGCTCGACACCGCGCTGATCAGCGAGGACACGGCCAGGGCGTGGTACGCCGCGACCGGGCTGCCGCAGCATCCCGCCGAGGGCGGCACGCTCCCGGTCGCGGAGAAGGAGGATGCGTATTCCTGGTGCAAGGCGCCGCGCCTGGACGGCAGGGCCTTCGAGACCGGGGCGCTGGCGCGCCAGGTCGTGGCCGGCCATCCCCTGGCGCGCGACATCGTGCAACGCGACGGCGGCAGCGTCGCCGCCCGCGTCGTGGCGCGCCTGCTCGAACTGGCGCTGGTGCTGCCGGTCATGGAGCGCTGGCTGGACGAGCTGGCGCCGGGGCAGGCCTGGTGCAGCGAGGCCCGGCTGGCGGACGAAACCTCCGGCGTCGGGCTGGTCGAGGCCGCGCGCGGCTCGCTCGGGCACTGGCTGACGGTGCGCCGGGGGCGCATCCACAACTACCAGATCATCGCGCCCACCACCTGGAATTTCTCGCCGCGCGACGGCACGGGCCAGCCCGGCGTCCTCGAACTGGCGCTGGCCGGCCTGCCCGCCGATGCCACCGGCGCGATCCCGGCCGCCGTGCAGCACGTCGTGCGCAGCTTCGATCCCTGCATGGTGTGCACGGTGCATTGACTGCTTCGTAAGGCAGGAGACTGGTCTTTTCGTTGCCGATCAAATGACGAATGGTGCGATGTAGATCGCGCCATTCGGTGTGGGTATTGCGAATGAATTTTTGGGTTTTCTACAGCTTCAACGTAGAGCTAACCGGCGCTGCGCGGCTTTATCGCGCAGCGTTCGGCGGACCGCAGGGTTATGCGACGAGTAGACGCCGAAGTGCCATTTCAATCTTTGCGCCAAACCACCCCGATATCCTGTCGCAAGAGTCATATAAACGTATCCCCCAGACAAGATTCAGAATTCCAACTAACGCCATCAAGCAAAAAAGCCACGCATCAAGGTCGAATATCGCAGCGAGGGTAAACGGCTTTGGCGCAGTAACAAACAGACCTGCGACAATCAAGCTAATCCAGAGCAACAGCGCAATGTACCGAATGCACAGCGCTGTGATGTGGGAAATGGAATTGATGAGACCGTCAAGTTTTTGACGCTGAGCCCTCGCTTCTCGTTCGATGGCACTTAGTTGCTCACCCAATTCCTCTGTGTATGTGGCACGAGCAAGCGCGAGTACGTCCTTGACCGAACCGTGCACGAACTCGCCTTTTTCAATAACCGAGTCCATCAGGTGGTGCCGAGCCTCAAGGCTGTGAATCAGCACCGCATAGTCGTTCTCACTAATTTCCTTCTTATTTCTGAGCGAGTCCGCTTCGTTGATATATTGATTCCAAAGTCGGTCACTTGGCTGGGTGGCGGCAATACAGTTAGCCACCAAGCGATGTTTTGGTAGGTTCGGTACCTTGTTGACAGACTTAAGCCACACCAAGGTTGTAAAGACTTGGTCCGCCATGCAAACTGGCGCATTCGAGACGCTTTCATTTTCGTTAAAGTAACGCGCGGATGCACGAGCCAACTGAACGTTAGTAGTAACGAAGATAGCGACGCACGACTCTAAGTATGGCTGAGCACGCCCTGCGCGAAGTCGAAATATTGAAGTGAGACAGTCTATGTCGTGCTGCCGGGCATCGACCGTTTGTCCAGGCAGAACTTCCTGAATGTACTGAGAGAGTTTCGCCTCATCGACTGTCATCGCCTCGACATGCTCCGGGCGATCCACAACTCGAATTCCTATTTTGTTCAGGGATTGCTCCAACATCGCGATGTCAAGCTCAACGTCCGATTGCGTTGCACCTATAGAGTTGTAGTAGTCGAAAATATCTCCCGGCGCTCTAGCAATCAGCCGACGCCCTCCCCGAAGTTGGCTTGAGGCGGCATGAAGAATTCGATGAAATTCGTTGTAGGTATCTCGGAAGCAGCGCATCTTCACCGACATTCCACGAAGAATATGCGTAAGTTCTTTGCATGGTTCAGCTATACCTTTTTCGCACAACTCGAGCGCTCGCAGTAGGAAACCAGTGTCGAAGTAAACGACGACGTCACGCATTTTCTGGGAGAGGGCGTCAGGGGCACTGTAGTAGAACGTCTCGGTAAGCATCGCGCCGCGGACAAAAGACTCAATTGCAGTGGACGATGTAGGGTCGCTCTCATAGCAGTGACTTACGAATCTCGCTATGAGTGCCTTGGCGGATTCTGGTTCGCGATTTTCGATGCTTTGAGGCATCGGTGAAGATGTGCTTCCAATAAGTGAAGGTGCCACGTCGTAAAGCACATCAAAAAAATACGAGTCAATTTCCTCAAGGGTTGGCGGAACAATATTGTGCGTTTCACAATAGGCGATGAACGAGTGTTTTAGCGCCTGATATTTCCTTAGCTCTGTATCGCGTAAATCTCGATACTGTTGATCTGGCAATTTCTCGCGACATATTTCAAACGTTCCATCGTGCTGCCGACTGAGAAATCCATGCTTCTTTGACGCTCTCTTAATCAGAGTTCCTAGTGCCGCAATAGGAACTTCAAACTCCGCTACGCTACGAAAGTGTTCTCGAATCTCGTCAAGTGATGCAGTCGTGGCCTTACATTCCGATATCGCGTACGCAAGCAAAGGAATGTAGTTCTCTAAGAGATCGGCGCCAGAATGGTCCCAGTTGACCTTCACAATCGCCATGTTGATCAGCAAGCGTTCCATTATTTCCTCGCTTCCGTGGAGTGGCTACATTCTCTTCGCATAACGTGGGATTGAGGCGCCTGCGCGGCTTTTCGCGCAGGTCGCCTCGAATGCAGGGTTAGACATCATTTAGATCAGTTGCCAGTACGGGCAATTGCTTTGCGTGCTTCAAGCCACTCTGCGCGGTCCCCTTTTGCAAGCGCAAGGAGTTCGCGGAATAACAAGTTGTCTTCGCTTCTCAGTATCTCCGCCTCGTTCTTAAGGATGAGCTCACGCGCGTCGTCATAACGCCCCAATTCTTCAAGCGCGCGAATCTGCCACCAGAGATCCTTCCTTTCCTCAGCGTTATGCAAGGCTCTTTCGAACAGTCTGTCGATAAGCCCTGACTGTGATAGCTCCTTTAGATAGTACGCAGCGGTGAAATAGCGTTTCTGCGCCAAGCGATTGGTTATCCCTTCAAGATAATCTGAGGTGGCCTCTACGTGCTTTCCAAGCTTATTCTGAAAGCGCCCACGAGCCAGTCTTCGCCCCTTGTCACTTAGAGCTGTGAAGAGTTCTTTCAAGACCGACTCGGGGATGAGTTCTGTTTTTTGTTGGATGCTTCGAAGGTAGAAAAATGTCTCTGGATCACAACCCTTCTCTATTGCCAATTCAACGTACTTGTCTCTGAGCTCGACGTTCCCGATCAAGTTGTAGTGTCTGGCAAGAGCTTCATAATTTTCTGCCTCACGGTAGATTTCCGCGATGGTTGTTGCAAATGTGGCGTCGTGTAGTGGCTCATCGTCGTCATGGGAATCGTCGTTGCTCGCTCTGGCATTACCAACACATCGATACCAATCATCGCGGTACAACACTATTTGTTCAAAATCCAGTTTGCGACCGAAGCCACCCTTAATCATGGTCTCGTTGTGGCAGTCGAGACAGAGGACAGCCAAGTTGCCCTCCTTGTGATTCTTGGGGTCTTCATCTAAGTGATGAATCTGAATCGGCTTGTCGGCAACGCGACAGACACAGCAAGTTCGATCTGAAAGAAATTGGATGCGAGCAGCAATGTCCCGCGGAATTCCGCTTCTTTGCTTCTTTGATGGTTTGGATACCTTTGGAGGACTCATAGGTCGTGTCGTAATGATGTCTAACGTTACGTGGACCGCCTAAATTACGGGAAACAACCCATCAAGAAGACCGCATAAAACGCCAGCAAATTTGCAAACCTTTTCGCCATCAGTGGGTTGAACTTTATTAGTGGCGCCTGAAAAATGTATTCCATACCGGTGCATTCCGAACCTGTTGCAGCTCCCGCCGGCCTGACCAAGTCCTGGGAAGACTCGCCCCAGGCGCTACGGCCTGCGTACCGAAAAGGCATACCCGGATCGGATTAGACGATGTATCCGGCATTTTGGCAAGCGCCATCCGCGCTTGCCGTGGCGCTCCCGGGCGCCGGCCGGGTTCAGTGCAGCACCCGTTGTTCGGGGATCTCCGGCAAGTCGAGGTCGATCGCCAGCACCCGGCTGCCGAGCATGGCGATGGTGCCGGCCCGGCGCTCGTGTCCGGTGTCGGTGAATTCGAAGGCGTAGGTGCGGCGCAGGCGGAAGTTGCCGAGGTCGTCGCGCGACGGTCGCACGCTCGATATCGCCACCGTGTCGTCGAGCAGCAGCAGGGCTTCGCCGGCGCAGGCGGCCCGGGCCGCGGCGACCGCGGCCTCGCGCGCCTTGAGGCTGTCGAGCCAGAGCCAGGCGAGGGCGCCGAGCAGGAGGAGTCCGAGCAGATCGAGCAGGTCCATGCGCCGAGCCTAACCCAAAATCGGCGCCCGCGATGCGGGATGGCCGGGGTCTGTGCGACACTGCCGCCACCTGCCTGCCCGGATGCGCAAAATGATCGAATTCCGCAACATCGACCTGGGCCGCGACGCCGCGGCGCGGTCCTACGTCAAGGACGAAGTGGTCGACGTCGTGTTCGCCGTCGCGGCCGGCGAACTCGTCAGCCGCGAGGGGCCCAACCGCTACGCGGCGGGCGATGCCCTGGTCACCGGCTCGACCGGCGATCGCTGGAGCGTTACCCGCGAGCGCTTCGACGCCAAGTACCTTGCGCTGCCGCCGCTGCAGGCGGGCCAGGATGGGCGCTACCGGGCGCGGCCGGTGCCGGTTCTGGCGAAGCAGGTGGCGGAAGGCTTCAGCATCGCGCGCCGGGCCGGCGGCGACCTGCTCACGGGCAAGGCGCAGGACTGGCTGCTGCAATACGCGCCGGGCGACTTCGGCATCGTCGAGGACGCCCGCTTCCGCCGCGTCTATCGCCCGCTGGACGCCGCCTAGACCAGCCCCGCGTCGATCAGCTCCTGCTTCAGGCAGGCGTAGTAGATCGGCGCCGCGATCACGCCGGGCAGGCCGAAGGCCGCCTCCATGACGAGCATGGCGAGCAGCAGTTCCCACGAGCGGGCCGAT
>Ga0268298_10005903_pt1 | contig 11300 bp, 3 predicted proteins | sample WWTPWeurt_MetaG_FD_194462 | JGI IMG/M metagenome (GOLD analysis project Ga0268298, IMG submission 194462) | Activated sludge microbial communities from WWTP in Nijmegen, Gelderland, Netherland - WWTP Weurt | ecosystem: Engineered > WWTP > Aerobic digester > Activated sludge | place: Netherlands... | reverse complement strand
TATTGCTGGAATAATTCTGAATGATAAGCCTATCTGAAAATGGATTAGGATAGATTGTAAAGAGCTTATTTCCTTCCTCTGCCTTGGTATCAATATTATTAGTTTTACCACAATCAGGTATAATACATCCATCATTATCTACCTTAATTAACAATGGCATATAATATGGCTCATTAAGAACCTCAAAGGCGTTATCCCGATAAGAATATCCTCCCAACAAGTAACCAGACTTATCAGGCAAAGCCTTAAGTTCAAATATTTCACTTTCTTCAGCATCTGTCCAATGCTTTACAATGCCTTCACGCAGGACATACTTTCTTCTCCAGATGCTATCTCCTGTCTCACTAACTTTAATTAAGTATGCCTTTCGAGTTGACGAAGGCACTGTATCTAATTTCATTTTAGTGCTATCATATCGAGTGTACTTAAATTCAAAATAATTAGAAAACACGGTTATTAATCCATCATTATGATTAGCTCTTACAATCTTTTCAAGATGTACTATTCCATACACTCCATATGTGTATCTACCAGCCAAAAAAGAAGTCTTAAGATTCAAGCTTGAATCCAAAATAGTAATAGCTGGAGATGACTCACCGAACCATAAAGCGTACCTACAGCTAGCACTAGCGAGTGCAAGACTATTATTATCTAGCTCCGTAAAATCATATACATTTCCAAGTTGCTGACTTATCTTGGATTTGAATTCTTTGATTACATTGCCTAAGCTATCTAGCTTATACACGATCATCTGATAATAGTATCCACGATCCTCATAGGTAGTACCAATATAATAATTACCCTTGCTATCGACATATACTGCTTCACAAGTATTAGAATGCAGATCCTTAGTTGACGGCCCTCCAAGTACTTTAGTCCATATCTTGTTACCCTCTTGATCCATCTTAATTACTTGTACTTTGCGATAGAATGAATCCTGCTGATTTGGTACTGATATGTTATGCGCCACAATTAGATATCCATTAGGATCTTTGGCCATGCCTCCAAAAATTAAGAAACAGTCTTTACATTCACTATTATAAATGTCATAGATCTTAGATTCTTGTGTGTTATAATTATATCTTAGAATGGCTTCATTACCTTGCTTAATATAAACAGAGGTATAAAAATTACTATAATCAAAAGTAAGCATCTCCTCCGGAAAAAAATAATTATGCAATCCATTATAAGGGATGGATCGATATTGTAATAGTTTACCCTTCAGATCTACAATCCCAAATCCTGTTCCAAATCTTAACTTACTTGTTGTATCAGCGGAATAAAAGAAGCTAAATATCGAGTCATTTCTAATTTCAAATGATTTAAAATAATTAGGATAATAATTTGTATCAAGCCTATCATTGAATTTAATAAAAAATGTATTCATCCAATAATCATCTTGAGCATTGAGCTGGTTCATTATTACTAATAATATCAATCTTACTATGAGTTTCATTGGTAACCTTTAGACTTCCTCATTAAACTGGACAGAAAGATAAGCTAGAAAATTAATAAATTCAAGAATCTTTTAATCTTGTAATCCGGTAAAATCTTCGGATCAGAAAGTAAGCCATAAAACTCAGACAAATGACAAATCCAATCCACACCCCAAATGCTTTTAATTCAAAATAGGTTGCTAAAATATAACCTGATGGAATCCCTATAAACCAATAAGATATGGTGGTCAATATGGTGGGGACACGAACGTCTTGTAATCCTCTTAAGAGGCCTATCCCAACTGCCTGCAAGGCATCTGAAACCTGGAATGCCGCAGCAAGCAACAGTAATTGACTAGCAAGAAAAATAACCTTTTCATTTTCGTTGAAAGCCAATGGAATTAACCCTCTGAAAAAAATAAAAATCATAGCAACGAGTATCCCATAAACGATTGCAATATTGACAATCATCCTACCATAATGACGCGCAAGTGATAAATCGGTCTTGCCCAATGCTTCGCCAACTTTTATACTTGCTGCAGAAGACAATCCCATAGAAAACATAAATGCAAAAGCAGCTATGGAAATGGCCACATGATGAGCTGCCAACTGCACTGCCCCAAACCATCCTACAATGATTGCAAGAACTGCAAAGGCCCCAACTTCCGAAGCATACTGCCAGGCGGATGGAATAGATAATTTGAGAAATTTTTGAATTAAATAAAAATTTATTTTTCTGAAATGCAAACCATAACCTGCAAAACTTCCTGAAAAAAATAAATGAATGATCAAAACCAACATGATAACAACTCTGGTAATAAAAGTAGCCATACCACTACCCTCCAACTCCAATCTTGGAAAACCAAAATTTCCAAATACAAGGATATAATTCAGTAATGCATTAATACCTATGGATAAAAATGATAAAATCATTGGCAACCTGGTTCGCTCCAAACCATCATAAAACTGTTTTACACTAAGAAAAATGATCATGGGAAAAATAGACCAGCACATCCATTTAAAAAATGGGATCCCTAAAGTCACTACTTCAGGATCTTGATTCAGATGATAGACTACATTTCTAAAAATGAGCAACAATAATATGATCAGAAAAGTAACCACTGCCACCACAAGCTTGGTATTAAACAAGAGCATTCCTGTTTCTCTGATTTTATTTTTTCCGCGGCATTCGGCTACCATTGGAGCAATTACGGTGGTAAGTCCTATGCAAGCCACAAAAGGTATGCTTAGTATGTTGTTCACAAGAGAGGAGGCGGCGAGTTCCTTATACCCCAGTCTTCCCACCATCATAGCATCAATGATATTCAACATCATTTGAGAAAGGTTCCCAATAATAATGGGGATGGCCAGTGAAAATATCTCTTTGTATTCCCGGAAAGGGATAAACTGTTTTTTCATGCAAGGCCTAAAATTAAAACAAAAAATGATATTATAAATTTAAATCAATTATAAACCTTGGATAAATGATTGATTAAACAATTAAAATAAAATATGTAACGGAATGACTGTTGATAATCTGTATTGACGCATCATTTGGCACAGTTTTTTCAGTAAGATTCCTGAACACGAGACAAAGTACATCGGCAATCGTATAACGTTTCAGTGGCACCCTACAGTTATTTTGAATTCTACCTGCATCAGGGTAGATCATACATGGTGGTTCACCCTTATATCAATTTTTTTCATATTACATTTTAATGAGGGACTAAAATATGTTTCATCCTGAATGAAATCCTTTTAGGCATAATGAATTAAAATATTTAAAAAATATTTTGGCGGCTTCGAGTAAAAGCATCAACATTGCATCGTAACAGAAGCCGATGTACATCAACACCATGATGTATTTTAGATTCACTCTTGTCCTACCGACAATGAGTCTTCATCTGTTTTTGTTGCAAACCAAGTGAGCTGATTTAAGGTATTTAACCAACCTTATTTCGGTGACCAAGGCAATAACCAAAAGATAAGGGTAATTGGACCCTTAGTACTCGCAGTCTTCATATAACCAATTTAACTCAAACTCACAAAACTCATTTTCTCAACAAGTTTTTCCGCAAGGAAAGACCTGGGGGGAAAGTGTTTTATTCCGAAGCAAATTTTTTGTGATGTTAAATTTTTATAAATCAAATCTTAGTTGTATGAATGAACTACGCTTACGAAGCTTTCTCAGAAAGTCCCGAACAGGCTTTCTGTCCCTGCTTTTAAGTGCGATCGCCAGTTTGAGTTATGGCGGAGTCGTATTTAATGGCAGCCCAGGTACTGCAGCTCCCCCAAATACATTGGGCGGATTGCAAGTATTCCCGTTTCCTTTAGACCCAAGGACCTTGGGTGTAGATGAAACATTTGTTAACCCTGCTTTTGACTGTCCCAGCAGTCTGTTGTTTTCAGGACCTTTGAACCACAGAAGAATTGGTGCTGGTTGGGCAACCTGGAGTCATGGTTATAACGGAGATGTGTATGTATCTAGTGGAACCACCATTACACTTACACTTCCCGCCAATACCAGAGCATTTTACCTTTATGTGGAAGGAAACAATTTTGCGCCTGCTAACATTACTGCTACTGCAAACGATGGTTCTACTTCAGGACCTGTTCCTGTAGTTGGAAATGCCGGTGCCCGTTATTATGGTTTTTACACCAACAATTCTGCATGTTTATTGACAACCATCAGAATTGATGTTGCAGTAAATGCCGCCGGATTTGCCATTGGCGAATTTGGTATCAGCATTGATGCAAACAATGGTGCTATTGCCTGTAACAATAACATCCAGATTTCTTTGGATGAAAACTGTCGTGCTACCATCAAACCTGATATGATCCTTGAAGGAGGTACCAATTCAGATTGCCCTGGTGACTATACTGTAGTTGCAAGAGATTGGAACACGAATCAAATCATAGATCTGGATGCCTTTGCACATTATCCACAAATTGGTGCTGCGCAAATCGGTAAAAAATTGAAGATTACCGTTACAGACCCTTTTACCGGCAATAGTTGCTGGGGATCTGCTACGGTTGAAGATAAACTTGCTCCGATCATGACCTGTCCACGAAGTTTGGAGATTTCTTGTACAGAATCCATTCTTCCAATTAATACTGGTACCCCAATTGTAAGTGAATATTGCAGTGCATATAATCTTACTTACAAAGATGTCGTATCTCTTGGCGGATGTCCTTTTGGTTACGACAAAATTATAACCCGTACATGGACTGCAGAAGATGCTTCCGGAAATAAAAGTTATTGTGTACAAACCATAACTGTTCTTTTAGGTGACCTTGGTGCTGTGGCTACTCCACCGGATTATACAGGACTTGCCTTGCCTAATAATCTTCCGGCATTATCCTGCGCGGACAGATATGATGCAGGCAGAGACATCTCTGCACACATCAAACCTTTTCCGGTTTGTGTAGATGATTATTTGGTAGATCAGGCTATCCTTCTTGGAACCGGATTACGTGTACCGAGGACGCTTGGTTGGAACGTTATCGAAAACGGTCCATATGCAGGTCACCCGAATCCGAAATCAATCTACTATCCTGCTCATCCTGATGCAATCGGATGCTATGGTGCCAACCAGGTAATCCAATGGCATGGAACGGGCGAACCAGCTGCAGTAGGTTGTAACAACATTGCGGTTACTTTCAGGGATTTAAAAATTGACATTTCCAAACCAGGCTGCGATGCAGGTCCTGTGGGATGTTATAAATTATTAAGAACCTGGACCATGTTGGATTGGTGTACCGGCTCCATAAGAGAGCACAATCAAATTATTAAAGTTATTGATAATGAAGGACCACGTGTACTGTATCCTGATAGTCTTGTCGTAAGTTCCGATGCATGGAAATGCGAAGGCAGATGGGAAGTATCCCCGGCTTGGGTACAAGACAATTGTTCTAATGAAGTCCATTACACTGTAAGAGTGGAGAATGGCACTGTATTGGGAAATGAAAATACAGGTTATATCGTGGTAAATCTTCCTCTTGGTATCCAAAACGCTTATATTGTGGCTGAAGACTGTTGTGGTAATGTAACTGAAAAACTGCTTAAAATAAATGTACAGGACAACACTCCTCCTGTAGCTGTATGCGATCAAAAAACAGTTGTTACCATTACTGGTAATCTTTCTCCTGGAGAAAATTTAGCTAAAATATTTGCGGAAACATTTGATGATGGTTCCTTTGACAATTGCGCTCAGCATTTGTACTACAAAGTGATCCGCATGGATGAATTGGATGGTACCAATAATGGAAGCACCAAAGAATCTACTGTTTGTAATAAAGCAAATGGAGATGATGATGCTTCAGTTACAGGTTCTCAGACATACTTTGATGACCAGGTGAAATTCTGTTGTGCAGATGCCAACAAAACCATCATGGTTGTATTCAGAGTGTTTGATGCAGACCCAGGCGTTGGACCTGTTCGCCCTGCACGCATGAATCCGGGAGGAAATCTCTTCGGACATTATACAGATTGTATGGTTGAAGTGGATGTACAAGATAAAAGCATCCCTACCGTTGTAGCACCACCAGATATCGTGGTAAGCTGTATGTTCTGGTTTGACATTACTAAGATAACTGATGCAACAGATGCTACTTTTGGTAAAGTAGTAAGTGATGTTGCCTGGAGAGCTAAAGTAAAAACTACGGATATAGTTTGTGAGCAATTCTGTGCACAAAACTTGATTACCGGATATCCTGGATTTATTTCCGGATTGCCAGCTCATTTACAACCAGCTTCCAACAAAGCTTGCGATTACTATAATACGCTCTTTTCACCTGCTCACCCGGACAATAAATATGAATTATTGTGGGGATTTGATGGGTATGTACTTTCTTCCTGCAGCGTTACACCTGAAATCAAAGTAAACGACTTACGTGAATGCGGCCAGGGACGTATCCTTAGAACGATCAGCGCAAGAGGCCCTGGTGGCGTATTGGTTTCTGCTACACAGACTATCTGGGTGGTAGATTGCGATCCATTTTATATCGACAGAAGAGACTATTGCAGTACTTTGGATGATATTGCATGGCCAGATTGTCAAGGATTAGGTACCACTGTTGAAGGTTGTGGTGCGGATACTGATCCTGAGGTCATTGGAAAACCAAGAATATTGAATGGTGCAGACGATAATTGTGCCTTGATTGCGATTCAGAATTTCGACGAAGTATTTACTATCGAACCGGATGCATGTTTTAAAATCCTTAGAAGATGGGTGGTTATTGACTGGTGTCAATACGATCCTAACATCAGCGCAACAGAAGGTAGATGGGAATTTACCCAGGTAATTAAAGTGTTTGACAAAAAGAAACCTGTTGTTACCTGTAACGTAGGCGCATGCGAACCAGCTGTAATCAGTGCACAATTGGGTGTATGTGTAGGACACATAAGCCTTACTGCAACTGCATCAGATTCTTGTACTCCGGTAGATTGGTTGAATTATGAATACAAAATTGATGCATTCAACAATGGAAGTATTGACTTTACAGTAGGATCTCTTACCAGAAGACAATATGCCGGAGGAGAAAAACCTGCTGTTAGAAATAATCCTTATGCAGACGATAATTCAAATCCATTTGATGCAAGTGGCGTTTACCCAATCGGTATCCACAAAATCACCTGGTATGTAGAAGATGGTTGTGGTAATGTTGGCCAGTGTGAAACACTCTTTGAAATCAAAGACTGTAAAGCACCAACACCATATTGCTTAACCGGAATCATTACTGTACCAATGCCTTCATCCGGATGTGTAGACATTTGGGCTAAGGATTTGGATTTCAACAGTTATGACAACTGTACGTCTAAGAGCAAATTAAAATTCTACTTTGACGGAGACCGTAACAAACCTTCAATCAGAGTTTGTTGCAGTGATTTTGTGAACAACAAAGTAAATGACGAACTACGTGTCCCAGTCCAAATGTGGGTTGAGGATGAAGAAGGAAACAGAGATTACTGCTCTACCATTGTGATTGTTCAGGACAATCAAAACATTTGTCCTAATTCTTCTAATCTTGGAACCATCAGTGGTAACCTTAAGACTGAGAATGGTGACAACACAGCGGAAGTTACCGTAGATCTTTACCACAATGGACAATTGGCTAACTCCAAATTAACCCAACAGGATGGATTCTATGCCTTCAGAGATTTGGATTTTCCACAAAACTATTTGTTAAAATCTACCAGAAACGACAATCCGTTAAATGGTGTGACCACTGCAGACGTTGTTAAAATTCAAAAACACATTCTGGGCATCGAAGAACTTGGATCACCATTCAAGATCATCGCAGCGGATGTGAACAAAACAAACAGCGTTACCGCATCAGACATGTCTGAGATCAGAAAGCTGATCCTGGGCGTAACTACTCAATTCAGCAAATCTCCAAGCTGGTTAATCTTACCAGAAGGAATCAAATTTGAAGATCCAAGAAATCCTTGGCAGTATGTGACTGAAAAAACCATGTCACTTACCAAGTCAACAGATTACATGAACTTCCTTGCTATTAAAATGGGAGATGTGAATAATTCTGCTGCTGCGAATGCAAACGGAAAAGCACAATCCAGAACTGCAGGTCAATTAAGCTTAGTGATTGACGAGGCTAATCTTACTGCCGGAGATAATTATAAACTTCAGGTAAGATCTTCAGATTTCAAAAACATCAGCGGTTATCAGTTCACGCTCAACTTTGATGCTAAATTGATGAGCTATGAAGGATTTGAGTCCGGAGTATTGAATGTTAGCGATGCTAACTTCGGAACCACTTCAATTGATAAAGGCTTGTTGACCACAAGTTGGAATGCGGATAAAGCAATGAGCTTTGGAAAAGAAGAAGTATTGTTCACTTTAACCTTCAAAGCGCTTAAAAATGGTTCCATCAACGGAGCTATTGACATCACCAGTGACATTACGCTTGCCGAAGCATACAATGAAAAATTGGAGGCAAAAGAAATGAAACTTGAACTGAGAAGTAAGGATGGTCAAAACACAGCAGGTGTATTTGAATTGTACCAAAATGCGCCAAACCCATTTGACCAGTTTACAGAAATAAACTTCCGCTTGCCAAAGGCTTCTAAAGCCACTCTAACCGTTTATGATGTTACCGGAAAAGTTCACCGCATATTCAATCTGAATGCTCAGAAAGGTATGAACACTGTTAAAATCAACAGGGGAGAATTAAACGGTACAGGAATGTTCTACTATCAATTAGATGCAGATAACCAAACTGCAACTAAACGAATGATCATCCTGGAATAATCCCAGCCTTTGACTCCCGGCCTTCGGGAAAAGACATAAGATTATTATAGTATTGAAAAAGACCTTGCTTAATGAAGCAGGGTCTTTTTCTTTTTCCCTAATGGGATTAGATGAAATAAATATTTTCATCGGATTGACCACATATGGATCCAATTAAAAATTAGTTGGATAAAATCATCTTTCGAACGTATAAATTGGCTTGCTTTTTGTAACTTTGCTTGTGCAGTTAATGCCTTTGATATTATGATTCAATTACTTTCAGAAAACACAAAAGATGATCCGTTACTTTGGAGTAAGCAATGGTGTTTTTCAGGAATTGGATCTGTTGAAAGATTCCTCCTGGGTTAATCTTTCTCCTCCTTATAAAGAGGGAGAGCTGGAACAATTGGCTTCGACCCTGAATATCTCCACTGACTTTCTTACTGACCCATTAGATATTGAAGAACGTGCTCGTTATGAGAAATACGACGAAGCACGCAGTATTATCTTTCATACACCTGTAGTAAATGAGACAGAAAAGGAGAATGACCCCATTTTTATCACTATCCCTGTCGGCATCATACTTTGTCAAAATAAAATCATCACCGTTTCAGCCTGGGATAATCCGGTTTTGGAGAAATTCTGTAATTTCAAAATTAAAAGTTTTGATCCCGGAAATGAACGCTTGTTCATTCTGCAGTTATTCGAACAAACAGTGCTGCTTTTCCTGGATTACCTCAAAAAACTTAATCTGCGCAGAAGTCTTATAGAAGAAGAATTATACCACTCCAGCCGAAGTGGGGAGCTAAAAAGCCTTTTACGAATTGAAAAAAGCTTGGTTTATTTTGTCAATTCCCTGAATGCCAATGAACTGCTCAAAATTAAAATGAGACGCACAGATTTCATTGGCATCAAAGACAATGAAGACCTGTTAGATCTTTTTGAAGATATTATTGTAGACAACAACCAAGCCCGGGAGGTTGCCCAACTTTATACCAACATCCTCAACGGAACAATGGAAGCCTACGCATCCATTATTTCCAACAACCTGAACAAATTCGTAAACAGGCTCACAGTGATTACAATCATTTTGATGGTACCAACTTTGGTAGCCAGCTTTTTTGGCATGAATGTCCATCTACCTTTTTGGTTAGGAGACTCCTCCTACTCATTTTACATCATCCTTTTTCTATCCATCAGCTTCAGCTTAGGCCTCGCCTGGTTCTTTAAAGTAAAAGATGTGCTTTAGTTTTTTATAGCTCCGGATTCGCCCAAATACAAGATTTATATATTTTTTTTAACTTATATCTAATTTACAGGGATTTGTATTTTTATACATATTTGCCAATTAAATGTGTATTCCACAATCTTCATTTTTTTTTCAGCTTGTAAAGCATTAAACCTCTTCCACTTATTAAAGTTTTCCACAATATGTGGAAAAGTAATCAGACAAATAGTATGGCTGCGGATTATCTTTGACTCAAGATATAATAATAAATAATAATATGTTTTTTTTATCCTGATTTGAACAAATTTGATCCCCTAAATTTTAAAAATCAGAAGCTAATAAATAACAAAAAAAAATATATCTAATTTATTAATATATATTCAGGAGAGATTCGATAATTTTGAGCCCTCTTTTGAGAAAACAGTTAGAACCACATCAATATCAATATACATGATCAATCATATAGAACCGCTACTCAAAGAAAATCCCAACCGATTTGTACTTTTTCCAATTGAACACGATGATATATGGAAATTTTACAAAAATGCAGAGGCCTGCTTTTGGACTCCGGAAGAGATTGACCTCCAGGCGGATCTTACGGATTGGGAAACTAAGCTGAACGACGACGAAAAACATTTCATCAAACATGTACTGGCCTTCTTTGCAGCAAGTGACGGAATCGTCAACGAAAATCTTGCAGAAAATATGGTCCGCACTGTACAATATACTGAGGCAAAATTCTTCTACGGGTTTCAGATCATGATGGAAAATATCCATTCTGAAACATATTCTCTTTTAATTGATACGTATATTAAAGACAATAAAGAAAAAGATTTTCTCTTCCATGCCATTGACAATTTGGATTGTGTCCGCAAAAAAGCCGATTGGGCACTCAGATGGATCAGCCAGGGAAATTTTGTAGAACAATTAGTAGCCTTCGCAGCTGTTGAAGGTATCTTCTTCAGTGGATCATTCTGTTCAATCTTCTGGCTTAAAAAGAGAGGATTAATGCCCGGTTTAAGTTTTTCCAACGAACTGATTTCCCGGGATGAAGGCATGCATTGTGATTTCGCTTGTCTGCTTTACAATCAACACATTGAAAATAAACTTCCTAAAGAAACCATCCGCACCATCATCACTGAAGCGGTGGAAATCGAAAAAATATTTGTAACCGATTCTATCCCTGTGGCACTCATCGGAATGAATGCAGAACTCATGTGCGAATACATTGAGTTTGTAGCAGACAGACTTCTGGTTTCATTGGGAAATGAAAAAGTATACTTTAAAGACAATCCATTCGCATGGATGGATTTGATATCCATGCAAGGTAAAACCAATTTCTTTGAAAAGAGGGTGGGTGATTATCAAAAAGCCGGGGTAACCGCCGGG